>WNFM01012108.1_pt1 | contig 13563 bp, 14 predicted proteins | sample 5400271 | NCBI WGS metagenome assembly WNFM01 (sample SAMN13153352, study PRJNA577476) | soil metagenome | isolation source: 60 cm saprolite on Douglas fir-dominated hillslope | place: USA:California | collected 2013-09-17 | reverse complement strand
CCGCTACGCACCGAGGACGATCGGCAGGCGTTGGTCGCAGCGGTTGCCTCCGGATTGATCGACGTCATCATGTCCGATCACAATCCGCAGGACGTCGAGGTCAAGCGGCTGCCGTTCGCGGAAGCAGCTTCCGGCGCAATCGGTCTGCAGACCATGCTGCCGGCGAGCTTAAGGCTGATCCACAATGGCGAGATGGATTTTAAAACCCTGATCCGCGCGATGTCGACGCGCCCGGCCGAGCTTTTGGGTCTGCCGGGCGGCACGCTGCGCGCGGGCGCGCCGGCCGACATCATCGTGATCGATCCCGACACGCCCTGGGTGCTCGACCCTGCCGATCTTAAGTCGCAATGCAAGAACACGCCATTCGATGAAGCCCGATTCTCGGGCCGCGTCGTACGCACGATCGTAGGTGGACGCACGGTCTACGAGCATGTCTGATGAAAGCGGGATACACGGTCAAGGGAGGAACGGCGATGTCATCTGAAGCGTTCCTGCCGGTCGCCTTCGTGCTCGGCTATCTGCTCGGCTCGATCCCGTTCGGGCTGATCCTGACCAGACTTGCCGGCACTCAGGATCTGCGCTCAATCGGCTCCGGCAATATCGGCGCCACCAACGTGCTGCGCACCGGCCGCAAAGGCCTCGCCGCGGCGACACTGATTTGCGACATGCTCAAGGGCACGGTCGCGGTGATCGTCGCCGGCTATTTCGGCGGCCCCAACGCCGCGATGCTGGCGGCGCTCGGCGCGTTTCTCGGCCATTTGTTTCCGGTGTGGCTCGGTTTTAAGGGTGGCAAAGGCGTCGCCGTCTATATCGGCGTGCTGATCGGCCTGTTCTGGCCGGCTGCTGTGGTGTTCTGCCTACTGTGGATCGCCACCGCCGCCACCACGCGCTACTCCTCGCTCTCCGCATTGGTCGCAAGTTTCGTCACGCCGCTGTTTTTGTGGTGGTTCGGCCAGCCAGCGCTCGCCTCGCTGCTCGCCGTGCTGACGCTATTGCTGTTCTACATGCACCGCGAAAACATCAAGCGGCTGCAAGCGGGGACGGAAGGGCGGATCGGGGAGAAGTGAGTAGAATCGTCATTCCGGGGTGATGCGAAGCATCGAACCCGGAATCTCGAGATTCCGGGTCCACGCGAAGACGCGTGTCCCGGAATGACGGAGACCAGATCATCCCCGCGTCAGTGCCTCTTCAACGAAGCGCGCGGCCTCAAGCGCTCCCGCATCGTCGCCAAATCGGGCGATGACCTGCACACCGACCGGCAGTCTACCCTCGGCGACATAAGCGGGAACGTTGACGCAAGGGACACCCATCAGGGTCCAGAGCCGGTTGAAACTGGGATCGCCGGTCCAGTCGAGCCCCTTTGGCGCTGCGCCCGGCGCGGAGAACGTCAGCAACACATCGACGTCGTCGAACAGGCAAGCCAGTGCAGCCCTCGCCCGGCCCACTATCCCGCGCGCCTCGTCATACTCGGCGGGCGAGAGGCCGACGGTTTCATCGAGCTTTGCCCGCAGCAGCGGTGGCATCGCGTCGTGGTGCGTCCGGTACTCCCAGGCGAGCGCCTGATGCGCCTCGAATTCCATCACCGTCGGATGTATTCGCCAGGCTTGCGCAAAAATCTCCGGCAGCGTGACCGCGCGAACGGAGGCGCCGGCGCGTTCTGCCGCACCGCCAGCGATCCGCAGCGCCTCCCCGCTCGCCACATCCGGCGCGCCGGCGAAATCCTGGGTCACGACGCCGATCCGCGGGGTCTCGAGCGCGGCACGTGGCCGCAGTTCGGGACGGTTGGACATCGCCGCAAGTCCGTGCGCGAGGTCTTCGACGCTGGCAGCGAACAGCCCGACGGTGTCCAGCGTCCACGAATAGCACTTCACACCGACCGTCGGCAGCAGCGCGAATGACGGTTTTATGGCGGCTACTCCGCAGAACGAGGCTTCCCAGCGCCAGCGGAATCATGCCGGCTGCGACCGCCGCAGCCGAGCCGGATGACGATCCGCCCGGCGTATGCGCGGGGTTGCGCGGATTGAGCGTCGCCGTCGGATCGCGCGAGGCGAACGCTGTCGTCGTGGTCTTGCCGAGGATGGTCGCGCCCGCCTGTTTCAGCATCGCCACCACGGATGCATCGGCGCGCGGCCGCCATCCCCGGTAGATCGCCGAGCCCATTTCCGTGGGAAAATCTGACGTGTCGATGATGTCCTTGATACCAACCGCGATGCCGCGCAGGGGACCTGTGCTCGCTGCACGAGCTTCTCTTACACGGCTGACGAACGCGCCGATGGTCGGTTCGTGAGCATCGGCGGCCTCGCACGACTGCGCGATCGCTTGATCGGCCGAAAGATCGCCGGAATCGATCCGGCGCTGGAGTTCGGCGAGCGACATCATCGGCATTTTTCCCTTAACGACACCGAACCGCTTTTACGAACCGGGGCGAGATCGGGCAAGCGCTTGGGCTACGCTCTCCCACCGGCGCGTCCCGAAATGACGGGAGCAACCCCCCTTCCCCACGCGCTCAGGTTGATCCATGCTGCCCGTAGGGAGAGCGCGTGGACATCAGGACCTCAGGCACCACAAATCTGACCGACGAGCAGCGCATCGACTGGCTGCGGCTGATCCGTTCCGACAACGTCGGGCCGCGCACCTTTCGTTCCCTGATCAATCATTTCGGCAGCGCGCGGACCGCGCTGCAGCGGCTGCCTGATCTCGCGCGTCGTGGCGGGGCTGATCGTCCGGGACGGATTTGCAGCGAGGAAGACGCGCGCAATGAGCTTGCCGCGAGCCAACGGCTTGGTGTGAGCCTTCTCGCGCCGGGCGAAGCCGGTTATCCGCCACGGCTCGCCACGCTTGACGATGCGCCGCCGCTGCTTGGCGTGCGCGGCGCGCTTGATACGTTGATGCGGCCGATGATCGCGGTGGTCGGTTCGCGCAACGCCTCCGGCGCCGGTCTCAAATTTGCCGGCACGCTCGCGCGGGATCTCGGCGAGGCCGGTTTTGTCATTGCCTCGGGGTTGGCGCGCGGCATCGATCAGGCGGCGCATCGCGCCAGTATCTCAAGCGGCACCGTCGCGATGCTGGCCGGCGGTCATGACCGGATTTATCCACCCGAGCACGAGGACCTGTTGGCAGAGATCATTGCCTCCGGCGGCGCGGCGATTTCCGAGATGCCGCTCGGGCATGTGCCGCGCGCGCGGGATTTTCCGAGGCGCAACCGGCTGATTTCGGGCGCAGCGCTCGGCGTCGTCGTGGTCGAGGCAGCGCTTCGCTCGGGCTCGCTGATCACCGCGCGCGTCGCCGCCGAGCAGGGCCGCGAGGTGTTCGCTGTCCCCGGCTCTCCGCTCGATCCGCGCGCCGCCGGCGCCAACGATCTGATCAAACAGGGCGCGACGCTGACGACCGAAGCTTCCGACGTCATCAACGCAGTCGAGCCTATCATGGAACGGCCGATCGAATTGCGTGAGCCGGACAAGGAGCCGATCGATTCCGAACCGGATGCGAGCGAGCGCGCGCGCATCGTCAATCTGCTCGGGCCGACCCCACTCCTGCTTGATGACCTGATCCGGATGGCCGGGACAACGCCTGCCATCGTGCGCACCGTGCTGCTGGAGCTCGAACTCGCCGGCCGGCTCGAGCGCCACGGCGGCGGGCTGGTGTCGCTGATCTGACGATCAGCCCGGCTCGTTGCCGAACCGCGCCCGTGCGGCTTGGATTTCGGTCTGATGATCCATCGCCCACCTGCCGAGCGCCTCCACCGGCTTCGACAACCCGCGGCCGAGGTCGGTCAGTTCGTAATCCACGCGAGGCGGAATGGTCGGAAACACTGTGCGCGTGACCAGGCCGTCTCGCTCGAGCCCGCGCAGCGTCAAGGTCAGCATCCGCTGCGAGATGCCGCCGACCATGCGCTTGAGCTCGTTGAAGCGCCGGGGGCCCTCACCGAGCAGCATGATGACGAACACGCTCCATTTGTCGCCAACCCGCGCCAGGATCGAGGCGACGTCGCGGCAATCGCTATCGAGATGCGACTGGGGCGGCAGGACAGGCACTCTGATGTGCTCGGGTTTCAATGATGTGCTCTTGTATCAAAAAAGTGCGTTCTTGCGGGGTTTGCGGACAGTCACTCATATAGTCTCAGTTACAAACTTATACCAAGGGTGACCCAAATGAAACTCCTGCATATCGACTCCAGTGTTCTCGGCCCCCATTCCGTCAGCCGCCAGGTTTCCGCCGCAATCGTGGATCGCCTGCGCAAGGCAACGCCAAATCTCGGAATCGTCTATCGGGATCTCACTTCGACGCCGCTGGCGCATCTGTCAGGCTTGCATCTCGCCGCGGCCCAAGGGGCTACGCCCGAGGCCGCGCTGCTGCAGGACCTCGCCGCCGGTCAGGCCGTGCTGGACGAGTTTTTGGCCGCCGACATCGTGGTGCTCGGCGCGCCGATGTATAATTTCACGATCCCGAGCCAGCTCAAGGCCTGGATCGACCGCATCGTGGTGGCGGGCAAGACATTTAAATATGGCGCGCAAGGCGCGGAAGGCCTGGCCGGCAACAAGCGCGTCATCATCGCGATCTCGCGCGGCGGATTTTATGGCGCCGGCACGCCGGCCGCGGCGGGCGAATATGTGGAAACCTATTTGCGCTGGGTGTTCGGTTTCATCGGCGTCAACAACCTCGAACTCATTTCCGCCGAGGGGGTCCAGGTCGGACCGGAACATCGCGAGAAGGCGCTCGCGGGCGCCTTGCAGGCGGCGACCAATCTTCACGCCGCATAACAGGAAATCAGACACGGCCCGCCGTCGCCCAAACGCGGCAGCGGGCTGATGTCGCTAATATGAGGTGATGGAAACCCTTAAAGCCAAACGCCCTGCACGCCCGTGAAGACGGCGATCATCAAGGCCGCCAGGCAAATTCCGCCAAACAACAGGATGGGATCAAGCGAGCTATCGGACTTCTCCGATGCAGGCGTATACGTCGATACCGGTATGAAGAAAGGAACGGCCCGCGGCATTTCAAGCTCTCCAATGCATCAATGGTCAAAATCGCGCCCACTGAGATGTCGAGCCTGAAGCAACAAAGGTTCAATTCGCGAACCAGATTCCGCAAAATACCTCTGCTGCACGCGGTGGAACCGAGCAGCACGATTGCGATGCGATCTATCGTCAATCGTCCTGATTGGATTCATGCTTTCCCTAAAGTTCCCTCTACCCGCGAAAGATCGGCGCGCCCGCGGGGGAACCCGTCGCACCGCCATCGACGAAGATTTCGGCGCTCTGCACGTGCGCGGCATCGTCGGAGGCGAGGAACAACACCGTCTTTGCGATGTGATCCGCCTCTGCGATCCTTCCTAGCGGAGTCGTGCGCGCGATGCGTTTTTCGAGTGCGTCGAATGCGTCCGGCGTCGGCGCAGCGCCGTTCCAGATCGGCGTCCGCGCCGCACCCGGCGCGACCACATTGACCCTGATCCCCCGCGGCGAGAGTTCCGAGGCCATCACGCGCGCCATCGCCCGCACGCCAGCCTTGCTCGCCGCATAGGCCGCATAGCCGGGATTGCCGAGCACCGAGATCACCGAGCCGTTGAGAATGATCGATGCATTGTCATTCAGATACGGGGCAGCCGCCTGCACGGTAAAGAACACCGCAGTGATGTTGGTCCGGATCACCGTCTCGAACGCATCGAGCGTGGTGCCGCCGATCGGCGTGCTGCCGGGGATGCCGGCATTCGCAAAGACAATGTCGAGCTTGCCGAATTTTTCGACCGCCTGTTTTATCGCCTTTTCGGTGGCCGCGATATCAGTGGCATCGGCGACAAGTGCCAGCCCGTTGGGTCCAAGTTCCTTCGCGGCGGCTTCCAGCGTCACCTGATTTCGCCCCGTAATCGCGACCCGCGCGCCTTCCGCTACGAACAGCCGCGCGGTCGCAAGCCCGATCCCGCTATTGCCGCCGGTAATGAGCGCCGTCTTGTTCTTCAGCCGCATGGGTGGTCTCCGGTGGTTGCATTATTAAACTAATTTGCCATCTAGAGGGCCTGGTTTCATAATGCAACTACACAACGCTGTGATCGGGGTCGTGGTTCGATGTGAGAGGACGCCATGGTGAAACGGACCAGTCTGGAGAATGACGATTGCCCGGTCGCGCGATCGCTGGACGTGCTCGGCGACTGGTGGTCGCTCTTGATCATCCGCGACGCGCTTTTGGGCCTTCGCCGCTTCAGCGAGTTCCAGAAGAACATCGGGCTCGCCAAAAACATCCTCACCGTAAGGCTGCGCGCCCTCGTCGAGCACGGCATCCTGAAGACGGTGCCGGCCTCCGACGGCAGCGCCTATCAGGAATATGTGCTGACGCCGAAGGGGCGCGGGGTGTTTCCGGTGCTGGTCGCGCTGCGGCAATGGAGCGAAGAGTTTTTCGGCGAGGGCGGCGGCTTCCCTACTCTTCTGGTCGATCGCAACAATGGCCGCCCGGTTCGAAAGCTCGAATTGCGCGCCAGCGACGGAAGGCTGCTCGGCGAGGGCGACACGGAGCTGCGGCCAAACGCCGGCGCGAAACGGCGGCGGCGCGCGTAGGGACCCTCACGACAGCTTCCCCTTGCCGCGCAGCCGGACGCGCTCCTCGGCTTCCATTTGGGCCATCTCAAGCAGAAGAATCAGCATGCCGAGCTTATGGCGTCGCGCCAGTAGAGCCAGCTCGGTAACGGTTTCGGTAATGAAGGAAGCGGCCTCGTCCGGCCCGCCGTCCCCCGGTGGATCCTCAACTCGCGAGCCGCCATCCCTGCCCCGGGATCCACGGGCTCGCCGCCGCCCTGCCTTGGCCAAAAAATTACTTCCAATATCGCTTCTATAAAAAATACGCTCCCCTCAAGAGTGCAACTATGGGACGAATTTTACAACTTTTTTGACCCGGCCGGGCGGTCCGAAAGCCGCTTTTCAACATCTGTCGATTTGACAGGGGGCCCCGCACCACCCATGTTCGGGGCGAAACGGCCGACGCGAGTCTCGCGGAACCGGCCTTTATTTTTCCCGTAAGCCATTGGAATGACATGAATATCGTCATTGTGGAGTCGCCTGCAAAGGCCAAGACGATCAATAAGTATTTGGGAGCCTCCTATGAGGTTCTGGCCTCGTTCGGCCATGTCCGGGACCTTCCGGCCAAGAACGGATCGGTCGATCCGGAGGCGAATTTCCAGATGATCTGGGAGGTCGATCCCAAGGCCGCCAGCCGGCTCAACGATATCGCCCGCGCTATCAAGGGCGCCGACCGCCTGATCCTCGCAACCGACCCCGATCGCGAAGGCGAGGCGATCTCCTGGCATGTGCTGGAGGTGCTGAAAGAAAAGCGCGCGCTGAAAGATCAGAAGATCGAGCGGGTGGTGTTCAATGCCATCACCAAGCAGGCGGTCACCGACGCCATGAAGCATCCGCGCCAGATCGATGGCGCGCTGGTCGATGCCTATATGGCACGCCGCGCGCTGGATTATCTGGTCGGCTTTACCCTCTCGCCGGTGCTGTGGCGCAAATTGCCGGGCGCGCGCTCGGCGGGCCGCGTGCAGTCGGTGGCGCTGCGGCTGGTCTGCGACCGCGAACTGGAGATCGAGAAATTCGTGCCGCGCGAATACTGGTCGCTGGTCGCGACCCTGACGACGCCGCGCGGCGACGCGTTCGAGGCACGCCTGGTCGGCGCCGACGGTAAAAAAATTCAAAGGCTCGACATCGGCAGCGGTGCCGAGGCCGAAGATTTTAAAAGAGCGATCGAGGCAGCTAACTTCACGGTCACCACCGTCGAGGCAAAGCCGGCGCGGCGCAATCCGCAGGCGCCGTTCACGACCTCAACACTGCAGCAGGAAGCCAGCCGCAAGCTCGGCTTTGCGCCGGCGCATACCATGCGGATCGCGCAGCGGCTCTATGAAGGCATCGACATCGGCGGCGAGACCACCGGCCTCATCACCTATATGCGAACCGACGGCGTGCAGATCGACAATTCGGCGATCACCCAGGCGCGAAAAGTGATCGGCGAGGATTACGGCAACGCCTATGTGCCGGACGCGCCACGCCAGTACCAGACCAAAGCCAAAAACGCGCAGGAAGCGCATGAAGCGATCCGCCCGACCGATCTGTCGCGCCGGCCCGCGGAAATGCGCCGGCGTCTCGATACCGATCAGGCAAAACTCTATGAATTGATCTGGATCCGCACCATCGCGAGCCAGATGGAATCGGCCGAGCTGGAGCGCACCACCGTCGATATCGCAGCAAAAGCCGGCGCCCGCGCGCTGGAACTGCGCGCCACCGGGCAAGTGATAAAATTCGATGGTTTTCTGGCGCTCTATCAGGAAGGCCGCGACGACGACGGCGATGACGAGGATTCTCGCCGCCTCCCCGCCATGAGCGAAGGCGAAACGCTGAAGCGCCAGGACCTCGCCGTCACCCAGCATTTTACAGAGCCGCCGCCGCGCTTCTCGGAAGCATCGCTGGTGAAACGCATGGAAGAGCTCGGCATCGGCCGCCCCTCGACATACGCGTCGATCCTGCAGGTCCTAAAAGACCGCGGCTACGTCAAGCTGGAGAAAAAGCGCCTGCATGGCGAGGACAAGGGCCGCGTCGTCATCGCGTTCCTGGAGAATTTTTTCAAGCGCTATGTGGAGTATGACTTCACGGCCGACCTGGAAGAGCAGCTCGACCGCATCTCCAACAACGAGATTTCCTGGCAGCAGGTGCTGAAGGATTTTTGGGGCGATTTCATTGGCGCCGTCAACGACATCAAGGACCTCCGCGTCACGCAAGTGTTGGATGCGCTCGACGACATGCTGGGGCCGCACATTTACCCGCCGCGCGAGGATGGCGGTGATGTCAGGCAATGCCCGACCTGCGGCACCGGCAAACTCAACCTCAAGGCCGGGAAATTCGGCGCCTTCGTCGGCTGCACGAACTATCCGGAGTGCCGCTATACCCGCCCGCTCGCGGCCGACAGCGAAGCCAGCGCCGACCGCGTTCTCGGCAAGGATCCCGAAACCGATCTCGACGTCGTGGTGAAGGCCGGCCGGTTCGGCCCCTACATCCAGCTCGGCGAGCAAAAGGATTATGCGGAAGGCGAAAAGCCGAAGCGCGCCGGCATTCCGAAAAACATGTCGCCTTCGGATATCGAACTTGATCTTGCCCTAAAGCTATTGCGCGGGCCTCGGCCGATTTGGTCCCTTCGTGCGGCACGAAAAAACCTATGCCAGCCTGGAGGCCGGCGACGAGGTGTTCGACATCGGGCTCAACCGCGCGGTGACGCTGATCGCCGAAAAAATTGCGAAAGGCCCGAGCGGCCGTCGTTTTGGCGCCGATCCGGGAAAACCGCTCGGCGATCATCCGACGCTAGGCGCGGTCGCGGTCAAGAGCGGGCGCTACGGCGCTTATGTCACCGCGGGCGGTGTCAACGCCACGATCCCGAGCGACAAGACGCAGGATACAATTACGCTCCCCGAGGCGATCGCACTGATCGACGAACGCGTCGCCAAGGGCGGAGCCAAGCCGAAGCGAGTTGCCAAGGCCAAGGCGGCGAAGCCAGCCAAGGGGGAAGCTGATGCGAAGGCGCCGAAGCCGGTGAAGAAAGCTGCCGTGAAAAAGGCTGCGGCAAAGCCGAAATCCGACGCCGTCAGCAAGGCGCGCGCGCCGGTGACGGCGACAGCAAAAACCTCGCCGGCGAAGACTCAGCCTGCATCCAAAACGCCTGCGAAGAAAAGCGCCGGCAAGGCCCGGGGATAGAGTGGCGAAAAACCGCGAGCTTGGCTTTCCGGCCCGGGACGCCATCGTCGCCTTCGTCCGTGCCCATCCGGGAAAAATCGGAACCCGCGAGATCGCGCGCGAGTTCGGCCTGAAGAACGCCGACCGCGCGGAACTAAAGCGAATCTTACGCGAACTCGCCGACGACGGTACCATCAAGAAGAGCGGCAAGAAGATCAGCGAACCGGCAGGTTTGCCCGCGACCCTGATGGCCGACATCACCGGCCGCGACAGCGACGGCGAATTGATCGCGACACCCACCGAGTGGGATGAGGTCGAAAACGGCGAGCCGCCGAAAATCCGCATCCATATTCCACGACGCCCGCAACCGGGCACGGCAGCAGGCGTCGGCGACCGTGCGCTACTGCGGATCGAAAAACTCGACGAGCGCGACGGCGCGCTCTATCGCGGGCGGGTCATCAAGGTCATCGATCACGCCAAGACCCGCGTGCTCGGCATTTTTCGCGCGCTTCCCGGCGGAGGCGGACGGCTGGTCCCGGTCGACAAGAAACAGGCCGGCCGTGAACTGAACATCGCGAAAGCCGACGCAGGCGGCGCCGAGGATGGCGATCTCGTCAGCGTCGATCTGATACGCACGCGCGGTTTTGGACTTGCCTCCGGCAAGGTCAAGGAGCGGCTGGGATCGCTGGCGTCGGAAAAGGCGGTCAGCCTTATCGCCATTCACGCCCACGAAATTCCGCAAGCGTTTTCGCCCGCCGCGTTGCGCGAAGCCGAGGAAGCAAAACCGGCAACGCTAAAGGGTCGCGAGGACTGGCGCGACGTGCCGCTGGTCACGATCGATCCGCCTGACGCGAAGGATCATGACGACGCGGTTCACGCCGAGCCTGATCCCGATCCGAACAACAAGGGCGGCTACATCGTCAATGTAGCGATCGCCGACGTCGCATTCTATGTGCGGCCGGGATCGGCGCTGGACCGTGATGCACTGACGCGCGGCAATTCGGTGTATTTTCCGGACCGCGTGGTGCCGATGCTGCCCGAACGCATCTCCAACGATCTGTGCTCGCTGGTGCCGGGCGAGCCACGCGGCGCCCTCGCCGTGCGGATGGTGATCGGCAGCGACGGCCGCAAGCGCTCGCACAGCTTTCATCGCGTCTTGATGCGCTCGGCGGCGAAACTGAATTACGCGCAGGCGCAAGCCGCGATTGACGGGCGGCCGGATGACATAACCGGCCCCCTGCTCGACCCGATTTTGAAACCGCTCTATGATGCCTATGCTGTCGTAAAGCGCGCGCGCGACGAGCGCGATCCGCTCGATCTCGACATCCCTGAGCGCAAGATCTTGCTAAAACCCGACGGCACGGTCGATCGCGTCATCGTGCCGGAGCGGCTGGATGCGCATAAGCTTATCGAAGAATTCATGATCCTTGCCAATGTCGCCGCGGCGGAAATGCTTGAAAAGAAGGCACTGCCGCTTATCTACCGGGTGCATGACGAGCCGACGCTCGAGAAGGTTCATAACCTTCAGGAATTTTTAAAAACGCTCGATCTGCCGTTCGCGAAAAGCGGCGCGTTGCGCCCCGCTTTGTTCAATCGCGTGCTGGCGCAGGTCAAGGGACATGATTCCGAACCGCTGGTGAATGAAGTGGTGTTGCGCTCGCAAGCCCAGGCCGAATACGCCGCCGAGAATTACGGGCATTTTGGTCTGAACCTGCGGCGCTATGCGCATTTCACTTCGCCTATCAGGCGATACGCAGACCTAATCGTGCATCGCGCCCTGATCCGCGGGCTTGGGCTTGGCGAAGGCGCACTGCCGGAGACCGAGACGGTGGAAACGCTGACCGAGGTCGCGGCCCAAATCTCGGTCACCGAACGCCGCGCCATGAAAGCGGAGCGCGAAACCGCCGACCGCCTGATCGCGCATTTCCTCGCCGACCGCATCGGAGCCACCTTTCAGGGCCGCATCTCCGGCGTCACTCGCGCCGGGCTGTTCGTCAAACTTTCGGATACCGGCGCCGACGGCCTGATCCCGATCCGCACCTTGGGGACAGAGTATTTCAACTATGACGAGACGCGCCACGCGCTGGTCGGCTCGCGCAGCGGTGCCATGCACCGATTGGGTGACGTTGTCGATGTCCGTCTGGTAGAAGCAGCACCGGTTGCCGGCGCGTTGCGGTTCGAATTGTTGTCGGAAGGCCAGGTTATTCCGCGCGGCAGAAGGCGCGAAACCGCACGGAATATTTCCAAAACGCAAGCGAAGGCGAGTCAGGGCGATAAACAGCGCAAGAGTGATCGCAGGCCGGGCACAGCCAAGCCCGGCAAATCGAAGAAAGGCAAATCATGGAAACCGTGAGCGAACAGCCAAAAGTCTGGACGCAGGATTCCGCGTCAGCCGAAAAACGCAATGTCTGGACCGCGTTGAAACGTGGATTGCGCGGCCGCTGTCCGCGCTGCGGCGAGGGCAAATTGTTTCGCGCCTTTTTGAAGGTAGACGACCACTGCTCGGTCTGCGGGCTCGATTTCACCCCGCACCGCGCCGACGATCTTCCCGCCTATCTGGTGATCGTCATTGTCGGCCACATCGTAGTGCCGACGATCCTGTGGGTTGAGACGGACTATTCGCCGCCGGTGCCGCTGCAGCTTGCGATCTATCTGCCACTCACTCTGGTCCTGTCCTTGCTGTTGCTGCAACCGGTGAAGGGCGCCGTCGTCGGGGCGCAATGGGCGATGCGCATGCATGGATTTGACGAACAAAATCCAGAGCCGTAGATCAGGCCCTTACATCAAGAAACAAAAATGGGCGGCGGGAGTGCGATGAGCGAGACGGAAAAGATAGAAAAGGAAGCCGATCATCACCCCTATCGCCGCCCGGTCGACGCCGCAACGCTGATTCTGCTCGATCGCTCCGCGACCATTCCAAAAGTTCTGGTCGGCAAGCGCCACGATAAGGTGGTGTTCATGCCCGGCAAATTCGTCTTTCCGGGTGGCCGTGTCGACAAGACCGACAACCGCGTGCCCGTCGCCGCGCCGATTTCAAAAGCGCTTGAAGAAAATCTGCTCAAAGGCAGTCCAAAAATTGCGGCGTCGCGCGCAAAATCGCTGGCGATCGCCGCGATCCGCGAGGCCTGCGAAGAGACAGGTCTCTGTCTCGGGAGCAAGAGCAATGGCGCGGCACCCGCGCTCGACGGCCCATGGAAGCCCTTCACCGAGGCAGGCCTGCTGCCCGACCCGTCCGGATTGTTCCTGATCGCGCGCGCGATCACCCCGCCCGGCCGCGTGCGGCGCTTCGATACGCGATTTTTCACGGCGGATGCGTCGACCATCGCCCATCGCGTCGAGGGCGTGATCCATGCCGATGCCGAGTTGGTGGAATTGGTCTGGGTCGAGATCAGCTCACAACCGCTCGCCGACCTGCATCCGATGACCAGGAATGTTTTGGGCGAACTTGAGAAACGTCTGGCTACAGGGCCTCTGAGCCACGATGCGCCGGTGCCGTTTTTCCATTTTTATGGCGGCAGGATGCAGAAGGACGTGCTGGGGGCGTAGTCTCCGCTGCCTCCGTCATTGCCTGCGACAAACGCGAAGCGTTTGCGCAAGGGAACACTTGCGACGAAGCAATCCTGCCCTTGGGACACAAAAGCTGGATTGCTTCGCTTCGCTCGCAATGACGTGGAAATCGTCCTACCCGCGTCGCGCAAATTGCAAAATTCTTGCTGCCGGACCTGATGGCGCAGCGCTGCAGCCTCCCCATCTATTCTTGAACAACAACCATCACGGAACGGGGCGATGCCAAAACGTCAACTCAAGCTCGGCGCGTTCATGCGGCCGGTCAGCATTCATACTGGCGCCTGGCGCTATC
>WNFM01304088.1_pt2 | contig 13568 bp, 14 predicted proteins | sample 5400271 | NCBI WGS metagenome assembly WNFM01 (sample SAMN13153352, study PRJNA577476) | soil metagenome | isolation source: 60 cm saprolite on Douglas fir-dominated hillslope | place: USA:California | collected 2013-09-17 | reverse complement strand
CCTCAGGGAACAAGCCGACAAGCAGGATGACGCCGTCAGCGATCTGCCCGGCGCGTTCGAGCGTCTTCGGGCCGCTGGCCGAAATGTAGATCGGAATCTCCGCTCGCGCCGGGAAACGCAGGTGCGCACCGCGCAGGCTGAAGCCAACTGCTTCCAGGTCGACGCTCTCCCCGCGCCAGAGGCGGCGCACCCCGCTGACTGCGGCCTCCAATTCAGCAAGGGGGCTGGGCCGAAGCCCGAGCGCCAGCAGCGGCCGGTCCCCGGCGCCGATGCCGAGCACCATGCGACCGCCGCTGATCTCGTCGATCGTTGCTGCTGCCGCTGCCGTTATCGCAGGATGCCGGGTAGCCGGGTTGGTGACCGCGGTGCCGAGCACGAGTCGGGTACTGCGGGCAGCCGCCAGCGTGAGATAGGAGTAACAGTCGCGCGCGTGCAGGGATGAGTCGGTCAGCCAGAGGTGACCGTAACCGCGTCGCTCGATCTCGGTCACCATTTCCCCGAAAGCATCCGGAGGGTCGACGGCCTGCAAGACCACGCCAAAGCTAGCGCCCGTACCACCTGGCTCCGGCGGGTGGCCTGCCTGCACTGACGTGGTCATGCGGCCGCCTTCCAGAACATCATGATGGTCTCCGCAAGCACGGCAACGCCGCTGCCGATGGGTGCGGTCTCAATCCATTCGCCGGGCGTGTGTTCTCCGGCACCTCTGGTGACTCCGAGCGCGATTGCCGGGATTCCCGCGGCATACGCCGCGTTCGCGTCGGTGCTCGCGGCGCTCAGCCGGGCGGTTTCGCCCGCCCGTTCCAATGCGGTGATTGCCGCCCGGACGAGAGGGCTGGACGGCTCGGTCTGTCCCGCGGGGCGTCGCCCGATCTCCGTGACCTCGACCGAGATGCCGTCTGGCGTTACCGCTTCGAGCGCCTTCCTCGCTTGTCTCTCCAGCGCTGCGAGTATTCCGGCCGAGGCGGCGCGCAGGTCAGTAGTGAACCACGCGGACCTCGCACGGGCGGTGATGGCTTCTCCGCCGCCGATCGTGCCGATGTTCACGCTGTGCTGCGCACCAGCGACGGTCAGGGCCGCGATCTGGGAGGCTGCCGCAACGGCGGCATGAACGGCGCTCGGCACCTCCGATCGCTCCCAGGCGTGTCCGCCGGGACCGCTAAAGCTGACCCGCCAGCGCACCGAGCCGACACCGGTATTCACAACTCTGCCAAGGTAGTTGCCCTCGACGGCGATCACCGCTGCGACCGGCTGCGGCGGCTCCGCCAGTGCGTGGCGGATGCCTGCCAGGTTGCCGGCGCCCTCTTCGCCGACCGTGGCGAGAAGCCAGAGCGGACCGCCCTGCCCAGCCGGGTCACTGTCCGCGGCGAGCTTGCCAACCTGGGACAGTGCGGCGACGCCCACGCAGTCATCGCCAACCCCTGGGCCGATCATCCGGCCGTCCCGGATACTGACGGCGTGGGGTACATCGTGACCGAACACCGTATCGAGGTGAGCACAGAGCAGGATGGCCGGGCCGTCACCCGCTATCGCCATAGCCCAGACATTCCCGGCCGCATCGACCGTTGGCGCTAGGCCGTCGGCCTCCCACCAGCCAGTCACCACCTCGGCCCGTTGCTGCTCCGCGCCTGTCGGCGCCGGGATCCTGGCGAGCATCTCGGCACGCTGAATGACAATCCTGGCCAGATCGTCTGCTGCGGGAATGCTCATGGCGCGACCGCGACTCCCTGGGAAATGAGCTCGCCGATCTGCGTTTGGCTCAGTCCCGCCTCAGTCAGAATTGCCGTCGTGTCCGATCCCAGCGCAGGTGCAGGCGCCGGGTAAGTCAGCGGCTCATGATCGATGCGGATCGGCGGCCCGACTAGCCGGTAACCGCCGTCGTGGAGCTGACCGAGTCTCTGAACCTGTCCGAGGGCGGCGACCTGCGCCGAGCCGAGCGTGTGCGCGACGTCGCGGACTTGCGTCGCCGGGACTCCGGCGCGCTCGAACTCAGCGAGCCAGTGCGCGGTGGAGCCGCCACTCAGCGCCAGTTCGATCTCGCGCGTGAGCTCGTCGCGATTCGCTACCCGGCGAGCATTGTTTGCGAATCGCACATCCTCGCTGACTCGGTCCAAGCCCATCGCACTGCAGGCTCGACGCCAGAGATCCTCCGATCCGGCGCCGGCCAGCACGAGCCACCCGTCGGCGGTCCGGAATCCGCCATACGGCGCGAAGGTAAGCGAGTGTGTGCCGAGCAATCCGGGCGCGCGACCCGAGACCAGGACCTCGGCCGCGATTGTGCCGAGGCCGGTGAGCGCGAACTCGAGCAATGAGGACGATATCAGCCGACCGGTACCGATCCGCTGCTGCTCAATGGACGCCGCAAGGACGCCGACGGCGCAACTCAGCCCGGCCCCTACGTCGAGCAGCGGAGCGCCTACCTTCACCGGGCCGGACTCGGTCGTCCCCGTGACGCTCATGATCCCGCTCTCGGCCTGCAAGATGAGATCAAAGCCGCCCTTCGCGGCGTCAGGACCAACGTCACCGTCGCCCGAGATCGACCCGTAAACGAGAGCCGGGAACCTCGCGTGCACGGACTTCCAGTCCAATTCGTGCGCCGCGAGACTGCCGGGCCAGTTCTCCATCAAGATGTCGCAGGATGCCAGCACCTTCTCCAGCGCCGCCCGGCCAGCCGCGGTCCGGAAGTCGATTGCCAGACTGCGCTTCCCCGAGTTCAGGGACACGAACAGAGCCGATTCGCCGCCCGTCCGCTCAATGCCCTGCCGGCGATAGGGGTCGCCAGGCGGAATCTCGACCTTGATCACTTCTGCTCCCATGGCGGCGAGCAGCGCCGTGGACTGCGAGCCGGCTACGAACCGGGTCAGATCGAGCACCCGCGTCCCACCGAGCATTCCCTGGGTCACCATGCGGCCGGCTCCCTGAATTCCCCGAACTCGGCGCGGAAGACGCCCGTCATCTCCCCAACGGTCGCTCCTGCCCTGGCGGCCTCCACAAGGGCGGGCATCACGTTGCAGCCGGAGACCGTGTCATCGCGGAGCCTGCTGAGTGCCTGCACGCACGCGGTGTTGTCACGCTGAACCAGGTGCCGCCGAGTGCGGGCGACCTGTCGGTCGGCGGCACCCGGGTCAGGCTGGGCCACCTTGACCCGGTCCGAAGCGTGCCCGTCAGCGTCGGCGTAGACATTGACACCAACCTTTGGGCGGCTGCCCTCGGCGATGTCCCGCTCAGCTTGATAGGAGGCCCTGGTGATCCACGATTGCGGAATGCCCGTCTCGAGCGCGCATACGGCACCACCCAGTGACTCGACTTCAGCGAGGATGCCAGCCGCGCGGGCCTCGATCTCGTCGGTGAGATGCTCCACGTAGTACGAGCCCGCGAGCGGGTCGGCGGTTCTTCGCACGCCGGTTTCGAGGCCAATGATCTGCTGCGTGCGCAGCGACAGCGTGACCGCTTCCTCGCTGGGAATCTGATACGCCTCGTCATAGCCCATGACGTGGATCGACTGCGCCCCGCCGAGCACCGCTCCGAGGCACTGGATGGTGGACCGGATGACATTGTTCAACGGCTGCTGCGCGGTGAGGGTGGTCCCGGAGTTGCCGGAGAAGAAGCGCAGCCGCGCGGCCGCCGGGTCCGTAGCTCCAAACCGTTCTGTGGCAATGCGGTACCACAACCGGCGCGCCGCTCGTAGCTTGGCAACCTCCTCGAACAAATCGAGCGTGGTCGCGAAGTGGAAGGAGAGCCGGGGCCCGAACCGGTCGAAGCTGAGTCCGCGCCCTATCAGCTCCTCGCAGTAGGCGATGGCTGAGGCCATCGTCAGGCCCAGCTCCTGGACCGCGTTGCAGCCCGCCTCCCTGGCATGGTATCCGGTGATCGAAATCGGATTGAAGCGCGGCAGCGTTTCCGCCGCGAACTGCACGACGTCCGCCGTCAGCCGCATAGAGGGCCCCGGCGGGAAGATGAACGCCTTGCGTGCCAGGAACTCCTTCAGGATGTCGTTCTGGAGCGTGCCGGTCAGCTGGCTGTAGGCGACGCCCTGCCGCTCGGCCGCCACCAGGTAGGTAGCCAGGATGATCGGCGCAGTCGCGTTGATCGTGAAGTTGACCGAAACCTGATCAAGCGGCAGACCGTGGAACAGCTCCGCCATGTCACTGGCGGTGTCGATCGCCACTCCGGTGCGGCCGACCTCTGGGCGGGCGATCTCGTCGGCGGAGTCGTAGCCGAGCTGAGTGGGCAGGTCGAACGCGACCGATAGCGCCGTTTGGCCCTGGCCGAGCAGGAACCGGAACCTGGCGTTGGTGTCCTGGGCGGACCCGTAGCCAGCGAATTGGCGCATCGTCCAGAGCCGGCCGCGATACATCGACCGATAAGGGCCGCGGGTGAATGGGGGCTCGCCGGGCAGCCCGAGCCGCGCGGCAAGTTCTTCCGCGGTGCCGTTCACGTCCGCAGCGGTATAGACCGGAGCGACGGGTATGCCAGACTCTGTCGTGACCACGCCGTCACCGCCGCCGGCCATCAGGCCGCCCTGGCGCTGGCGATCGCGAGCACGCCGCTGACGACGTCGGGTAGCGCAGTCCCGACCGGGAAGACCCCGGCCGCGCCAAGCTCGCACAGTACTTCCGCGTCGGCCGGCGGAATTGTGCCGCCGACGATGAGTGGCACATCGAGGCCGGCGTCCCTCATAGCGGCCAGGATTTGCTTGGTGATCGGAACGTGCGCACCCGAGAGCACGGAGATACCGATGAGGTCGGCATCCTCCGCTTCGGCTGCGGCCACGAGCTGCGCGGGCGTGACCCGGAGGCCGAGATAGATCACCTCCGCACCGGCGTCCCGCAGGCCCATAGCCACCACCTTCACACCCCTGTCGTGCCCGTCGAGCCCAGGCTTGGCGAGTACGATTCTTGGCCTGATCACTGCACGATTCCCTCGATGATCGCTGCGCGGCCGTCCAGCTCCGAGGTGGCGTTCCGCATCACGCAGTCGAGGTGCGCGACGGCATCGACGGCCCCGCCGTAGGCCAGCGAGTTGCCCAGCGCCACGTGCGCGGTACCGAGCGCCGACTCGGTCTCCATCGGAACGTCGCACACCATGCCGTTGGGGTTGAACGCGACCGAGACCTCCGCGAGGTTAGTCATCAGAGGGTCAGCGCAGCGGTCCAGCATGTTAGTGAGCCGACGTCGCTCCACGCCCTCGATTCCTCGCACCTTGCCGTCGCGCACGTCCAATACGACTGGATGGCGGAGCGGCCCGGAGCCCATGAAGAGCAGGTCGCCGTCGATGACGATGGTGCCTCCGGCGGTGCCCTCGACCGGGGCGGTGCCGGCTTCGATATCCGGCGGGGCCATGTAGGCACCAGGTTCTCGCGCCATGCCGTGCGGCACCCGGCCGGGTCGGTTTTCCACGCACCCCCGCAGATCGGTGCCTGCCGGGGTGCTGAGCCGGAAGGTCGTGGCGGAGTCCCAGGCTCGGCCGATCCGCTCCGCGCCCTCCCTTAGCTGCTCGAAATCCACGTCCAGCGGCCCATCGGCGCGGAACGTGCTGATCCGGACGCCTGGCATCGCGAGATAGCGGACCCCAGGCCGGGTCGCCTCCTGCCGAGCCTTGCTTGACCCCATGAAGAGGCTGGTGAGCTCTATGATTGCCCCTGCCGCGAGCATCATCGCAGCCACCGCGCTCGGGGGCTCAGCGCCGGGCAGGCATGGCTCGGGCATCCGGGCGATGAGCGGGACGCCATCGCGCTGCGCGATCGAATCATGCAGCCTTGCGACCACCGCCGGGTCCGTACCGAGATCAGTCAGCATGACCACCTGCTCGCCCGCCCGGATCGCCAGGCACTGGTCGAGGAAGCTGCCGAAAGTGCCGCTGTTCATTTTCGGCCCTGGCGATCGATGGCTGGCGCCGCAAGGTACTGGCGGCTGAGCGCGAGCGCCGCAAAGACCGCGTAGACGCGGGTCGCCTCGTGGATGTCAGCAACAGCCAGGTGCTCATCGGCGCAGTAGACCGGAGGGCCCCCAGGCCCGAAGATAACGGTCGGTACCTGGCGCCCGAAGCTCGCGGTGTCGCCGAGCCAGTTCGCGGTGACCAGCGAAGGCTCGGCACCGCGCACCTGACGCACGGCTTCGGCCATGAGCCGCACGACCCGGTCGCCGGGGCTGGCGAGGTAGCCCTCCTTGACGTCGGCAAGCGTCACATCGGCGGCGAACCTGCTGTCTGCGGCGACTGCCTCGCGCAGGCACCGGTTTATCTCGGCACGCACCTGCCCGGGGCTCACGCCAGGCTGTGGCCGGCAGTCCACCCGGATCACGCATTCGTCCGGAATCATCGACGGTCCTCCCGGTGGCAGGCCGCCGTAGATCCGGCCGGGAACGATGTAGGTCTCGGTGCCGAAGAGTTCCGCGACGCTGCGCGGGAGTGTCGGCTCCAGCCGGGACCGGTCAAGAGCGAGCACTGCGTGCGCCGCCAGCACGTTGGCGTTCACCGCGTCGTGCTTATGGCAGGTATGTGCGGACCGGCCGCGGACGCTGACGTCGAAGTAGTACCGGCCGCGGTGCCCTATGCAGACCTGGTTGTCGGTCAGCTCGCCCAGGACGCACAAGTCGGCAGGGAAGTCATCGAAGTAGGCGACGGATCCGGCCTGGTCACCCATGTGATCGCTGACCGCGGCCATCGCCACCGTCCCGGACAGCTGCAACCCGGTGCTGCGGAGTGCTTCCATCGCCACGATCTGGCACGCCAGCGCCGCCTTCATGTCCATGATGCCGTGGCCGTAGACGGCTCCATCGATCAGATCACCCGAATACGGGGCGGCGCGCTGCCAGCCGTGCGACTCCGGCTTCGTGTCAATGTGGCCGGTCATCACGACCCGGGGGCCTGGCCCGAAGCTGAGTTCGCCCAGGGCATTCGGGCGACCTGGCAGTACGGGCTGAAGCCGGACTGCCTCGAAGCCGGAATCACGCATGAGCGACGCGAGGAACTCCGCGAGTGCTCCCTCGTTTCCAAGCACGCTGGGGATCCGGCACACCTGCCGCACAAGCTCAACGGCGCGGTCAAGGTCGAGCTGGCCGAGCACTGTGGAGGCCAATTTCGGCTCGACGCTGCCCACAGTCATGGGCTCTCCAAACATTAGATATTAGATCTTATATGTGGCGGATCGTGGCGGTATCAACCCGGCTGATATCAGCCACGATGCTCGGTACCTGGACGTACCACCGCAGTCCTGCGCTAGGGCGCAGCTGACGGGGTGCATGACGATAGGCCCAGGACTGCGGCCAGGACCGGATCCGGATCCCGAGCCGCAGCCCGACACACGCACGAGCGCCGCAGGCGCTCAGCAGCTATAGGGCAGGTACTTGTCGGTCGTGAGCAGCGCGGCCTTCGGGACGATGTGGATGAGTTTGTTCTTCTGCATCCAGTCGCCGAAGCTTTGCCAAGCCGCCTCGTTCATGCACCCGGTCTTCTCGCCCGACGACGCGATCAGCTTCAGCGTGAACGGGACGCTGGCCTGCAGGAACTGCGGCTTGTACTGAGACACCTGCCGCATGATGCTCGTAGTTCCTGATGGGTCTGCGATCGCGGCGTTGGTCCCCTGCACCAGAGCCTTCACGAACTCGCGCACCGCTGCGGCATAGGACTTGTCTGTCGCCAGCCGCTGCCGATTGGCGACTAGAACCAGCTCGGCATAGCTCGGAACGCCGAGCGCCGACGCCGGGAATACGGCCGGCTTATGCCCCATTTCCTGAGCGATCTGTATCGCCTCGACGTTGCGGTAGCCCCCGATTATGGCGTCCACCTTGCCGGACAGCAGGGATGGGACGAGGTTGAAGCCCACGTTGACGGTCGGTACCTGCGCGGCGGTGAGCCCGGACGCCTTGACGAGGGTCGAGTAGATGGCGCCATCGCTGGGGATGCCGGTTATCCCGACCTTCCTGCCCTTCATCTGCGCGAGGCTCGTGACGTGGTCCTTCGGCGTCACGATCAGCGAGTTCAGCGGCACCGGGATGATCGTGGCGACAGCGGTGACCGGAAGGCCTTCCTGCTGGCCGAAGAACATCTCGCTCTCGTAGGAAACAGCCAGGTCGACCTTGTTCAGGCCGACGAGCTTGATCGGGTCAGCCGCGTTGGAGGGCGTCCGCAGTGAGACGTTCAGGTGATCCTTGATGAAGTAGCCATTGTCCTGCGCGTAGTAAATGCCGACGTGGTCGGGGTTCGGCACCCAGTCAAGCTCGACTGTCAGGTTGCTTGTTCGCGACCCGCCGGATCCGCCGCCCCCCGATGACGAGGGGGAGTTGCTGCCGCAGGCCGCCACCAGGGCCGCTGCCGTCGCCAGCGCGGCAGTCGCCCAGAGGCGTGCGCGTGCACGGTTCATTTGCGCTTGTCCTTCCAGTCATCCGAGGGGCGGCTGGCCTCCCGGCGTCTGGCACGGCCGATGCGGCCTGCCGGGGTCTTGGCTCGCAACGTCATGACGGCTTCCGCTTCGGTGCCCACGGCACGGCGATCCGCTCGATGATCGAGACCAGCCCAAATAGCACCAAAGCGATCACGGTGAGCAGCAGGATCGCCGCGAAGATCCGGGCGGTCAGGAGGTTGGGCGTGGCTTCGAGCATCACGTAGCCGAGACCGCCATTCGAACCTGACCATTCGCCGAAGACCGCGCCTATCGAGGCGAAGGTAGCAGCAATCCGCATGCCGGAGAAGATGGAGGGCAGGGCGCCCGGGAATTCGACCCGGCGGAAGATCGCCCATCTGTTGGCATGGAGCGTGTACATCATCGCGACAAAGTCGTCTTCGACCGAGCGAAGCCCATCCAGGCCATTAACGACGATCGGGAAGAAGCAGATCAGCGCGACGATCACAAGCTTCGGCAGGATCCCGTAGCCAAGCATGATGACGAGGATCGGCGCGAGCACGACGATCGGGATTGTCTGCGACCCGATCAGAATCGGGTACATCGCGCGCCGAACCGGGCCGAACAAGTGCAAGACGACGGCCAGGCCGACTCCGACGATCGCCGCGATCGCGTATCCGATCAACACTTCGCTCAGGGTGACCCACAATGCGGGCCCGAGTACCACCCAGTCGGTCCGCAGATCGGCGACGATCTGGCTGGGCGCCGGCAGCAGGTACTCGGGGACATTGCCGAGTCTGACTGCTAGTTCCCAGGCGACCAGCAGAGCCACAATGAGCAGCGCCGCGCCAGCATAAGTCCGCGCGAACGAACGCACGCGGTTGCCGGTCTTGACCGTCACGGCCGGAACCAGCAGATCCTCCACCGGCGCTTTCGGCGGCGCCCCCGTGCTCAACCGATCGCCTCCAGTGCCTGCTCCTTGAGATTCACGAACTCTTGGCTGGTGACGATTTCACGGCGAGGGGCGTCGGTCGGGAAGCCCGTGGTGAGGCTGCGGACCACGCGCCCAGGGCGCGCCGACATGACCACGACAGTCTTGCTGAGCAGCAGCGCTTCCTCGACGTCGTGCGTCACGAGCACCACTGTCCGCGGCACCTCACCCAGCGTTCGGAGCAGCCATTCCTGCATCTGGGCTCGGGTGATCGAGTCGAGCGCTCCGAACGGCTCGTCCAGCAGGAGCACGTCCTTCTCAGCCATGAGCGTGCGCATAAAGCTGACGCGCTGCCGCATGCCTCCGGAGAGCTGCTCCGGCCGCACGTCCTCGAATCTGGCGAGGCCGAACCGTTCGAAAACCGGCCTGGTCTGGGCGCGCGCGGCCGAACGCGAGACCCCCCGGTTCTCTAGGGCGATGATCGCGTTGTCGAGCGCCGTCCGCCACGGGAGCAAGAGGTCACGCTCGTCGTTAATGGCCTGGATGGGCTTCGCTCGGTCGAAGACGACTTTGTCGCGATGATGTGCAGGAGCGTTGACTTGCCGCCGCCGCTTGGCCCCACGATCCCAATCCGGGAATGCCGCTGGATCTCGAAGTCAATCCCCTGCAGCGCGACAATTTCCCCGAACCGCTTCCTGACGCCAGCCAGGCGGATTCCCACGCCGGGATCGCGTGCGGTCCTTCGATGCCCCGCTTCGTCGGTGGATAGCTCGGCCGGCACCAATGATCCTCACTGCTAGGATCTGATATTTTATGCACCAGATCTCAAGGATGCTAACAACGTGCCTCTCAGGTGGTCAAGGAGGCTCAGCTCGCGGTCGTGAGCGCCCGCTCTTCGCGCACATCCGGCCACTGATCGAAGGTGTACGCCATCTGCCAGAACGACTCCTCCATGCGCGAACTCGTCGCGAAGATCTCAGCGAGCCGGTCGATTCCCAGCCTGCTCGGCGCTACCTCGATCGCCATCTCGTCGAAGTCGGAACGCATCTTGCGCTCGAACTCCGTCATCTCGTCAGTGAGGTAGAAGCCGACCCAGTCGCCGTAGATCGGGTGATCGGCGATCTCGTTAGCGAGCTGCCTCGCGATCTCCACATAGCTCCATGCACACGGCAAGATCGCCGCTACGATCTCGAGCGATGTTCCCTGCGCTGAAATGGCGAGCATGAAGCTGGTATAAGCAGCATTGGCCGGCGCCTTGCCGAGCGCTCCGCCTCGATCCCGCGCACCGAGCGCGCAGACCTGCTCGAGCACCCGGCGCTGGTTGGGCAGTTCGATGTTCATAGTGCTGTCAAGCTCGGCCACGAAGAGCCGCAACTCGGCCTCGGTCGAAGACTTGGCAGCACCCATCGCCATACATCGTGCGTAATCCGGTAGGTAGAGCACGTCCTGCTCTAGGAAGAACCTGAACTTCTCCAGGGGGAGCACTCCGTGGGCGAGTTCGCGAATGAACGGATGCGAGTGCAGACGCTGCCAAATCCTGTCGCTGCGTTCCCTGAGGTGCGCAGAAAGCGAGCGGTCTTTCGTCGTCACGGCTCCCCTTCCGGTTAGATCAGCTTAAGTGCGGCGACGGAATAGGTCGAGAGAGGAGTGATCGCGTTGATCGCGCCGGTGGCTTGCCCGCGATGAGGCTAGTGAGGGCCAGCTAGTCCTGATTGCACTGCGGCGAGCCGAACCAGCATGGTCGCGCATTGAACACATCTGGACCGAAATCAGACGCATTGGACGCGAAGCCGAGATGACCGTGCCCGTCGGCACCGCCAGACCGAACACCGAGCAGGTCCTCGAAGGTCCGCAGCGCGGAGTAGTGGTTGTAAGACCCAGCGGTGTCTACTGAGCCCGGCTTGATCCACATCGGGTTGAGCAGGACCGCACCGACCCGGCCGCCACCTGGCATCGTCCCCGCTGGGGGCTCCTGGCCAGGGGTAAGCCCCGGTGATGCCGAGCAGCTGATAGAACGTCTTGCCGCCGAAGGCCGCGACCGGCGTGTTCAGCAGAGGGCTATATCCGGGGTTGAGGTTGCCCGGGCCTGGCTGCTCATTGTCGCCAGCAGCGGTGTCGGTGGCCGCTCCCTCGTCGAAGGTGATGACGACCAGATCTGGCCGCTCCGGTACGCAGGTGAACGCAGGATCAGCGGCATCCAGGTGCGGAGGAAAGCGTCGGCAGCTACCAGGCCGCCGGTGGTTCCGCCTGCCGCGTTGGTACCCGCGCAAGTGGCGTCATGGCCGTCGTCGCACAGATTCGGGGTAATGAAGGCGAAACCTGGCGTAGTGGACAGCCTGGACAGATCGTTGGCTAGATGCCCGCTGAATGTGGTCGACCCGCCGGCGGCGGTGCTGGCCGTCCCGAGCGGCACCACGTGGGTTTCGCACAACCGCTGGTTGTCGATGACGGAGTGGAAATAGATGAACGGGTTGTGCCGGTTGGCGTACTGGTCGGTAATGGCCGATTTCACCTGCGAGCCCGTCGCGTTGGGGCCCTCGGCGTTGTTCGTTATGTCGGTGCCCGCGCCGTTTACCTGGACCGGGTGGGCATAATCGGTTCCGCCCAGCGGGTCGGGCGTGCCGCCGTCGCGCGCCGTGTCGTTCCCCATGTCGCCGGCGTAGTCACGCCAGTCCGTCGCGACGCTCCGCGGGTAGGCCGCGTCAAGCTGCCCGCCGATTGTCTGGACGCTGGCCGGAAACACACAACCCTGCCCGTCCACCTGGCCGGGGTAGCGCGCCTGGTCGGGGTCGAGAGTTCCCGGCTTCACGTCATTGAAGCTGCCGGCCAGCGAGGTGATGCTGGTCACGCAGTCGCTGCTGGTGACCTGGTTCGGTGCCTGACCGGAGACCTGGGCGATGTAGTTATCCGTGCTCACGTGCCCGGTCCCGTAGTAATTCTGGATCAGCTCACCCATCGGAAGCAGCGTGCCGTTGAGATACGTCGCTGGAGAGTTCGGCCCGAAAGTCGTGCTCGCCTCTTCGTTCTCGAGGTCGATCACCACGATGTGCCTGATGGCGCCTGGCGGCAGCTCCGGCCGGCCGCCGTGGGTGGCCGACGCCAACGACGCCGGGGCTAGCGCCGTGGCGCCGATCGCAACGGCTGGAGGCTCGTACCTGAAATGGTGCCGAGCGTCGCGCCTGTTCTGCCGGGTGTCGCAGTCTGGTCGCCGACGCCATAGCCTCCCACGACCGGCGCCACTTCGTTAAGGTTTAGCCATGACCGGGCCCGCGCCAGGCAAGTTTCCCGTCACTACCGCCTTCGAACTCCCCGGCATGGTCGTCGACACCGATCTCGGCCTCGCCTTCGGCCTAGTAGTCCGCAGCATGGGTTTCGCCAGGTCGTTCGGCGCGAGCTTCACCGCGCTGCGACAGGGTGAGGTGAGCCAGTACACCCAGCTGCTCGAGGACAGTCGCCGGCACGCCATCGACCGGATGGTCGAGAACGCCAAACTGCTCGGCGGTAATGCCGTCATCGCGATGCGATTCGACTCCTCCGAGATCGGCCAGCAGCTCACTGAAATCGTCGCGTACGGTACTGCGGTGGTCGCACGCCCGTCCGGTGCCTGAACAGGCGGTGAGTGATGCGGTGAGCGCCCAATCAGCCTCGGGCCAGCGCTCAACGGGGGAGCCGCGCTCTCCGGCCGGCGACGCGGACAAAGACAGGCTGCTCAGCCTGCTGCGGGAGCACTACGCGCTCGGCAATCTCGATGATGCTGAGCTCGACCGCAGGACCGGGATCGTCTTGGGCGCCAGGTACGCCGACGAGGCGGCCGCCGCCGTCTCCGGACTGCCGCTGCTGGCTAGCCAGGGGCCGGCTCCGCGGCTAGGGAGAAGTCGGCGTCGGCACGCGCAGGCGGACCGGCCGGGCGCTGGCTGGGTGCCGACGTCCGAGCGCTTCCGCGACCCGACAAGTCGGCTCATCATGCGGGTCTGGATCGACCCCGCGGACGACAGTCGGCACTATGTGCCCGAAGCGCCTGCGTAGCGGCTCCGCGCGGCGCGGACTCTGCGCTGCGATCACCGCCTTCACAGCGTTGTGCTGCAAGCCTGTACCCTCGTCGGCCATTAGCGGGCGAGGTAGCCGGCCATCCTCTGGAAGGACCCAGCGTGAGGAGAATTGGCGATAAGATCGCGCGGGTATGTTAACGTACCGCCTACCGCGGGCATTAAGGGTAGAAAATTTCGAAAAATCACAAGTAGCATCAACGGCAATCATCAGCACTTCAGGTCGAATCTCGGCTCGCCGAGCCGGGGGGGT
>WNFM01100982.1_pt3 | contig 13570 bp, 12 predicted proteins | sample 5400271 | NCBI WGS metagenome assembly WNFM01 (sample SAMN13153352, study PRJNA577476) | soil metagenome | isolation source: 60 cm saprolite on Douglas fir-dominated hillslope | place: USA:California | collected 2013-09-17 | reverse complement strand
CTTTCCGCGAGGTAGCCGCCGTAAGCCGCCATCACCTGGCTGAAAAACTCGCGCTCGACGGGCGTGACCGTATTGGTGCTGTTTTGGTCGAGCCACTGTCCGAGCGCCTGCGCTTCGGCGCGGAAGGCCTCCGCATCGTTTGTATCGCCCCGCAGCCGGTAACGAAGCAAAGCGTCATTTAGCCGCTGGATGTCATTGCGCACCCGCACGCCGATGTAGAAGTTGTCTGCTTTCAGGCCGGCAAACTCACGCTGCAGGCTTTCCACCCGCAGCCAGGTGGTGCGGCTGACCCAGATCACCAGCAGCGAGCCAAGTAATGCCGTCAACGCCAATCCGGCCAGCCGCAGCCTCGCCGCCGGGACCCTGCCGGGGAAACCGGTTAAACCATCTGTGGAATGAAATGTCCCATCCGTTCGCTTCATGTTTCACGCATCTGCGGTGCAAAGCTTCGATTTTGCACTCTTTTGGAGGCAGAGCAATCGCTAATCTCGGCCATTTCCGAAAACTGTATTGCAATCTGCACGAAAAGCGGCCCGGATTCTATCATGGAATCCCGGCCGCGCTTGCGGTGAAGACGACTTCCGACAAAAGAATTGGGCCGCCATCGGGGAGCTGCTCATTTGGTGTCCATGACTGTTCAGTTTCTGGCCAATTCAACCGGGGGGAAATGGCATCGACGAAGATTGCCGCCTCTCGCCTTGGCCCTTCAGACGCCGTCGCAAAAATTGGCATCGTTCACGCTAAAGATAATCCGGTGTATAAGCCCGGCCTGAGCAAACTGCCGACGATTTGAAAGCCAGATTATGAAACACGACTGTCGCATTCGAGTGCGGGTGAAGAAGGATCCACACTGGGTGGCGGAGGCCGCTTTGGTTCCCAAACCAATCCGATCCGCGCTCGAAAACCATTGTCACTGCCCATGACTGCGGTTGATCCACCGCCCGCGCCGCCCGCGGCGAGGACCTCGGCTCGCCGCGGGCCAGGCGCTGGCAAGGGCCCTGCCATGAAGAAAACGATTCTGATTGCTGACGACGATGAAGCGGTGCTCACGATGTTGGGGCGGTTCCTCGAGTCAGAAAACTACTACGTGGTTTTTGCCAGAAATGGTGTCCAAGCCCTGGCTGAATTCCTCATCAAACCCTACGACCTGCTTCTCCTCGACCTCACCATGCCCGACTGCGAAGGCTGGGAGGTGTTCGATGCCCTCAGCAAACTGCACCCCATGATGCCGATCATCATCATGACCGGGCTGGTTGGCCAGCAGGAACGCGCCGCGCGCGTGGGCGCCGATGCCCTGCTGGAGAAGCCGCTCGATCCGCCGAGTCTCTTGCAGACAGTCCGTGCCGTGTTGTCTCGGGAACGACCTGCGCGGATGGCTCGCGCGGCGAGCGCAAGCCGCATGGGCGCAGTCTCCGCGCCAAGGTGGAGCGCTTAAGCCGCGTAAGCTAGTGTGGTGAATTGTCCAGCTTTTCCAGCCTCCGCAATCCGGATCGGCTATCTCCGACAAAAAGTGTGTCAAGCCGAAGTGCGCGGGGTGGCCGCATCCGGGTTCCGCCCCAGCGCCTCAGGCCTTAGTCCGTGCAACCTCCAATGGCCGTCTTGACAGACATAAATCTTGGCCGCGTCAGCGCCGGGGCGATGCATTCGCCGGGCCTCTTTTAACCAGGCTTTGGCGCTGGCCACGCTCTCAAATCCCGCCTTGCGTGAGTCCTTTAGCCGCACGATCACCGGGGATTCCGATGTAACCATCCACGAACCTAGCATGCCTCGAAAACGGGTCATGCTCCTAATGCTTGCAATAAGCCTGCCAACTGCACAAGAAATGAGCTGCTACTCCTTTGGTCTGGACGCCAAGACCGCCGACCCAGCTTCAATTTGCGAGGACCGCCCGCGCCAGTTCCAGCAGGGCTTGGGGCTGATAGGGTTTGCTCAGAAAATGGTCCACTCGCACCGGGGCATCCAGCAGGATTTCAATGCCCGCCGTGCCGCTGATCAAAATGGCTTTCAGGTCCGGCTTGATTTCTTTGCATTTCTGAATCAGCTCGATGCCGTTCATCTTTCCCATCGCATAATCGGTGAGGAGCAGGTCCGGCTTGGGTTGCGCCTTCGCAAAGCTTTTCAAAGCTAATTCCGGGTCTTGGAATTGTTTGATTTGGTAGCCGTCCGGCTGCAGGGTAACTTCGGCCAGATCCGAGAGGAGTTCCTCGTCATCGACGATATAGATGAGCGGTTTTCTCCCCGTTCCCGGGTCAGACCTGTTTTTGTCGGACTGGCTCATGTCATCAAGAAAGAAACGCTGCGTCCCCGCTAATAAATGCATGAAGGTTGGCGCCTGGCAAGCACATTTGCGATTGGCCGATTCGCTATTGGCTATCGGCTATGAAATGCGCTGACTCGTCCGTCCTCCGCAGTGAGATTGCTAAGGAGGACGGGTCAGCGCTTTCCGCGGCCTGTCGCGACAGCTTCTGCCTCTCATTCCCCCACCATCAACAATCACCTCCCGCACCAAAAGCCCCGTGGGGGTGGCCGACAATAGCCCAGCGATTCATCGCTGGGTCCCCCGTCCCCTTTCATTCACACCGTGCTTCAGCGCAGTGAGGAACGGCAGGCCGGAACCCCTCTCATTAACACCCTGCTTTAGCTGGGTGTTAGCCAGACCGGGAATGCCTGCAACCGTTTCAACGGTTTCCCTGACCTCAACTCCAGAGAAGTGCAATGTCTATAGAACCCCAAACCGAAAACCCCCAAAGCCCCGTCGGGGCGGAATGGTCACCGTGGAGTTTCGTGCCTTATTTGCCGTTCTTCTCTGCATTCTCCGGCAGCTTGAGATCGATGGCGAGAAGTGCGTTAGTGGCAACCATCCGCAAATTCACTTCACTGTCGGTCAGCAGATCCCTCAGAAGGGGAACGGCGGATTGAGCATTTGTAACTTGCTCCTCAAGGCAAACGACGATAATCTGCCGAAGCGTGACGTCCGATTGTTTGTTGCGCAAAACACTGAAGAGAGGCGGCAGACCGACTTTACCGAAGCGGGACAAAACCATCGCTGCACGTTCGGAACCGGCCAATTCCTTTTGATCGTTCAGCAGCTTGGTAAGATCGAGGATTTCTGCGTCTTCCGGCGGCGGGAGAGCGTTGAACGTCTCCACAGCGGCATTGGCACGCACCCCCCCACTTTGTGGTGACTTTGTCCAGAGCCGTGTGGTCATTGGTCATTGGACATGACTTTTGTTTGATTTTGCCATTGCGCACCGGCCTGGCGGTGAACATAATCCCACTCAGGGTTAAGCCCCCCACAAGGCATTAGGCCCGCGCCTCAAACACTTTATGAAATCTGAAAATCCAGGCTCCAAGAAGAAGGGAACCCCAAAAGCTCCCGCCACCAAAGCGGCTGCGCCAGCCGCTCCTGCCAAACCCAAACCCCCTTTGCAGGTTCCGCCCATCTTGCTGGAGGGGGATGCTCCCTCCGCTCCCTCCGCCAGCGGCCCCGGCCAGCGATATGTCCTCGCTCCGGCGCCGGTCGCGCCATCCGCCGCCAAGCCCGGCGAGGCCAGCGAACTCCCCGAGGCCTACGGCACCAAGCGATTGCATCTGACGGCCCGCGATCCGCACTGGCTCTACGCTCATTGGGACCTGAGCCGCGAACAACTTAAACACTACAATGGCCTCTCCGCCAGCCGCCACCTGGTCCTGCGCGTGTACAAAAGCGCGCTTTCAGACAAGCCCTTCGACGAAATTCATGTTCATCCCGAGTCGCGGAACTGGTTCATCAACGTCGATCAAGGCGGCGCGAAATTCCTGGCCGAGCTGGGGTATTACCACCGCGAAAACTCCCAATGGGTGAGCATCGCCACTTCGCCGGAAACGCTGACGCCACCGGACAGCATGTCCGATGACCTTTCGGTGTGGTTTGAAACGCTGCCCGCCGATTTGCGGTTTGATCACTTGATTCGCCTCGTCAAAACAGCCGTGTCGGAGCATGTGCCGCTCATCGAAGCCATCCAGCAACTCCGCGCGACCGGGGTGACGGGATTGCCCACGACCAAGGCCATCGCGGCCGGCGCCTGGACTCCGGCCCAAGAGCGCGCCCTTGCCCAGGTCATCACGATGGACGCGGTCCGCCGCGTTTGGATGGGTTCGTTGGAGATTACGGAACTGATCCGCCGCCAGCTCCAGCACGAATTGTATTCGGCCGCGGCGGCCCAATTTTCCCTGCCGAGTTCATGGAGCGGGGCGGTCTCCAGTTTTTCCAGCCCGCTCGGCGGCATGGAACGAAGGAAGGGTTTCTGGTTCAATGTCAACGCGGAGTTGATCATCTATGGCGCCACCGAGCCAGACGCCGAAGTCACGGTGGGCGGCAAGACCATCAAATTGCGCTCCGACGGCACGTTTAGTTTCCGCTTCGCATTGCCCGACGGCCAATACCCGCTCCCTGCCATTGCCACCTCGGCTGACGGAACGGATCGACGCAGCGCCGATCTGAAATTCAGCCGGAGCACTCAGTACCGAGGCGAGGTCGGGCAACACCCGCAAGATCCGAGACTGAAGAAGCCCCTGGCCCAGAATGTGGCCTGAGGGACCAATGCAAAGTTACCTCGCCCTCATCCTCCACGCCCATCTGCCGTTTGTCCGGCATCCGGAGCACGAGCATTTTCTGGAGGAGAACTGGCTCTTCGAGGCCATCACCGAAACCTACCTGCCGCTCATCCAGATCATGGATGGCTGGCTGCACAGCGGGATGGAGACGCGCCTGACGCTCACGCTCAGCCCGCCGCTCTGCGCCATGCTGCTCGATCCGCTTTTGCAAGACCGCTACGTAAGGCATCTGGATGGATTATTGGAACTGGCGGAAAAAGAAGTGCTTCGCACGCACTGGGATCAGACCTTTCACCCGCTCGCTCTCATGTACCAGGAGCGGTTCCGTTCGCTCCGGGCCACTTACTTTGCTTATGGCCGGAACCTGGTCGGCGCCTTCCGCAAATTCCAGGAAGCCGGCAAGCTGGAGATCATCACCAGCGCCGCCACTCATGCGGTGCTGCCGTTGCTGGCCAGTCACCCTCCCTCGATCCGCGCCCAAATCCTCGTCGCCCGCGACCATTATGCGCAGTGTTTTGGTTGCGAACCGCGCGGCATCTGGCTGCCCGAATGCGCCTACATCGAGGGAGTGGAGTCCGTGCTGCAGGAAGCGAACCTCCGCTGGTTCATCATCGACACCCACGGCCTGCTTCACGCCCGGCCTCGCCCGCGCTATGGGGTATTCGCCCCCATTTTCACCCCCAATGGCATCGCCGCCTTTGGCCGCGACCTCGAATCTGCCCGCCAGGTCTGGAGCAAACACGAAGGCTATCCTGGCGACGTCCATTACCGCGATTTCTACCGGGACATCGGGTTTGACCTGGATTACGATTACGTCAAACCCTACATGCCGGGCGCCGGACAGCGCACGTTCACCGGTTTGAAGTACCATCGCATCACGGGTTCGGAGGAGCAGAAAGCCATTTACGACCGAGCGAGAGCGTTGCGCGTGGCCGCCGAGCATGCCCAGCACTTCCTCGATGAGCGCGTGAAACAGGCTCACCACCTCTCAGGCATTCTCAATCGCGCGCCGATTGTGCTTTCCCCTTACGATGCGGAGCTATTTGGACATTGGTGGTATGAAGGGCCGGAGTTCCTGGACTATTTCGTTCGCAAAACTTATTACGACCAGCAGGTCATTCAACTGACCACGCCTTGGGAATATCTGCGCGGCAATCCCACCCAGCAAGTGTCCCGGCCCAGCGCCTCCAGTTGGGGCGAGGAAGGGTATTGGAAGGTCTGGCTCAACGAAACCAACGAATGGATTCAACCCCACTTGAGCGTCGCCCAGGAGCGCATGACCGAGCTGGCCCGGCGCCATCCCAAAGCCAGCGGCCTGACCGAGCGCGCCCTCCAACAAGCCGCCCGCGAATTGCTCCTGGCCCAGTCCAGCGACTGGCCGTTCATCCTCCGCACCGGCACCAGTCCCGACTACGCCCGCAAACGCGTCAAAGACCACCTGCTCCGCTTCATCGCCTTGCACGAACAGCTTACGACCACCCAAGTGGACAAGGAATGGCTGGCGCGGGTCGAAGCGATCGATAATATTTTCCCGGATGTGAACTATCATTACTGGGCCAACGGCTGATAAAAGAGTTGACATGGGCCGGCGGCGGACTTAGCAAACCAGTCTATGAAAAGAATGATTCGTTCGCTTGTTTCGACGGCCGCCCTGGGCGGGTTAGCATTGTGTTCAAATCTTCCGGCGTTCGGCCAGGCCGGCCGCTTTTATGTCAGCGGCGGGCTTGGCCCCGCTTTTACCGAGGACGCGACCTTGAAGGAGTTCAATGGCCCGGCCGCCGGCAAGGTCAAGTTCGACCCCGGCGTCCAGTTCCGGTTTGCGGGCGGATACCAAATCACGGATTGGCTGGCGACGGAGTTGGAGAGCGGTCTGACCTACAACAATATCAAATCCATCACCGGCGGCACTGAAACTGACGGCAGCCTGGCCAATATCCCCGTGCTGGCCAATCTGGTGCTGCGCTGTCCGAAGATGGACCGGTTCGTGCCTTACTTCGGAGGCGGGATCGGTTTCTCGAGTGCCGTGCTGGACGCGAACGATTTGGTGGTCAACGACAATCGGCTGTCAGGCACTCAAACCGATACGGTCTTCGCTTACCACGGCTTCGCGGGTCTCCGCTACAATCTCAACGAGCGCATGGCCGTGAGCCTCGCCTACCGCTACTTCGCCACCACGGAGCCTACCTGGGACGCGGATTTTGTCATTGGCGGTGGAACTGGCCGGACGCGCTTTGGCGAAAATCGCACCCACTCGGTCACGGCTGCTTTTACCTTCAGCTTCTGACCCTGCGTCAGGGAGCGCGGAATTTATTCCGCAGGCGCGTTGGTTGGCGGACTAGGCTCGGAATTTGCGAACGCCCTTCTCTGCTGCGAACGTTCCTGCGGAATAAATTCCGCGCTCCTGCCTTGCAGTCCTCCAGATTCCACCTCTGCGGCCTCTGCGAAAGACTCCGTGTTCTCTGCGTTTCAATTCCGGGGGTTCGATTGAAGTTCGTTGAAGAGCCAGGCGCGGGAGTAAGCCCACCAGCGCTTGGCGGTCGCTTCGGAAATGCCGAGCACTTCGGCCGCTTCCTCGATTTTCAGGCCGACGAAGTAGCGCAACTTGACCAATTCAGCTTGCCGCGGTTCGAGCGCGGCGAGGCGGTCAAGTGCTTCGTTGAGCGCGAGCAATTGGTCGTCGGGCGCGGGGCTCGCGATCTCGATGTCGTCTGCATTCAAGTGCGCGGCCCCTGCGCCGCGCCGCTGCGTATATTTGCGGCGGGCCCGCGCAATGAGGATGCGGCGCATCGCTTCGGCGGCGGCGCCGAAGAAGTGGGCGCGGTTTTGCCAGGATTGCGAAGGGGAGTCCACCAGTTTGAGCCACGCTTCATGCACCAGCGCTGTCGGTCGGAGGGTGTGGCCGGCGGGTTCGCTGGCCATCTTGTGCGCGGCCATCCGGCGCAATTCATTGTAAACCAGCGGCAGCAGTTCGTCGGTGGACTTGGCGTCGCCTTGCTCGATGGCAGTGAGGATGCGGGTCACGTCGCTCACAAGTCGAAGGGAGACACGGGCCGCTGCGCCGGATCCGCGAGAAACCACCGGCCCAGGCGTTCGTAAAAATCAGCCGCGTGGTCCAGCGCAAGTTGCTGAGCCAAGTCTTCGAGTTCCCGACGCGGGACCAATTCCACGTTGCCCCGCGCGCTCAACCGCCTGCCGGCCACCGCTTCGGCCAAAGTTAAAAACCAGGCCGGCACCGGAGTCGGCGCCGGTGGCGCATCCAATACGCGAACGAGGTCGCTGCCCGCCCCGCCGGCAATTCGCCGGCCCGTCGAGTCGAAGCACACTCTGAACCCAGCGCCGCCGGCCTCGAGCCATTCAGTCAGTGGGCGGCCGGTGTGCGCATCCCACAGCCGCGACTTGCCAGCCCAGCACGAAGTCAGAATTCGCCGCCCGTCGGCGCTGAAACATACTTGCGACACGGCCGTGTCATGCCTCAGTGGAGTCGTCAGCGCCTCACCTGTGCTGGCGTCCCAAATCCGCGCCGTTCCATCCAGCGACGCAGTCGCGACGCGACGGCCATCTGGACTGAAGACAGCTTTCTGCACCGTCCGCGCGTGCTGCAATGGCAAGCCAATGGGTTTGCCCGTGCGCGCTTCCCAAATGCGCGCCGTGTTGTCACTCGAAGCAGAGACGACGCGTTGGCTATCGGGACTGAACTCGGCCCACTCCACATGGTCAATGTGCCGCAGTCGCTCGGTCACCGGCTGGCCCGTCTGAGCGTTCCAGACGCGCGCGCTCCGATTTTCTGAAGCGGTGACAACCAACCGGCCATCAGGACTGAATCGTGCCATCGTCACCGGAGCGCCGTGCTCAAGCGATGGCGTCAGCGGCTGGCTCGTTTGGGCGTCCCAAAGTCGCGCGGTTCCATCCGCAGAGGCGGTGATCACTCGCGCTCCGTCCGGGCTGAATTGTGCGAAAAAAACGGTCTTTACGTGCTGAAGCGGACCGGCGATCAGGCCCTTGCTTGAGTCCCACACGCACGCAGTGCTGTCGTCCGAAGCCGTGACGATGCGCCGTCCGTCTGGGCTGAATTCCGCGGATCGCACCACGCCGCGATGTCGCATCGGTTGACCCAACGCCACGCCAGTGTGCGCGTCCCATAACCGCGCCGTGCGGTCGAAGGAAGCGCTGAGCACTGAGCCACCGCGCGGATCGAAGGCAACGGTCGTGACGATGTGCTCATGACGCATCTCGATCCCGGCAAAGCGGCGTGGCTGGATGTTCCAAATTTGCACGGTCTGGTCCGACGATGCGGTGACCAGCCTCCGGCCATCAGGACTGAAGCCAGCGTGGACGATGGCCTCGTATTCACGAAGCGGCTGGCAAATCGGCACTCCCGTCTGCACATCCCACAGCCGGGCTGAATTGTCCAGCGAAGTGGTGGCGACCATCTGTCCGTCGGGACTGAATGTGCCAAAGATGACGCCGCCCTCGTGCAGCAACGGCTGGGCCAGAAGAGAGCCATTCGTCACATTCCACAAGCGGGCCGCGTTGTCTTGCGAAGTCGTGAGCACTACTCGTCCGTCGGGACTGAACGCAGCGTGGAGCACATCGTCGGTGTGACGCAGCGGAGCGCTCACAGCCTGGCCCGTGGTTGGGTTCCAAAACCGCGCGGTGTGGTCCGCGCTGGCTGATACCAGCGTGCTTCCATCCGGGCTGAAGGCAAGCGCATTAATGCGCTCGCGGTGCACTCCAATCCAAGCCACCAATTCTCCGGTGTTCACGCGCCAGATTCCGAGCGCGCCAGATTGAGTGCCGGTCACGACTCTTTCGCCGTCCGGACTGAAGCGCGCCATGATCACCTCCGAACCGCTGTTGAGTTCTCTCGTCAACCCGCCACTCACGGCATTCCAAATGCGAGCAGTGTTATCAGCGGGGCAGGCCGTCAAGACACTTTCACCATCCGGGCTGAATTCCGCCCACCAGACCTTTCTGGGCCGATGGTCGAGCGACATCACCGGAACGCCGTTGCTCGCATTCCAAATCCGCGCGGTGCCGTCGGCGGAGGCAGTGACGATGCGAGCGCTGTCTGTGCTGAATCGAGCGGAGAAAACCCGATCGGCGTGCTGAAGAGTCGCGACGGCTTTGCCCGTGGCCGTGTCCCAGATTTTCGCCGTCTTGTCCCAACTCGCGCTGAGCACGTGGCGGCCGTCTGGGCTGAAGATGGCAGTGGCGACGCGGTCCACATGCCGCATCGGCGCGGCCGCTGGCAGCGCCCAGTTGCGGTGGACCAGCGCGGAGACCAGGCGGTTCGCCGCGATGTGATTCGAGGGATCATGCCGTAACATCGCCGACAAATGTGCCACCCCCGCAGAAGCGTCATTGGCGCGGAAAAAGTCTTCGGCGCGTTGCAGCTCCAGCAAGCTGACAGTGTCGGCCAGCCGGGCGTTGGCGCCGCGCAGTTCGCGGTTGGCCGATTCGGCTTTCGTCCGTTCCTCATGCTCCGCGCGGCGGGCGGACGCCACGCGCCAGGCTGAGACCGTGGAACCCACTGCCACGACGATCAACAACAGCAGCACGCTCGCGCTCAATGCCGCCACGGCCGGACGCCGCCGCCGCCAGCGCCAAAGTCTGCCGAGCGCGCTGACAGGCCTCGCCTGAATTGGTTCGTGTTCGAGGTGGCGTTGGATGTCTGCCGCGAGACCGTTCGCCGTCGCGTAACGGCGAGCGCGATCCTTCTCCAAGCACTTCATGACGATCCAATCGAGATCGCCCCGCACCGCGCTGATGAGTTCTTTTGTTGGAAGCGGTCGGCGCGAGGCGGCTCCGGGCGCATTGCGTAAAGTGGGGCAGGCATCCTGCCTGCCAACCGGGCTTCCAGCCCGTGACTCCTCCACGGGCAAGATGCCCGGGGCGGCAGGCTGGAAGCCTGCCCCACTAGAGGCTCCACTTCGGATTTCGGATTTTGAAGTGTGCCTCCTCACGTCGGCTGCTGCAAGATTGGTGAGTCGCGTGGACGGCTTGGGCGGTTCGTCGTTGCGGATGACGCGGCGCATTTCGTCCAGCCCGGAGCGCAGCAACTCTTCTCCGTCGAACGGCGTGCGGCCCGTCAGCAGTTCGTAAAGCAGCACTCCCAGGCTGTAGATGTCGCTGCGCGTGTCGATATCGACGCTGCTCATCTCGGCCTGCTCGGGACTGGTGTAGGCCGGCGTGCCGATGAACGAATGGAACTGCGTGAACAGAGTTTTGTCGGTCAACCGCTGGCCCGTCGCTTTCGCGATGCCGAAGTCGATCACCTTCGGGACAGGGGCCCCGTCGTTGACTGTAACGAGAATGTTGGAAGGCTTGAGGTCGCGATGAATGATGCCCTTCTGATGCGCGTGCTGAATGGCCTGGCACACTTGCACGAACAAGCGGAGCCGCCCCTCGGTCGGGAGCTCCGCTTCATCGCAAAACTCGGTGATGCGCACGCCGCGCACCAGTTCCATCACGAAGTAAGGCCGTCCGTTTTGGGTGGCGCCGCCGTCGAACACCTTGGCGATGTTCGGATGGTCCATCAAGGCCAAGGCCTGCCGCTCCGCCTCGAACCGTGCCACGACCGAGCGCGTGTCCATGCCCAGCTTGATGATTTTGAGAGCGATCCGCCGCCGCACCGGTTCTTCCTGTTCGGCCATATACACCGTGCCGCAACCGCCCTCCCCGATTTTCTCGAGCAGCTTGTAACGGCCAATTCGGTCGCCGGGTTTTTCGCTGAGTTCGCTCACCAGCGAGCTTGAGTCGCAGTCTGCGGTCAGGCCCGTCGGTGGTTCCTCCAAGAAATCACCCGCGTTCTCGGCCGCGCGCAGCAAGGCCTCGACCCGCCGCCGCAAGGGAGTGTCCACCCCGCAAGCGCCATTGAGATAAGCCGCGCGGCCTTCAGTCGTGGCGCACTGAAGCGCCTCGGCGAACACGACTTGTTCGGTGGACACGGGCTTCATGGCGGGGTTGGATTCATCATCCATACATGCGCCATTTAAGGCCAAAACGGCTCAAAGCGCGAAAAGAAAAATGGCGTGAGCCCTTTTGCCAGGGTTTGGCGCATGACGGGGTGGAAAGCAAACAACGACATGGGCAGCCGGCCCAGCCGGTGAGCTTTGGTGCGAGCGCGAAATCAGTGCGAAATCAGTTTGAAAACCTTATGAAGACAAACCTTAAACTTCTCTTCCTCCTTCTTTTGTCGGTATGGGGCGCGCCAGCTTTGGCGCGCGCACAGGGAACCGCCTTCAACTACCAGGGCCGGCTCACGGACAACGCTGTTCCGGCCGAGGGCATCTACGACCTCATCTTTACCCTTTACGATGCTGAGATGGACGGAAACGCCGTTGGCGCGCCAGTGGCGGTGGACGCTCTGGCGGTCGTCGCCGGCCAATTCGTCGTTGCACTCGATTACGGAGCCGGCGTGTTCACCGGGGCGGCGCGCTGGATCGAAATCAGCGTCCGCGTCACCGGAGTGGACGCCTACACGGTTCTGACGCCGCGGCAGGCCGTGCTGCCGACGCCTTATGCGATCTACGCCGGAAGCGCCGGGGGCGTCGCCAACGGCACAGTGACCGCAGACCAGTTGAACACCGCTGGCCTTGCGCCCGCGCCGGGACAAATTCTTTCCTACGATGGAGGGAATCTGTTCTGGATTGATCCTGGAGTTGCTGCCGGCAACATCTGGTCGCGAAATGGACTGGATGCGTTTTACAGCGCTGGCAACGTCGGCATCGGCTTGAGCAGTCCAACGCCGGGCATCCGGTTGGAGGTAAACGGCAATGTCCGCCTGCACCCTAGCGGAGGCATCCTCGGGGGTTTCGTTCAATTCGGCACTCCCGGTGGGGAAACCGGAATGAGCATATCAGGCGCGAACCGGGCTGATATCCGGTTTGATGACTCGACCCTCAAATTGCTGGCTGGTTTCGGACCTGGAGCCATGCCTTCGGAAAATGGAATTGCCATCACGACGGGAGGCAACGTCGGAATCGGCACAACCACGCCCCTGGCCGGATTCCGGTTGGACGTATCCGGGTTGACTCGCATGACCCCGGGAGGAAGTGGAGGCGAAATCCGCTTCCACACGCCCAGTGGGGAGACGGGCATGAGCCTCGTCGGCGCGAATCGGGCTGATGTCAGGTTCGATGGTTCGTCGCTTAAATTGCTGGCTGGTTTCGGACCTGGAGCCATGCCTTCGGAGAACGGAATTGCCATCACAACGGCCGGCTCTGTCGGCATTGGAACAACGACCCCCATTGCGAAACTGGACGTGGAAAACTCGCAATCGGGCAAGTCTGCCGTCTATGGCGGGGTGGGTGTCTATGGAGGCGCGACTGCCTCCTCCGGCGTGGGAGTGTTCGCTCGCAATCTCAACGGGGTCGCCGTTTTTGCCGATGGCAACGCGGCCCAGGCGCGCGGCAGCGGCGGGTTCGTCAAGGCGATGGTGCAGATGCACTATGACGGCGCAGGCAATTCAGCAATCCCTTCATTCGTCCGTTGCTATAATGGGGTTACCGGCGCGACCGGGGGACAATGCGGCTTCTCTTACGACCATTATGTGGTTGATCTGTTCGGCTACTTGCACACCACCATCGACTTCGGCTTTACGGTGAACGACCGTTTCATCTCTCTCACCGCGATTAGTGGTGAAATTCCGCAAGGTGTATCTGTCTTTGGTTTCCCCAACGCACACACCATTGATGTAAGGAATGACGGCGATTTCTACATCATCGTCTATTGACTTCTGGAGCACATACTGATGAAACCGCAGGATAGATTACAACGCTGGCGAGTATTCTCCCTCTCCCATCCGATGGGAGAGGGCCGGGGTGAGGGCGCCTTTGCTGACTGCGTAGCCTATCCCACGGTCACCTGAGTAACCATGAAAACACTCAAAGCAAAACTCATCTTTCTCGCCGGAACCTTGCTGGCGGCCACGCCTGCTTCAGCGCAGACTTATTCGGTGGACTGGCACACCATC
>WNFM01309704.1_pt2 | contig 13572 bp, 11 predicted proteins | sample 5400271 | NCBI WGS metagenome assembly WNFM01 (sample SAMN13153352, study PRJNA577476) | soil metagenome | isolation source: 60 cm saprolite on Douglas fir-dominated hillslope | place: USA:California | collected 2013-09-17 | reverse complement strand
GGGCTTGTCGCCGAACTTGTCGACCAACCAGCCGAACAACAGGGCGCCGACTGCAACCACCGCCGACGGCGTGGAAATCACCCAGCCCCCTTGCGGCCGCGACAGATGAAACGCCTTGCCCAAGTCACCTACGATGGGCACCACCTGGCTGATGCTGGTCGCGCCGAGCACGCCGATCGCATAAATCAGCAGAATGGCACCCCAGCTCGACTGCGGCCCTGCCTGAGTATTCTCGTTCATCGTCGCCCCCCTTTCATGTAGTCGTTCTTACCGGTCGGTGTCGCCGGGAAATTTCAGCATCCAGAGGTGGTGTTGCGGCGTCTTCTCCCAGCGGCGTGGCACGAACGTCTTGTCCATGCGGTCCATGTCGAAGGCGAATTCGATGCGTCCGCCGCAGGGCGCGTGGAACATGCGAAACACGTTCGAGCCCAGGTTGTGCCGGCCCAGCCGCCGCGATTCCTTCCAGCCGTGCTCGGTCATGTAGTTGCCGCCCTCGACCACCTCATCGACATTGGCCACTTCGAGCGCGATGTGGTTGATCGTCACCTGGTCCGGGCGATGGCACAGCAGGAGGTTGTGGTGTTCGATGTCCCCTTCGCATTGCATGAACGTGCCCATCGGCAACACAGTGTCGATGGCGCGAAATTTCAGCCGGTCGGTATAGAAGCGGTTGACCTTCTCGCGGCCCTCCTGATTGATGTCGAGGGCTACGTGGATGATGCGCAGCGGGCGCGCGCGGCCGCGGGTCACCACGCCCTGATTCCGCCGTTGAATGTCCGTCATGAGGTTGGTGCGGCGCGGTTCGACCGCCACCGCTGTGGGCGCCGCGAGCTTGAAGCCGATTCGATAGCCGGCCTCGTCGTGCGTGTGCAGGCTGCCGTCGGCGTCGCGCCGGACCTCGCGGTCGCGCGCAAGCTCCCGCTCCACGGTGTCGAGACCGGCCGCGTCGTCGACGCCCCAGATGATCTCGCGAACGTTCGGCCCCGGGGCCGCGGCGGGCGGCAGCGCTGCGAGCGACGCGTCGTCGCCCCTGCGCAGGCGCACGAACTGATTCACCGGCGTACGGAACGTCGCGGCCGTGTCGTTCGCCGCCACCTTCTCGAGACCGGCATCGTCGAAGAATCGCGTGCAGGCGGCGAGGTCGTCGACGCCGTAAATCACTTCCTCGATGCGCATGATAGCCATAAGCCACTCCGTTACCGTGGGGGTCACCATAAGCGAAACCGCCGGTCGGTCCGACCGCTGCACGCACAAACCAATGTTGCACGGCGCGAGACAATGACGCGAGTCCGACTATTGACGAACCTGCACCAGAGGATTGCGCGCGCGGATCGCTCGGGCGCGGCATCGATGTGCTTAGATGAACCATATCAGCAGTACATCAAACCGGCATGGGGGAATTTCAGTTGTTCATCGTGGACTCGCAGGTACACATCTGGAAAGAAGAGACGCCGGATCGGCCGTGGATTGCGGGTGCGCGCGAGCGGATGAAGCTGAACGGTCACCGGCTCGAGCCCTTCACCTACCAGGAATGCATCGAGCTGATGGACCAGGCGGGGGTGAACCGGGCGCTGATCCTGCCGCCCTCCTGGGAAGGCGACCGGGTGGATTACGCGATCGAGGCGTGCGAGAAATATCCGCAGCGCTTCGGGATCATGGCGCGGGTGCCGCAGAACCAGCCCGCGGAAGCGAAGGCGATGCTCAAGGACTGGAAGGGCGTGCCCGGGATCAAGGGGACGCGGCTGACCTTTCACCGGCCGATCGACCGCAATTGGATGATCGACGGGACGGCGGACTGGTACTGGCCGTTCGCGGCCGAGCACGGCATCAAGACCATGGTGCATGCGCCGATCTGGAAGGCGGAGCTCGGGGCGATCGCCCAGCGCTATCCGCATCTGAAGATCATCATCGATCACATGGGGATCATGGCGCGCTGCGTGGATGATGCGATCGGCTACTGGGTATCGGAGACGGCGGACCTGCACGTGCATCCGAACATCTATGTGAAGGTCTCGGCGCTGCCTGGCTATTCGACGCAGCCCTATCCGTATCACAATATCGACAAGTACGTGCATGAGATGGTGGGCAAGATGGGAGCGAAGCGCTGCTTTTGGGGGACGGATTTGACGCGACTGATGGACCACGGGCTGACGTACCAGGACACGATCGAGCACTTCACGAAGCACCTGGGCTTCAGCGCCGAGCAATTGGAGTGGATCATGGGAGGCGGGATTTGCCAGGTGCTCGAGTGGCCCAGCAACGCCGGCGCGTCGGCGCCGAAGCCTAAGTGAAGCGTTACATCGACGGCGGCGAGGCGATGCTCGAGGCGTTTCGCAGCCTCGGGATCGATTACGTGCTCTCTTCGCCGGGCTCCGAATGGGCACCGGTGTGGGAAGCGCTGGTGCGCCAGAGTTCGGAGGGGCGGGCGGGCCCCGTCTACATCGACTGCTGGCACGAGACGGTCGCGGTGGGCATGGCCAACGGCTACGCGCTGGTGACGGGGCGCCTGCAGGCGGTGTTGCTGCACGCCGGCCCCGGGCTGTTGCAGGGGGCGTGTGCGATTCACGGGGCCTTGCTCTCCGGCGTGCCGATGCTGGTGTTTTCTTCCGAATCGAACAGCTATGGCGAGCGGGCCGGCGTCGATCCGGGCTCGCAGTGGTACCGCAATCTCTCCATCGTCGGGGGGCCGCACGTGCTGGCGCAACCCTTCGTCAAGTGGGCGAACCAGGTTCCCGGCATCGAGACGCTGTATGAAATGGTGCTGCGCACCGGCGAGATGTCGCAACGTGATCCGGCCGGACCCACGTACCTCAACGTTCCGGTGGAAGTGCTGCTGCAGCCGTGGACACCGCCCGCGCGCATTTGCCGCACCGCACCGGCGGGCGAGAAGCGCAGTGCGCCGGAAGAGATCGCGGCGCTGGCGCTGCTCCTGGTCGGGGCGAAACACCCGGTGATTCTCACCTGCCGGATTCGCCGCGCTGGTGGAACTCGCGGACCTCCTGGCGATACCGGTGATCGAGCCGCAGTCGGCGGTGTGCGCGAACTTTCCGCGGCGTCATCCGATGCATCTCGGAGCCGGCAACGAGGCCTTGTTCAAGGAGTCGGATCTGATCCTCTTGGTCAACTGCCGGGCGCCCTGGTATCCGCCGAGCGCCGGACCGCAGGCGGTGACGGTGGTGATCGATGCCGTGCCGCAGCGTCCGCACGTGGTATACCAGGTGCTGCACGCTGATCATTACCTGGAAGGGGAGGTGGCGGCGACGCTCGCCGCAACGACCGCGGCCGCACGCACGCTCGGCGTGAATGGTGAGGTGGTCGAAGCGCGCCGTGCACGTCACCGGCAGCGTCACGCGACCCTGCAATCCCAAATCAAGGAGGCGGAACGGAAGGCCGCCGCGCTCGAGGCAATCGACCCGGTGCGGCTGGTGCAGGCGCTGCGCGATACGGCGGTGCCGGATACGATCTTCGTCGACGAGACCATCACCCACGCGCGGCTGCTGCAACAGCACCTGCAGTGCGGCCACGCGGGCAGTTACTACTACGTGCAGGGGGGGTTGGGTCAGGGCATCGCGGTGGCGCTCGGCGTCAAGCTGGCCACGCGCGATCGGCCGGTGGTGCTGGCGATCGGCGACGGCTCCTTCCTGTACAACCCGATCGTGCAATCACTGGCCGCGGCCCGCGACAACAAGCTGCCGCTGCTCATCGTGGTGTTCAACAACCGGAAATACCTGTCGATGAAGTTCAACCACCTGCGCTTCTACCCGGACGGGGCGGCGGTGGCGAATAACGAGTTCCACGGCGTCGATCTCGGGACACAGCCGGAATTGTCGGCGTTCGCTCTGCCGTTCGGGATGCTGGGACTGGCGGTGAATCAGGCTGCGGAACTCGAGCCCGCGCTGCGCCAGGCGCAGGCGGCGGTCGCGGCGGGGCGCACGGCGATCGTCAATGTGATGCTCACCAAGTGAGCCTATGGGCTCAAGCCTCGAAGCCCCAGTAGCGGGTCGAAATACTGACGATGAGTTCGAGTTTGCGGCGTTGCTCGTCCTCGGAGAACCCGCTGCCGGCGAAGCCGCTCTGCGGGCATACGGCCAAGAAATCGCCTTCGATGCAGTCCGCGGCCAGGTCGAGGCGATCCAGGATGGGGTCGCGCTCCTCGAGCTTGGGGGTGCGAGTGCTCACCAGACCCAGCGCCACCGACGTGCCTTTGGGCACATGCTTGAGCGCCGCGAAACCGCCGCTGGGGTCGTCGTCGACCTCGAGCACGAAACGGTCCACGGGGACGGTCGAGAACAGCTGTTCGGCGAAGGGTGCGTTGGCCGTGTCGAACAATCCGACGCGCGCCGCCGCGCCGCGCCCGACGTAGAGCGCAAGACGCACCTCCGCCGGCCTAGCCAATCCCTCGAGGGCTGCCCGGTCGGCGGCGAGCAGTGCTTCGAGCGGGGCCGCTGCGGCGGAATCGGCGAGACAGCGCGCGTACTCGGTGTTCTGGAGTTGGATGTAGTTGACGCCGTCGGCGATCAACGCCTCGAGCGCGGTGCGCAGGGAGCCGGCGAGCCGCTCTGGTACGGTGCTGGGCGCCGGCAGGGCGACCTTGAACGGAACGCGGGCGGCTCCGGTGGACGGTCCGAGCAGGCTTTGCAGAAATCGGGCTTCGTCCAAGATCCGCGCGCGCCCGCCGCCGGCGTCGTGCAGCGGGGACGTGGGGTCGGTGCGGCGCAGTTCGCCGTCGGAAACGATGCTCAACCCCAATTCGCGCTGCAGCGTCACCAGGCGCTTGATCGCGGCGTCCGCCAGTTCCTCGCGCTGCGCCGCCGGTGCGTCCGCCGGCAACGAGGCGAGTTCGGCGGGACGCAGCAGGCTGCCGACGTGATCGGCGCGATACATTCCGGGATTGGCCATCGATTTACCCTTACTTGCCCTTCAATGCGGCGAACTGCTCGAAATCGAGCTCGTAACCCGCCTCGCGCAGCGTCTCCTCGGCGATCTGCTGGTCCTCCTCGCCGGTGCCGCCGGCGATGCCGAGACCGCCCATCAGCACGCCGTCCTTGCGCAACGTCATGCCGCCGCCGGTGGCCACGATGGGATGATGACCCATGGTCGACACCTGGGCGAAGAACTGCGGTTGGCTGTCGCACCAGCCCTTGAGCATGGCCGACGGGCGCTGCATCACGGCAGCGGTGTAGGCCTTCGCGGTGGCGATGCTCGGCTGCAACGGGCGGGCGCCGGGCTTCTTGAGCGTCGCGGCGCGGCGCCGCGCGATCTCCATCAAGTGTCGCGCCTGTTCGAAAGTGATATTCATGATTGGCCCTGTCGGTCGGTGAAATCAGGCGGCGTAGAGTTCGCGCACGAACCCGCGCACCGCGGCGTTGAAGAGCTCCGGCACTTCCCAGTACATGGAATGGGGCGCATTCGAGATGACGTTGGCGCGCGATCCCTTGACCAGCTTTTCGGCGGCAAGCACCGTCGCGGGGCTCAAGACCGCGTCGCGCTCACCGGCCAGGAAACGGATCTTGATGCCCGCGCCCTCGATCTGCTCGAGGGTCGGGCCGCCGCTGGTCAGGTTTCTGAGATCCTGCATGGTGGCCTTGTTGAATGTGCCCATTTGCTTGAACAGGAACGTACGCGCGCGCTCCGTTTCCTGGAAGGTGCGGGTCAGCAGCCGATCGATGACGGGCAGCTTCTCGGCCACCGCCCGGTCGGCCTTGACCAAGGGCACGAGCTCAGGATGGCTGATGCCGCCGAGGGAGTGCGCGAGAATCACACCTTGAGCGCGGTGCGGCGCCAGGATAGCCGCTTTCAAGGCGGCGGCCGCGCCGATGGACTGTCCCACCAGGACGACGCGCTCGACCTTGGCCGCATCCAACACCGCGAGGATGTCGTGCGGAAAATCCTGGGAGTCCGGTCCGTCGTCCACCGTATCTGAATTGCCGAATCCGCGCAGGTCGAGGGTGAGGACACGATGGTCGGGCATGAAATGCGCCGTCTGCTGCCACCAGGCCGCATGGTTGCCGCCGGCGCCGTGCACGAACAGGACCGCGCGCCCATCGCCGTGACTTTCGTAGTAAATCTTCGCGTTCTGCGATTGCACATGCGGCATGAGGAAGTGGCCTGTTGCGCGGGCGGGAGACCGCGCTATGCGCACGATTATAGTGGAGGGCCGGGGCCCGCGTTCAGCGCGGAGGGTCAATCAACTGTTGCATAATGCTAAACTATCGACACGCGAGGAGATCCGTTTTGGACCGATTGGCCACCATGCGCAGCTTCGTCGAGGTTGCGCAAGAACAGAGTTTTGCTGCGGCGGCTCGTTCGTTGGGGCTGTCCCGCGCCCTCGTGTCCCGCCACATCGCGGATCTGGAAAAGCAGGTGGGGCTGCGACTGATCGTGCGCACCACGCGGTCCGTCAATTTGACCGAGGCGGGCCAGCGCTATTTCGCCTTCTCGAAGCGGGTGCTCACCGAGATCGAAACCGAGCATGCGCGAGAAGGCCGAAGGCGACTTGTCGGTGGTGTCGCCGAAGTGGATCGGGAGCCTGGACTTGGGCGATGCCGTGGCCAATTTCGCCGTGGATCATCCGCGCATACGCGTCAAGCTCGAGCTCGGCGGCCTGTCCGAACGGACCTACGATTTCCTGAAGAATGGCTACGACATCGCCTTCTACACGAAATTCTTGCGTGACTCATCCATCAAGGTGAAGAAGATCGCGACGCTCGAGTTCGTGCTGTGTGCCTCGCCCAAGTATCTTGCGGCGCACGGCGACATCAAGAGCCTGACCGATCTGGTCCAGCACGATTGCCTGGTGCATACCAACGATCCGATCTGGCACATCACCGCCGACGCCAAGGAACAGCACTTCAAGCCGCACAACGTGGTGTTCTCCTCCAACACCTACATGGTGCTGCAGAAGGCGGCGATCCAGGGCATGGGGGTCGCGCTGGTGCCGCTGCGCTCCATCGTCAACGAGGTGCGCTCGGGGAAATTGCAGTTGGTGCTCGGCGATTGGCCGGCGCCCGACCGGCCGCTGTACGCCGCCTACGCGCCGGGCAAGCACACGGTGCGCAAGGTGCGGTTGTTCGTCGACTTCATCGCCGACTGGTTTCAGAAGCACCCGATGCTGTCGAGGCGACCCGACTAATTCGGCCGTCTGGCCGAATTGAACGCCGGCGGCTCTGCGCCGGCGGCCCCGCAAGGGTGAGGCGCGCAGAGCCGAATACTAATCAATGGGAAAAAGTCGCCTGCGGCGCTTTTTGTGCCTATCCATTGCGCTACGCTATCCCTGCTGCGCGCAAGCCCTGGGTGGCCATTGGGCTGCGCAGTCGCTGCTCCGCCCAAGCCCTGGGTGACCATCCATGGTCACCCGCGGGACGCATGCGTCCCGCCCTGGCCACCCGTTCGACGCAGTGCGTCTCACCCCTGGACGGCACCCTTTGGGTCGACCTCCGGTCGACCAAACGCGCTCCTGCGCGTTTGTCGGACTTGAGCTTCGTTGCCGGCCGCGAAAGGCGCGACTTTCGCGGCCACCCTTTAAGCGACATCAGCGCAGCTTGTGTGCCACGCGTTTGGTGATCATGTAGCCATCCAGGCCCTCGCTGCCGCCTTCCCGGCCATAGCCGCTTTCCTTCCAGCCGCCGGACGGCGCCTCGTGAATGGAGCCGCCGACGTGATTGATGGAGATGATGCCCGCCTCGAGGCGATGGGCGATTTCCTCGGCCAGCGCCGCGGAGGGCGTAAAGGCGTATGCCGCGAGCGCGTAGGGCAGGGAATTGGCGAGCGCGATCGCATCATCGAGATGCTGGAACCGAACCACCGGCGCCACCGGACCGAAGGGTTCCACGGTCATGATGCGCGCCTTGGTCGGCACGTCGCGGAGCACCGTGGGTTCGAAGAAATTGCCGCGGGTACCGATGCGATGGCCGCCGCAGACCAGGGTCGAGCCATGCGCCAGCGCGTCCTCGACCAGTCCTTGGACCGCGCTGAGGCGCCGGGCGTTGGCGAGTGGGCCCATCTTGGTCTTCGCATCGAGTCCGTCGCCCACCACGGTGTCCCGGGCAACGGCCGCAAAGGTTTCCACGAAGCGCTCATAGATCGATTCGTGCACGATGAAGCGGCTCGCCGAGGTGCACACCTGGCCGGCATTGATGAACTTGCCGCCGGCGGCGCTGCGCGCCGCGGCGACCGGGTCGGCGTCGGCGCAGACGATGACCGGCGCGTGACCGCCCAATTCCATGATGTGCGGCTTCATATGCGAGGCCGCGAGCGCAGCCAGCTGCTTGCCCACCGGAATGGAACCGGTGAAGGCGACGAAACGCGTGATGGGGGAGGAAATGAGGTGGTTGGAGATCGTGGCCGGTTCGCCGAATACGAGATTCAAGACGCCGGCCGGCACGCCAGCCTCTTGGTAGCATTTCACCAGCGCGCAGGCGGTGCCGGGCACTTCCTCCGAGGCCTTGATGACGATGGAGCAGCCCGCGGCGAGCGCAGCCGCGATCTTGCGGTTCGGCGAACCCACGGGAAAATTCCACGGCGTGAACGCCGCCACCGGACCCACCGGCTGCTTGAGCACCGAGAGCTGCATGGAGCGATCGACGGGGATGATGCGCCCATAGGCGCGCCGGCCTTCTTCCGCATCCCACTCGATGGCGGCCGCGACACGCACCACCTCGCCCATGGATTCACTACGCGGCTTACCCTGCTCCAGGGTCATGATCTGCGCGATGTCGGGCGCGCGCTGCCGCAGCAGCGCCGCGGCTTGACGCAGGATGCGCGTGCGGGCTTCGACCGGCGTATCGCGCCAAACCCCGAATCCCTTGTGCGCAGCTTGCAGGGCTCGATCGAGGTCGGCGGTTGACGCGTGCGGCACCTGTCCAAGGACCTCGTCGGTCGCGGGATTGAGAATGGGTTCGGACGCTTCGGTGCTGCCGTTGGTCCAAGCCCCATCAATAAACATCATCACCGTCGGATAGGGGGCGGCCATGGCGTCTCATTCCTCATTGAATTCCGGCCCCAAGGATCGTACTCGACCGGGCCGGTCGGGGCATCCGGCATTTTAGCGAATGCGCTCTCGACATTAGGTTGCAGGATTGGGAACGGTGGGGTGACGCAGGAGCGGTTATCCTGCCGTCCATGGAATCCACTCCATTGAACGCGCGCGTCTATGCATTGCCGCAACCGCCCGACATGGCGCCCGACCTTTTTCTGTCGGGCGCCTTGGACCTCGACGCCGACGCGGGTCCGTGGATCCCGCAAAGCCCGGGCGTGTCGTTCCGCCCGCTCATCTTGAATGCCAGTCAGGGCTACTACGTCAACCTTCTGCGGGTGACCCGGGCCGGTCTGCTGTCGCGGCACCGGCATTCGGGGTCTGTGCATGCGTTCACGCTCCGCGGCTCGTGGCGCTACCTGGAGCACGAGTGGACGGCGGTGGCCAGCGGCTACGTATTCGAGCCGGCGGGAATTTCCCATACACTGGTGGTGTCATCCGACGTCATGGTCACCCTGTTTCACGTCACCGGCGGCTATGTGTACGTGGATGCGGAGGGGAAGCCCACGGGGTTCGAGGATGTGTTCACGAAGATCGCGGCGGCGCGGGCGCACTATGCGCGGATGGGATTGGAGGCGGGACCCTTGGAGGAGATCATTCGGTAAGGGGCCGTCATTGCGTTCCTTCCTGATGCGTCAGCGCCTCCACCGCTGCGTCATTGCTTTGTCTTGCGCTTCTTCCTGCTGGCGCCGATCCGGCGTACACCCACGTCGATGACTTCGAGCATCGCAGCCGCCGCGGCAGGCGCATCCCGGGCTTCGATGGCATCGACGATGGCGGCGTGGGCTTGCACCGTCGCGTCCTGATTGGCCGGTTCATCGACCGGCGAGCGCATCAGCGGATTGGCGGTCGCGACGCCGATCGCCAGATGAAAGGCGAGATCCGCCTCGGCGAAACTCCTGCGCGTGTGTCCGGAGCGCGCCATATCGCTGACGTGCCGGCGCAGTTGCGCAATGTCTGCAACAGTGCGCCGCCCCGCGGCCAGCGCAGCAGCGTCGTCCGGCGGGAAACTACACGGTCGCGCTTGCGGTTCTGACGACCGTGTTTTTCATGTGGGGATTCGCCACCGTCCTCAACGACATCCTCGTTTCGCGTCGAATTTCTCCTTGCTGACGACAAACCGCTCGTGCCGTCCCTTGGAGATTGGGCCCCGCCATCGTGGGCATTTACGGTAAAGTTCGCGCAGTGGACGGGGCAGTTAAGACCACGTATCGAGGCGCCTCCTAAGCGGGGTAGCACCCGCCTTTGACAAGCAGCGTTATATCGGCGCATTCTTCCGACACGCAACTCGGAAAAACACTGATCTGAGCACTGCCGCCGACTATCACATAATATGTTCGACTCCACGAATGGCTCCGCGCTACCAACAACGCATGACGTCAATGCCTGCGCAATGAAAGTCCAAAATTCAAAAAAGCCAGGCGGCGCAGCCCTGCTATTTGCGCGCAATTTTCTACGTCACCCTGTAATGTTAGGTTCAATAGTGCCAAGTTCCCGCTTTCTGGTCAGGCGGCTTCTCGCGCCAATCGACTGGTCGCAGGCACGCGTAATCGTGGAATATGGCCCCGGCGTCGGCGTCGTCACCCGGCAAATATTGCGTCATATGCGTCCAGATGCGGCCCTCATAGTGATTGAGACGAATCCGGAGTTCGTTGCGTTTCTACGGTCGGCGATTGCTGATGTGCGCCTGAAAGTGGTCCAGGGGTCCGCGGCTAGTGTCGTCGAGATTCTGCGTGAATCCGGGTACACGGGGGCCAACTACATCATCTCTGGTATTCCTTTCAGCACCATGGCACCGGACGTGCGGGAGCGCACGCTGCGCGATACGTATCTTGCATTGGCGCCCGGCGGCGCATTTCTCGTCTTTCAATTCTCTACGCGCGTACTGCGTGATTTGCGGCGCATCTTTCGCGATGTGCGGCGACGATTTGAATTTCTCAACGTGCTGCCCGCGCATCTATTTATTTGTCGCGCGGCGCAGTCGTGACGTGGCGGGCCATCGGTGGCGCGCCAGCGCGCGGCGATGCTCAAAGCGCCCACGCTGCGGGAAGCAGCCGGTCGTATTCCTTTTTGACCACCCAATAGCACTCGCAGCTGCGTTTTTCCAGCCCCGGACGGTCGATCACTGTGATGTGACCGCGTGCGTATCGCATAAATCCGGCTTGTTGCAATTTGAGCGCACCCCCCGGTCACGCCTTCGCGGCGCACCCCCAACATGTTGCACGCGAACGCTACGGCCGCTGGATTTGATTCCCTCGTGATTAAGCCGCTTACTGAAGAATCCTTACGCACGCTAATTCGCTGAGTGAGCCGACTTGACCGTTGACGCTTGCGGCACGGTAAATCGCCGCGAGCGGATCGGCTCGCGCGTGAAGCGATGCGACGGGCTCCATTGATGGAAAGACAAGATATACTCGACTAAGGGGCCCCTCGTGCATCCTTTGCACCGGCTTGTGGATTGCAATCGCGCGGCGACTGGAGTGCACAGTGTAAATCAAACGGCGGTATTGGCGCTCTCGTGCAGCGCTGTTGCGCAGGCACAATCGCCGATCCCGAAAGAGATCGAGGGGTGGCAAAATTGGGTCCAGGACGGTCAGGAGTTTAGACGCTGCCCATTCTTTGCCAACACCGATGGGAGCAGCAAGAGCAATCGAATTTGTGCTTGGCCGGGGCGGCTAACCCTGGAACTCAATCAACGCGGCGGCCGCTTTACGCAGACCTGGGAGAGCTACTCCGAAGGATGGGTGCCTCTGCCGGGCAACCTGGAATATTGGCCGAGCGCAGTGACTGTAAATGGGGTGGTCGCGGCAGTCGTTGCCCGCGATGGCATCCCGCAGATTCGGACAACGGAAGGAACCTTCACCATTTCCGGGAATTTTGCCTGGGCGAAGCGACCCGAGTCCTTGCCAATTCCACCCCAAACCGGCTTGGTTTCGCTAAATCTCGACGGCCACAAGGTGGAGCAAGCGGATCGACCCGATGACGCGGTTTGGCTCGGCAAGCGACGCGAAGCCGAGGTGGCTCAACAGTTGGAAATACGGGTCTATCGACTGCTCAGCGACGGGATTCCCGCGACACTGAGCACCCTCCTGAATCTGCAGGTGGCCGGCGATGCTCGCGAGGAGACGCTGTCCAGGGTTTTGCCGAAAGGTTTTGAAGCGATGTCGCTCGAAAGTGAACTGCCCGCGCAGATCGGTGCGGACGGCAGATTGCGCGTGCAAGTGCGCGCGGGCAGCTGGACGGTCACGGTAGTGGCACGAGCTCAAACGGACTTGGGAAAAGTCACCATCCCGGAAGCGCAGGGCGCGTGGCCGAAGCAGGAGGTATGGAGTTACGCGGCCAACGATCGGTTGAGAGTTGCGGCGTTCGAAGGCGGCGAGGGTATCGATCCAGCCCAGGCAAACGTGCCGGAGGAGTGGCGGCGATACCCGAGTTACCGGATCACATCAGGCGACGTTCTGCAGATCAATGAACGCAGTCGCGGCATATCGCCACAGGAAGTCAACCACCTAAACTTGCAACGCGAGCTGTATTTGGACTTTGCACGCCGCGGGTTTACGGTCATCGATCAGATATCGGGGCAGATGCGCAACCGCTGGCGTCTCGATACGCGACCGCCTTATCGGCTGATGCGCGCTACGAGCGGTGCGGACAATTTGCTGGTCACCGAGGCCAACGGAGCAGCACTGACGGGGGGGGAGTTGCGCACGCCCGAATTGAGACTCATGACCGTGGCGCGAATCACGGTGCCCGGCGGCGCCATGCCTGCGAGCGGCTGGAACGAGCGTTTTGATCATGTGGCGGGTGTGCTTAATCTGCCGCCCGGCCACCGGTTGCTCGCGGTGTTTGGCGCCGACAGTGCGCCCGACTCGTGGGTGGAGCGCTGGGGACTGCTCGATCTGTTCTTGTTGTCTTTCGTTACGGTGATCGCTCTGCGGCTCTTCGGATGGATTTATGCGGTTGTCACATTTGCCGCGGTGACCTTGGTACAGCAAGACGATCAGCTGCTGGTGTGGTTGATTCTGTTGGTTTTGTTGGCCATCGTGTCCATGCGAGCGGTGCCGGCGGGTTGGCCGCGATCGCTCGCGACGTGGGCGCGCAATCTTTTGTTCGGCGCGCTGCTCCTGACCTCGGTGCCTTTTGCGATCACGCAATTGCGCTTCGCGCTATATCCCCAACTTGCAGACCCCGGCGGTTATGTGGTCAATGAACCGGCGACCGTGGCGCAGTTGGGCGCGCGGGTAATGGGTGGTATGGCCGCCACGCCGGCGCCCAACTACGCACCGCCGGCGTCGAACTTGGTGCCGCCGCCGCCGAGACTCGAGGAAGTGATGGTGACCGGCGCCAAGAGGACTGCGAACAACAGGCCTGCGGAATCGAGTAGTTCAATCCTTGTGTCCGAGCAGCGCTTTGCACCCGGAACATTGGTGCAGGCAGGCCCCGGGGTTCCGCACTGGCGCTATGCTGCCTATCCGTTCAATTGGAGCGGCCCGGTCGATGCCGCTCAAACCGTGAATTTCCTCATTGTGTCGCCGTGG
>WNFM01187459.1_pt2 | contig 13573 bp, 10 predicted proteins | sample 5400271 | NCBI WGS metagenome assembly WNFM01 (sample SAMN13153352, study PRJNA577476) | soil metagenome | isolation source: 60 cm saprolite on Douglas fir-dominated hillslope | place: USA:California | collected 2013-09-17 | reverse complement strand
ACTGCGGCGGCATGCCATCCCCAACGGGGGTCGTAGAGCATCGCTCGCGCGAGAGCGACGCTGTCGGCCTTCCCACTCGCGATGATGTCTTCCGCCTGCGCCGGATCCGTGATCAGTCCGACGGCCACCGTGTGTACTCCGGTCGCCCGCACGGCCTGGGCAAACGGGAGCTGGTAGCCGGGCTCGACTGGAATCTTCTGCAGCGGCGAGATGCCTCCGGAAGACGCGGTAATCCAATCGACGCCGCGCATCTGCAACTCTCTTGCGAACGCGACCGTCTGCTCCACGTCCCAGCCTCCTTCGACCCAGTCGGTCGCCGATACCTTGACGCCGACGGGCTTGGTAGCGGGCAGGGCGGCCCGAACCGCCTCGTAGACCTCTAGCGGATAGCGCATGCGATTCTCGAGCGACCCACCATATTGGTCGGTGCGGCGGTTGGCGATCGGCGACAAGAACTGGTGGAGCAAGTAGCCGTGCGCTGCATGAATCTCGATCCCGTCGATTCCCAAGCGATCCGCGCGCCTCGTTGCGGCGGCGAACGAGCGAGATTGGCAGCCGCTCTCCGTCCTTCTGCGCGATGGCAGGGCGCGACCATTTCCCAGCCTCCCGCGTGAATCGGGATGAGCTGGCCGCCTTCCCACGGGATGCGGCTCGATCCCTTCCGTCCCGCGTGCGCGAGCTGCATCACCAGCCTGGCCGTGGAGTACTGCCGGACGGCGTCGATCGCTGGTTCGAGCGCCGCAGCCGTCGCCTCGTCCCAGAGGCCGAGACAACCAGGCGTGATGCGTCCTTCCGGCTCGACAGCCGTCGCCTCGATGCACAGCGTCCCAGCTCCCGACAGGGCAAGACCGCCCAGGTGAATGAGATGCCAGGACGTTGCCGCGCCGTTGACGGCGACGTACTGACACATGGGCGAGACGACGATGCGGTTCGAAACGGTCATGCCCCCTAGATCGACAGGAGAGAAAAGGGCGCTCATCGCGATGCTCCGATCATCGGGCGGCCGTCTTTGCGAACTCCTCGCGGCCGAAACACGATCACGAAGGGAAGGATGCTATCGGCTTCATGCGTGCGGTGAGCGAAGTGCCGGTGCATCAGCGGCTCTCACGGCTCGCAGTCACTGCACTCGCCCAGCTAGCGTCGCACTGTAGCGGCGCTGCGCGGCCGCCGTCTTGACGGATCTCGCCATTGTTGTCGGCGTGGACCCACGCCGCCGGATCATTCGGGACTCCCATCCAGGGTACGTTCCGGGCAACAGCCGACAAAACGGAGCGGATCAGGCAAGAGCTGCATCGACACGTAGGCAGACGATTCCGGCGTGCTGGTAAGGGACCAGCCGCGCGGCAGCGGAAGAGTACGTCGGCTGCTGCTCCGCGATGGGAATGCCAAGGTCGTCCTGACTGGCAGGGAAGGAAGGATGGGGCGATGAACCATCTTCTTGATGCCGCCGTGAAAGCCCATGGCGGCCTTGACGCCTGGAACCGCCTTGAGTCGGTGTGGGTTGACCTGTCGATTGGCGGTGCACTGTGGGACCTGAAGGACCAGGCGGGGCTGTTCACCGTCGGGACCTATGAAGCCGACTTGCGCAGGCAGCGAGCAACACTCGGCCACTCTCGAGGCGCCAACCGCCGCGTGCGCTTTTCGCCCGGGAGGCTTTCCCTCGAGACCAATGACGGAGCGACGCTGGAGGTCCGGGAGAATCCACGGTCAGCCTTCGCAGGCCATGTCAACGAAACGCCCTGGGACGAGCTTCATGCCGCCTATTTCACAGGCTACGCGCTATGGACCTACCTGACCCTCCCCTTTCTCTACACGTATCCCGGCTTCGAGACCGAAGAAATCGCACCCTGGAGTGAAGAGGGTGAGCAATGGCGCAGACTCAGGGTCACGTTTCCAGACAGCGTTGCAAGCCATGCACGAGAACAAGTGAGCTACTTTGGGCCGGACGGGCTCTTGCGCAGGCACGACTACGCGGTGGACGTTCTCGGTGGCAGCGAGGGTGCCCACTATGTTCATGACTTTCACGAACATGACGGGATCAAGGTGCCCTATCGGCGCCGCGTCTATCCGCGCGGTCCAGACAACATCAAGCTCGCGCAGCCCATCCTTGTGTCGATCGACATCAAGAGCGTCCGCTTCGCCCGTGCCGATCGATCACGTATTGGGGCCTAACGCCCAGTTCCGAAGCAATCGGTGCTCAGAGGCGTTCTGACCCGGTAGGCGAGTCACCGCGCTCCACGCCAAAAACGATTCAAGACGACAAGAACGAGCGGGACGTGTTCCCTACGCTGCGTGGCGTACGGGATGGTGGGTCCAGCGTGTCGTCCCGACGAGTTCGCGTGGGGCCACTTCTCGCTGTTCGCCTGAGAGGAGCCGCTGACCGACGCTCGTACAACGAGAGCCTCGTTTGTGAAGAGGGCCGGGTGACAAGAGGAATCGGATTCGATGGACCCGCCGTGATCATCATGCTGGGCACGCTCTTCGGCTCAGCTTGCGGGCGCAAGGAGCCGCCAGCGCCAGCGCCGATCGCGGTCGAGGTGGTGCCCGTCGTGAAGAAGGACGTGCCGATCCTGGGGGAGTGGATAGGCACGCTCGACGGGTCCGTGAACGCCGACATCCGGCCCAAGGTCGAAGGCTACTTGATGCGGCAGGTCTACAAGGAAGGGCAGTTCGTCCGCCGGAACGACCCGCTGTTCGAGATCGACCCGCGCCAGTTCCGCGCCGCGCTGGAGCAGGCCCAGGGCACCCTCGCGCGCGCGGAAGCGCAGCTCGCCAAGGCCAGCAAGGATGTCGAACGCTTCACGCCCCTGGTTGGGCAGAAGGCCGTCAGCCAACAGGAGCTCGACAACGCGCTCGCCGCCGAGCGCGATGGGAAAGGTGGGGTGGCCGCTGCGCGCGCCGCTGTGGATCAAGCGGAGCTCAATCTTGGCTGGACCAGAGTCGCTTCACCCATCGACGGCATCGTCGGCATCGCGCGGGCCCAGGTGGGCGACCTCGTCAACGCGCAAGCAGTGATGACCACCGTTTCGACCGTCGATCCCATCCGCGTGACGATCGGCATCTCCGAGCACGAGTACATGAGCCTTGCCGCGCTCATCAATCGCGCGAGCTATCCGACCACCGAGCGCGGGCCGTCGCTCGACCTGATCCTCGAGGATGGCAGCGTGTTCCCGGAGAAGGGCAAGGCCGTCCACGTCGACCGTGAGGTGAACGTCAAGACGGGCACACTCACAGTCAAGGGCTTCTTCCCCAATCCGCACAACATCCTCCGACCAGGCCAATACGCACGCATCCAGGCACAGATGGGCCTCCGGCCGGCCGCGCTCGTCGTTCCGCAACGAGCGGTCACCGAGCTGCAAGGAGCTTCGCGCGTTGCCGTGGCCGGCGCGGACGGCAAGGCGGAGATCCGTAACGTGGAACTGGGCCCGCGCGCCGGCGACGGCTGGGTCGTCGAGAAGGGCCTCCGCCCAGGTGACAACGTGATCGTGACCGGCCTGCAGTACATTCGAGCGGGCACACCTCTCGTGGTGAAGGCCCCGCCGACGGGACCGACGCCGCAGGCGGCTCGGTGAGCCGTTTCTTCGTCGACCGCCCGATCGTGGCGATCGTGATCGCGATGCTGACCGTGATCCTCGGTGTCGTGAGCCTGATCGGGCTGCCTATCGCGCAATACCCGTCGATCATTCCGCCGCTCATCCAGATCTCCACTACGTACACTGGCGCGGACGCGCTCACCATCGAGCAGTCCGTGGCCACGCCCATCGAGCAGCAGATGAACGGCGTGGACAAGATGCTCTACGTGCAGTCCACCAACGCCAGCGATGGCACCATGACGCTGTCGGTCACGTTCGACGTCGACACCCAGGTCAACATCGACCAGGTCAACGCCCAGAACCGCGTCGCCCAGGCGCAGCCGAACCTGCCCGCGGACGTCAACCAGTTCGGCCTGACCTACCGCAGCACGGTCGGCCTACCGCTCGTCGTGTTCGCCGTCTACTCGCCGAAGGGCAGCTACGACTCGCTATTCCTCGGCAACTACGCGGTGATCAACATCAACGACGCGTTGTACCGGGTCAACGGCGTCGGCCAGGTCCTCAACTTCGGCCTGGCCGAATACGCGATGCGCATCTGGGTGAAGCCCGATCGCCTCGCCAAGCTCGGGCTGACCGTGCCCGAGCTGGTGCGCGCGGTCCAGCAGCAGAGCACCGTCAATCCCTCGGGCCGCGTCGGCGCCGAGCCGGCACCACCGGGGCAGCAGATGACCTATACGGTGCGCGCTCAGGGTCGGCTCGTCACAACCGAGGAGTTCGGGAACGTGGTCGTGCGGTTGGCTCCCGAAGGTTCGACCGTGCGGCTCCGTGATGTCGCGAGAATCGAACTCGGCGCCGTGACCTACAACCAGTCGTCGCGCTACCAGGGACGCCCGGCCGCGCTCGTCGCGGTCTTCCAGGCCCCGGGCGCGAACGCGCTCGCGGTCGCAGATGGCGTGAAACAGGTCATGCGCGAGCTCCGCGAGCGCTTCCCGAGCGACATGGAGTACACCGCCAGCCTCGACACGACGGCCCCGATCACGGAAGGGATCCGCGAGATCGCCACGACGATCCTGGAGGCCATCGCTCTGGTGATCCTGGTCGTGTTCGTTTTCCTGCAGAACTGGCGGGCCACACTCATTCCCCTGATCGCGGTGCCCGTCTCCCTCGTAGGACCATTCGCGCTGTTCCCATTGCTCGGCTTCTCCATCAACACGCTGTCCCTGTTCGCGCTGGTCCTTGCCATCGGACTGGTCGTGGACGATGCGATCGTGGTCGTGGAGGCGGTCGAGCACCACATCGAAGAGGGCCTGGCGCCCCGCGAGGCGACCCTCAAGGCCATGTCCGAGGTCTCGGGGCCGGTGGTGGGAATCGCGCTCGTTCTCTCCGCTGTGTTCATACCGATCGCTTTCATCGGCGGCATCCAGGGTCGCCTCAACCAGCAGTTCGCCGTGACGATCGCCATCGCCGTCGTCATATCCGCGTTCAACGCCCTGAGCCTTTCACCAGCGCTCTGCGCGCTCTTGCTCCGCCCGCGGCGTGAGTCCCGGGGAGTTCTCGGGCGTCTGTTCGGCGCCTTCAATCGCGGTTTCGCGCGCGCCACGCACGGATACGTCGATCTGTCGCACGGGCTGATTCGCAAGACCGCCCTGGGCCTGGCGATCCTCGCCGTCTTCGCCGTGCTCGCGGGGGGCATCGGCCGCCGGCTGCCCTCGGGGTTCATCGCCGACGAAGACCAGGGCTTCCTGATCATGAACGTCCAGCTTCCCGACGCCGCATCTCTGCAGCGCACCGGCGAGGTAACGCGAAGGATCGAAGACCTGCTGAAGAACTACAAGGGCGTGAAGCACGTCGTTACCATCAATGGCTTCAGCCTGCTGACGCGTACGGCGGCGTCGTACACCGCGTTCCTGTTCGTCACGCTGGACCCGTGGCATGAACGAACGGGTGCTGGGCTCACCTCTTCCGCGATCCTGACGGGCATCAACCGCGAGCTCCGGGCGAGAGTGCCCGAGGCCATCGCATTCGCGTTCGCGCCACCGGCGATCCCCGGTATCGGCAACGCGGGCGGGTTCTCCTTCTGGCTCCAGGACCGAAGCGGTGGGAGCGTCGAGTTCCTGGCGGACAACCTGCAGATGTTCCTGGACGCTGCGCGCAAGCGACCGGAGCTGGCCAACGTGAACACGCCGTTCCGCGGCGGCGTCCCGCAGGTGTACGCGAACGTCGATCGCGACAAGGTGTTGAAGCAGGGCGTCGCGGTGGCAGATGTCTATCAGACACTGCAAGCGTTCCTGGGCGGCCTCTACGTGAACCAATTCAACCGGTTCGGCCGGCAGTGGCGCGTGTTCCTCCAAGCAGAGGCGCAGGACCGACTCACGCCGGAGGATGTCGGGCGTTTTTACGTGCGCAACAACGACGGTGGCATGCTGCCGCTTTCGACGGTGGTGGGGACCCGCCGCGTCTTCGGGCCCGAGTACACGCAGCGCTTCAACCTCTTCCGTGCGGTGCAGATCACGGGGCAACCCGCGCCGGGTTACAGCACCGGCCAGGCCATGGCGGCGCTGGAAGACGTCGCACGGCAGCTACTGCCGGCGGAGATGGGGTACGACTGGGCCGATCTGTCTTATCAGGAGCGGCGTGCCGCGGGACGCACCGGGGCCATCTTCGGACTCTCGCTTGGCTTCGTCTTCCTCATCCTGGCTGCGCTCTACGAAAGCTGGTCGCTGCCCTTCAGCGTATTGCTCTCGGTGCCTGTCGCGGTGGCCGGTGCGTTCCTGGGCCTCTGGCTCCGTGGATTCGCGCTCGACGTCTACGGGCAGATAGGGCTCGTGATGCTGATAGGCCTCGCAGCCAAGAACGCCATTCTCATCGTGGAGTTCGCCAAGGGCGCCATGGAAGCCGGCCGTCCGCTCGTCGACGCCGCCCTGGAGGGTGCGCGCTTGCGTCTCCGCCCGATCCTGATGACGTCTTTCGCCTTCATTCTCGGCTGCTTCCCGCTGTGGAGCGCGCGCGGCGCGGGCGCCGCCGGCCGCCAGATCCTGGGGACGACCGTGATCTCCGGCATGCTCGCGGCGACCGGGATCGCCGTCTTCCTCATCCCCGTTCTGTTCGTCGTTGTCGAACGACTCTCGCGGGCCGAGGGCCGCCATGTGGCGCCGCCGAGCCCGGCTCCCGCCGCTTCGGAGGGCTGAGCGGGATGGCGAGATCCGGGCGACTCTCTGGCGTGGCGATCGTGCTGGCGCTCGCGACTGCCGCTTGCGCGGTCGGTCCGAACTACAAGCGACCGGTCGTGCCCATCCCTGACCGGTTCTACGGCGAGGAACGCGTGGCCATCGCGGACGCGCGCTCGCTCGCCGACGCGGCATGGTGGGAGGTCTTCGACGATCCGGTACTGAAGGCCCTGGTCGACGAGGCGCTGCGCAACGGCTTCGACGCCCGTCTTGCGGCCGCGCGCGTCCAGGAGGCGAGAGCCCAGTACGGAATCGTCGGCTCGCAGCTCTTTCCAGCCGTCGACTACCAGGGCGGCTGGAACCGCCAGCGTCCGGATCGGATCCTGAATCCATCCGGCAGTGCGCAGACGCGATGGACCGTCGAGGTTGGCTTCTCGTGGGAGCTCGACCTCTGGGGGCGGGTCCGCCGGCTCGACGAAGCGGCGCGCGCCGCGTACCTCGCCACCGAGGAGGGCCGGCGTGGCGTGATGCTCTCCCTCGTATCTGACGTCGCGATCGCCTACTTGGACGTGCGCGTGCTCGATCAGCAGCTCTCGATCGCGAGAAAGACGGCCACCGCTTTCGAGGAGACCCTCGAGCTGTTCCGCCGGCGGTTCGAAGGCGGGGCCGCCTCGGGCCTCGAAACCGCTCGCGCGGCGGCGTCGCTGGCCGGCGTCGCGGCGCAGATACCCGAGATCGAGCGCGCGATCGTGACGCGCGAAAACCGGATCAACTTCCTGCTCGGCCGCAACCCGCAGCCCATCCCGCGCGATGGGCCGCCGATGAGCCTACCGCCCGACGTGCCTCCCGGGTTGCCGTCGACCCTGCTCGAGCGGAGACCCGACGTCCGACAGGCCGAGGAGCTGATGATCGCGGCCAATGCCGGCGTCGGCGTGGCCAAAACCGATTTCTTTCCGCGGCTGACCTTGACGGGGTTCTTCGGCCTCGTCAGCCCCGAGCTCGGCAGCCTGTTCGACGCGCAGAGCAAGACGTGGGGCATCGGCCCGAGTGTTCTCGGTCCGATATTCCGCGGCGGCCGGGTCAAGCGGAGCTATGAGGTGGCCCAGGCTCGCTGGGAGCAGGCGCGCGTGTCTTACGAGGCCACGACGGCAAACGCGTTTGGCGAGGTGTCGGGGGCGCTCGTCGATCGAGCGAAGCTCATGGAGACGGAGAGGCAAAGGGCGCAGCAGGTCGCTGCGTACCAGGAGGCCGTTCGCCTCGCACAAATCCGATATGGCTCGGGCCTCTCGGCGTACTTCGAGGTGCTGGAGGCGCAGCAGCAGCTGTTTCCCGCTGAAATCGCCCTCGCCCAGGCTCGGCGTGATCAGCAGGTGGCGGTCGTCAATCTCTACCGGGCTCTCGGGGGCGGCTGGCAGGCCGAGGAACGCGCGAGCCGAGCCCCGGGTGATCCCCGGTTGTCCCCGAATCGATCTCGCGGGCCGTCATGAGAGGGCGAAGCTGTTCACGATGACCGGAAGCGATATCGGTCGATTCCGAGCTTCTTCACCTTGGATTCCAGGGTCTGCCTCGGAATCCCCAGTCTTGCCGCCGCGCCCTTTGCACCCGATACCCGTCCTGATGACTCGCGCAGTGCGTCCTCGATGACCTCCTTCTCGCGCGCGGCAAGATCGGACGGCAGGGTCACGCTTCGCCCCAAGGCTCTGGGTCGCGCCGCCTTGAGCCAGCTTGCGTCGATGGAGAGCACATCGCCCTCGCAAAGGATGACGGCCCGCTCGATCACGTTCTGCAGTTCTCGAACGTTCCCGGGCCAGCCATACTGCTTGAGGAGCGCCAGGGTCTCGTTGCTGACACGGCGAATCCTCTTACCTTCCTTCTTTGCATACCGTTCGACCAGATACTCGACGAGGAGAGGGACGTCACCAGCTCGCTCACGTAGTGCCGGCACGTGGATGGGGAACACGTTCAAGCGGTAGAACAGGTCCTGCCGAAAGCTGCCCTCGATGATCGCCGCATCCAGGTCCCGGTTGGTAGCGGCAATGACACGCACGTCGATGGTGACGGCACGGTGCCCGCCAACCCGTTCGAATTCGCGTTCCTGCAGCACGCGCAACAGCGTCAATTGCATTTCCGACGGAAGATCTCCGATCTCGTCGAGGAAGAGAGTTCCACCATCGGCCGATTCGAAGCGGCCGATTCGCCGCTCTATCGCGCCCGTGAAAGCGCCCTTTTCGTGGCCGAAGAGTTCCGACGCGATCAGTGAGGGCGGAATCGCGGCACAGTTGACGCCGACGAACGCACCCCCCGCGCGCCGAGAGCGGTTGTGAATCGCCCGCGCGATCAACTCCTTCCCGGTCCCCGTCTCCCCCAGTACCAGGACGGTGGAATCCGTGGCCGCGACCTTCTCGACTTCGGTCAAGACCTTGCGCAGGGCCGGCGAAGAACCCACGATCTCCTCGAACATCGAGGACCGCAGGATGTCCTCTCGTAGCGTGACGGTCTCGTTCCGCATGCGATCTTCGGCCTGTTTGCGGTCTTCGATGTCGGTCGCCGTTGCGAACCATCGCACGATGGCGCCGTTGTGGTCGAGGACCGGGTTGTAGCGACAAAGGAACCAGCGGAACCGGCCGTCCTTCCCAAGGATTTGCTTTTCGTTCTCGAAGGGGACGCCTTTCAAGAGGCCGGTACGTCGTTCGTCCTCGACTCTCTCCAGTTCGTCCGGGTGCACGTCCCTCTGGAGCCGCTCTCGACTTCCCGAGGCCTTCATCTCCTCCAGCGTGCAGCCCTTGTACTCGAGAACGGTCCGATTGGCTTGGAGCAAGGCACCGTCCTTGTCGAAGACGAGGACGTGCTGGGGAAGGAAGTCCAGGAGCTGGCGAAGCTCGCGTTCGTCCTGCTGAAGCCTGGTCTCGGCCCGCTTTCGATCCTCGATGTCGGTGCCCGTGGCATACCAGCAGGTGACACGTCCGTCGTCGACGACGGGGTTGTATCGGATGAGGAACCAACGGTACTGGCCATCGGCCGCGAGTGCCCGTTGCTCGTTCTCAAAAGGAGCGGTACCGGAGAGAGCGAGCTCCCGCGAGTCGCCAAGCCTCGCGGTGTCGTCCGGATGGAACACTCGATCGCGAAAGCCATCGGCGCGAACGTCGTCGAGCGATAGGCCCGTGTACTCGAGGGTGGTTCGGTTCGCGTAGATCGCTTTCCCATTCGGATCCAGCACGACGATTGTCTGCGCGACGGCGTCCGTCATCCGTCGCAATTCGGCCTCCGACTTGCGCGCTTTCTCGAGCGCCTGGGTCAGCGCTTCCTTTTCATCCGCCGCGCCCGCCGCGCTCTTTCGATTCACAGACGCCACTCTCCTCGATCAAGCCCCAACGCCGCGCTGCCGGAACCTACTGGGCGAATGCCGAAGACCGAGCATATGCCGAACCATCGGCGGTGAGTGAGCGATCTAACCACAGAAAACGCAAGAAGTTAACATATGGCAGCGATCTTGCCTCTCGGGGAATCGCCAGCACCAAGCGCTCGGGCCGGCCGGGAGGAAACCATGATGTCGAGGGAGGCGAATCGACGCCCGGCCTACGGGGCACAGATGGCGTCGTACTTCCGGCTCGGGAGCGCTCGGAGCCTCGTCATCCGGTCCCGAACCAAGCCCCAGTTGGCCATCACTCGCCTCGTGTCCGAAACGGGCATGCCGGAGCGCACCGGTTCGATCCCGGCGGAGAAAGCGTTCGTCGTCTCGGTCCATCTGACGCCCGCGGCGCCGCGGGGATGCGAGATCTGGGTGGACGACCGGTACTCACGAATCGGGGACTGGCCGGCCGGCGGCGTGGGCATCTATGACTTGGAATCCAACCCGCGAATTCGCAATCCCGGTCCCGTCGACTGGGTTCACTACCACGTGCCTCGCGCACTGTGGGATGAATTCAGTGACGACGCGGGGGCCCGCCGGATCAACGACCCCCATTGCGGCCACGGACGCGTCGATCCAGTCCTGCACCGGCTGACACAGATGATCCTTGTCGCGGTGGACGCGCCCGAGTCCTTCTCAGACCTCTTTCTCGACTACTTCCGGCTCCTCTTCTGCAGTCACGTGGCCCACACGTACGCACCGCCGTTCCAGGTCTCGACGAGACACCGCGGTGGCCTCGCGCCGTGGCAGAAGCGGCGAGCGACGGAGCTGCTCGCAAGCCATCTCGACGGTTCCATCCGGCTGGCGACGCTGGCCCGTGAGTGCGGGCTATCCGTCAGCCACTTCGCGCGATCGTTCCGTCAGTCGTTTGGGACGTCGGCGCACCGCTACCTCCTACGGCAGCGCGTCGAGATGTCGAAGGAGCTGTTGACGCAGTCCCATCGTCCCCTTTCGGAGGTGGCACTGGACGCCGGCTTTGCGGACCAAGCCGCGTTCAGCCGCACGTTAGTCCTCCCGGCCAATGGCGAAGGGAAGCTGAGCATCTTCGGCGGTCTTGCGTCGTCCCCCGAGTCCAGGAGCGCCAGGGCGACTGAAGGAGTCCACGCGTTCGACCTCTTTGGCGCGATCACCCGCGGTCCGGCCAGCGGTCGCGCTCGAGGAGCATCCACTCCGATATGTACGGCGAGGCGTTGATGACGCCCATCCCGACGGCCTTGCAGGCGTTCAGGAAGCGAATTCCTTCTACGCCAACCAGCGTCAACTCGCCGATGTCGAGCACCACCTGGGAGGACTCGTCGACCGCGGTCTTCACCTCTTCGATGTCTTCGATGTGCATGTTGCCGATCAAGCGCAAGACGACCTTGTCTCCCGAGGCATGCCTGTTAATCCGGAAGGTCATCGCTCACCTGACCGGGTGCGTGGGGCCTCTCCTCCAGGGGACTCGTGAGTACAGTTCTCACCGGCAGCGAGGGGCCGCTATGACTTGACCGCGCGCGCCGAACTCCAGAGGGCCCACCCAGGATTGATCCGGTTCGGATAGAGCTCCAGCATCCTGTCGTAGAGCTCCTGAGCAGTGTTCGTCGCCTTCGCCAACCGGTCGAACTCGCGGATGTACTGTCGCGTCTCCTCGATGATCTTGGGGCTGTCCTCGTCGTCCGGCCGCTTGTGTGAGGCGACGACAGCGCGTGGGTTGAGCGACTCGATCTTGTCGAGCGCGGCGATCCATTCCTGTCGCTTCTGCGCGTCCGACTCGGCCAGGTAGAGGTGAACGTCGTTGTACGCGGCATCGCCTGCCACCACGAGCCCGATCGAGGGAACGTGCAGGCAGGTCGTCCGATCCGTGTCGGTGTGGCCGAGTTCAACGACGACCAAGTCGTGCCCCTCGAGATCGATCACATTTCCTTCGAGCTCGTCCGCGATCAGCAGCCTGTCCGGAATCTGACCGGGAAATGCGGCCTTCCAGGCGGTGCGTAGGGCCTCCGGGGAGGCATTCTGGCGCATGACCTCAATGGTGTCGGCCGTGGCGACTACTCTTGCGCGTGGGAATCGTTCGCGAAGAGTGCCAACGCCGAACCAATGGTCTCCATGGCCGTGCGTGATGTAGACCGTCGTCAGGTTCTTGCCCTTCGAGGCGACCCAGTTCGCCAAGGCACTGGCTTGGTCGATCGTCATGAAGGCGTCCACGAGAATTGCGTCCCTGGTCCCGTAAATCAGGGTGGAAGCCATCGCCTGAAAGTGCGTCTCGCTCACGCCTCGGGGCCGGTCGGGAGTGACGATCGGTATGCCCGGCGTCATGAAGACTTCCCAGTTCAGGGTAGGGGCCTTGGGCTCGGCCGGTCCACTGGGCGCGCGTGATTGATGGCTGTCCATGTCGCCTCCGTCGTTACGAGCTGATCTGCTGCACCGCGGTCATCCAGTTTTCGACATGGTAGGCAGAGCTCAGCTTGCCGTTCTTCACGGTGAAGATGTCGATCGCCATCGTGCTGAAGCCCTTGCCTGTGGGTTTGGCTCCCCACAGTTCCCCGGTGGGAGTACCGGTGGCTTTGCCACGCACCACGATCTGGTCGCCGAACGTCTGGATGTCCTCGATCGTCCAGCGCAGATCCGGGACCGAGGAGCCGATCGTCTTGAACACTTCGGCAAGTTGGTCGCGCGTCAGCGAGTCCTCGTTCGTGTGAAAGGACCTGTAGTCTGCGTTGGCGGCCTTGGCCAGCAGGACAGCCACGTCCTTCGTAGCGGGTTGGTTCAGCGCATCGTAAAGGGGTGCCACGATCGTGCGCGCCTGCTCGATCGTTAGCGTCGAGGCAGCGGCACCCTGCGCGACTTGATTGCTGGCTCGAGCGAATGAGGTGCCGAACATCGGCAGGCCGCTTCGAGATTCCTCCTTGGTGGCTTCGTCCTGCAGGACGTCCCAGTGCTCGGCCAGGCGTCCGCCTTCCATCCTGACGATGTCGGCCGCAACCCACGCCCGTGGACGGTCGTGTCCGCTGAACCGCCCGTGCAGGATCACGTAGTCGCCATCCACCACGACGCGCGCGTTCTCGTAACGCAGCGTGGGCGGCAGGCTTCGGACGAGGTTGAACAGACCGTCTCGCCCAGGAGAGATGTGGGCGCTGTGTTGGATGTAGCTCTCTGACCAAAACTCCGCGGCCTTCACGTAGTCGCGCTTGTTGAACAGCGTATCGAACGCCTCCAGAACCAGCGCTTTGGTCTCTGCGGCTGAGTTCACGCCCATCGTCTCCCCCTGGCCATGCGCAATGCGTGGTGCGGATCTGCACAGTACTGTGGCGCGATCCATCCCCAACGTCTTTGCGTGACCGCCTACTTTTGGCAGGTTGTGCCTCGAATCCGAGAAGGTGCGCGGAAAGGCTGGCAATCCACTCGATGTGTCCGTAAATACTGTGTGCACGAGAGGAGCCACCGATGCCGATGATCGACGTCTACGCCTCTGATGACCTCTTTCC
>WNFM01280007.1_pt1 | contig 13574 bp, 16 predicted proteins | sample 5400271 | NCBI WGS metagenome assembly WNFM01 (sample SAMN13153352, study PRJNA577476) | soil metagenome | isolation source: 60 cm saprolite on Douglas fir-dominated hillslope | place: USA:California | collected 2013-09-17 | reverse complement strand
TCAGCGACGAAGAAACCGGCAACCAGTGCAGTCAGCAGCGGCGCACTGCCGCGCATGATCGGATATACGTAGCTCAGGTCCCCGGTCCGATAAGCCGCGGCGACCAGTGAGTAGTAAGCGAGCTCGAGGATCACGGAGATCGCCAGATACGGCCAGCTTTCGATTGCCGGCAGCGGCAGGAACGGCAGCGTCGCCGCGGCGACCAGCGCCGCGCCGGACCCGACCAGCAAGGTGTCGAGGAAGGTATCGCTGCCCGATTTGATGATCGCGTTCCACGATGCGTGCATCAGCGCCGCGAACAACACCGCGGTCATTACAAATCCGGACAACGTGTACCTCCCTGTCTAGATCTCACGGCGATTTAATTCTCATCACGAAGAAACACGAAGAAATGCGAGAGCGCCGGAATGGGGTATGGAATTGCCAGATGGTGTTGAAGACTGTCGATTATTCTGATGTTAGTCGCGACCCACGAGACCTACAACTCTGCAAATCAACATCCAATTAGTTATTTGTCCTTCTTCGTGTTTCTTCGTGATCTTCGTGTCTTCGTGATGAGATTTTCAGTTGCTCTGGAACGAGGCATCTCTTCGCTTCACTTGCCACGAAATTTCGGCGCGCGCTTTTCCTTGAAGCTGCGCAAGCCGTCCTGGAAATCTTCCGACGCCAGCAATCGCGTCTGGGTCGCGCCGAACCGTGCCGAGGCGACAGCGGGTCCTTCGCCGAGAGCGATGCGCGCATTTTCGATGGTCGCCGCCACCGCCAATGGCGCCTGGCCGGCAATGCTCTTCGCCAGTTCGATCGCACGTTCGCGCTGGCGTCCGGGCTCGACGATTTCCTGGATGAATCCGAGCCTCAGCGCGGTCGGCGCGTCGAACTCGTCGCCGGTCAGCAGATAGCGCATGGCATTGCCCCAGCCCGCGCGCTCCACCATGCGGATCGTGGCACCTCCCGTCGCCATCAGGCCGCGCTTGACCTCGACTTGCGCAAAGCGCGTATCGGCCGCGGCGACGACGATGTCGGCGGCCAGCATCATCTCGATGCCGAGCGTAAAACAGATACCGTGCACGGCAAACACGACCGGCTTGGTGCGGAACGGTGCGCGCGACCCGAAGGGATCGATCTCGGCTTCCTCCACCAGCAACGTGTTGCCGCCGAGATAAGGTGCGACTTTCGGCAGATCGAGGCCGGCCGTGAAATTCGCGCCTTCGGCGAACACCACCGCGCAGCGCGCTTCGGATTCATGTTCGTAACGCGTGTAAGCCTGTGCCATGCCCCGCAGCATGACCGGCGTGAAGCCGTTCAGCTTCGCCGGCCGGTCGATGCCGATCAGGAACAGGCCGTCGCGCAGTTCGGTCGTGATGCGGCCTTCGGCCGGATCCGTTTTTTCCGTCATTTACTCTTTCCTTCAATCAGTCAAATGCGCACCACGAAGACACGAAGGTCACGAAGTCGCACGAAGAAGGGCAAATATCGAAGAAGATTGTTATGGGAGGTAGTAGCGGTCGCACATCCATTGACCACCTGCATTAATGAAAGCAATTCGCCCACATTCCAATTCGTTCTTCTTCGTGTATCTTCGTGTTCTTCGTGCCTTCGTGGTGCGCACTTCGATCTAGGATTTAGATGCTTAAAGAAGTGACGTAGATTTTTCTTTATAAGCATCGCGCAGTTCGGTCGTGATGCGGCCTTCGGCCGGATCCGTTTTTTCCGTCATTTAATGATCGCGGATCTGGTGCCGGTCCCTATTGCCCGCGGTTTCCGAAACCGACATATTTCCGGCCCAGGAACGTGAACAGCGCGCCGAGGCAAAACGCGATGCCAAGCAGCAGCACGCGTTGCACGAAAAACTGGTCTGGCGCCCCATCCTTCACCAGGAATACATCGAACACGCTGTCGGTTTTCGCGAACAGGAATCCGCCCACGAACGCGATCAGGGTTTTACCGAACTCGGAAAAGGGACGCCTTTCGCCCTGTTCGCCCGGCGAGGCGAGAATGCCGAACCACCAGCCGAGCAGCGCGCCGAACAGGCTGACCAGGCAGTTGAGCCAGCGCGGTTCGCCCATGTTCCAGGAGGCCGCGCCGACGATCAACGCGGCGATCACGCCGAGCACCAAACCGATAACGACTTTAACGTTGAGATTTTGAAATGCGATCATGCGTCACCTCTGGGGAGTCAGCTTGCGGATTCGACGATTGCTACAGGAACCTATGATAACCCTCGACTGTGGGCCGGCTGCCCGGTCGTCCGGCGCCTGGCTTGAGACCATCATTAAAGCGCAAGTGCCTTGTCTTTGTAAGCATCGCGCAGCTCGGTCGTAATGCAGCCTTCCGTCGGGTCACCTGTCATCTATTTTTCCCCCAATCAGACAAAATTCGAAGTAATTGTCTATGAGAGTTCCGTGGCTTTGGATTTGTAAGCGTCGCGCAACTCGCGCTTGAGCACTTTGCCGATCGCGCTGCGCGGCAGCGAATCGACCAGTTCGATTGCCGCGAGCCGCTGCGTCTTGCCGAGCTGGCTGTTGGTCCAGTCGAGCAGCGCTTTCGGCAGTTGCGGGTCGGGCCGTTTCGGCACGACGAAGGCGACCGGGGTTTCGCCCCAGCGCTCGGACGGCACGCCGACGACAGCGGCTTCCGCCACGTCGGCATGGCCGCGCAGCACCGCTTCGAGGTCGCTCGGATACACGTTGAAGCCCCCGGAGATGATCATGTCCTTCTTGCGATCCATCAGCACCAGGAATCCATCCTCGTCGAAACGACCGATGTCGCCGGTGCGGATGAAACGCCTGCCGGCGGCGTCGAGCCATTGCGCCTCCGCCGTCATGGCCGGCTGGTTGTGATAGCCGGTCATGATGCCTTCCGAGTGTCCGACGATCTCGCCAGTTGAACCCGGCGGCAGTTCGCGTCCCTGCTCGTCGATGAGCCTGATGTCATGGCCCGGCGCCGGGCAACCGACCGTATGCAGCTTGTTCGGAAACTTGCTTGCTTCCAGCACGCAGGTACCGCCGCCCTCGGTCATGCCGTAGTACTCGATCAACCTTCCCGGCCAGCGTTTCAGGATGTCGGCCTTCAGGTTGGCCGCAAACGGCGCGCTGGTGCAGAACTTGGCGCGAAAACCGGACAGATCGTAGCGGTGGAATTCCGGCAACGCCATGATGCGCGAATACTGCACCGGCACCAGCATCGCCGTGGTGGCACGGTGGGCTTGCGCCAACTCCAGGAATCGCATCGCATCGAATTTCGCCATCAGCACCACAGTGCCGCCCACGGCGAGGGTCGGCAGGAAACTCACCAGCGTGGTATTCGAATAAAGGGGTGTCGATACGATCGTGACCGAGTCCGGCTGGTAATCGTAAGCGAAGGCGCGCTGCCATTGCCGCCAGCGCATCATGTTCGATTGCACGATGCCTTTCGGCGTTCCCGTCGTACCGGATGAATAGATCAGATTGAACGGCGAATCCGGCTCGGCCGAAACGGCAAACGGTGCGGTGCCGGCCGGAGCCAGCCACTTGCGGAATGATATGCCGGCAGCGGAGTCATCCAGCGCAACCCATTGCGCGGCGATCCGGTCGCGCACGGGCTCCAGCACTTTCGCAACGGATGCATCGACGAACAGCAGCGGCGCTCCGGCATCCGCGACCATGGATGCGATGCTTGCCGCAGTCGACGACGGTGCCAGCGGCGCAACGGCGACACCGGCGCGCAGCGCCCCGAGGAATAGCGCGGCGTATTCGATCGATGCCCCGGCGCAGATCGAGATTGCCTGCTTCGGCTTCACGCCATCGCGCTGCAGCGACGCCGCAATGCGGTCCGCCAGTTCATCGAGCGCCCGGTAATCGAGCGAGCGTTCATCCTGTCTCAGGGCGATATGCCCCGGCCGCTGAGCGGCGTGCATGGAGATTAGCTCCGACAGCGTGCGGAAATCCTGGGCGAGAACTTCTTCGATGGTCATTGAATCGGTCATTCGGAACCGCGCCGGTTCGGACGAGCTGCCGGTCTGCGCCTGTTGTTAAGCCGCAGTAAGTCTGACTTTGCTGACATTGCCCAGATTTACGGACTGTTTGGCCTGCCAAAGATCATGGTTGTATTGCATGGCCAGCCAACTCTCCGGAGAGCGGCCGAGAGCCTTGGAAAGGCGCAATGCCATTTCAGGGCTGATACCGTTGGCCCCCGTAAGAACGCGATGCAGGGTGGAGGCCGCAACGCCGAGCTTGGCCGCCAACTCACGGCCGCTAAGATTGTTAGGCTCCAGATAAACCTCGGTAATGAACTCACCGGGATGAGGGGGATTGTGCATGGTCATCAGTGGTAATCCTCATAATGCAAGACGAAAGCGTGTCCGTCTTTAAACTCGAACGTCAAACGCCAATTTCCATTCACCCACACCGACCAACGGCCGCGCTCGGCCCCCTTTAGAGAGTGCAGGCGAAAGCCGGGGATGTTCATGTCCTCAATTGACTGGGCCGTGTCCAAGGCTGCCAAGAGCATGCGAAGGCGCCTGGCATGGTGGGGTTGGATTCCCGCAATGCTTCCCGACTCGAAGAACTTACTCAGCCCTTTGTGCCGGAACGATTGAATCATGCATCAATAATAGCGTGTTGCGCGTCACGCAACAAGGCCCGACTTAAAGTCTCAGGCGGCAGCCAGACGCCAGAGCGAGGTTACCTCGGCCGCGCGCGCGTCGTGCAGCGGATCGCTGGCATCGGCGGCCTTGGGGTGCCGGTTCGAACGCCGCCAGCAAGCCGGCACGCGAGCGCAAGCCCAGATGTTCGGCAAAGTCGGACAGAATGAGCCAGCCCTCGCCGCCCGGCACGAGGTGGGCCGTCAAGCCATTCAGAAACCCGAGCAGCATGCGGCTGTCCTCGTCGTACACCGCGGACTCGATGGGAGAGCCGGGCCGCGCCGGCAACCAGGGCGGATTGCATACCACCAGGGACGCGCGGCCCTCGGGAAAAAGGTCGGCGTGCACTACTTCCACCCGTTCGGCCACGCCCAGCCGGGCAAGGTTTTCACGCGCGCAGGCGAGCGCGCGCGGGTCCTGATCAGTGGCAACTACGGTGTCGACATGGCGGCGCGCCAGCACGGCTGCAAGGACACCGGTGCCCGTGCCGATGTCAAAGGCCACAAACCCGGCCTGCTTGGTCAGGGGCAACGGAGCCGTGGCGACCAGGTCCACGTATTCCCCCCGTAACGGAGAGAAAACGCCGTAGTGCGCATGAATCCGGTTGTTCGGGGGATCCCCAAGGGCCGGGATCTCTACGCCTTTCTTGCGCCACTCGTGCGCGCCGATGATTCCCAGCAGTTCGCGCAGGGACGCCACCGAAGCGCCCGCGCCTGTGTCGGCCGGACCCCAGGCTTCCGTGCATGCCCGCCGCGCGTCGGGGGCGCGGCGCAGCGCGATGCCATAGTCTTCATTGAAAGGGAGCAGCAGCGCGCCAAGAATGCGCGCCCGCTGCGACTGGGCCAGCCGATACTGGGGGCGCAGCTTCCTTTGCCGTCTTTCTCTGCTTGCGCGCGGGCGTTCGGTCGGCGCGCCGCGCCATGGCCTGCAGCAACTGCGTGGCATTGTGGAAATCGCCGCGCCAGAGCATCGCCGTGCCTTCGCATGCCAGCCGATAGGCAGCGTCGGCGGTGACGGTGTCGTCCGCCAGAATGACCCGCTTCGGCGGCGGGGCGCCGCGCTCCGAGCGCCAGAGCGCCGAACAATCTTTATCCGGCTCGGCCCAGTGAATCGTGAGCGGCGGATTGTCGAAGGGCTCGTTGTTGCTGCGGGAGGGTGAGTGTGGCATCGGCTTCGGCGACGCAGGGACGCGGCCCTGCCGTTTTCAACGACGGGCGTAGCGGTTCAGCGCACCGGTTCGCCCGCTGCCGGCCGGGCGGAATAGCGAAAGATAAATTTCATCGCGTCGCCGATCGTGCTTTCCCACACCTGCCAGACGTGCGCGCCGTTGACGATGCGCAATTCCGCCGGCTGCTTGTTCCTGCGCAACAGCGAATAAAACTGCGTCGCCTCGGCTTCGATGAAAAAATCGTCATCGTCGCCGGAATTGATGTACATCGGCACCGGCAGCTTCTTCGCGAGATAGGCGTCCCACAGCACCGGATAGTTGTATGCCTTCCAGACCGCGGCATCGTAATCCGGCGCGCCGAACACGCCCACGCGCCGCGCCGAGGAATTCTCCGGAGGCTCGGGATTGTAAATCGCGGGCGACAGCAGCGCGGCGGCCGCGAACAACTCCGGATACTTGAGTGAAAACCGCATGGCGCCATAACCCCCCATCGACAAGCCGGCCACCAGCCTGCCCGGCCGGCTGGACAACACCTTCCAGTTCTTTTCGACCTCGGGGATGAGATCGCCGATGACCGCCGTTTCCATGTTCTCCTTGCGGTCGACGAACCAGCTCGTCCCGGCATCGGGCATGACGATCACGCAGGGCGGAATGTCGCCACGTGCGATCAAGGCATCCGCCGTCTGCTGGATGTGTCCGTCGTTGACCCAGCTATAGAGGTTGCCGCCGTTGCCATGCAGCAGATAGAGCACCGGATAGCGCAGATTCGAAGTCTCATAACCGTCCGGCAGGTAGACCGCATACGACCAGTTGCGATCGAGCGCGGAAGACCTGAACTCGCGCGCGACGACGATGCCCGCGCGCGCCGGCAGCGAGACGGCGAGAATCAGAAAGGCGAATGCCGCAACGAGACATGCGCGATTCGAAAAAGGCTTCATTCGGAGAGCCGTTCGCTCACGCCGCTCGCAGCAGAAACTCTACCTTGACGGCGTCGAAGGGAAATTCTATGCGCCCATCGGATGCGCGGATCAGCCCTCCGGCCTCCAGGAGCGCGGTAATGTCGCCATGAACGGCCTTCACATCACGTCCGATCCGACGCGCGGCTTCACGGATGGACAGCGGCCCGGCGCCGCAAAGGACCTTGAGCAGCTCCCAGCGTTTCGCGGTCAGCACCTCCCAGAGAAGTTCGGATGTGGCAAAGCTGATGCGCGCTTCACGCTCCGCACGCCCGGTTTTCATTGCACGTGCGGTATCGGCCAGCGTCTCCTTGAGAGAGCGAACTTCAAGAACGACCGTATTCATGGTTCCACCTCGCGATATCAGCTTCAAAGTCAGCCATCAGTTGATCGGGCGTAGAAAAGACGTAAGGCTCTTCCGCCAATTCGGTGTGCCGGTGATCGCCCTTCTCGCGCTCGTTGTCATAGCGCAACACACACCGGTCCCCAACTACGTACGCAAGTCTGTACTTGAATTGGTGGGTTGACAGCGGAACCGGCTCAGGAACGCGCCAAATCACCACCTCGACGAATGCATCGGCAGCGACGACCACCCGGCGACGAACCAAGGCTACAGCCTTCATGTTGGAGAGAATACCAACACATGACGAGTGCTGTCAATTACTCCAACACACAACCTCAGCCCCTTGGGGCCGAACGTCGAAATCAAGTGGCGCGCCGCTTTTGGCGCGTCTTCTCGAATGCTGGGTTGGGCGTCACCTTCATAAATTCCTAGATGACTCGACGTGCAGCGGCCGTGGCAGCATTGCCTGTGTTGGGCGTGCCCGACGGCTCGATGAGTAGAAGGTGAACCTCCTCCGTGGCAACAGGCCGATGCTCAACCCCTTTGGGAACGACGAACAACTCGCCAGGACCCAGAAGGACCTTGCGGTCCCGTAATTCAATGGTGAGATTGCCCTTTAGCACGAGAAAGAAGTCGTCGGTGTCGTCGTGCTTGTGCCAAACAAACTCACCCTTGGCTTTGACGATCATGATGTCGTGCCCGTTGAACTGGGACACGGTTCGTGGCTGCCAGTGTTCGGAGAACGTGGCCAGCTTCGCTTCGAGGTTCACCTCACTCATAGGCAAGAACTCCCGGTTCACTCGACACGGACTGACGCCCAACGACCAAGCTCAGCCGCGGCGGCGCGTCAGCGCCGACGTCGGCTGGAGCGCCTTGTTGGGCGAGACACATCGGAGATCATCAGTTCCCTGTCCGTAGCAGTGGCAACTGTCAGCGGCATCGCGCCGTGCTCCATCAATCCGAGAATTCCGCCGGCTGGAGCGGTTTGCGGTTCACCGAGAGCGAAAAAATATCCGGCCGGGCGTAGTGGCCGCAGACGTCCAACGAGCGTCGCGCCCGCCGCGCCGCTTCAATATCGATCTCAGCATAGAGAATACCTTTTTCGCGGTGTAATGGCCCGGCGGCGACTATCCCGGCTGGATTGACCACGACAGCGTCACCGTCGTTGATCCATTCGTCCGGCTTGTAGAGCCTGTCGCGCTCCGGAAAATCCTCGGGTAGGTCGGAGCCCTGCAGCGCAGTGGCGGTTCCTATCACCCAGCAGCCCGCCTCCCTGGCGATATGGCGCAAGGTCACAAGGCAGGCTTCGCCGTTGTCCCAGGTCGGATTGACGAAGATTTCGAGGCCCTGCGCATAGAGGGCATAGCGCGCCAGCGGCATGTAGCTCTCCCAGCAGATGAGGGCGCCCAGCCGACCGGCGGGCGTATCGACGACTCTGAGGCCACTGGCATCACCCATTCCCCACACCATGCGCTCCGGATTGGTCGGCATCAACTTGCGATGACGGTTCAGAAGCGTCCCATGGGGGCCGATGACGACCACGGTATTGAACAGCGTTGTGCCCGAAAAGCGGCTGTCGATCTCGTTGATCCCGATCACGACGGTCACCTCATGTCTGCTCGCCGCCTCCTGCAGCGGGCGCAAATCTTCGCGATTCAGGTCGACAGCGTTCCGACGCAGCCTCGCATGAATCTCGCCGGACAGCGCCATGTCCTCACCGGGCTTGAGCCGCCAGATCCAGGTCGGATAGCCGGGGACATAGGCCTCGGGAAACACCAGCAGTGCGGCACCGGCGCCGGCGGCCTCATTGATCGACCCGACCGCCCGTGCAATCGTCTTGTCCCGATCGAGCAGCACCGGGGGCTTTTGAATGACAGCGACTTTGGTGGACATGGCGGCATTCTCCTTTCTCATTCGGGCAGCAAGACACCGGATCCGCCCATCTCGGCAGGAATGTCCCGCTGTTTCGGCAGGCTGTCCTTGATGGGCAGAACTGTTTCCTGGTAGTGCACGTGCACGGCCGGCTTGAAGCTAAGCTTCGGGATGATGGCGGCAAAGACGTCGATCACGCCCAATGTGAGATGCTCGGTCAGAAGGTGGCCGCCGCAACGCTAGTACCATTTGCGAATGCTTCATTTCGGTCTTCTGAAACTCACCAATGTGCTCGGCGCCCTGCGGGATCTTCACGGCGTCTGGCTTCCATAGGGTGAAGCCATTTACCGGGCCGGCCGACCAGGCGCGGCACGATTCGCAGTGGCAGTAACCCATCGCGACGGGCTCGCCCGTCACGGTGAGTTCTACGGCGTGGCAGAAACACGTTCCCGTATAGATATTTTCGTCAGTCACGATAGGCTCCTTCCGATCAACGGCTGCTCGCCAGGGGAAACGAACCTCATCTGGTAACACAGGCATGAATTCCAAAGGGTCCTGTCTACTTGACCCCCATCGCCACCAGCATCTCGCACGGGCCGACGAAGCCGCCCGGACGCTCGAATTTCTTCAACTCGCTCTCGATTTCTCGCCAGGTATCGGCGCGCTCGTCGTCGGACAGCGTAGCCATCATCTGATGGAGCGCCCCGAACGATTCGCGCTCGAAGCGGACGCACTCGGACGCCGACGGCAAGCGCACCGGCGCCTCCATCTTCTCCACGATCACGTCGCGCAACCCCGCGCGTTCCAGAGCCGCGGCCAGAACCCCGTCAGCACCCAACGAGAACGGTCCCGGCTGGCCTGGCAAAGGGGGCGGCAGCCTGGCGCGCCGGCGGATGATCGAAACCGGGATGGCGAAGAAGGCATTATTTTGCGGCGTGGAATACACGATGGCGCCGATGCGCCCGCCAGGCTTCAGGACGTGCTTCATGCCGGCCAGCGCCTTCTGCTGGTCGGGAAAGTAGATCAGACCGACGCGCGAAATCACGGCGTCGAAGGTCTGGCCCGGCAGCTCATCCAGCGTCTCGCCATCCAGCTCACGCGTCGCGACCTGCGACAACCCCGCCTCGCGGGCCGTTGCCGCAGCGTGCTCGAGGATCGCCGGCGAGATGTCCGTCGCCAGCACATGACCGGCTGGCCCGACGCGGTGGGCGGCGCGCAGCGTCTGCTCGCCGGCGCCGGCCGCCACGTCCAGCACCCGGCTGCCGGTTTGGACACCGGCGAGGTCCAGCATCCGTTCGGTGGCCTGGCCCAGCCACTCCCCTAGGAACGGCCCCCAGCGGTGCCAGGCTTCAGAGGCGTTCTCCCACTGCGCCCGCGTGGTGGCCTTGAACTTAAACGGATCGAAAATAGTTAACGTGCTCATGGGGCCTCCTTTACGAAGAACGGCGACGTGGATTACATCGCTTGATGCGCAGGATAGAAGGCGGGTTTATCCCTGACTAGTCCAGAATATGGAGCGCGAAACCGAACCGGTTTAGACTGCCGACATGACGGACTACGGCCAATTCTGTACGGTGGCGCGCGGCGCGGAGATTTTTGGCGAGCGCTGGACCCCGCTGGTAGTGCGCGAGCTGCTCTGCGGCAGCACGCGCTTTAACGACATCCGCCGCGGTGTGCCGCGTATGTCTTCCACCCTTCTGGCCCAGCGCCTGCGTAAGCTTGAGGAAGTGGGTGTGGTGCGGCGTGTGCGCGGCGATGACGGCTGGGAGTACCGGCTCACGCCGGCCGGGGAGGAACTGCGTCCCATCGTCCTGCAGATCGGCCACTGGGGTGCGCGCTGGATCGGCAGCCGACTCCGGCGCGATCAACTCGATGCCGGCTTTCTGATGTGGGACATTCGCCGCTTCGCGCAAATCAATGAGTTTCCGCGTGACCGTCGCGTGGTGATCCACTTCCATTTCCGTAATGCGGGTCCGCGCGAGCGGCGCTGGTGGCTGGTGGTCGAAAACGGCGAGGCCGACCTGTGCCGCGACGATCCCGGCCATGAGCTGACGTTGATCGTGGAGTCCACCGTGCGGGCGCTGACAGAAATCTGGACCGGCGACAGCGACTCCACAACCGAATTGGCTGCCGGGCGGCTACGCGTCGTCGGTGCAGAGCGCGACGCCCGCAATTTGTGGCGCTGGCTCGGCCGAAGCATGTTTGCCGCAAGCCGGGTCGCCAGATAGCCGCCCAACATCCGAGTTAAGGCCGCGGCCCGTTAGGGACGTCGGCCTTCAACGGGTGGTTGGGCGTCTCCTTGCGATGACCCACCAGGACCACCAATGCAATGCCGCCAATAATAGCCGCAGACGCAGCCAGCAGACGCAACGTCAATGGTTCCTGCAAGAACAACACGCCACCCAATGCAGCGATTACAGGAACGTTGAGCTGCACGGATGCAGCCGTGGTCGATGTCAGGAAAGGCAATGCCGTATACCAAATGGCATACCCCACCCCTGACGCCAACGCACCGGAGAGAAACGCATACCCGACACCTGCAGTATCCAATGAGGCCTGGTGTAATAGCGCCACACTCAGGCCCATCGTTATGGGGGTGGCCCGGAGGAAATTTCCTGCCGTGACCTGAAGCGGATCGCCTGTCCCCTTGCCACGCAGTGAATAAACACCCCACGCCACACCAGCACCCAGCATGAGCAAAACGCCTATCAACGGCGGCGCAGATAAGCCAGGCAACAGCAGACCGATCAGTCCCCCGCAAGCCAGCATCAGGCCCACGACCTGAAGCGCACGCATTCGCTCACCGGACCAGAGGCCATAACCAATCATCGTGATCTGCACGGCCCCAAAAAGGATGAGTGCACCAGCCGCGGCAGTTAGGCGCACATAAGAGAAGGAGAAGCCGGCGGCATACAAAAGTAAAGCCAAGGCCGATAGCCAATTGCCGCTGCCGGGGCGCACGCCGCCACGAAGCAGAACCAAGACCCGCAGAATCACTGCGCCAGACAAGAGCCGAACGGTTGTGAAGCTGGCCGCATCAATGTGGGTATGCGCGAGCGCCGCACGACATAGCAGCGAATTCCCCGCAAATGCGGTGAGCGCGAATACCGTCAGTATCACTATGCGCGCATATGGCATTGACGCTTTTCTCGCGGATTTGATCTAGACGCCCAACGTCGTGGTGAACGGCGGGCCGCCGCGACGGTCCTTTCGTTGGCACGGTGGTACGCGGCCCGTCCGTTCCACCTGGAGTTAGAGCGCAAAAGCCTCAATACACCCCCTTGGCGAGGCGGTCATCACGCCCGCGCAGCAGCCAGTAGACCACGCCGAGCACAAGGGTTGCTCCAGCCAGCGCCGCAATGGTGCTCGCGGGGGTGGCGCTGGAATCGAGAATGACGAACTTGCGACTCAACGCAATGAGCGCGATGAGCACTACGGTCTTGACCTGGATGATGCTCGAGCGCCGTAGAGCAACACGAACAATCGAATGCTTGAATTCCATGGCGATGAGCAGCGTCATGATCATGCCAAAGAGCGACTGAAAGACGTCCTGCTCCAGTGGATTTATCGCGCCGCTGAGCAACAGCGGCACGATGCGGATGACCAGTTGCACGAGCGCCATGGCGATGACCACCGAGATCACGAGACTCAGAACGATCGCAACAATCTGCTCGAAGCGCTCGTAAACGGACATGATCGGCCAATGCTCACGTGTTTCCGCAAGAAACTTCCGCGGCGCGTGGCGTTTGCTTTCCATTTGTCGCTCCGTTCTTGCTTTACGCTCTAACGCACACGTTCAGCCGCGGCCTTGCCTGAGCCGGGCGAAGGCAAGGACGTCGGCTGGAACGAATGGTTGGGCGTCAATGCGCCCCGGCGGTGGCGAACAGCATTGACTATATTGGGCAACGCTCACGAGGGCAGGAACTCAAGCCCGTATTTCGTAGCGATGGCTTTTGCTTCATCCGACCCTTTGCGTGTTGGGCTGCCAGTGTCGAGCATCGTGACTTCAGCGATCATCGCATCGAAAATCCCGCCAGGCGAACTGATGATTATCTGACGACCTACTTCAGGACCCGTGCTCACAAAGCCATGCGGCGTTCCGCGCGGCACGAACACCGAATCGCCGGGGGCGAGTTTGAGCAGCTTGCCGTCCAGGCGAAAGTCGTAGTGCCCTTCGACGATGATGAAAGTCTCGTCGTAGGTTGGGTGCCGGTGATAGCCAGCGCCAGATTCGGGAGGTTCGATCGCCTCGCAGACGGTATACGCATTCCAGTCCGCGACCGCTGTGGTCTTGAAGTTCATTGTCATGCGGCCAAGCTGGAAGCTCTTGCCTTCGCCTGGCCGAAAGTGCTTGGGCTGCAGTGTGCTTTCCACATTTATCTCCGGTTTGCTTGTAATCAGCTACGAATCAAGGGTGGCGGCAACGGCACGAATGCTATCAATGCGGCCTGTCGATGCCCAACTAGAAGTAGACGTCATGATAAACATTTCCAATATTAGAAACATGTTCATAAGCCGGCGCGCTCAAAAACCAAGTGCAACATTTGTGGGAGAAAATGTTGCATGGGAAAACGCTACGGTCAGTTGGGTATTGAAGAGCGAACGATGATCCAG
>WNFM01032680.1_pt1 | contig 13576 bp, 15 predicted proteins | sample 5400271 | NCBI WGS metagenome assembly WNFM01 (sample SAMN13153352, study PRJNA577476) | soil metagenome | isolation source: 60 cm saprolite on Douglas fir-dominated hillslope | place: USA:California | collected 2013-09-17 | reverse complement strand
AGTTGGTCGTAGATGGACGGCGGTACACGAGGAAGATGATCGTCATGAAATGACCTCGTCGAAGGCGACGGCGGGGGGCGGTTACGGTAGGGGCACGGCATTGCCGTGCCCCTATGTGTTTGTCGGGCTGACGCGGTTCTGTCGTTTTGGCATCTTTTGCCCGGCACAGACGTTGCTTTGAGGGAGCGCGCGATGATCCGACCCGACCGTCTGACCGTAAAGGCAACCGAGGCCCTGCAGGAAGCTGCGACGCTCGCCCGCAGGCGCGGGAATCCCGTCGTGAACGACGCGCATCTCTTCCACGCCCTGCTCGAACAGGACGAGGGCATCGTCGTGCCCCTGCTCCAGAAGTCCGGCCTCAACGTCGCGCAGCTCCAGGCCGACACCGACCGCGAGATCGCGCGATTCCCCAAGCAGTCTGGTGACGGAGGCGAGCCGACGCTCTCCCGTGAACTCTCGAAGGTGCTCGATCGCGCGGACGATGAGGCCAAGGCCCTCGGGGATGCGTACGTCTCCACCGAGCACGTCCTGTTGGCGCTGGCGGAGGAAAAGGGCACCACGGCTCGGCAGCTCCTCTCCGCTGCGGGCGTGGACCGCGGCCAGCTGCTGGCGGCGCTTCAGGGAGTCCGGGGCTCGCATCGGGTGACCGATCAGGAGCCCGAGGCGAAATACCAGGCGCTGCAGCGCTTCACGCGCGATCTCACCGAGCTGGCCCAGAAGGGCAAGCTCGATCCCGTGATCGGCCGTGACGAGGAGGTGCGCCGCGTGATGCAGGTGCTGTCGCGCCGCACCAAGAACAACCCGGTGCTGATCGGCGAGCCCGGGGTCGGCAAGACGGCGATCGTCGAGGGGTTGGCGCAGCGCATCGTCAACGGTGACGTCCCTGATTCGCTCAAGCAGAAGCACCTCGTCTCACTCGACCTGGGTGGGCTGATCGCGGGCACGAAATACCGCGGGGAGTTCGAGGAGCGCCTCAAAGCCGTGCTCAAGGAAATCACGGAGGCGGAGGGCAAGTTCATCGTCTTCATCGACGAGCTGCACACGCTCGTCGGAGCCGGTGGCGCCGAGGGCGCGGTGGACGCGTCCAACATGCTCAAGCCTGCGCTAGCGCGCGGCGAGCTGCACGTCATCGGTGCGACCACACTGGACGAGTACCGCAAGTACATCGAGAAGGACGCGGCGCTCGAGCGCCGCTTCCAGCCCGTCTTCGTCGGCGAGCCATCGGTCGAAGACAGCATCGCCATTCTGCGCGGTCTGAAGGAAAAGTACGAGGTGCACCACGGCGTGCGCATCACCGACAACGCGCTCGTCGCCGCGGCGACCCTGTCGCACCGCTACATCACGGACCGGTTTCTGCCCGACAAGGCGATCGACCTCGTGGACGAGGCCGCGGCCCGGCTGCGCATCGCGATCGATTCACTGCCGCAGGAGATCGACGAAGTCGAGCGCAAGATCGTACAGCTCGAGATCGAGCTGCAGGCGCTCGCCAAGGAGAAGGACAAGGCGAGCAAGGAACGCCGCACGAAGATCGAGCAAGAGCTCGCGGGTCTACGCGAGCGGTCCAACGCGATGAAAGCACAATGGCAGGCCGAGAAGGAGGCGATCACCGGCCTCCAGGCGAAGAAGGCGGAGCTCGAGCAGCTGCGGGCGGATGCCGAGCAGGCCACGCGGCGCGGCGACCTCCAGAAGGCTGCGGAGATCGGCTATGGGACGATCCCCGCCGCGGAGAAGGAGATCGCGACGTTTGAGAAGCGGCTCGCCGAGATCCAGAAGAAGGGCAAGTACCTCAAGGAAGAGGTGGACGCCGACGACATCGCCCAGATCGTCGCGAAGTGGACCGGGATTCCGGTCTCGAAGATGCTCGAGTCGGATCGGGAGCGGTTGACGCGACTCGAGGCCGAGCTGGGCAAGCGCGTGATCGGGCAACCGGAGGCGTTGGCCGCTGTGTCGAACGCCGTGCGGCGCGCGCGTGCGGGGATGCAAGACCCGAACCGGCCCACCGGATCCTTCATCTTTCTCGGGCCCACCGGCGTGGGGAAGACGGAGACGGCACGCGCGCTGGCCGAGTTTCTATTTGACGATGAGCGGGCGATGGTTCGCCTCGACATGTCAGAGTATATGGAGAAGCACGCGGTCGCGCGCATGATCGGCGCGCCGCCGGGCTATGTGGGCTACGAGGAAGGCGGTCAGCTCACCGAAGCCGTCCGGCGCCGGCCGTATGCGGTGGTGCTGTTCGACGAGATCGAGAAGGCGCATCCCGACGTCTTCAACGTTCTGCTCCAGATCCTGGACGACGGACGGCTGACCGACTCGCAAGGCCGGACGGTCGATTTCCGCAACGCGGTCCTGATCATGACCTCGAACGTCGGCTCGCAGTACCTGCTGGAAGCCGAGTCCGTCGAGTGGGAGCAGGCCGAGACCAAGGTGATGGAGCTGCTGCGCCAGAGTTTCAAGCCCGAGTTCCTGAACCGAGTCGACGATGTCACCATCTTCCGCCCGCTGTCGCGCGACGACGTGGCGAAGATCGTCGACATTCAGATCAAACGGGTCGAGGTGTTGCTGCGCGAGCGCAAGCTCACGATCGAGATCACGCCCACCGCGAAGGAATTGATCGTGGCGGAGGGCTACGACCCGGTATACGGCGCGCGACCGCTCAAGCGGGCGATCCAGCGCCTGCTCCAGAATCCGCTCGCCATGGCGGTGCTGGAAGGGAAGTACGCCGATGGAGACCGTATCAAGGCGGACAAGAACGGCAACGCGCTGGTCTTCGAGAGGGTCCGTGGCTGACGCCGGGATCTCGGCGGCGCTGGAACAAGCCCGGCACGCGGCGGGGCTGGACGAAGTCCCAGTCGGCGCCGTGGTGATGCACGGCGGTCGCATCGTCGCTCGCGCGCACAACGAAACGGTGCACCGCAGCGACCCCACGGCGCATGCCGAATTGCTCGCGGTGCAGCGCGCGCTGCAGGCGCTCGACACCGACCGGTTGGACGACTGCACCCTCTACGTGACGCTCGAACCGTGCGCGCAGTGCGCCGGGGCGATCGTGCTCACCAAGGTGGGCAAGCTGGTGTTCGGCGCCTACGACGATAAAGCCGGGATGTGCGGCTCGGTCGGGGATCTCGTCAGGCATCCCCGCTTGAATCATCAGGTGGAAGTGGTGGGTGGCGTCCAGGCCGAAGCGTGCGGGGCACTGCTCAAGGGTTTTTTCGCGTCGCGGCGCTGAGCTGCGCGTCCGTTACGTACGGGGCCGGCCCGAGTCGCAACATGTCGCCCCGATAATCGGTCCAGATCCCCTTCTGCTTGAGGACTTCGCGTAGCCGTGGCGCTTCCGCTGAAGGGAATGCAAGGAATCCCGCCAGTCCAGTGACCGGTATCTCGGGCTCGAATGCGAGCCCCGCTGCCAGCGCTCCCACCTGGTGCTGACTCAACTCACGTAACTTCTCCACCGTCAACCCCCGCTCCTCAAAGAACTTGAACACCGCCGCCCCGCGATAGTGACTGGTGAAGTCATACGTTGCCCCGGCGAACCTCGCCGGCCCCGGCCCATACCCCACCCCGTTCTTGCGTTTCCCCGCGGACACCACGTCACGACCGGCCGTAACGTGGTGTCCGCGGGGAAACGCAAGAACGCATTCCCCGGTCCGAGCTGACAATACTTGTAACCTCCACCAACGATGTACGCACCCTCCAAACCCTCCGCGCGCAGCGCGAACGGCACGACGTTCAGCGCGTGATACGCGTCCACGAGCAGCTCCGCGCCAACCCGCTCGCACGCCTCGAGCACCGCACGGAGATTCGGCACGATGTGCGCATTCGTGTACAGCACCGCCGAGACGAGCACTGCCGCCGTCCGATCATCGACCTCTCGCGCGAGCCGCTCCGCCAGCGTGGCTGCTGGCCCGCTCACAACCTTCACAACCTCGATACCCTCCTCCGCCAGCCTATCCAGCTGGCGCCGAATCGTGTGAAACTCACCATCCGTGGTAATGAGCTTGGGACGCTTGCGAAGGGGCAGGGCGGACAGAAACCGTACGACCAGCTCATGCGTGTTCGGCGCCAGCGCGACTCGGTCTGGGGAGTCGTCGAGCAATCGCGCGAACCCACGTCGTACTTCAACGGCTTTGTTAAACGCTTTTTCCCATACGTCGTCCACGTATTCTGCCGTATCGAGCCACGCCTGCTGTTGCGCCGCAAACGCCACGTCGGGCCACGCCTGATGGGAATGTCCGGTGAGCAGAATACGCTCTGTCACCCGAAAGCGACGGTAGTGTTTGGCCAGCTCTCCCGGGTTGATCACAGCTCCGATCGAATCGCCCAGAGATCCGGGAACGCCGGCTGATTGATGGTGGTCAGCAGGTATTCGGCACCTGCAGAACCTCCGGTCCCGGCCTTTGTCCCGATCGTCCTCTGCACCATCTTCACGTGCCGGTAACGCCACTCCATGAAGCCCTCGTCGAGATCCACCAGCCGCTCACAGATTTGCGCGACGCCGTGGTTGGTGCGGTACACGTCGATTAGGATGTGCTGCAGCTCCGGCGAGGGTGTGAGTGGCTGCGTAACGTCGCGCGCCTGGAAGTCGCGCGGCACGCTGTACCCATTGGCGACGAGAAAGGCGAGAAAGGCATCCCACAACGTCGGCTCCGCAAACCGGGCCTCGACGCGGCGCCGTGGCTCGGTCCCCTGAGGATAGCGCTCGAACGACGGCCGCCCTTTCTTGCCCATCACGAACTCGATCTCGCGAAACTGGTGCGATTGAAACCCGCTTCCCGATTCGAGCCGGTCGCGGAACGACAGGAAATTGAGCGGCGTGATCGTCTCGAGCACGTCGATCTGGGCGACGAGCGTCTTGAGGATGGTGAGGATGCGTTTGAGCGTGTGACCGGCGAGCGCCGTGTCATTGGCGCGCAGCAGGCGCTGCAGGTGGTCCAGCTCGTGCAGGACCTCCTTGAACCACAGCTCGTAGACCTGATGGATGATGACGAAGAGCGTCTCGTCGTGCTCGAGCGCGCCGGACCGCGGCTGCTGGAGTGACAGGAGCTCGTCGAGCTTCAGGTAGCTCGCGTACGTGACGGCCATGGGGCTCCCTGTTGAGGCTCGGGAGCCCTAAGCTAGCATCGCACCGTGAAGAGGTATAGTTGCCGTTGGGTGGTGTGCCGCACCGCGCGATAGGCGAAGCCGAGGTGCTCGAACATCCGCTCCCACGCCAGAAGCGGCAACGCTTGTGCGCGGCCCGGCTCGGCGCGGTCGCGCAGCTCCGCGAGGAGCGAGGGGTCGCCCGGCAGCCGCCCCAGCCGTGCCGCCAGATCGGGATCGAGCCCCTCGAGTGCGTGGCGCACGCCCTCGAGGTCGCGCGTCAGGCGCGCGCGAAACGCGTTGCGCCACGCGAACGAGAGCTCGGCCTGCTCGTCGGCATCTTCGCCGTACACGTCCTCGATGATGAGCATGCGCCCGCCCGGCTTCACGAGTTGACCACACAGCGCCAGAAAAGCGACGCGATTGAGCCCGGTCTCGTCCGTGGCGCACAGGGGCACGGTCTGCAGGAAGCGGGGCAGGATCAGGAAGTCGGCGCGCAGCCCCTGCAGCGCCTCGCCGATCGCGCGGGGATCGAGCTCGAATGGGGCCGTGAAGGTGGCGCTGCCCTGGACGCCGCCGCGGCTGAGCCGGCAGGTGGCGACCGCGACGTCGGCCTCCGACCGATCGAACCCATGGTACACAGCGTCGCGCCGCGTGGCGAGCGCCGCCAACGTGAGCCCGCCCGACCCGCAGCCGAACTCGATAATGCGCGGCCGGGCCACGGGAGCGCGCAGCTCCTCGCACATCAGGTCGCGGAAGGTCGTGTTGTCGAAGAGGTAGGGTTGGAGTACATCGCGAATCGCCGCGGCGCGCACATCTTCGAACACGTGCGACGACTGCTTGCGCGGCGGCGGTGCCGTCGGTGGGCGGAGCGGGGCGCGCGGCTTGTACAGGCTCGGCGTCGACACGGATGCCTGAATTGGCAAGAAGCGCGCCGAGTGGAGCGCGTCTGACCGGAGGCTGGGGCCACGTCACTTGTGGCGCGCGCGCGTCAGTTCGGTCGCGCCGACGCCACGCCGACCCTAACGGACGCTCCGGCCGCGGCTTAGCGTGTGCGGCCGGTTGATTGAGGGGGGGCCCCGGGCTAGTTTCTTCCCCGCGACGAGGACGGGTGGCCGAGTGGCTGAAGGCGCACGCTTGGAAAGCGTGTTAACGGGCAACCGTTACGTGGGTTCGAATCCCACCCTGTCCGCTGACTAACAAAGAGGCCGAGAGGCCTAGACGCCGAGCGGTGCATGGACGTTGCCTTCCTAGGCGTCTCGGCGTCTGCGCGTCTAGGCGTCCAGCATTTTAGGACAGGTGGCCGAGTGGTTGAAGGCGCCGGTCTCGAAAACCGGTATGCCCGTAAGGGTATCGAGGGTTCGAATCCCTCCCTGTCCGTTAGAACAACGACGCCGGAGGGCGGCGGAGGTCGGCGAACGACGGCGAACGAGCGCCGAAACTCCCGACGGCATCAATTGTCCGCAACCCGCACCCGTTCGCCGCCTTCCGCCGTCCGCCGCCGCCCCTCGCCGTCGAATTACTGCGCTGGCGCCGTGATCGCGAACGCAACGCTCGTTGCCGACGTGGCTCCCGTGGCGGTCGCCACCAGCGTGAAACCGCTGCCCGCTTTGTCGACGCTCAAGTCCCCGAAGCTCGCGACTCCCGACACGACCGCTACGGTCTTCGTTCCATCGAGGAATGCGCCGTCCGTGTTGTCGGCCAGCGCGACCGTCACCGACCCGGAGAAGGTCACATCGGTGTTGCCGAGCGTATCGCGCGCCACAACGGTGATCGCCGGCGTCATGATGTTTCCGGCGGTGCCGCCGGACGGCTGAGAAGAGAAAGCGAGCACGTCGCTCGTCGTGCCGCCGCTGCTCGAGACACCTGTGATCACCGGGGCGGTGCCGTCGCACGCAGCTAGTGCGATGACCGTCACGAGTCCTGCCCATCGCATTGGATGCATTGCAGCCTCCTTCTTCGTAACTTTGCTCGCCGTGAGCGCCCCCCCCCTCCAGCCCGTCCTCATCGCCGCCGAGCTCAGGGGCCTCCTGGAGCCAGACCAGCTCCAGGGACTCGAGGTCACGTGGCTGCCGAGTGACACGGCCACCCCCACAGGCGACTGGGTCGCGATTATTCCGCTGCTGTCACGCTGGGTGGGGGGCACCCAGCTCAAGTCTCTCCCCGCGCTCCGCATCATCGCCAACTGCGCCGTCGGCTACGACAACGTGGACGTCGTCGCCGCCGAGATGCGCAAGGTGATCGTCACCAACACTCCCGACGTCCTTACCGATGCTACGGCCGACCTGACCTGGGCGCTGATTCTGGCGTGCGCGCGGCGCCTCGTGGAGGCGATCGACCTGGTGCGCAGCGGCCGCTGGACAGGATGGCATCCCGAGCAGCTGCTCGGCGTCCACTTGCGTGGCCGCACGCTGGGACTGTTCGGCGCGGGGCGGATCGGCCAGGCCGTGGGCCGTCGCGCCGTGGCGTTCGGGCTCCGCATCATCTATACCGCTCGTGCTCCGAAACCCGATTTCGAGCGCGATACTGGGGCCACGAGGGCCGAATGGACGGGCCTCCTGGCCGAGAGCGACATCCTGAGCCTCCACGCGCCATCCACTCCGGAGACCAAGGGCGTCGTCAACAGCGACACGCTGGATCGCATGAAGCCCGGGGCCATCCTCGTGAACACCGCGCGCGGCGACCTGATTCGAGAGGAAGCGCTGGCGATCGCGTTGGAAGCAGGGCGGCTCGGCGCCGCCGGGTTGGACGTCTACGCCGACGAGCCGGCGATTCATCCCCGCTTGCGCGCCGCCCCGCGCACCGTGCTTCTGCCGCACATCGGCAGCGCCACGCACGACACGCGCCGCAAGATGGCCGCGACCGCCCTCGCCAACGTGCAGGCGGTATTGCAGGGGAAACCACCGCTGACGCCGGTGTTTCGTTGATCCGTGCGCTGAAGCGCCGGCTCGGGGCGCTCCCCCTTTGCCGCTACTCATTGCCAGGGTACCTTTACATCTTGAGATGCCCCCCAAATCAGAACGCACGATCCTCCTAGACGCCCGCGCGATGTCGCGGGCGTTGCAGCGTATGGCCGTCGCAGTCGCTGAGCTGACGCACGGCACGGCGGACCTGGTGCTGATTGGGATCCAGCGACGCGGCGTCGAGTTGGCCGAGCGGATCGCGAAGTTCATCGAAAAGGACGAAGGCGTCGCCGTTCCGCGCGGCGCGCTCGACATCACGCTGTACCGCGACGACCTCGAAACGGTGGGACCGAAGCCCGTGATTGGGGAAACGCGACTCCCGGTCGATTTGACCGGCAAGCACGCGGTGATCGTCGATGACGTGCTGTTCACGGGGCGTACGGTGCGCGCGGCGCTCGACGAGCTGGCCGACTTTGGCCGCCCGAAGCGCATCTCGTTGTGCGTGCTCATCGACCGTGGGGGACGCGAGCTGCCGATTCAGGCGGACGTGGTCGGCCAGGTCGTGAAGACCGTGCCCGGCGACCGGGTCGAGGTGCAGGTCGAGGAGATCGACGGTCGCGACCAGGTGGACTTGGTTCGGTGACCGTGACTCTCCCGAATTTGGGGAAGGATCTCACGGGCCTCGAGCACCTGACGCCCGAGCAGATCCGCCTCATTCTCGACACCGCCGAGCCGTTCAAGGAAGTGTCGGAGCGGCCCATCAAGAAAGTCCCGGCGCTGCGCGGCAAGACGATCGTCAACCTCTTTTTCGAAGCCTCCACCCGCACCCGCATCTCCTTCGAGTTCGCCGAGAAGCGGCTCTCCGCGGACACGGTCAATGTGGCCGCGACCGGCTCGTCGGTCTCGAAGGGCGAAACGCTGGTGGATACGGCGAAGAACCTCGAGGCGATGCGCATCGACATGGTCGTCATTCGCCATCCGTCGTCGGGTGCCGCGGGGTTCCTGGGGCAACGCATCCGGTCCAATGTCATCAACGCGGGCGACGGGAAGCACGAGCATCCCACGCAGGCGCTGCTCGATCTGCTGACTATTCGCGACAAGCACGGCAAGATCGAAGGCCTGAAGGTCTGCCTCGTCGGGGACGTCCTGCACTCTCGCGTCGCTCGCTCCAACATCTGGGGGCTGACGAAGCTCGGCGCCCAGGTGGCCGTGTGCGGGCCCTACACGCTGATGCCGCGAGGGATCGAGGAGCTGGGCGTCAAATTCTTCCCGCGGATCGAAGCAGCGATCGAGTGGGCGGACGTGCTCAACGTGCTGCGCTTGCAGCTCGAACGGATGGAGAAGGGGTTTATCCCCAGTTTGCGCGAGTACTACCGCGTGTGGGGCGTGACGCCGGAGCGGCTCGAGCGTTCACCCCGTCCGATCACGATCATGCATCCGGGCCCGATGAACCGCGGCGTGGAGATCGACTCGCGCGTGGCGGACGGGCCGCACAGCGTCATCCTCGATCAGGTGACGAACGGCGTCGCCGTGCGCATGGCGATCCTCTATCTGCTCGCGGGTGGCCGGCCGGAACTGGCGGATGCGGCGAAGCGGGGCGCCGAATGACGCGGCCCCTGCTGCTTCAGGGGGGCCGGGTGATCGACCCGAGCCGCGGGCTCGATCAGATCGCTGACCTGCTCGTCGTGGACGGCAAGGTCGCCGCCGTCGGCGCCGGGATCGCGGCGCCCGCGGGAAGCGAAGCGCGCAGCGTGGCAGGCAAGGTCGTCGCACCCGGACTGGTAGACGTGCACGTCCACATGCGGGAGCCCGGGAACGAAGATGAAGAGACGGTGGCGAGCGGAGCGCGCGCCGCCGCGGCCGGCGGATTCACGGCGGTGTGCGCCATGCCCAATACCGATCCCGTGACCGACAACCAGGCCGCAGTGGGGTTCATCGTGCGGCAGTCGGTGCGGGCGGGACTCGCCCGGGTGTATCCGATCGGCGCGGTCTCGGTGGGCCAGCGCGGCGAGAAGCTGGCGGAGTTCGGCGAAATGGTCGGGGCGCCACCTGATGCGTACGGCCCTCGAGTACGCTCGGACGTTCGGCATCCCGGTCGCCGACCACTGCGAAGATCCGACGCTCGGCGCGGGCGGTGTGATGCACGAAGGGCTCGTCGCGAGCCGGCTTGGCCTGAAAGGGATTCCCGCCGCCGCCGAGGAGATTATGGTGGGGCGGGACTGTCTCCTCGCGGGGCTGACAGGCGGTCACGTCCACCTCTGTCACATGTCCACCCGCGGGTCGGTCGAGCTGATCCGCCGGGCGAAGGCGCAGGGGGTCCGGGTCACCGCGGAGGTGACGCCCCATCATCTCACGCTGACCGATCACGCGTGTGAGGGCTACGACACGCATGCCAAGATGAATCCGCCGTTGCGCGAAGCGGCGGACGTCGCCGCGCTCCGCGCGGCTCTTAAAGAAGGCGTGATCGACTGCATCGCGTCCGATCACGCGCCGCACGCGTACGACGAGAAAGAGGCGGCCTTCGACGACGCCCCGTTCGGCATCGTGGGACTCGAGACGGCATTCGCCGTCGCGCACACGGAGCTGGTCCACGGCGGCGTGCTGACGCTTCCCCAGCTGATCGCGCGGATGAGCACCGAGCCGGCGAAGATCTTCCACCTGCCGGGCGGCACGCTCGCCGTGGGCGGGCCGGCCGATCTGGTCGTGCTCGATCCGAGCGCGCCGTGGACGGTGGATCCCACCACGTTCCGCTCGAAGAGCCGCAACACGCCGTTCGCTGGGCGTGCGCTCACCGGTCGAGCCCTACTCACGCTCGTTGCCGGAAAGACGGTCCACGACGTGAGTGCGCCAGCCACGCCGTGACGGCGAACGCGGTGGCCCGGCGCATGGCGCTGTGCTGCCGCCAGCTTGCGGCGCGGGGACTGATCGCCGGTCGAGACGGCAACGTGTCCGTGCGGCTCGGCCCGGACCGGGTGCTGGTGACGCCCAGCGGGCTGATCAAGTCCTTGTTGACAGCCGGGGACATGGTCGAAGTCGGATTGTCCGGCCGCAAGCGGCGCGGCCGCCGCAACCCTACCAGCGAATTGGACTTACACTTGAGGATCTTGACCGGGCGCCCGGATGTCGGGGCGGTGGTACACGCGCATCCTCCGGCCGCCACGGGGTTTGCCGTTGCGGGGGAGGAGATTCCCGCTAATCTGTTGCCCGAGCTTATCTTCCTGGTGGGACGGGTGCCGATTGTCCCCTACGGCACGCCTGGCACGCCCGAGTTGGGCGACCGCGTCGAGCCGTATCTCGCGGAGCATGACGCACTATTGCTTGCGAATCACGGCGCTGTGACGATGGGTAGGACACTCGACCAGGCGTGGATTCGCATGGAGAGTTTGGAGCACGCCGCGCGGATCGTCGTGGCGGCGCGCACGGTCGGGCAGCCGCAGCCGCTCGACCCCGCCGCAGTACGAAAACTCCGGGAGAAGGATGCCTAAGGGGTCTTCGAAGAGCACGGCCGCCATTCAGCGACTGCTGGAAGAACGCCGGCAGTACGAGGCGTGGCTCGCGCGTATTAACGCCGCGGGGGACGCGGCGCCGGAGCACGTGCGCGTCCGCGTGCGGGCGGACTACGAGGCGCGCCTCCAGGCCGTGACCGAGGAGCTGAAGGCGCACGCCGACGCGGGCCGCCAGCTGGTGGCGCAGCGTAAGGAGCTCTTCCTCGAGCTACAGAAGAAGGAAAAGGCGGCCGCCGAGCGCCTCGCCGAGACGGAGTTGCGACACGCGGTGGGCGAGTACGACGAGACCCAGTGGACCCAGGTGCACAAGGATGCGCTCGCCGAGCTCGTGGCCGTGCGGGAAGAGCTGCAGGAGGTCGCGCGCGACATCGAGAAGCTCGAGGAGCTGGACTCGATGGTGCGTGCCCGGCCGGGTCCTCGGGTCGGCCCGCCGCCCAAGCCGCAGGCGAGGCCCGACGACCGTCGCCGGGTCGCTCCCGCGCCGGTGGACGAGCTTGCGTTCCTCAAGTCGGTGACCGAGGATGACAAGAACGCGCCGTCGCCCAAACGGGCGAGCGGCGCGCAGTTTCAACCGTCGGAACCCCTCACGTCACTGGGACAGCGCAGCCAGCCGACGCCGTCGGCCCCCTCGTCGCCCCTCGCGCAGACCAACGACGACGCCGAGGTCGTGAAGACTCTCAAGTGTAAAGAGTGCGGGACGATGAATCTGGCGACCGAATGGTACTGCGAGAGCTGCGGGGCGGAATTGGCTGCCTTGTAGGGCGCGACACGCGCCCCTACTTCGCCGCCAGTTTCTTCAGCATCGCCGCCAGACGCGACTTGTGCCGGGCGGCGTTGTTTTTGTGGATCAGGCCTTTCCGGGCGGCGCGATCGAGCAGCTTGGCGGCGATGGCGTAGGCTGCGGTCGCGGCAGCGGCGGTGGTGGCGACGCGCACGTGCTTCACCGCGGTGCGCAGCGCGGACCGTTGCGCTCTGTTGCGCACGGTGCGCGAGCGCGCCTGACGCATGGCTTTCTTCGCGGACTTGATCTTCGGCACGGCTTTGGATTCTCCTCGAGTGAGGCGCGGAAATTAGACGGTAAGTTGCGTGGGGTCAAGGCTCTACGTTATCTTAGCTCGTGCCGCTCGATCAGATCCTCATCCTGGTCCCCGTGCTATTGTTCTCGATCGTCGCGCACGAGTACGCGCACGGCGAGGCGGCCTACCGACAGGGCGACCAGACCGCCTACATGCTCGGGCGGCTGACGCTGAATCCTCTCAAGCACATCGATCCGTTCCTCACGATTCTCCTCCCCATCATGTTGATCTCGATGGGTGGGCCGCCGTTCGGGGGAGCCAAGCCGGTGCCGGTGAATCCGCGAAACTACCGGAACTATCGCACTGGAGACATCATCGTCTCCCTGGCCGGGATCGCGACCAACCTTGCCTTGTTCGTAGCGTGCACGATTGGGTTCGCCCTCGTGGGTCTCCTGGCGCAAGGGGTGGGCACGCTGGCGGGAACGCTCACGATCCTCCAGCGGATGATGTACTTCGGGATGTTCGTGAACACCGGGCTCGCCTTCTACAACCTGATCCCCATCCCGCCGCTCGACGGCAGCCACGTGCTCAAGCAGATGCTGCCACCGGCCGCCGGAATGCGGTTCCGGCAGTTGTATATGTTGGGGATCATTCCTATCCTGCTCGTGGTCTGGCTGTTCCCGGGCGTGGTCGGGGCGTTCATGTGGCCGGCCCATGCCCTCATGCAGCTCGCCGACTCCCTGGTCGGGGGCTTCGGGATTAGGGGGGCTTTGTGACCACTCCACCGCCCGTCGTGCGCGACCAATCCGGCTTCGTCATCGACCTGGAGCAGTTCTCCGGCCCGCTCGACCTGCTCCTGCACCTGATCCACGAGGAGGAGGTCGACATCACCGACCTCCCGATCTCCAAGATTGCCGATCAGTTCCTGGCGGTGATCGGTGATCTCGGGCTCAATCAGGCCGCCGACTACCTCGAGATGGCGGCGCGCTTGCTGCGGATCAAGGCGCAGATGCTCTTGCCGCGGCGCCTCGGCGACGACGAGTGGGAAGACCCGCGCGCCGAGCTGGTGCGGCGGCTG
>WNFM01286420.1_pt1 | contig 13577 bp, 10 predicted proteins | sample 5400271 | NCBI WGS metagenome assembly WNFM01 (sample SAMN13153352, study PRJNA577476) | soil metagenome | isolation source: 60 cm saprolite on Douglas fir-dominated hillslope | place: USA:California | collected 2013-09-17 | reverse complement strand
ATGCGCTTGTTGGTCGCGACAAGGGTCGCTATGCGGTCAACGCAAGCGGGAACTGGCGGATCACATTCCGATGGACCGAAGGCGATGCCATCGAGGTCGATTTGGAAGACTATCACTGAGGAACAGGTTCGATGACCAAAAAACTCCCGAAGCGCGGCCTGCCGCCCATGCATCCCGGCGAACTTCTGCGCGAGGAGATTTTGCCGGCACTTGGTCGACCCAAGACGGAGATCGCCAAGCTCCTCGGTGTGTCGCGTCAGACGCTTTATGACATTCTCGACGAAAAGCAGCCTGTAACCCCAGCCATGGCATTGCGGCTCGGGAAACTGTGCGGAAACGGTCCCGATCTCTGGCTCAATCTGCAGAAGCGCTACGACCTGCAGCGCGCCGAGCAGGAGCTCGGAGAGAAGCTCAAGGCCATTCCAACACTGGAAGTGGCGTGAGACGCCGCGGCGCCCGGTGATCAAGGCCGCGTCGGTGGTGCCGCAAACAGTTCGTCCACGCGATTCTGACAGAAATCGGCATTCAAAACGACCGTTGGACAGTCCGGTTTTGCAAGCCCGGTCAAATGGCTGGGACCAACCCGGCCGTCCGGCCGATAGTCTCACCCTGCGGCATAGCCCAGTTTCGTACCTATCTTAAAGGATAGGATTTACCCATGACCGACCAACCAGACTTCCTGGCCCAATTCTCGAACGCTCTCGCCGCGCGCGCTGAGCTTGCAAAAAACGCCGTCGTCGCGATCCGGCTTTCCCACGGGCGGCATATGACGGGCACGGTGTGGCGATCGGACATCGTCGTCGCTTCCGAGCAGTCGCTGCCGCGAAAAGATGAATTTGAAATCGTCGCACCGGGTGGCTCGGTCCAGACGGCCAGGATCGCCGGACGCGATCCCAGCACAAATGTCGCCATCCTGCGGCTGGCAACGCCGATTGCCTCGCCATCGATCGCCGTGGGCGAAGCGGTGACTGGCGCGATTGCGCTTGCGGTCGGCGCCGACGGAACCGGCGGCGCGAGCGCGCGGCTTGGGCTCGTCAATCTAGCCGGGCCCGAATGGCATTCCAGCCGCGGCGGCCTGATCGACCGGCGCATCGTGCTCGATGTCAGGTTGGCCCATCGCGAGGAGGGCGGGCCGGTGTTCGACCCCACAGGTAACTGCCTGGGCATGTCCACTTTCGGGCCACGCGGCCAGGTCATTGCGATTCCGACCGCAACCGTCGAACGCATCGTGCCGCTGCTGCTCAAGGACGGCCGCATCGCGCGCGGCTGGCTCGGGGTCGCCCTGCAGGCCGTCGCCGTGCCCGATGCGCTTCGCGAACCCGCCGGGCAGTCCAGCGGGTTGATGGTGATGTCGGTCGTTGAAGGCGGCCCGGCGGCGCAAGCCGGAATTTTGGCGGGCGACATCATCTTGAGTGTTGACGGGACGTCGACGCACCGCTTTCGAAGGATCGCGAGGCTGTTCGGTTCCGACAGCATCGGGCGAAAGGCAGATCTTCGCCTGATCAGGAGCGGCGCGGTGATCACGGTGCAGGCCACGATTGCAGAACGGCAGGCCGCATGAGAGAGGTGGCCAACAAACTGGCGCCAACAGGGCGGCTACGCGTCGCCGTTTATGCCGGGGATCCGTCGCGCCGTAACGCCTTGAGCAGGGTGGTCGCCGAGGCCGGCCATCTTGTCGTCAGCGGCGAGGACACAGCCGACGTCGTGCTGGCCGACGGCCACTGTCCGCCCGGTGAGACCCGCCCCGTCATCACGCTCGGAGGCGCTGATGATGAGCTACCCGGCGTGCTGTCCCGCCACGCGGACGCGAGCCAGATCGATGCTGCGATTCGGGCGGTTGCCGCGGGCCTCATCGTCCGCTTGCCCGGTGCTGCGGATTCAGGGTTTGGCGCGGTGCGCGAGACCGATGGTCACGCGCTGTTGACGCCGCGCGAGCTTGAAGTGCTGGCGGCGCTTGCCGAAGGCATGACCAACAAGGCCATCGCGCGCCGCTTGAACATTTCGCTGCACACCGTGAAATTCCATGTCGAATCCGTGTTCCGGAAACTGGGTGCGCGCACCAGGACGGAAGCCGTGGCGAAAGCCTCCGAACGCCGGCGCTATGAGACGATCACGTTGTGACGAAATGGGATTGGCGCGCTCTGCCGATCGGATCGGTGGCTAGTTCGAATCTCATTGCGCGAACCAGTTCGCCGTTGCAGGCAATGGCATAGGGTTTAGTATGCCGGGAAACTCCGCTGCTCGCGTCCAGCTTATTCTGAGCTGATGCATCGTCGCGGCAGTCGCGACTACGGGCAGCCCACCTGTGAAGGAGGAACCCATGTATGCCGCCATTCGTCAGGGCAAAGCAAAGCCTGGCACCGCCGAAGAGCTGGCACGCAGGATCAAGGAGGGGGCCATTCCGATTATCAGTGATGTCGAAGGTTTCATGGCCTATTATGTGGTCTATGCGCCGGACGATACGGTGACGGCGATCAGCATCTTCAACAACCATGCGGGAGCGGAGGAGTCGAACAGACGCGGGCTCGCGTGGAGCGAACGGAACCTCGCGCCCCTGTTGATCGGGCCAGCCTCGGCGGTCGCCGGGCCGGTAATCGTTCATACGTTAGCGTAGAAATACGCGCCGGCGTTTCGGCGTGCGCGTGATTCCAAGAGTTCGGCGGAGCTTCCCTCCCTCCGCCGTCCGGACCGGCGTTGGAACTTGAAGGGCCGCGCCTCCCGCCTTGACGCGTCAATCCTGACCACGAATCAAGCGGTATGCGTTGCTTATTTCTGCTATCATCAAGTCATGACGATCGGGATTACCGGACCCGAACGGAAGGTACCAAGGCGAAGCGCCCTGGCCAGCCTAATCATTGCAGCCATCGCGGTCGGGATTTGCCTGTTCCTGCTCGCGCTCGCGAGCGAATTTGCGGTCGATTGGCTGTGGTTTTCCTCGATCGGTTATCTGCCGGTTTTTTTGACGACGATCGGCGCCAAAGCCGTCGTGTTTTTCGCCGTTTTGACGGCGACCGCAATCATCCTTTGGCTAAACGGATGGCTCGCGACGCGTTTTGCCCGGCGGCAGCCGACACAAACCGCCGCTGCGGCGTGGAATCTGGCGGGCAGTACGCCGCCGCCCGATCCGTTCGCGATCATGCGCGATCGACTGACTTGGCCCCGGTATATCGCGCTCGGTGCGGGTTTGCTCGCGCTGCTGGTCGCCGCGTCTGAAGCCGGCAACTGGGGCATCTTTCTGCGGTTTGTCTATCACGTGCCGTCTGGCGCGGACGATCCGCTCTACAACAAGGACATCGGCTTCTATCTCTTCTCTCTGCCCGCCTATATCGCGATCAAGAACTGGATGCTGCTTGCACTCGTCCTGAGTACGCTTTTCGCCGGAACGATTTACTGGCTGCGCGGCGACATCGAATACGACGTTCACCACCGATCGATGTCGCCGACGGTGATTGCGCACGGCTCTGCGCTGGCCGGCTTGCTCTTCGTGGTGAAGGCTTGGTCCTACGCTCTCGACCGCTATCTCTTGCTCTACGCCGACAACGGCGTCGTCGTCGGCGCAAGCTACACAGATATACATGTGGCGTTACCGGGACTGTGGCTGATGATCGGGCTTTCGATCATCGCGGCGTTCGCCGCGTGGGCAAACCTCCGGGAGCGCGCCTACCGGCTTCCCGGCGCCGCGTTCTTACTCGTCGGCATCGGCTCGTTCGTGCTGACCGGCGCAGCGCCTATGCTGTTCCGGAACTTTTTCGTCAAACCAACCGAGTTGCAGCTGGAAAAGCCCTACATCGAGCGCAACATCGCGCTCACCAGGCAGGCCTACAATCTCGATCAGATCGCAGCCAAGCCGTTCGCTGCCGAGCAAAAGCTTACCTTCAAGACGCTGGAGGCCAACAAGGCGACGATCGAAAATATCAGGCTGTGGGATTGGTTGCCCCTGTCGGATACCTACGCGCAATTGCAAGAGATCCGCACCTACTACAAATTCCATGATTTTGACGTTGATCGCTACTGGCTCGATGGTTCCTACCAAAGCGTGATGCTCTCGGCTCGCGAACTGCGATCCTCCCTGCTGCCGCCGAACGCCCAGACATGGGTCAACCGCCACGTGCTGTTTACTCACGGCAATGGCGCGGTGATGAGCCCGGTTACCCGCAAGAGCACCGAGGGACTGCCGTTCTTCTATTTGCGGGATATTCCACCCGTTGCGGACGGAGGTCCCAAAATCGACGAATCTCGCATCTACTTCGGCGAAGAGAGCGACGACTACGTCATCGTCAAGGGAAGCACACCGGAGTTCGATTATCCGAAGGGGAAAGACAACGTCTATGCAGCCTACGACGGCGCCGGCGGCATTCCGATCGGAGCATTGGGGTGGAGAACGCTGTTCGCTTATTATTTCAACGATGCGAACCTGGTTCTCTCAAGCTACATCACGGCCGACAGCCGGATCATGATCCGGCGCAATATCCAGGAACGGGTGCGCACCATCGCTCCGTTCCTCAGGCTCGATCATGATCCATATCTGGTTATCAGCAATGGGCGAATGTTCTGGATGCAGGACGCCTACACGACGAGTTCCTATTTCCCCTCTGCACAGCCTGCGCAAGATCTCGATCTTAACTACATTCGCAATTCGGTGAAGGTCATCGTCGATGCTTATAACGGGACCGTCGACTTCTATCTGATCGACCCCGGCGACCCGATTGCCGCGACCTATCAGCGGATCTTCCCGAGCTTGTTCAAGCCGTTCACGGCGATGCCTCCAGATTTGCAGACGCACATTCGCTATCCGGAGGATCTGTTCCTGATTCAGGCGCGACTGTATCAAACCTACCACATGGAGACGGCCGACGTTTTCTATAACCGCGAGGATTTCTGGCAGTTCCCGCGACAGCCGGGCGGCGACGGCACCTCAATGATGACCCCCTATTATATCATCATGCGGCTGCCCGGCGAGCCGCAGGCCGAGTTCTTCTTGATGCTTCCGATGGTACCGAGCCGCCGCGACAATATGATCGCGTGGCTCGCTGCGCGTTGCGACGCGCCCGGCTACGGCAAACTGATCGTCTACGAGTTCCCCAAGGAGAAGCTTGTCTACGGGCCGTTTCAGATCGAGGCGCGGATCAATCAGAATACGGAGATCTCGCAGCAACTCACGCTGTGGAACCAGATGGGCTCGCGGGTGATACGCGGTGCGAACTTGCTGGTGATCCCGATCGAGAACTCGATTCTCTATGTATCGCCGCTCTATTTGCGAGCCGAGCATGGACATCTGCCGGAGCTCAAACGTGTGATCGCGGCCTACGGCGAACATGTTGTGATGAAGGAGACGCTCGCCGAGGCCCTGGCGGCGCTGTTCATAGAACCGGGTGCAACGCCGGCAGTCTCAAGCACGACAGGGGAGGTACAAGCGACAGGCCCGGCGGCTAGTCAGGCACAGCAGGCGCTCGATCGCTACAATCAAGCGGTGGAGCGATTGAAGTCCGGAGATTGGAAAGGTTTTGGCACGCAGTTCGATGCCATGCGCGAGCTCTTGGAAAAAATGAGCCGACAATCCGCCGGCCACTAGTGCCCGGTAAGCACCGGATATTAACAAAATCGCCGCCGCGTCACGGATGCACAGGTGCCTGTGCGCCCTCCATAACGATCAACCGCGAGGCGCGATAGCGGGAGAACGTCGCCGCGGCTCATCCGCCGCTTCTGCGGGTCCCGGCTTCTCAGCGGGCAAATTCTGCAGCACCACCGTCGTTTGCGAGGGGCGCGCAATCTCGATGTCGAGTTCCTGAAACCGCTTTTTCATGCGCCGATAGAATTCGCGCTGCACCGGCCAACGCCCGACATCGGTGCATTCGATTTGGCCAACGATGGTCACCATCGAGGCGTCCACCTTGTCGACACCCCAGAGGTCGAGATCGCCGCGAATCATCGGCCTGAAGGCGGGCTCCTTGCGCATCTCCGCAGCGATCTCCTTCAGCACCGTGCCGACGCGGTCGGTATCTTCCGTGTAGGCCACATTGACGCTGACCGCGGCATTGCCGATGCCCCGGTTGGTATTGGTGACACTCGTGACCGAGCTGAACGGAACGATGTGAATGGAGCCATCTCCCGCTCTCAGCCGGATGGTGCGGATCGACAGGTTTTCCACCACGCCCGATAGCCCGGAAACCGTGACGGTGTCGCCGACCTGCATGGCGTTCTCCAACAGCAGGAAGAGGCCGGTGATGAGATCCTGCACGAGCTTCTGAGAGCCGAAACCGATGGCGATGCCGACGATTCCGGCGCCGGCCAGAAGTGGCGCGATATTGACGCCAAGCTCGCTGAGCGCGGTGAGCGCGACGACGGTGACAATGATCGACAGCAGCGTGGTACGCAGCATCGGCAGGAAAGTGCGCAAGCGTGCGGCGCGCGCATATCGTCCCTCGCGCGAGAGCCGCACCAGGTGCTGATCGATTGCAGCGTTGGTCGCCTCCCAGATCGCGAGCGCGACCACCGCGGCGATGCCGATCGTAACTATTGCGGAAAGCAGGCGTCCGCCAACGCGGTCGCCCGAAAACCACTCGGTCGCATCGATACCCCAGACCTCGAGCAGGGCAATCAGGGTAATGACCGCGATCACGCCGGAGACCGTGGCACGCAGCGCCGGAAAATACCGGTTGGCGCGGGCCTCGAGGCCGGGAAACTGCTGCAAGAACTCCGGGCTGATCCGAAACACGCGTTCGAGCGCCGTCATGATGGCAATCGATGCGAGCCGGGCGATGGCCAGAACCGCGATGCCGGCGAAGAAATATCGCAACAACAATGCGTAGCCGTTCTGCACCTGGAGCGCCCACACCGCCCACAGCGCCAGATCGAGAATGATCGCGGGGATGTGCCAGATGTCGCCAAGGCGATTACGCATCATGGCGAATGGCCCGGTCTCGGTCTCCGGCGCACGGATAGCGTCGGCGATGCTGCGGCGGCATTGCAGGATGATGATGACAACGAACAGGTGAGCAACGAGCATCAAAAGCCTGACGACGGCCAGATAAGCGGGCCGGTAGAGGCCAAGCAGCAGCGCGACATTGGCCAGCGCCACGCCAAAAACCGTCACCGCAACGATGCGCGTCCACCACACATCGAAATACGCGGCGGTTTCGTCGCGAATAACGAGCAGGCTCGGCTGGCTCGAGGCAGGCGAAACCACCGCCGCGGTCACATAGAGGATAGTGCTGTAGAGCACATAGGCGTTGACCATCGCCAGGATGACCACGCGCGGCGTCGCTTCTCTGCCGATGTTGGTTGCGAGCAGGAGATTACCGATGGCAGCGAAGCAGAGCACCGGCAACAGCTCCAGCACCAGTCGAGCCAGCACAAAGGGGAGCCGGAGCGCGAGCTGCCATGCGTACGTCAACGTCAAATGCCACCGGCGCAATTCGTGAGCGTCGGCGATCGACGCGGCTTCGCTTTCGGGCGGTGGTTGGAGGTCGGCAGGCTGACGTGCGCGGCGCGGGACGTAGTGGTCGACGGCGGCCAGTGGCCGGCGAATCGCCCGCCGAATGATCCGCTCGGCGAGGAACGCACAAACGATCACGAGCGCGAGCCTCCATGCCGTATCGAACAGAGTCTGGCGAGCGATCGGATCGGTCGCCAGTTGGACGAGCCAGCTCCAGATCATCGGAAAATCGGACAAATTGCGTGCGGCAGCGGCGAGCTGGCTTGATACATCGCCGAACCAGTCCGAAACCTGAACCAGAAGCTGCACTCCGAGATTGTCGGCCGGCACAGTCGATGGCCCCGCCGATGTCGACGCGGCGGGCTGCGACGCTTTTGCGATCGCCTGCAATGTCTGGATCAGTTGGGCGCGCTTATGGTCGTCCTGCAGGATGTCGAGCGTCTGCTGCGCCTGCGTCTGCTGCGCCTGTTCAGGGGTCGCTGCCTGCTGTGGCAAGGAGCGATGCGCATCCTGCGATCTTACCGGAAAAGTCACCAGCAGACACAAGATGGCGGCCAATATGAATCTTGAACTTATTCTCAACACAAGCGCAGCCAAGCCTCATCGTTTCCGATAGGCTCATTTCTGCAACGAAGGTGCGGCCATAGTTTGGCGTCCGGGTTCCGGCACTGAGACCGCGGAACACCGGCTGCCATGTTGCGCGCAGAAGAATCAGCGTGCGTCAGAAAGCCCCGCCAGCATCATCGCTGCCCTGAGCTCGTGCACGCTCGCCTCCGCGCCTCGCTCAGGCACGAACGTCCATGGCGCCGGGTTCAGCGGCAACGGCGTGACATTGGCCGGACCGCGCGGCGGCTCGAATAGATTCATCTCGCTTGCTGCGCTCAAATGAATCTGGTTCAGCTGCCGGATGGCGCTGCGCATCTCCGCCAATTCGGCATTGAGCGTCGCCGCCATCGGCCGTGATGCGGACCAGACGCCGAGCGCGCGCGCAGCGTCAGGCAGGCCTGCGCCGGTCAGCCAGGGATGACCGATCGGCTGCGCGGTTGCTTTGAGAATCTGGAACATCCGCTCGACCCGTTGAAAATCCCGCTTCGCGAAGGCGCCCTTGAAATCGCTGTGATGCGCGAGGATCAGCGCTGCCAATGCTGTCACATGGGCCGTGGCAATCGAGGTGCCGTCGCAAACGGCGTAGCCATCCGGCGACTGACACGTAATAGCCGCTACACCGGGTGCGGATAGATCCAGTTCGGGTCCACGACAGGAGAACGGCGGTACGAACAACCCGCGCGCGACGGTCACCCCTGCCGCTGCTTCAAAGGCTTGCGGGCTGTCGTCCGGATAGCTTCCGAGTTGTCCGATCGCGCCAACTGCCATCACATGCGGAGAGCTGGCGGGGAACAGCACCGCTGCGGCGGAATTGCCGGCGGCCGCGATGATGCCGATGCCCTGCTGTTTCGCCGCGGCGATGCGCTGCTCGACGATCGCCGAACCTCGCTCGCAACCGAACCCGAGGCACGCGACATCGATGCCGGCCTGCAGGCAATAATCGATCGCGGCGACGAGGTCGCTGCAACGCGCATCGGCCGGAAGCCTGCAAACATGCAGTTCTGAGTCCGGCGCATAGCCGCGGATGCCGTGGGCGCTATCCGCAGCGGCACGGATGATGCCTGCGCAGGGCGTGCCGTGACCGATGTCGTCCTGCGACCAGGATCGTTGTTCACCGTCCCTGACATTGATGCCGTGATCAATGCCGGTCAATTGCTTGTGGCTGGTAGCGACGCCGCTGTCGATCAGGGCAATCTTGATTCCGCCGCCGCGGCATTCCGGCGGAAGCCGATCGAACCGCATCGCCTGACCGCCCCAATGCAGCGCCTCAGGCAGCGACAGGGGTTCCAGAGTAAACGCATTCAAGGTGTCGGAGCGAAGCTCCGGCCGATGCCACCATAGGCCCCAATGGCCGGAGCGCGGCTTGATGAACAGCTCGGTGATGGTCTCGGGCAGCTCGCCAAAAAGCGTGAGATCGACTTTGCCTTCCCTGTCGGTCAGCCCTTGAACCGTGCCGCGTTCCCCGACGAGTTGAACAGCAGCGTTCTCGACGGGCTCACCACTCTCGCTCAACGCTTGAACCGTCACGTTAAAACCCGGGCCGAACGCGGTCATCGCGGCTATGACGGGCATTTGCGGCGAGGCGCCCGCGAACGAGGCCGCTCGTAGATGCCAGTCCGGCTCAATGACGAACCCGCCCGCTGTGGAGCGGCGAAGCGCGGCTGCGGATTCGTCCGATGCGCGCACCACGGCAATCGGCGGCGAAATGCCCTCTCGCTCCGGATAGGTCCGCACGATTTCGACATTGCCGAACTGGTTGAGCCGATCGACCAGGCTCTGCCTGGTCACGCCCAATCCCGCCGGCGCGATCATGTATTGGCTGTTGCGTGCGCTCGCGGGCTGGCGCCGGCGGCTGCGCGAGGCGGAGCCCTTCCCGTCTGAATTTTCGCTCATGGCGTTGCCTCCAAATATTCAATGAATGGATGACACGGTCTGGTCGGGCGAAGCCGCCCGCGGTGGCGGAAGGCGGGGATCGGCCGCCCGGATCGTTTCGATCGTGCGGTACGCCAGCCAGATCAGGTTGAAGGCCTGCGCATAGTCGCGCGCCGCGAACCGGTACGCGGCTTGCGTGACGATGGGAACACAACTCTCAAGGCCGGCATATTGCGCGGCATTGGCCTCGAGATAGGCGGAGAGCGTGCGCAGCTGGTCCGCGATGATGTCGCCGATGAAATTTTCCGCCGCCTGACGATCAAGGGCCGGGTTCGCAAGGGCCGGGTTCGGGATCGCGAAATTGCCGGGTCCGCCCTGGAAGGAGGGCTCGAAGCCTTGCCCCGGGAAGTTTTGCGACGGGAAGGTTTGCGAAGGGAAGGGCTGCGACTGCAAGCGCAGCAGAAGCGGCATCAGATTTCCCAGCAGGCCTACGAGTTGTTGAATGTCCGGTGACGGCGGTTGCGAGGCGGTTGTGGCAGAAGGATTGGAAGCGGGCATGGTTGACGCGTTCGAATAGCGGTCGATAGCGGACGCCACGCCGGGGACGCGGCGGCCGCAGATTGATTGCCGATGCGACTGACAGCGTAATTTGCGGTCAGATCATCCGCTGCTGGTTCATAGCCTGAAGATTGCCGATCACCTGGGGAATGACCCCAATCAGCTGGCGGGTGACATCAGCAACATCCTGTTGCGTCAGTTGCCGCTGTTGTCCCCAGCCGGCCGGAGCGCCGAACGCCGACTGGAATTGCGGCAGGCCGAATTGCGTCCCGAAGTTCTGGGCGGGATTGCCTTGCCCGAATTGACCCAGGCCGAATTGACCCAAGCCTTGCTGACCAAAGCCTTGTTGTCCGAAGCCTTGCTGACCCAAGCCTTGCTGACCCAAGCCTTGTTGCCCCAAGCCTTGTTGCCCAAAGCCTTGTTGCCCAAAACCTTGCCCGCCCTGCATGGCGGCGTATTGCAGCTGCGGCTGGTTTTGCAGCATCCCGACGATCTGCGGCACGATGGGGAGGATCTGCCTCACCACTTCGTTGACATCCTGCTGGCTTAATTGCCGCGGCGCCTGGCCGAAGGCGGCGTAGCCGATCGCCCCGTGGGGCTGCTGTGCCTGGGCCAGGATCTGAGGCAGCACCGGCACCAATTGCCGCACCACTTCATTGACGTCCTGTTGCGAAAGCTGGCGCTGTTGCTGACCGCCCCACTGAGCCCACTGCGGCTGCTGCTGTCCCCAGCCTTGAGGTTGCGCACCCCATCCTGCGTTATATCCGAAGCCACCGAACGAGGGTTGACCACCATATTGACCGTGTTGCTGGCCATACGCCGCCTGTCCCGGTCCGTAACCGCTTTGTCCGTAACCGCCGATCGCCTGCATCCATGGCGCATTGGTCCAGGGGCCGTGGGGTTGGGCGGCTTGAGAATTGAACGCCGCCCATGCTTGCGGATTGAACTGTGAATTATGCGCGGGATTTTGTTGCTGGGTATCGAAGTAAGTCATCGCTTATTCTCCTTGCGATGGTTAGTGCCCCTCAGCCCACATCGAACGAAGACGATTTGTCTTCGTACTCGAACTCATTTTCTCTTCGTACTCGAACACTTCGCGATGAGAGCAAAGCTGCGTCACACTGTTATGACGAACTCACTCGCACGCGATCACTCAATTGGGATCAATCAATCGGAACCAGGTCTGGTCAAAACAGCTCAGCGCATTTCGTCAACGTCACCGTTTCGCAGCGGAGACGCATTTCTCAGGCGCGTGATGAGGGACAATGCAGAGGGGATGAGTGCGAATGAAAACGGTTATTGCTTGCCGCGTTCATCCCGGTTGCAAGCTAGCCTTCGTCCTGTTGGCTGCGCTGCGCTTCGGATTTTCGCTCCCGAATATTTTTCATTTTGCGAGTCTCACTCTACAATTCACCGCAGCAGCGATATTTTTGCGGAGCTTAAGCGATATTTTTGTGGAAACACTGTGCACGGTTCCAAATCGCGATTGTTCGTTGCGTATTCGGCAAATGCGTTGACCTATTTCGACTGGATGATTGCGCCGCAATGCACCTTGCAGGTCATTAGGCAAGACTGAGCGTTAGGCAAGGCTGAGCGTTTAGGCAAGACTGAGCAGGGCGCCCACCCGTTCCGAGGTCGCGGGATGGCTGCGAAGCAAACGCATCGAACCATCCTCGCGCGCAGCCATGGAGGGAAGCGGAAAACCGGCGTGGTGGCGTTCCAGCTTGTCAAGCGCTGCGATCAGCGCCTGCCAGTCTCCGGTCAATTCGAGCGCGGTGGCATCGGCATCCAGTTCGCGGGTGCGCGACAGCGCCAGACGTAGCAACTGAGCGATCGAAGGCGCTGCGTGCAGCAGCGCAGCGAGCGGCCGGCTGATTGCCATGCCCCCATGTTGCGCTCGCATCAATGCGAGACCGGCGAGCGAGGTCCATTCGATCGAACGATGCAGCGCCGCCGCCCAGCTCATGGTCCAGATATCATTGTTGCGGATATGGGCGACCTCATGGGCCAGGATGCCGGCGATTTCTTCGCGCGTCATGCCGCGCAGCAACCCCTCGGTCAAAATGATCGCGGCGCCTTGCGGACCACCCAGCGCGTAGGCATTCATTTCGCGGGGCGCCGGGACACAATATATATCCGGCAATCGGGACAAGCGGGCCCGGTGGCTGAAGTCCGCCAGCATATTGAATAATTCCGGCAGCTCAGTGGGACGCAGCAGGCGGGCGCCAAACCACCGGAAGATGGTTTCGTGCGCGATCGCCGAACCGTCGTGTCGTGGCGCGCCTCCGGTCAGCGCCCGATGCACGCCCTCGGTTCCACCAACGATCCAGCCGCAGACTGCAAGCAGCAACGTCATCCCGGCGATCGCCAGCGCCGACGAGCAATGATTTGCAGTTTGATGAAACGACCGCCGAAGACGCGACAGATCCTGGCAACCCAGGTCGATGCAGCAGCTCAGGAAAATACCCGGCTGATCCGTCGGTAGATGCAGGTCCAAAACGACGGTCGCGCCGGACCGCGAAAGCTGCAGCATTTCACGCGGCACGGAGCGGATCAACGTAAACGAAATGCCGGGAGACGAGGCGTCCGCGACAAAGCGTTGTCCGGTCCGATCCTCACGCCACGCCATGGCGCCGACGTTGAACACCCCAAATTCCCCCAAACCACCAATGCCAAACACGATAGACTCCACTTCTTGCGGTGTCATGCCAATTTCATGCCATTGCCACAGGAAAGTCATAGGGAGCGCCGGGCTGTTAAGCAGCGTCCGGAATCCTTAAAATTTGCGTTAAAAAAGAAAGGAGCGCGCCATGGATGTCAGCCAGCAACCCGACACCACGACCATTCGCCAAACCGTCACCTTCAAGGCCTCGCCGCAGGAAGTCTACGAGACGCTGATGGACACCGCGAAGCACCAGGCTCTTTCGGGCGAGAAGGCGATCATCAGTCGGGAGGTCGGCGGCGCGTTCAAGGCATGGGGCGACCATATTTCCGGCTTTAATCTTGTGCTGCAGCCGGGACGGAAGATCGTGCAGGCCTGGCGCGCCAAGGACTGGTGGCCCGATCACTATTCGATCGCGACCTTTGACCTGCAGGAGGTGGATGG
>WNFM01217695.1_pt4 | contig 13578 bp, 8 predicted proteins | sample 5400271 | NCBI WGS metagenome assembly WNFM01 (sample SAMN13153352, study PRJNA577476) | soil metagenome | isolation source: 60 cm saprolite on Douglas fir-dominated hillslope | place: USA:California | collected 2013-09-17 | reverse complement strand
CTCCGGTCGTACCGCGCAGGTCGTGCTTCGGGGTCCGCACGAACTCGACCCGTCCCCGGCGCAGCGCTCCTGCGACCGCCCGGGCATTATTGACCGCCATGCCGATCCCGATCGAGGTCAGGATCGGCAGTCGTCCGAATGCGGACCGGCGGCTCTCCCCGGTCTCACGCTGGGACGTGAAGTAGAACAGCCAGATCGCGCCGGTCGAGAGAAGAAACAGCGGCAGGTCGACGAGCAGCAGGATCGGCAGAGCGACCCCGCGCCTCAGGATCATCGAAGGGACGATCAGGAGCGACAGAAGCACCATCAGGAAGTAGGCGCCGTTGTTCGTCAGGTGGATCAGCGCCTCGATCTTCACCGCCAGCGGCAGCCGGGCGCGCAGCAGGGCGGGGAGGATCTTGCGCGCCGTCTCGATCGAGCCGCGCGCCCAGCGGTGCTGCTGCGACTTGAAGGCGTCGAGGTCGGCCGGGAGCTCCGCGGGCGCCACGACCTCCGGGAGGAAGACGAACTGCCAGCCTTTGAGCTGGGCCCGGTACGACAGATCGAGATCCTCGGTCAGTGTGTCGGCCTGCCAGCCGCCCGCCGATTCGATGCAGCTTTTCCTCCAGATGCCGGCGGTGCCGTTGAAGTTGAAGAAGCGGCCGCTCCGGTGCCGGGCGGCATGCTCGATGACGAAGTGGCCGTCGAGAAAGATTGACTGCACGCGGGTCAGCAGGGAATAGTCCCGGTTGAGGTGCCCCCAGCGCGCCTGCACCATACCGACGCGCGGGTGGCCGAACGGGTCGACCATCTCGAGCAGGAAGCCGGGAGCGGGCACGAAGTCGGCATCGAAGACGGCGATCAGCTCGCCGCGGGCGCGGCCGAGCGCGTAGGCCAGGGCTCCGGCCTTGAAGCCGTCCCGGCCATCGCGCCGCAGGTGCACGATGTCGTGACCGCCCGGGCGCATGGCAGAGACGAGACCCGCCGCCAGGACCGTGGTCTCGTCGTCCGAATCGTCGATGACCTGGATCTCGAGACGGTCGGCGGGATAATCGAGCGCGCAGGCGGCGCGGATCAACCGCTCGACGACGTAAAGCTCGTTGTAGATCGGCAGCTGCACCGTGACGGGCGGCAGGGGGTCGAGACGCCCGATCGGCCTTGGGTTCCGCCCGCCCGTTCGCCGATAGAGTCGCAACAGGTGATAGCGATGGCAGCCGTAAAGCGACAGGATCAGGAGGGTCGCGAAATAGGCGACCAGGACGGCGGCGCCGAGCGGGCTCATCGACCCGATCCCACGCCCGGCCGCCGCCCCGCGACCCCCGCCGCCCCGCGCGGCCCCGGCCTCCGGAGGCTCGTCGCCATCGGCGCGTTGATGGAAGCGTGCTTCGCGCTGGCGCTCGCAGCGCCTCCGCGTCCCGGCGCGACCGCGCGCTTCCTGCTGATCTTCGGCGCCATCTTCCTGGCTTACCTCGGGGCGATCCGGATCGCGCCCCGCGCCGGGGTCGGGGCCGCCACCCCGAGGCTGATCCTGGGCTTCGCGCTGCTGTTCCGGCTGACCTTCCTCGGCGCCGCGCCGGTCCTGAGCGACGACATCTATCGCTACCTCTGGGATGGCCGCATCGTCCTGTCGGGCGGCAACCCTTACCTCGAAACGCCCGCCGCCGCCGGCCCCGCCTGGCCCGGCGACCCTCTCTACGCGCGGCTGGCGCACAAAGAAGTTGGGACGATCTACCCACCCGTCGCGCAACTCCTGTTCGCCGCCGGAGCCGCGATGACGCGGGGCCCGGCCGGGATCAAGATCATCCTGGTGCTCTGCGATCTCGCGGCGACGGCTCTGCTTCTGAGCCTGCTCAAGCGTCTCGGGCTGCCCGCCTCGCGGGCGCTGATCTACGCCTGGAATCCGCTGACCGTGATCGAAGTCGCCTGGAGCGGGCATCTCGAGCCGGCCGGCCTGCTGCTGACCCTGCTCGCGACCTTCGCGATTATACAAGGATGGAAGGGACGCTCGGCGATCGCGCTGACGCTGGCCGGCCTCGTGAAGATCCTGCCGCTGGCGCGCTTCCTGCCGTTCGCGCGGTCGCTGCGGGCGCCGCGCGTCCTGGTCTGGGCGCCGCTCCTGGCGGCGGCAGCCTTCTGGCCGTTCCGCGCGGCGGGACGCCATCTGGCTTCGGGCGCCGGGGTCTACGCCCGCCATTGGTCCGCCAATGAGGCGATCTTCGGCCTGGTGCGCGCCGCGATCATCGCCCTCGACCCGACGCCGGCGCTCAAGCGGGGTCTCGACCTGCTCCGCTCGGGCATGCCGGGGCAGGATCTCCTGGCCAGGCTCTACCCCTATCTCTATCCGGACGATCTGGCGCGCGCCTTCTGTGCCGCCGTGGCCGCGGCCGGGGCGATCGTCATCGTCCGCCGGGTGGGAGACCCGCTGCGGGGCGCCTACCTGCTCACCGGCCTTCTGCTGTTGCTGTCGCCCACGCTGCACCCCTGGTACCTGCTCTGGGTGCTGCCGTGGATCAGTCTCTATCCGTCGCGCGCCTGGGTCCTGCTGACCGGGCTGAGCATCCTCTTTTATGTCAATCTTGGCGCCCCCTCGGAGGCGTCCGAGCCTTACCCCTGGATCCGCTTCGTCGAGTATCTGCCGTTCTTCGCTCTTCTGGCCTGGGACGGCGGCGGGTCGCGTCTCGTTCGGCGCCGCGCCGGGTGGTAGACTTCTGCAGGAGCATGCGCTCGATGGTGCGACCCCGTCAGGCCGTGATCACCGGGATCGGCGTCGTCTCTCCCTTCGGTATCGGGAGGGAGCTTTTTCGCCGGGGTGTGCGCGAAGGGCTCAGCGCCACCCGGCGAATCGCCCTCTTCGATCCGCAGGAGCTTCCCTGTCAGGTGGCGGCGGAGGTCCCCGGCTTCGACCCCGCCGCCTTTCTTCCCGAACAGGACCTGGACCGGGTCGGCAGGGTGGTCCCGATGGCGATCGCCGCGACGACCGAGGCGATGACGGATGCCGGTCTCGATCCGGAGCGTCTGGCCCCGGAGATGCGCGGCCGGATCGGCGTGCTGCTCGGCAGCGGCGCCGGCGCGATCGACTTCGCGGAGCGGCAATACGAGGCCTATTACCGGCACGGCATCCGGCGGGTGAACCCGTTCGCGATTTCGTCGTCCGTCGTCGGCATGGTCAGCAGCGAAGTCAGCATCCGCTTCGGTCTGACCGGACCGTCGCACGTCTTCAGCAACGGCTGCACCAGCAGCACCGACGCGCTCGGCTACGCGCTGCGGACGATCCAGCGGGGGGATGCGTCGATCCTGATCGCCGGGGGCGCCGAGGCCTGCATCACCCGTGGCATGCTCGAGGGTTTCTGCCGCATGCGCGCCGCGGCGATCGGATGGAACGATCGGCCCGAGCGGGCGTCGCGCCCCTTCAACGCCGACCGGAGCGGCTTCGTGCTGGGGGAGGGGGCGTACATCCTGGTGCTGGAGGAGTCGGAGCATGCGGGGCGCCGCGGCGCGCGAGCCTACGCCGAGATCGCCGGCTACGCCGCCACCTGCGATGCGCACCATCGCGTGCATATGAGCCCCGCCGGGGAGGAATCGACGCGCGCCATGCGCCTGGCCCTCGCGTCGGCCGGGGCGGAGGCGGGAGAGGTTGATTACATCAACCTGCATGGCACCTCGACCCCGCAGAACGACCGGGTCGAGACGATCGCCGTCAAGGCGCTGCTCGGATCGCGCGCCGGGACGGTGCCGGTCTCCTCGACGAAATCGATGATCGGCCATGCCCAGGGGGCGAGCGGCGCGGCGGGGGCCGTGGCGACGGCGATCGGAATGCGGGACGGTTTCCTCCCGCCGACGATCAACTACGACCGGCCCGACCCGGAGTGCGATCTCGACTACGTGCCGAACCGGGCGCGCGCCGCCTCGCCCCGTCTCGCCCTGTGCAATTGCATCGGCTTCGGATCGAAAAACGCCGCGCTGGTCCTGCGCGAGGTGCCGGTGTGAGCGCCGCGGGCCGTCCCGGCATGAACTCGGTGGGCGCTCGCGGCCCTGGCGAAGGGGCCGGCGCATGGTCCGGCGCCGCCGGCACGGGAGGCGCATTCGGGGGCGGCCGGTCGTATGACGTCGTCGTGGTGGGAGGCGGGCCGGCCGGCTCCACCGTGGCGACTCTTCTGGGCGGCGCGGGGGCGCGTGTGCTTCTGTGCGACGCGGCGATCTTTCCGCGTCACAAGCTCTGCGGCGAGTTCCTGCCGCCGGCGGCGCTGCCGATCTTCGATCGGCTCGGAGTGCGCGGCGAGGTCGAGCGGTTGCGGCCGCGGCGGCATGTCGGCATGGCGGTGATCGCTCCGGGCGGCGCCCGATTCCTGGGGCGGTACGGCGCCGGCGCGCCCTGGGGCCTGGCGGTGCGGCGCTTCGATCTGGACGCGGTTCTTCTGCAACAGGCGCGGCGCAGCGGCGCCACCGTCCTCGAAGGAACGAGGGTCGCCGATCTCTCCCGGGCCGCCGATGGCCTCTGGGATCTCACTCTGCAACGATCGGCCCCGGGCGGAACGCGGTCTCCGTCCGGAGAGCGACCGACGAACGGCGGGCAACCGCCGCAGGTGCGGGCGCGGGCCATCGTCGGCGCCGACGGCCGGAACTCGATCGTGGCCCGGCGTCTCGGTCTGCGCCGCGCCGATCCGCACCGGCGTTTCGCGGTGATGGGTCACTTCGAGGAAGTGGCCGGGCCCGCCGATCATGGCGAGATGATCGTCACGCAGTACGGCTACTGCGGCATCAATCCCCTTCCCGCGGGGCTGGCAAACGTCTGCATCGTCCTCGACCCGGACCGCCCGGGCGGCAGGCCGTCCGGTCGCGCCGGACTGCGAGCCTTCTTCGATGAGAAGATTGCGGCGCATCCGCTGACCCGGGAACGGATGGCTCCGGCGCGACTCGTCGATCGGCTGCGGGCGACCGGTCCGATCTCCTGCCGGGCTTCGCGCGTCGTCGACGACGCGGCGCTGCTGGTCGGCGATGCGGCCGGGTTCTTCGATCCTTTCACCGGCGAGGGGATCGCGATGGCGCTGCGCGGCGGGATGATGGCCGCCGAGATGCTGCTCGAGGCGCTGCGGTGCGGCGATCTCTCCCGCGCGGCGCTGCGTCCGTACGAGGCGGGTCGCCGGGCGGCCTTCGCGGCGCGCCTCCGTCTCGATCGGATTCTGCAGCGGGTCCTCGTCCGCCCACGGCTGGCCGGATGGCTCGGCGCGCGGCTGCAGGGCGACCCGCGGCTCGCTGATCTTCTGGCCTGCGTCGCCGGGGACACGGCCGATGCGCGGGAGATCCTGCGTCCGGCCTTCGCGGCGCGGCTTCTGTTCGGATGACGCCCTCGCGCGCGTACCTTCTCTTCGTCCTCGTGGCGGTCGTCCTGTCGCTCCTCGAGCGCGCCTATGCGGCCGCCAACGAGCGTCGGATTCTGCGAGAGGGGGGAGAGGAGATCGCCCCATGGGTCTTCCGGCTGATGGTGCCGATCTACGTTCTGATCTTCGTGGTCGCCCCCACCGAGCAGGCGATGCGCGGGCGTCTGCCGCCGGCCGGCATGGTGATCGCGATGGGGGGACTCTTTCTCGCCGCCAAGGGGTTGAAGCTCTGGGCCGTCCTGCATCTGGGCCGATCGTGGGCGATGCGCGTCGTGCTGCCGCGTTCGTTCCATGTGGTCAGCAGCGGTCCGTACCGGTACGTGAGGCATCCGAACTATGTCGCGGTCGTCGCCGAGATCCTGGCCCTGCCTCTCGCCGGCGGCGCTTGGATCACGGCGCTCGCAGGCGCCGCGCTGTTCGCCCCGCTTCTCGTCTGTCGCGTGAAGAGCGAGGAGGAGGCGCTCATGAGAAAGCCGGAGTACGCCGCGCTGATGGGAGCGAAGAGCCGGTTCCTGCCTGGAGCGGGAGGTTGAGCGGCCGTCCGGAGAGCGGGGATTGAGCCTCCGGTCGAGAGCGCTCCGGGCTTTCTGCATCGCGGCGGCGCTCGGTTTCACCGCGATCCAACTCGTTGTTCCGAGCGCCGCCGCGCCGGGTGCCGCCAACCCCCCGCGCGTCGCGGCGGATGCGGCGCCGTTTCTGATCGACGCGCAGCGCAGCGAACTGCGCTTCACGATCAGCCGGCCGGGAGAGACGATCGACGGCCATGCGCACCGTTTTTCGGGCGAGGTGAGGTTCGACCCCGCGCAGGTGACGCTCGACGTGGAGGCCGGCTCGCTCGAGACCGGAAACCGGATACGCGACCGCAAGATGCGGGGGGTCCATCTCGAGACGGAGCGCTTCCCCGAGATCCTCTTCCATTCGACGTCGATTCAGATTCAGGAAATGGGAGAGGCGGTTCCGGGCGCCCCGGCGGTCGGCGGGAAGCCGCCGGACGGAAGGCCGGCTCGTAAGGCTCTGATCGAGGGGATCATCACCCTGCATGGCGTCCCCAGGAGCATCCTCTTCCCGGCCCTGATCCGCTATGATAACGGCTCCCTCGCGGCGGAAGGGGATTTCGCGGTCCGGCTGACCGACCATGCCATCGCGATCCCGCGCTTCCTCTGGATCGTCCTGGACGACGAGGTCAAGATTCATTTCCGCTTCGAGGCGGCGCCGCGGACCGGGGCGCCGCAGGCCGGAGCGCCGCCGGAGACCGGAGCGCCACGCCGATGACGCAGTTGAGCGAGACCAGCTGGGCCGACGAGATCGCCGGGGAGATCCTGAAGGCCTCCCCCGGACCGCACGAGGTCTCGACCGGCATCTCCCCTTCGGGCGAGATCCATATCGGCAACCTGCGGGAGGTGATCACCGCCGACGTCGTGACGCGCGCACTGCGCGAGCGCGGCGCCAAGGTGGTCCTGAACTACGTCGCCGACAACTTCGACCCGCTGCGGAAGGTCTACCCGTTCCTCGACGTCGCCTTCTTCGAGCCGCAGATCGGCAAGCCGCTGTCGGAGTTCCCCTGTCCCTGCCGCAAGCACAAGAGCTACGCCGATCATTTTCTCGAGCCGTTCCTGAAGTCGCTCGAGCGGCTGCGGATCGAGGTCAAGGTCTACTACGCCGACCAGATGTACAAATCGGGCCTCCTGGTGCCGCAGATCGTGCAGGCGTTGAAGGGGCGCGACCTGATCGCCAGGATCCTGGAGGAGTGCACCGGCCGCAAGGTCGAGCCGGAATGGAGCCCGTTCAACCCGATCTGCCAGTCGTGCGGCCGGATGACCAACACGAAAGTCGCCGGTTTTTCGGAGCGAGCGGAGACGGTCGACTACAGCTGCTCCTGCGGAGGGCATGGGACGGTCAGCATGCGCGGCGGAGGAAAGCTGACCTGGCGCGCCGACTGGCCGGCGCGCTGGGCGCGCATTCCGGTCACCGTCGAGCCGTTCGGCAAGGACCATGCGACGCGGGGCGGCTCGTACGACACCGGGGCGCGGATCTGCCGCGAGGTCTACAAGGCGGAGCCCCCCTTCCCGGTCACCTACGAATGGATTTCGTTCAAGGGGAAGGGCGAGCTGAAGAAGAGCAAGGGGATTGTCCTGTCGGTGCAGCGGATGCTCGAAGTGGTGCCGCCCGAGGTGCTGCGCTATCTGGTGGTGAAGACCAGGCCGATGCGCTCGATCGCCTTCGACCCCGGACTGCCGCTCCTGTCGCTGGTGGACGAGTTCGACGACGGCGCCGCCGAGGCGCGTGACAGCCGCGCCATGCAGCTGAGCGGGGCGGCCGACTTCACTCCGGTCGGGGTGCCGTTCCGGCACCTGGTGAACGTGGTGCAGATGGCCGATTTCGATCTCGACCAGGCGGTGGTGATCCTGCGTCGCAATCATTATCCGGTCAAAGATGTCGAGGCGCTCAAGGAGCGGGCCGGGTACGCCGTCCGCTGGCTGCAGGAGTTCGCGCCGAGCGAGGTGAAGTTCTCGCTGCAGAAGAGCCTCCCTCCCGAGGCGGCGGCGCTGCAGGCGGCGCAGAAGGACTTTCTATCACGGCTCGCCGGCGCCCTCCGCCCGGAGATGACCGGCGAACAGATCCATGCCCTGATCTACGATCTCGCGAAGCAGGCGGGCCTCGAAAAGGCGACGGCCGCCTTCGAGGCGATCTACCGGGTCTTCCTGAACCAGAGCAAGGGTCCCCGGGCCGGCTGGTTCCTCGCCTTTCTCGACCGGAGCTTTGCGATCGGTCGGCTCAACGAGGCGGCCAAGGCGTGAGCCGCACGGGCATGGCATGAGCCGGGTGAGAAGAGCGTGAGACGCAGGCGCCTGGCGTCGATCGGTGCGGCCCTCGGAGCCGCCGGGGGCGTGGCCCTTGCCGCCGCCGCTCTCGCGGCCTCGCCGGGCCCCGCTCCGACGCCCGGCCCGCACGCGGGCCTGCGCGTTCCGTACATCCAGAGCTTCACCGGCAAGCCGGCCCCGTCGTTCGCCCTCAAGGATCTGCAGGGGAAGATGGTCAAGCTGTCGGCGCTGCGCGGCAAGGTGGTGTTCCTCAACTTCTGGTACTCGACCTGCCCGCCCTGCCGCAACGAGACGCCCGATCTCATCACGCTGCACACGCTCCACGCGCGCGACGACCTGGTGATTCTCGGGGTCAACCTCGATGACGTGATGATCCCTCAGATGCAGGGGAAGGAGCTGACGAAATTCCTGATGACCTACACGATCCCGTTCCCGATTCTGAGGGGCGATCAAAAGATCGTCGACGCTTATCAGGGGCTTCCGGTGCAGCCGATCTCGTTCGTTCTCGATCGGGCCGGGATCGTCACCAAGGTCTTCTGGGGCGCCTTCCCCGGCTCGGTCTACGATCGCGCCCTGCGGGCGGCCCTCGAAGCGCCGCCGGCCGCCGCGCCGTCCCCGGTCGCGCCCGGTCCGTCGCCCGGAGAATAGACCGCCCGCCTCCAGGCCCGGAAGCGCGCTTCGGCCTGATCACGGCCGATCCGCGGCCGCACCATGCGATCCCCGCCGGGGCGCGAGCGGGCCGCTGCGGTGAAGAGCTCACCGCCGCTTCCCGCGGCCAACAGCGCCGCCCCTTCCGCGGTGGCGTCGGGCGATTCGCGCACGCGGAGCGTCCGGCCGATCAGATCCGCCTCCGCCTGCAGCAGGGTGCCGCAGAGGGTCAGGCCGCCCGAGACCAGGATCGGGCCACGATCCGACCCGGCACGCCGGGCGATCTCAACGCAGCGGCAGGCGATCGACTCGATCACGCTGCGCAGCAGGTCGCGCCGGGTCGCGCCTCGCAGGTCGCCGTGAAAGCCGGGACGCGCCGAAGAGTCCCAGTGCGGCGCGCCGAGGCCCGAGACCGCCGGCAGGAAGTGGACCCTTCGCGGATGGTCGTCGCCGGGCCCCAGGAACCGATCGATCGAGGCGATCGGGACCCGCAAGCCGAGGCGCCGTTCGGCCCAGTCAATCGCCGTGCCGGCCGCGTTCACCGTTCCCTCGAGAGCGTAGCGCGCCTCGGTGCCGCACCCCGGCCAGGGCTCGGCCCGGGATTCGACGAGAGTCGTCAGGAGGCCCTCGACGCGCCGCGGCTCGGCGCCGACTCCCCTCAACAGAAAGGCCCCCGAGCCCAGGTTGATCATCGTCTCTCCGCCGCCGCGGCCTCCGAGCGCCCGCAACGCGGCCTGCTGGTCGCCGGTCACGGCCCGGAGATGCGGCGCTCCCGGCGCTCCCGACAGCGTCACCGGCGCGGACAGCGTTGTCGGCACGAGGGCCGGAAGGATCGGCGCCTGGAGGAGCGGCTCGAGACGGAAGAGGCGGAACAGCTCGACGTCCCAGGATAGCGAGGCCAGATCGATGAGCGAGGTGCGCTGGGAGTTCGCATGATCGATGGCGTACAGGGCGCCCCGGCTCAGGCGCCAGACGAGAAAGGCGCCGAGGGTTCCCCAGAGCGCCCGGCCGCTTTCCACGCGGCGGCGCAGCGCCGGGGTCCGGACGAGGGCCCAGGCGAGCTTCGACGCGGAGTAGTGCGGACTCAGACGGAGCCCGGTCCGCCGCGCCACGCGATCCGCCGCTCCGCCGCGCTCCAGGGCGGCGACCTGCCGGGCGCCCCGCAGGTCCTGCCAGGAGAGGGCCGGGGTCAGCGGGCGCCCGCGATCGCGATCCCAGAAAAGCACCGTCGAACGCTGCGTCGCGATCCCGAGCGGCGCGCCATCGCCTGCCGCTCCCTGCCGCGCGCCCGCGCGCATCGCCTCGATCACCGTCTCGAGGATCGCTTCGGCGTCCTGCTCCACGCGGCCGCCGGAGAGGCGGCGCGTGGCGATAGGGCGGCGCACGATCGACCGCGCCCCGCCCTTGCCGAGGCGCAGCAGCTTCACGCTGGAAGATCCGACGTCGAGACCGAGGAGCATCGGCGGCATTCTAGTCGGCCCGGGCGACTTTGACACCGGATCGGGCGGGTCCTATATTTCCGGCGTGCTCGAGAGAACCGCGGACATCTCCCTCTCGCTCCTGACCGTCGGCGCCATCTCGCTCTCGTTCGCCTGTGGCTCGGGCGCCGCGTCCGCCCCGCGCGAAGAGTCGACCTCCCGGCAGGCTCGTTTGTCCGCACCCTCCCGTGATCTCGATCTGGCGCGGCGTTTCATTGAGATAATTAATTGGAGTGATTGACAGAACACACGAGGTCGGATAGGCTGTCGTCACATCACAAGGCGGCAACGGTGTCCCTGATCCGATCGACAGGTCGCGCGCGCAGTTGGGGGATCCGCCTGGCGTGCGCGCTGGCGGCGCTTCTGCCCATCACCACGGCGGCGGGCTGTGACTTCTCCGTGCCCCTCCTGAATTCGTCCTTTTTCGAATGCCCGGATCGTCCGAGGGTCGCCGCGTACGCGTACGTGCTCGGCGCAGCCGCAGAGGCCAACAGCGGTACGAGCGATATCGTCTGCGAGGCGTTCAACGGTGTCACCTGTTACGGCGCGACGGGAGTCGCGGGTGATGGCGTCGCCGACATCGAGGCGGACTGGGGGAATCCCGGAATGGTCGGCTGTCCCTACGCCTCCGGGACCGACTCCCCGCGGAGGATTGTCCTCGTCGCGGTCGGCTCCGATGGATCCGGACTCGTCCTGTCCATGAGCGGCCTCACGGCGGAATTTCAGTATTCCCTGGATGTGGCGTACCCGCTGACGCCCGACGCCCACCATCTCATGCCTCTTTACTGCGACGCCCGCTCGGCGCGGCCGCTGATTCTCGGAGCGGACGCCGGTCTGTTGACCCTTCAGTTCTCCGCGCCGAGCGTGGTGAGCGATTGCGATCCGGGGTCGCTGGGGCAGGTCGCGTTCAAGGCCGGTTTGATCGCGCAGGATCCGTGCGGTGATCACTTTGCCGCCGAACCCGAGGTCGGGTCCATTTACACGAGCCTGCAGCCGTGTGGCGTCACCCCCGACATCCGCAAGGATGCCTGGACCCCGTCCGGTATCGTGCCCGACGGGGCGGGCAGAGCCTCCCTCCCCTACACGCTTCCGGCCGACCCGGCGACCTGCCTCTATGTGGGGGGGACGGTCCGGATCGCCGGCGAGGAGAGCGCGGCGATCACTGGCTTCGCGCAGGTCGGTCCTACGCCGCTCGATGCGCCGCCTACGGTGAGCGTGATCGCCAGTCCTTCGAGCGGAGTCAGTCCTCTCCTCGTCAAAATCGATGCGTCCGGTTCGTTCGACGGCGACCAGAGCCCGATCGTCGAGTACACCTTCGACTTCGGGGACGGCAGCCGAGTGACGAAGACAACTCCGATCGTGAGCCACACGTTCGGCACCGGCGGTTTCGTGATCACGGTGCGGGTGACCGACGCGGCCGGGCTCACCACGACAGTCGAGACGCGCGTCGATGTCTCGCCGCCGGGCGAGAGCGCTCCAGCCGCCGTCCTCACGGCGAGCCCCCTTTCGGGACAGGCCCCTCTGATGGTCACGTTCGACGCCTCAGGCTCGACCGATCCCGATGCGACACCGATCAGCACCTATCTCTTTGATTTCGGGGACGGCTCCGCCCCCTGGGGGCCGACCGGCACGCCAAGCATCCGGCACACCTACCTCCTGCCCGGGCTTTATACCGCCCGGGTCACCGTGACCGACACCGCCGGGCTCAACGCGGCCGCGACCGCATCGGTGACCGTCGGTCCGGCCGACGAAGCCGCGCCCACGCCGGTCTTGAGGATGACACCGTCCCAGGGAAGCCCGCCGCTCTCCGTGATGGCCGACGCCTCGGCTTCGCGCGACCTCGATGCGACGCCGATCGCGACCTATCAGTTCGATTTCGGCGATGGATCGCTCCCTTCGGCGCCCCAGAGCTCCCCTCTAGCCCAGCATATCTATACGTCTGTGGGGGCGTTCACGGCGCGCGTGATCGTGACCGATACGGCGGGGTTGAGCGCCACGGCGTCGGCGCCGGTGACCGTCGCTCCAGGAATCCCTCCCGACGCTCCCCCGACGCCCGCGTTGACCTTGTCACCTGCGTTTGGTGCGGGTCCGCTCGTGGTCCTTGCGGATGCCTCGGCCTCGACCGACGCCGACGCCACGCCCATCGACAGCTACACCTTCGATTTCGGGGATGGGACGCCGCCGCTCAAGCAGTACGTGGGCGGCAAGGTCGAGCACCTCTACGTCAGCTCCGGCCTCTATCTCAACACCGTGACCGTGACCGATCGCGCCGGCCTCTCGGCGCGGGCCACCGCCTACATCACGGTATCCAACGGTGTGAACCTGATCGGCAACCCGGGTTTCGAGAGCAGCCTGTCCGGTTGGAAGCCGAGCGGTGCCGGTGTGACCCTGGAACGCGTCAACGGCGGGCAGACCGGTTACGCGGCGGCGCGACTCGTCAATGGTAACCCGGGTCCTGCGAGCTGCGGGCTGAACGATTCTCCCAACTGGGTCACCCGGACCTCGGGCGGTGTCTATGCAGCGAGCCTCTGGGCGCGCGCCGACGCGGGCGCGGCGAACCTGACTCTCCGGATCAGGGAGTATGCCGGAAAGACGCTCATCGGGTCGGAGAGTTCATCGATCTCCCTCACGACCAGCTGGCAGCAGATTCGCCTGAGCTACGTCCCCAAGGATCCGGGGGTCTCGACGCTCGATCTCCAGGCTGTCGTCGGCAACGCCGCCCCGGGTGTCTGCTTCGACGTCGACGAGCTGTCGCTTGTCTTCGGAACGCCGCGCGCGGGCGACCCGCCGCCGATCGCCGTTCTCGATGTCCGGCCGGTGTCGGGCGAGGCTCCCCTGGTCGTGGTGGCGGACGCCTCGGCCTCCGCCGGGCACGACCTGACTCCGATAGCGTCCTATCTGTTCGATTTCGGTGATGGCACCGCGCCGGCCGGGCCGCAGTCGGTACCGACGGCGCAGCACCAGTACGCCCTCCCCGGCTTCTACACCGCCACCCTTACGGTCGTCGACACGTTCGGCGCGTTCGACCGGACATCGATCGACGTCACGGTCAGCATGCCGCAGGTCGACGCTCCGCCGCACGCCGGGCTGGTGGTGTCCCCCTCCTCGGGGGCCGCGCCGCTGAACGTCACCGCCGACGCCTCTTCTTCGTTCGATCCCGATGCCACGCCGATCACCACCTACCGGTTCGATTTCGGGGATGCCTCGCCGCCGCCGGCTCCGCAGGTGAGCCCCGTGGCCACACATCTGTATACGGCTCCGGGTCTTTACTCG
>WNFM01305315.1_pt4 | contig 13584 bp, 14 predicted proteins | sample 5400271 | NCBI WGS metagenome assembly WNFM01 (sample SAMN13153352, study PRJNA577476) | soil metagenome | isolation source: 60 cm saprolite on Douglas fir-dominated hillslope | place: USA:California | collected 2013-09-17 | reverse complement strand
TACCCGGCAGCGTCGCTGGTCGCGGCGCTCCCCGAGACTGGACGCACCCACCAGATCCGTGTGCACTTGCAGACGCTCGGCTGCCCGATCCTCGGCGACCACCGCTACGGCGGTCCTTCGTTCGTCGCGCGACAGAACGGCAGCCGCCTCGACTTCGCCCGGCCGCTGCTGCACGCCCTCTCGCTCTCGTTGCGCCATCCCGGCGGAACGCGGTTGAATCTCACCGCTCCAACGCCCGCGGATTTCGAGGCGGCGCGCGCCTTCCTTTCTGGTTCTCGTTGAAAGGGCTCCCGGCCTCTGTTACAGCGTCATTGCTCTCACCTGGAGGCGCAATGAGCGAGAACACCGCCGAGGCGAAGAAGGAGTCCGCTGGCCTTTTGATCGTGCAGAGCAAGGTCCGCGATCTGATCCGCGAGAAGGAGATGCGGACTTCCGATGACTTCATCACCGCGCTCTCCGAGCACGTGAAGACCACGGTGGAGAGGGCCATCGCGCGCGCCAAGGAGAACGGCCGCAGCACGTTGCGCCCCGCGGATCTGTAGCCGCCGCGGGTGCAGGAGATCGCGCTTGCGGTGATGCGTGCCTTCGCTGAGCGCGGGGCGCGCGTCGGTTGGACGGCCACGCCCGCCGGCGCTGTCCGCTTCGCCGTGCGCGGTCCCGAGGGAGCGCCGCCGCTGCTGCTCCTGCACGGCCTGGGAGATTCGCTGGCGGGCTGGGCGCAGGTGGTGGGCCCGCTCGCCCGCCGTTACCGCGTGCACCTGATCGATCTGCCCGGACACGGTCTTTCGGGCCGGCCCCCCGACTGGCGCCTCGCGACGCTCGCTGCGTCGGTGGCCCACTACGCGCGCGATCTGCCCGAGCCGATCCTCGTCGGCCACTCGCTCGGCGGCTGGCTCGCTCTGCGGCTCGCGATCGCGCAGGCGATCCAGCCCTCGCGCATGGTGCTGGTGAATCCGGGCGGCGCGCTGCTGCCGCGGGAAGCGATGTCGTCCTTTCGCGCGCTGGTCTCGGCGACCGATCGCGCCGGCGTGCGCCGGTATCTGGAAGCTGCGTTCCACCGTGCGCCGGTCGCGCTGCGGCTCTTTCCAAAAGTCATCATCGAGGCGATGTGGGCCGAAGCCGCGCAGGGCGTGCTCGACGCGTTCAGCGAGGCGGACTTCCTTCGCGAGGCGGAATTGCGCACCATCTCTTTCCCGCTGCGCATCGTCTGGGGCGCGCGCGATCGGCTGCTGCCGCAGGGCACGCTCGACTTCTTCCGCCGAGCTCTCCCGCGCGCCGAGGTGACGTTGCTTCCGGACATCGGCCACCTTCCGCATCTCGAAGCGCCGCGCGCTCTGGCCCGTGCGCTGTTAGGCTCTCTTCCGTGAGACATACTCTTCCCAACGGGCTGACGCTGCTGGTCGAGGAAAACCACGCAGCACCGGTGGTCGCCATCCAGGTCTGGGTCCGCGTCGGAAGCGCCGACGAGCTGGCCGACGAAGCGGGCCTCGCCCACCTGCACGAGCACATGCTCTTCAAGGGCACCGCGCGCCGCGGTCCTGGCGAGATCGCGCGCAGCATCGAGGGCGCGGGCGGCGAGATCAACGCCTGGACCAGCTTCGATCAGACCGTCTACCACGTGGTCCTCGCCTCGCACTTCTTCGCCGAGGGGATGGACGTGCTGGCCGACGCGGTCACCAGCGCCGCCTTCGATCCCGAGGAGCTCAAGCGCGAGATCGAAGTCGTCTGCGAGGAGATCAAGCGCAGCCAGGACTCGCCCACGCGCAAGCTCTCGCGCGAGCTGTTCGCGAGCAGCTTCGCCCGGCACCCGTACGGCAAGCCGGTCATCGGCACCGAGGAGAGCGTGCGCAGCTTCACGCGCGACGGGATCCTTCGCTTCTACCGGCGCTGGTACAAGCCGGAGAACACCGTGGTGGTGGTGGTGGGCGACGTGCGCGAAGAAGATGCGCTGCGCCTCGCGCAGAAGCACTTCGCGTTTCCTGCCGGGCCGTTCGCGTCTGCGCCGCAGCGCGCGCCCGAGCCGCGCCGCGAGCAGCCGGTGGCGACGCTGAAGAAAGAGCCTGTCAAGGAGGGCTACCTCTCCATCGCCTGGCCGTCGCCGCCGATGGTGCACGACGACGTCGCCGCGCTCGACGCGCTCTCGATCGTGCTCGGGCACGGCGAGGCTTCGCGGCTCCACCGCGCGCTCAAGCGCGATCGGCTGCTGGTCACCGAAGTGCAGGCGAGCTGCTACACGCCGGTCGATCCTGGGCTCACCATCGTCGGCCTGACTATGCAGCCCGCCAACGTCACCGACGCGGTCCGCGAAGCGCTCGCGCAGACGTACCGCGTGCGCAGCGAAGAGGTCTCGGCGGAGGAGCTCTCCATCGCCTGCCGGCTGCTCGAGTCGGACGCCGTCTACCAGCGCGAGACCGTGCAGGGGCAGGCGCGCAAGCTCGGCTTCTACCAGTCGAGCGCGGGCGGAGTGGAGTTCGAGGAGCGCTACCTCGAGCAGGTGGCGCAGCTGACGCCGGCGCGCGTGCGCGAAGCGGCCGAGCGCTGGATCGATCCGCAGGCGGCCGTGCTCGCTGCCCTGCTTCCGGAGGGAGCGGACGCGACCGAGGACGGCCTGCGCGGGCTGCTCGAGGAAGCCGCGCGCACGCTTCCGCCGCGCAAGCCGCAGAGCCGATCGCTGCCCGAGAAGCGCGCGCCCGTGAAGTTCTCGCCGCAGCCGAAGACCGGGCCGCTCTTGCGCGAGGAGCTGCCCGGCGGCGGCGTGCTGCTCATCAAGGAAGAGCGCGCGGTTCCACTGGTCGCTCTGCGCGCCGCCTGGCACGGCGGTCTGCGCGCGGAGGATGCGGGCAACGCCGGCATCAATCTGCTGCTGGCGCGGCTGGTCTCGAAGGGCACACGGACCCGCGGGCCCGAGCAGCTGGTGCGCGAGATGGAGACGATGGGCGGCTCGCTCGGCGGCAACGCGGGCCGCAACAGTTTCGGACTGCGCGCGGAGTTCCTCTCGCGCCATCTCGCGCAGGGCTTCGACGTCTTCGCCGAAGCCTTGACCGATCCCGCCTTCGATCCGGAAGAGGTGCAGCGCGAGCGCACGCTGCAGATCGACGAGCTGCGCTCCCGCGAGGACAACCCCGCCGGCGTTGCTTTCCTGCTCTTCGCCGAGACGCTCTACCGCAAGCATCCCTACCGTTTCGATACGCTCGGAACCGAAGCGAGCGTGTCGAGCTTCGAGCCGCGGATGCTGGCGAGCTACCGCGCGCAGAAGTTCCCGCCGCACGCGGTCACGCTCGCGGTGGTGGGCGACGTCGATCCGGCGGAGGTGCGCAAGCTGGTGATCGAGAAGCTGGCCCGTCCGCAGGCGGCGCGTCCGCCCGCGCCCGCTCCGCCGCAGGAAGATCCGGTCGAGGCTCCGCGCTCGGCCGTGAAGAAGCTCGACAAGGCGCAGGCGCATCTGGTTCTCGGCTTCCCCGGCTTGCGCCTCGCCGATGCCGAGCGGTGGCCGATGGAGGTGCTCTCGGCGGTGCTCTCGGGGCAAGGCGGACGCCTCTTCACCGAGCTGCGCGACAAGAAGAGCCTCGCCTACAGCGTGACCAGCTTCTCGATGGAAGGCGTCGACCCGGGTTACTTCGCGGTCTACATCGGCTGCGGGCCGGCCAAGACGCAGGAGTCGCTCGACGGCATCCGCGCCGAGCTGCGCCGCGTGCGCGAGGAGCCAATCAGCGCCGCCGAGCTCTCCCGCGCGCGCACGCACCTCATCGGCACGCAGGCCATCTCGCTGCAGCGAAACTCGGCGCGCGCCGCCGTCTACGCATTCGACGAGTGCTACGGGCTGGGCGCCAACGCGTCGTCGCATTATTCCGAGCGCATCTCGGCGGTGACCGCGCAGGACGTGCTCGAGGCGGCGCAGCGGATCCTGGTTCCGTCGCGCGAGGTGATCGCGCTGGTTGCGCCCGAGGGCGCTGTGCCGAAGGAACTTCAGAAGTGAGCTGGGCGCTCGTGCTGTTGGCGCCGCCAGACGAGCTGGAGCTTCTCTCGGCCGAACTTTTCGAGCTGGGAGCGCTCGGCGTGGAACTTCAGGATTCCGGCATGCCGCTGATGCCCGGAACGCCCGCGCTGCCCGAGGGCCGCGGGCGGGTGATCGCGCATTTCGATGCCCGCAGTGACGCGGCCGCGGCGGCGCAGGAGCTGGGCGCGGAGCCTCCGGTCGAGATCGCGGCCCAGGACTGGAGCGTCGCCTGGCGGGCGCATCACCACACCATGAAAGTGGGGCCGCGCTCGTGGGTCTATCCACCGTGGGAGCCTGCGCCCGACGGAATCGCGGTGGCGATCGATCCCGGAATGGCCTTCGGCACCGGCAGCCATCCCACGACTTCGCTCTGCCTCGAGGCGTGCGACGAGCTTCTCGCTCTGCGGCCCGGCGCCGATCTTCTCGACGTCGGCACCGGCAGCGGCGTGATCGCGATGCTCGCGGTCAAGCTCGGCGCCGGCCGCGTCGCCGGGACCGAGAACGATCTGGTCGCGCTGCAGGCGGCGCGCGAGGGAGCCGCGCTCAACGCGATCGCCGGCGGCCGCATCGAGTGGCTGCTGCGCGATCCGGCGGACGTGCCCGGCCAGTTCGGGATCGTGATCGCGAACATCCTGCTCAACACGCTCGAGGAGCTGGCCGACCAGATCGCCGCGAAGGTTGCACCGCGAGGGCGCCTGGTGCTCTCGGGTCTGCTCGCCGATCAGGGCGACGCCGCTTCAAGCGCCTACGCGACGCAGGGCCTTCGCGAGATCGCGCGCAAGGAGCGCGAGGGCTGGATCCGCGTCGAGCTGGAGCGTCCCTAGATGCACCGCCTCTTCGTGCCGCCGCAGCAGCTCGGGTCCGCGCGCGTGAAGCTCACTCCCGAGCAGGCCCGCCATCTCGGCACCGTGCTGCGGCTCAAGCCCGGCGAGGAGATCGAAGTCTTCGACGGCAAGGGCGCCCGCTTCCGCGCGTGGCTGGAGGATTCGCCCGGGCTCGACGCGGCGGCGCTGCGCATCGCCGAGCCGCTCCCCGAGGGGCCGGCGCGCGCGGTCGACGTCGTGCTGGTGCAGGCGCTCGCCAAGGGCGAGAAGATGGAGCTGGTGGTGCAGAAGGCCACCGAGCTGGGCGCCGCGCGCATCATTCCTCTCGCGTCCGAGCGCACGGTGGTGCGACTCGATGCGGAGCGCGCCGGTTCGCGGGCTGCGCGTTTCCGGCGCGTGGCCGAGGAGGCCGCGCGGCAGTGCGGGCGCTCCGACGTGCCGCGCATCGACGAGCCGTCCGGGTGGGACGCGGTCTTCGCCCTGCTCCGCGACGAGCCGCTGCGGCGCGGACTCCTGCTCGATCCTGAAGAGCCGCTGCGCCTCGGCGAGGCTGCGCGCGGGGCGCGGCGCGTGCTGCTCGCGGTCGGACCGGAAGGCGGATTCTCGCCCGATGAGCGGGAGCGAGCGCGCGCGAACGGCCTTCTGCCGGCGGGCCTTGGGCCACTGGTGTTGCGCACGGAGACGGCCGGGCTGGCCGCGCTTGCGGTCGTGCTGCACGTGAGCGGCGAGTTGGGCTGAGCGCAACCGCGCGCGCCTTGCCGCATCACGCCTGGGCAGCTTGACAAGCGGGGCACGCGGGGTGTCCGCTTCTCTGGTCGGAGGCCGCCATGCTGCACTTGGCCGTGCCGCTCCTGCTCGCCGCATCGAATCTCCCTGGCGTCTCCTCGCGCGCCCCGGCACGTCCGGTGCAGCTCAACCTGATCTCGATTCCGGAAGAGCACACCTGCCCGGGCGCGCTCGAGCCGTCGGGCTGGCGCGATCCGTCCAGCGCCTGGTTCTTCGTCACCGGCCCGACGGCGAGACTCGACGAGCAGGAACTGGCGGCCGGCGTCCTGGCTTCGCTCATCGACCTGCGCCTGGTGCGCGGGGCGCTGCGCCTCTTCATCCTCGGCAGTCCGCTCCGGGGAGGCCTTCAGTTCACCTCGACCGGATGGCACGCCCGCTGGCCGTTCTGCTGAAACGACCGAGCTCCTTGAATCAGTGATTGCGCGCGTGGTCGATGCAGTACTCGGTCAGCTTGCCGTGGCACTTCTCCTGGCAGTCGCAGACGCGGAACTCCAGCGCCGGCTCGTCCTTCTCGCTGCGGCCGCACTTCGAGCAGACGCGCGCGCGGCGCTGCGGAGGTCCCAGGTTCGACGCCACCGATCGCCTCCGCACCCGCGCCGCACCGCGCGCCAACGCGAGCAGCTCCGGCCCGCAGAAGAGGATGAAGTCGCCCAGCGCCACCGCGATGGCCGCGCGCGTCTGCAGCCCGCCCACGATCAGCTCCCAGAGCATGTACGCGCCGCTCAGCAGCCCCAGCCACTTGACCCGCACCGGCAGGATGAGGAGCAGGATTTCGAAGTCGGGAAACTCGACCGCGAACGCGAGGAAGAGCGCGGTCCCAACCCACCTTCCCGGCACCGGCCCGACCACGAAGGCGATCAGCAGCGTCCCGGCCGCGCCCAGGAAGAAAAAAAGATCGAACCGGAACGCGCCCCACTGCGCCTCGAGCGAGCTGCCCATGGTGTGGAGGAGCCAGAGGTAGAGCCCGGTCCAGAGAAGGCTGCTCGTGCTCACCGGCCCCGTCGGCGCGAAGAGGAAGGTGAAGGCGCGCCAGAGCTCGCCTTGCAACACCGCTTGCGGATCGAGCCAGAGCGATTGCGCAAGGTCGGGCCGGGCGAAGACGAGCAGGTGCAAGATGCCGGAGAGCGCGACGATCCAGAGGATGATTCCCTCCGGAGCGTAGCGTCCGAGCCGCCGCTCGAGGCGCGCGAGAAGTTTTTCCACGCGCCTCTCCTAACATCGGCCCGAGCGGTGCGCGAGCCCGTGCTAGGTTCGCGGCTGCATGGACCCCTTGGCGAAGTTCATCGAGCTTCTCGAGCGCGCGAAGAAGACGCCGGGCATCGCCGACGCGACCGCGATGACGCTCGCCACTTCCGGTGCCGGCGGCCGGCCCTCGGCGCGCATCGTGCTGCTCAAGGGCGCGGACCAGGAAGGTCTCGTCTTCTATACGAACACGCTTTCGCGCAAGGGCCGGGAGATCGCCGCGCGACCCGACGTGTCGCTCCTCTTCTGGTGGCCGCCGCTCGAATCACAGGTGCGCTTCGAGGGCCGCGCCGTACCCGTGAGCACCGCCGAAGCCGACGCCTACTTCGCCACGCGCCCGCGCGAGAGCCAACTCGGCGCCTGGGCCTCAGCGCAGAGCGAGCCGCTGGCTTCGCGCGCCGAGCTGGAGGCGCGCTTCGCCGCGCTCGAGAAGAAGTACCAGGGGCAGAGCGTGCCGCGGCCGCCGCACTGGTCGGGCTACCGCGTGCCGCCGCTTTCGGTCGAGTTCTGGTGGAGCCGCCGGGGCCGCCTGCACGAGCGCGAACTCTACACGCGCGCCTCGCCGGCCGCCGCCACAGCGTGGACGATGACGCTGCTCAATCCTTGAGCGTCACTTCTTCGGTGGCGCCTTCGGGCCGACCATCTCCTCCGCGCGCACCCACGCGTCGAATTGCTCGGAGGTGAGGAAGCCCAGTTTGAGCGCCGCTTCCTTCAGCGTCGTGCCTTCCTTGTGCGCGGTCTTGGCGATCTTCGCCGCCTTGTCGTAGCCGATGTGCGGGTTCAGCGCCGTCACCAGCATGAGCGACTCCCGGACGAGCTTGTCGATGCGCACGCGGTCCGGCTCGATGCCCACCGCGCAATTGTCGTTGAAGCTGCGGCACGAGTCCGCGAGCAGGCGCACCGACTGCAGGAAGTTGTGGATGATGAGCGGCTTGTAGACGTTGAGCTCGAAGTTCCCCGACGCGCCGCCGATGTTGATCGCGACGTCGTTGCCGAGGACCTGGCAGCAGGCCATGGTCATCGCCTCGCTCTGCGTCGGATTCACCTTGCCCGGCATGATGCTCGAGCCCGGCTCGTTCTCCGGAATGCGCAATTCCCCGATTCCGCAGCGCGGCCCCGACGAGAGCCAACGCACGTCGTTGGCGATCTTCATCAGCGACGCGGCCAGCGTCTTGAGCGCGCCATGCCCGAAGACCAGCGCGTCATGGGTCGCGAGCGCTTCGAATTTGTTTGGAGCGGAGGTGAATGGATGGCCAGTCAGCCTCGACAGCTCGGCCGCGACGCGATCGGCGAACTCCGGATGCGCGTTGAGCCCCGTGCCGACCGCGGTGCCGCCCAGCGCCAGCTCGCGCAGGTGCTGCAGCGACGACTCGAGGTGGCGCGTGCCGTGATCGAGCTGCGCCACCCAGCCGCTCACCTCCTGCCCCAGCGTCAGCGGCGTCGCGTCCTGCAGGTGCGTGCGGCCGATCTTTACGATGTCGCGAAACTCGCCGGCCTTGTGCGAGAGCGTGTCGCGCAGGAGGCGCACCGAGGGCAGCAGCTGATCGACCAGCGCCGGCACCGCCGCGACGTGCATCGCGGTCGGGTAGACGTCGTTCGACGACTGACCCTTGTTGACGTCGTCGTTGGGATGGACGAGGCGCTCCTCGCCGCGCGGCCCGCCGAGGATTTCGCTGGCGCGATTGGCCAGCACCTCGTTCATGTTCATGTTGGTCTGCGTGCCCGAGCCGGTCTGCCAGATCGCGAGCGGAAACTGATCGGCGTGCCGGCCTTTCATCACTTCGTCGGCGGCCTCGATGATGGCCTTGCCCTTCTTCGCGTCGAGCAGCTTGAGGTCGAGGTTCACCTGCGCGGCGGCGCGCTTCACTTCCGCGAGAGCGCGGATGAGCGCGGGCGGCATCTTCTCGGTCGAGATCTTGAAGTTCTGCAGGGAGCGCTGCGTCTGCGCGCCCCAGAGCGCCTCGTCGGGAACTTCGATGGGACCGAAAGTATCCTTCTCGATGCGCGTCGCCATGCGTTCTCCTCTCGCGCGCGCTGCATAACGCCTATGCGCCTCCGCGACAAGCCGCGCCTGCGGCCTGCTCCTGGGCGGGCTACGCACGCTTCGACCTCGCGCAGTTTCCTTGACCGCGTGCGGATCCACCGTCCCTTCACACGATGCTCTGCGTTCGCTGCTCCCATCCCCTCCCGCCGCGCGCGGACCGCTGCGTCCGCTGCTTCGCCCTGAACCGGCTGCCGGCCGATGCTCTCGCCTTCTCCTTCGACGACGAACCCGTTCCCATCCCCAATTCCAATTCCGGTTCCGCTTCCAAACCCAGACGCAAGCCCGCCTCCCCTTTCCTCCTCTCGTTCGCCGTCGACGCCGTGCTCGTCGTCGCCCTCACCGCCGCCTGCGCCTTCGCCGCCCTGCAGATCGGCCGCGTCCGCTACCCCTTCGACTTCCTGCGCGACACGGCCCGCCTCTGGTTCGCGCTCGCCGTCAACCTCGCGCTCGGCTGGTCGCTGCTCGCTCGCACCCTGCACCTGCGCCCCCGCCGTTGACGGAGGTCGCCCGCGCCGTTACAAGGCGTGCGTGCCCGAGGCCAAGCAATACGTCCTGCCCATGCCGCAGCGCCGCGGCGTCATGTTCTTCCTGCTCGCCAACGCGTTCGCCTTCGCGCTCTGCGCGTGCATCTGGGCGCTCTTCTGGTACGGCGACTTCTTCACGGGCGCGGCCAGCGCAGTCTGGGGATTCCTCGCCTCGCACTCCGGCTGGACGGTGGGCGCGGCCCTCTCTCCGCTCTTCGCCGCGCTGGTCCTGGGCTACGGCTACGCCCGCCGCGCGATGGCCCGGCGCGCCCGCGAGAAGGCGGAGGAGCTCGCCGCCGCCGCCGGCCGCCTCGGCACACAGCTGCCGCAAGCCTAGTGCTCGCGCTCGTCGCACTGCTGCTCGCCGCTGCGGCGCCGGCGCGCGCGACCAAATCTGCCCACGGCGTCGAGCTGATCCCGGCTGCAGCAGACGGCGCTCTGGTCCTCGATGGCGCGGCCGGCAGCGCGGGGCTTCGCGCTCTGTTCGAGACCGCGGGCCGCCGCGCCGTCTCGATCTCGCCCGGCGTGATCGGGCGCAGCCTGCAGGATTCGGTCGGCGTCGATCTGCTGGCTGAGCAGCCGGAGTGGTCGCTCGCCCGGCGCGGTCCTCGCGCGCTTGTAGTGATGCGCGGCTCGCTCGGCCTCTCGGCGCCCGTCGCAAAGCTCAAAGCTGCGCGCGCGGCTCTGGCAGCCTGGCTGGGACCTTCGCGGCCGACGCGGCAGAAACCGCTCAAGGGCCCGCTCGCCGCGGGAGATCGGGCGGGGATGCTCGCGCCCGTCGCCGGATCGCTGCGCCTCCTCGTCGCCTCCGGCCCGCACGCTTCCGCTTTGGTGAGCGCGCTCGCGCATCCTTCCGCTTTCTCGCGCGACAAGGCGCTGCTCGCGAAAGCGAAAGGCCCGGCATGGATCTACCTGCGCGGCCGTCCACTGCGCGCGGGACTCTTCGCGATCGACGCGGACGCAGCCGGCGTGGTAGCGCGCGGACTCTTGACGCCCTTGCGCGATCCGATTCTCGCCGGCACGGCCCCGGCTCCTTGCGACGGATCTCCCGCGGGCTGCCTGCGCGCCGGCCTCGGTCCCAGCGGCCGCGAGCTGCTCGCGCTGGTGCTGCAACAAGTGCGGATTCAACTGCCCGCCGGCGACGCCATCGCCGTGTCGCTCGACGGCATCGACGTCGAGAAGCTCGGTGACGCGCGATCTCTGAGCGGCGCGCTGCGGCTCACTGCCAAGCCTGCCGCCGCAGCGCCCGGCCCCGCGCTCGCGGGAACGCTGGATCTCGCCGCCGTCGACGACGCGCTCGCGCGCCTGACGCCGATCGACGCCATCCGCGGCGAGTTGGCGGCGGGCGCGTACGCCGCGCACCTGCTCTACGGACCGCTCCTGCGCAACGCCGGGCCCATCGCGCTCAGCGGCGCGCCTGCTGCTGACGGGGCAGAAGTCGAAATCCGCCTCCCGGTTCGCTAGCAGCGCGTTGGCGTATTCGCCAACGGCTGCTGTGCCGACGCCAGGGCTCGGGGACGCCCGGCGGCGGCCTAGCCCAAGTTCCATGTCCGCCCGCCGCGAGCCGCCGCGTCGCGCGCGTGTTACCAACTCACCCCATGGACGCCGAAGCGTGCTACCGCGCAGTGCAAGGCCGCGACGCCCGCTTCGCCGGCCGCTTCTTCCTCGGCGTGCGCACGACCGGCATCTACTGCCGCCCGGGCTGCCCCGCCCGCCTGCCACGGCGCGAGAACATCGAATTCTTCCCGTCGGCCGCCGCCGCCGAGGGCAAGGGATTCCGCGCTTGCCTGCGCTGCCGCCCCGACGCAGCGCCCGGCTCGCCCGCGCAGGCCGGGACCGCCGCCACGCTCACGCGCGCGCTGCGGCTCCTCGAGGAATCGGGCGATGCGGCCGGCCTCGCCGATCGGCTGGGCGTCAGCGATCGCCATCTGCGCCGCCTCTTCGCGCGCCACCTGGGCGCGACGCCCGCGGCGGTGCTGCGAACGCGAAGGCTTCATCTCGCGCGGCAGCTGCTCGAGAGCTCGGCGCTGCGGATGATCGACGTCGCAAGCGCCGCGGGTTTCAGCAGCCTGCGGCGCTTCAACGAAGCGGTGCGGCGCGGATTCGGGCGCACGCCGACGGAATTGCGGCGCGACACCGGCGGCCCCGCGCTGCTCACGCTGCGCCTGCACTTTCACGAGCCGCTCGATTTCGAAGCGCTGCTCACCTTTCTCTCTGCGCGCACCTTGCCGGGCATCGAGGACGTCGAGGGCGGGACGTGGCGGCGCACGCTGCGCGAGGGAGTCCTCTCGGTCCGTCGCGGCGGCCCGGGACACCTTCTCGTCGAGATGCCGGCCGCGGTTGCGCCGCGCGCGCTCGCGATCATCGCCTGCGTCTCGCGCGTCTTCGATCTGCGCGCCGATCCGCGCGCCATCGACGAGCACCTCTCCCAGGACGCACTGCTGCGGCCGTTTTTGCGCGAAGGCTTGCGCGTGCCGGGAGCGTGGGATCCGTTCGAGATGGCGGTGCGCGCGATCCTGGGCCAGCAGATTTCGGTGTCGCACGCGCGGTCGCTCGCTTCTGCGCTGGTCGACGAATACGGCGAGCGCCTCGAGCACGGCCGCCTCTTCCCGCAGCCGTCCGCGTTGGCGGCAGCGAATCTGCGCGGAATGCCCGGCGTGCGCGCCCGCGCCATCTCCGCTCTCGCGCGCGCGGTGCTCGACGGAAGCGTCCGCCTCGACGGATCGCAGCCGCTCGACGCTTGCACGGCCGCGCTCTGTGAAGTGCCAGGCATCGGCGACTGGACCGCGCAGCTGATCGCGCTGCGGGCGCTGGGCGAGCCGGACGCGTTTCCCGCCGCCGACCTCGGGCTCTGCCAGTCGCTGCAGCTCTCGCCGCGCGAATTGCTCTTGCGCGCGGAAGCGTGGCGGCCTTGGCGCGCGTATGCCGCGGCAGCGATCTGGCTGGCGCCGCGCCGTCTTCACAGAGCAGGAGAGACACATGCTGCGCAGCGATGAAGTGGAACGCGGACCCTTTCAGATCCGGATCGATCGAGTGGAGACTCCCATCGGCACGCTCCATTTCGCCGCGCGCGGCGAAGCGCTCTCCGCGGCTGCTTTCGTTCCGCTGGCTCGCTTCGGCGCTGCGGGCCGATCGCCGCTGACAGCGGCCGATCGCCTGCGCGCATACTTCGAGGGCGATCTCGGCGCGATCGACGATCTCGCGGTCGATCCGGGCGGCACCGATTTTCAGCGCGCGGTGTGGGCGCTGTTGCGAAAGATCCCCGCCGGCGAAACGCGCAGCTACGGCGAACTCGCGGCTCAGCTCGGCTCGGGCGCACGCGCGGTCGGCACCGCCAACGCCAGAAACCCCGTCGGCGTCGTCATCCCCTGCCATCGCGTCATCGCCGCGGGAGGAGCGCTCTCCGGTTACGCCTGGGGTCCCGATCGCAAGCAGTGGTTGCTCGACCACGAACGCAAGTTCGCCTGACCCTTTTCGCGGCGCGCGCGGCAGAGTACGTTGCGCGCGATGAGCGAAGACACTTCGAAGGTGCCGCAGGAGCCGAGCGGCGGATTGTCGTCGGCGCAGCGCCAGGAGCGGCTGGCCTCGCTGACCCCGCGCGAAAAGCTGGCGGCCCTCGACGCGCAAGCCGAGCTGGGCGGCGGCAAGGAGCGCGTCGAGAAGCAGCACCAGGAGGGCAAGCTCTCCGCCCGCGAGCGCATCGAGCTCCTGCTCGATCCCGGCAGCTTCATCGAGCTCGACAAGTTCAAGACCCATCGCGCCGACGACTTCGGCATGTCCGCGAAAAAGATCCTCGGCGACGGCGTCGTCACCGGCTACGGACTCGTCGAGGGCCGGCAGGTCTTCCTCTTCGCGCAGGACTTCACCGTTTTCGGCGGCAGCCTCTCCGGCGCGTACGCCGAGAAGATCTGCAAGGTGATGGATCTCGCGGTGAGCACGGGCTGCCCCGTCGTCGGACTCAACGACTCGGGGGGCGCGCGCATCCAGGAGGGCGTGGTCTCGCTCGCGGGGTACGCGGAGATCTTCTATCGCAACGTCGCCTCCAGCGGAGTCGTGCCGCAGATCTCCGCCATCCTCGGCCCCTGCGCGGGCGGCGCGGTCTATTCGCCGGCCGTCACGGACTTCATCGTGATGACAAAGAATACTTCCTATATGTTCATCACCGGC
>WNFM01034478.1_pt3 | contig 13584 bp, 11 predicted proteins | sample 5400271 | NCBI WGS metagenome assembly WNFM01 (sample SAMN13153352, study PRJNA577476) | soil metagenome | isolation source: 60 cm saprolite on Douglas fir-dominated hillslope | place: USA:California | collected 2013-09-17 | reverse complement strand
GCCATGCTGGTCGGCGCAGATATCGCGTTGACCGTCTTCTCTGCCAGCGATATCTTTTGACCGCCGGGGCCCTTTGCAATCGCAATTTGTTCGGGGTGCTCATGGAATGGTGGACCAAGCCGCGACGAGCGGGTCAGCCCTTTGGAAGTTGGGCTGACGACCTTGCGGCTGCCTTCGTACGACTCGAGCCACGCAGGATTGCTGACCAATCCTTTGAAGGCGCAATCTCGAGGGTTGATGCCGCTCCGATACAGATATCGCTGGTCACCGCCACCCGGCACACCGTGCTTCGCCTCGCTTCGCACATCGCCTTGAGCACGGACGATCTTTGCTTTGTCAACCTCCAGCTCGAAGGGTTGGGGCGTACCACGCAGCGCGGTTACGAACAGATCAGTGCGCCCGGTGACATGGCGCTTGCGGATACAACAGAGCCGTTCGAGATCGCCAACTGCCACAACTTCAAACTGTTCTGTTTTGCCGTACCGCGACGACTGTTGCCGAAAGGGCTGCTCGAGCGCCCGCGGCTCAACCTGTCCGCGACCGAAGCCGGCCGTGCTCTCTCCAGAACCCTTGCGGGCTATGCCGAACTCTGCCTGAGTGATTGCCAACTCCCAAAAACCTCGGCGCTGATCGGAGCGCACGTGATCGATCTGATCTCGCATGCGCCAGAAATCCTCGCCGATACATCTGTGGAGCGGGTGCATATGCCCGTGCTGCTGTCGATGATGCTTGACCATATCGATCGTCACAGCGACGATCCTGAGCTCGGCGCGGCAATACTCGCTGCGAGATTCCGCTGCTCCGAACGCTATGTGCACCGCCTGTTTGCGACGACAGGCCGCTCGGTGGGCGAGCACGTCAACGAGAAGCGGATTGCCGCGTGCACGCGCAGGCTTCTTGATCACAATTCTTCTCACAAGACCATTGCCGAAATCGCCTTTGCCGCAGGCTTCCGCGATATCTCCCATTTTAACCGTTTGTTCAAGCGCTGCAATGGTTTGGCCCCGCGGGAGTTTCGCCGCGCAATGGCCGCGCGCTAGTCAGTTTGGTTCACTCCAGGCCAAGAAATCGGTCGCCACCGTCCAAGATTTTCTCTCCGCGCTGGAATAGCCTTTGGTCAAAGGGCTGAACACTCAGGTGAGGGAGAGATCGCCTTGGCGATTGATTTCACGCTCACGGCGCAACAGCGCGATCTACAGCGTACTTCCCGCAAATTTGCGAAAGAGGTGCTTAACGAGGCCAAAGCGGCCGAGTTGTTGTCAACACCGGAAGAGCGCTTTCTTGCGACCAAGCCGACCTACGAGGCGATGGTGGCGGCCGGTTATTTGCGCAAGTGCATTCCGGCGCCTGCCGGTGGCGACAATGCCGGCTTGATAGATATGGCGATCCTCGCGGAAGAATTTTACAGCGTGAACCCCAGCGTGACGCTCACGTTGCTCGGCACGGTGCTCGGCCTGTTGCCGATTCTGCTCGGCGGCACTCCGGACCAGTGCAAGCGGCTGCTCGGACCGTTCCTGAAAGGAAGCGGCGCGCCGCTTGCCGGCTTCTGCTCCAGCGAACCGGGGGGTAGCGCCAATGCTGCCTCGCCTCCGCCCGGCGAGGGCGTCCGCACCATGGCCAGGCGAGAGGGCGACAACTGGGTGATCAACGGCCGCAAGAAATGGGTGTCCTCTGCCACGGGTTGGAACCGTGAAGGCGCCGATGTTCTGTGCGTTGTGTGCCGAACCGACCCAGTGGCGCCGCCTGAGGCAGCGATCTCCATCATTGCGGTAGAAGGACCGGTAACGGGCCTTGTATTCGAACGCGCGATTGACACGATCGGTCACCGGGCGCATCTCGTTCCGCAATTCGGCTTCCAGAATGTCGCGACGCCCGGCCACAATCTGCTCGGACAGGAGGGCTCGGGGCTCGCGCTGACGGTTGCGGCGTTCACGGGCACCGCGGCACTCGTCGGCATCTTCGGTGTCGCGTTGATGCGGGCCGCGTTCGAGTTCGCGCTTCATTTTGCCCGAACCGAAAAGCGTGGCGGCATTCACGCGATCATCGAGCACCAGGCGGTCGGATACGCGTTGGCCGATGCAAAGACCACGATCGAAGCGGCGCGCTATCTCAGTTGGCGCGCCTGCCATGCGCTTGACGTCCAGTCGCCGGCGGCCGAGGAGCTTGCAGTCGAAGCGAAGATTTTTGGCTCCGAGGCCGCGGTACGCGTGATCACCGATCTCATGCGCGTGGTCGGCATCGACAGCTATGATCATGAGGCTCCGTTCGCTCGCCTGCTGCAGGATGCGCTCGCGCTGCCGATCTTCGACGGCGGCAATATGGGCATCAGGCGGCGGCAGCTGCACACGATGTTCAAGCGAAGCGACTATGATTCGCTTGCTGCAAGCGGAGCGACGTAGTGCGTCTGGCTGATGATGTTCCGGCGGGAGGGAAGATCGGTGGCCATTGACTTTCGACTTACCGCGCGCCAACGCGAGCTACAGCTGCAATCCCGCAAGTTCGCAAGGGAGGTGCTTTCGCCGGCGTTGGAGGCAGAGGCTCTGCCCACTCCAGAGGAACGGTTTGCCGCAACGAAGCCCGCTTACGAGGAGATCATTGCGGCCGGATTTCTGCGGAAATGCATTCCTCTTTCCGCCGGGGGAGAGAACGCTGGTCTTACCGATACTACGATCATGGTCGAGGAGCTCTACGCGGTGAACGCCAGCGTTACTTTGACGTTGGTTGGAACGGTTCTTGGACTGTTGCCGCTCTTGAGCGGCGGCACGGAGGAGCAGCGGAATCGGCTGCTGCCTCCCTTCCTCAAACAAACCGGAGCGCCGTTGGCGGGGGTTTGCGCTACCGAACCGGGCGGCAGCGCCAATGCCGCATCGCCGCCGCCGGGCGAGGGCGTTCGTACCACGGCTACGCTTCGGGGTGACCGATGGATCATCGAAGGTCGAAAAAGCTGGGTTTCCTCGGCCACAGGTTGGGATCGCAAGGGCGCAGACATTCTATCGGTACTTTGCCGAACCGATCCTGATGCCCCTCCCGAACGGGGTATTTCAGTCATCGTCGTTGAGCGCCCCGCATCGGGCCTGGTCTTCGAACGCGCGATCGATTCGCTGGGGCACCGTGCGCATCTCTTGCCGCAGTTCAATCTCAGGGGAGTCAGCGTCTCCAGAGATAATGTTTTGGGTAGCCTCGGCGGGGGGCTGACCCTAACTGCCGCTTGCTTCACTGGCGCAGCCGCCCTGGTCGGAATTTTCGCCGTGGCGCTGATGCGGGCAGCGTTTGAGTTCACGCTGGGTTTCGCGCGCAACGAAAGGCGAGGCGGCATTCACCCCATTATCGAACATCAGGCAGTCGGATACGCACTGGCGGACGCAAAGACGGCGATCGAAGCGACCCGCTACCTTTGCTGGCGGGCGTGCCAAGCTGTCGATGTGCAATCGCCTGCCGCGCAGGAGCTCGCGATCGAAGCAAAAGTCCATGGCTCGGAAGCGGGCGTGCGGGTGCTGACGGATCTCATGCGGGTCGTCGGGGTGGAGAGCTACGATCATGCTCTCCCGTTGGGGCGCCTGCTGCAGGATGCGCTGGCGCTTCCTCTCTTTGGTGGAGGCAACATCGGCGTCCGACGTCGACAACTTCACACGATCCTGAAACGGCCGGAATACGATCCGCTGATGACCAGTGGCGAGGCGGAGGTCTAACTAAAGCGAAGCTTCTTTGTTGAACGGGGTGAATCATGAGCACAGAGCGGAAAGTAGCCATAGTAACCGGAGCGTCTCAGGGGATCGGCGCAGGTATCCTTCAGGCTTTCAGGGATCGTAACTACCGGGTCGTTGCAACATCGCGGTCGATTAAGCCGGTCGCCGATTCGGACGTCGTGACCGTGCAAGGCGACATCGGCGCTGCGGACACGGCCGAGAGAGTGTTCAAAGCGGCCTTCGAGCGTTTCGGTCGTGTCGACACGCTGGTTAACAACGCCGGCATGTTCATGGCAAAACCATTCACCGTCTATTCGCAGGACGACTATGCAACCTACATGTCGACAAACGTCACGGGCTTCTTTCACATGACCCAGCGTGCGCTTGAACTTATGAGCAAACAAGGACATGGCCACGTAGTCACAATCACGACAAGTCTTGTCGACCAGCCGATGAGCAGCGTCCCGGCCGTCTTGGCCTCTCTCACAAAAGGAGCCCTGAGCGCTGCAACGAGAGCGCTTGCAATCGAGTATGCCAAGACCGGGGTTCGGGGTTCGCATCAACGCCGTGTCACCGGGAATAATCAAGACGCCGATGCACCCGCCAGAAGCGCATCAAGCTTTGGCGGCGCTCCATCCAATGGGTCGGATGGGAGAGGTGTCCGACGTTGTAGACGCGGTGCTCTACCTCGATGGCGCTGGGTTTGTGACCGGGGAGATTCTTCACGTCGACGGAGGACAAGCTGCTGGCCACCATATGGTGCAGGGCGCTTAGCGCGAGCGCCGACAAGAGTTCCAAAATGAGGGGGATCGAAGAAATTGAGAAAGTTCAGCAGGAACAGCTGAAATCCGGATCCTTCCAAGCTGAAGACCCTCTGCCAACAACATTAAGTGGCTGCTCAAGCCGCCGCTTCGGTTGCGAATCCCCGCAACCACCGATACCGACGCTCCCGTTGTGAAAGCCGCGGGAGCGTTCTTCTTTGTAACCATCCCAATCGCTTGTCTGGAAGCCTTGTTGTACGACCGCTTTGCGCGGCGGGCATTCATCCGCAAATATTGCACTCGAACTCGACGGACAGCTGCGGAGTCAGTTCTCGCTCTGCACTAGAAATATTCTCATTTTCGGCAGACCGCGACCGGTTTCGATACGCACGGTGTGGCGAGCGGCTACCCCATGCGGGTCGCCTCGGCGATTGCGGCGTTCAACAGCTTGAGCGCGCCTTCAGTCGTAAGCGTCCTTGTGTACTCGACGTCGGTCACCGTCGCTCCTTGAACAATCCGATTGAGAGATTGCCCGCCAAGGCGCATGCCGCGCCGACGAGCGCGGCATCCCCGCCTCGCCAGCCGACAAGGGACAGTCCGACCGGGATCGAACCGATCGCCGCCATGGGCAGGTTCACCTGCGGAAGACCCGTCAGCCCGGCGATCGCCGTCAGATCGACGATCCGGTGCACTGCCGCACGCATCTCCGACAGGCGCGCGTCGCGACCGATCGGCAGGATAGGCGAGGTCGGCATGCAGAGCACGCGTCGTCGATCGAGCAGCCCGTCGAGCCGCTTCGATGCGCTCTCGCGGAAAGTCTTGGCCGCCGCGAGGTTGCTTGCGGGAATGTGTCCGTCGTCTGCGAACGCGCCGGCGACCTCGGCGGAGAGGCGGGGATTGACCCGATCGATCCAGTCGCGAAAGGTGGCGTGGAATTCACTTTTTTGCAACACGCGCTGGTGGTGCGACCAGTCGCGAAGGTCGCCGTTCGCGAGGAGCGACTCGCTGACAGGCGCGGCGTGGCGCAGGCGATCGAGAACCGGCAGCAAAGCGCGCCGCACAGGCTCGTCCGCCAGCGCGAAACAATCGGTCGCGACGATAATCTCATCGGGGAACGCATCGACGACCTGCTCGGCGAGCAGCACGGCACCGACCTGGCCGAACGTTGTCGCGTTGCGCGCGAAATACCCGACTGTGTCGAAAGATGGCGCCTGGGTCATCATGCCCTCGGTCGGGATGCGGCCGTGGGTCGGCCGCAAGCCGTAAAGACCGCAGAAGCTTGCGGGCATGCGCACCGAGCCGCCCGAGTCGGTTCCGAGCGCGACATCGACCAGGCCGCCCGCGACTGCGGAGGCGGAGCCGCTCGACGAGCCGCCCGGTACCCGATCTGGTGCGCGCGGATTGAGCGGGGTGCCGTAAAACCTGTTGATGCCGAGCAGTCCGAGGGAGATCTCGTCAGTGATGGTTTTGCCCACCAGCGTGGCACCGGCTTGCAGCAGGGCGTCGACGGCCCAGGCGTCCGTCCGCGCCGGCTGATGCGTGGCAGCCCAGTCGGGATTGCCACAGCCGGTCACAACGCCGGCCACGTCGAACAGGTCCTTGGCCGCGAAGGTCAGGCCGGACAGCGGGCCTGCGCGGCGCGGAGCCCTGTGAATGGTCACGCCAGGAACGAAGGCGCCCAGCGTGTCTTGCATGACGCTTTCCTGATTGTAAGAAGAGGGCGCTCGATCCGAGCGCCCTCTTCGCGTTGCTCAGTCCTTATAGAGCTTCCGGAAATCCGGATGGGTGTGAAACCAGTACTCGAAACCTTGCACATTCTTCTGTACCGCATAGTCGGCGAAGCGCGTGTACAGGGGGATGCGGGGCAAATCGGTCATGACGATGTCGACCATCTTGTTCAGGCTCGTCTTGTAGACTTCCGGGTCCCGGGTGAAGCGGGCCACGTCGATCACCTTGTCGAGCTCCGGATTGACGTAGTTGGCCGTGTCGAACACCGAATTGTTCGCGCCATCATACGTCCAGAAGAAGAAGTAATCGGGGTAGTCGAGCCAACCGTAGAATTCGGCGATGACCATCGGCATGGTCTTGCTCGCCATCTGGGCGAACCAGTTCGAGCCCGGCACCTTCTCGATCGTGACCTCGACGCCGATTGTCTTCAGCGCCTCCTGGATCAGAATTGCGGACGGTTCGCGCACCGTCGCTTCGCTGAGATCGATCGACAGGGTTGTCTTGAAGCCGTTAGGGAAGCCGGCCTCGGTGAGCAGCTTCTTGGCCTTCTCCAGATCCTGTCCGTGCTTGATCGGAACCGGCCACGTCGCGGAGGGATAGGGTTGCGAGGGGTCACCACCGAACATCGGCTTGGCGCGGTTATAGAGAGCCGAACTGATGATCTCCTTGTAAGGAATGGCGTAGGAGACGGCTTCCCGCACCTTCGGATTGTCGAATGGGGGAATTTTCACATTCATGTCGACGAAGACGAGATCGTTCTGCACCGGTACGCCGATAACCTTGACCTTGCCCTGTTCGGCCAGTTCAGCATAATCCTTCGGCGGCAGGCCGACCGACATATCGACATCGCCCTTTTCCAGCAGCGCCCGGCGCGTGCCGGCCGAGGCAATCTGCCGGTAGACGACCCGCTTGAGTTTGGGCAAGGGCCCGGACTTCCAGGCGTCGAACCGGGTGAAGACGGTCTGTTGCCCGGGTGACCAGGACTCCACCTTGAAGGCGCCCCCGCCGCAATCGTTGCGCGACACCCAGTCGAAAGCCCAGGGATCCTGGGGCGTCGCGTGCTTCTTGGCCAGTTCGGAATTGACGATCACCGGCACCGGCACCACGAGATCCGGCATCGTGAGCTTGTTGAATTGATCGAAGGTGGCCTTGAATGTGTGGTCGTCGATCACCGAGAACTGCTCGGGCTTCACCAGTGACCCCGCCGCCATCTGTACCGCCGGAAAGCCACCGGCTGCGATGGCGCGATCGAACGACCACTTGACGTCCTTGGCCGTGACCGGAGTGCCGTCATGGAAGGTGGCATCCTTGCGCAGATTGAAGACGTAGGTCTTGCCGTCGTCGCTCGCTTCCCAGCTTTCGGCGAGTTCCGGCGTGACGACCTTGGCGTCATAGGAGATCGTGCCGTCCGCGAGGGTCTTTTCGCCGTGACTGACAAGCCGATCGTAGGCTTGCCAGACCACCATGCGGCTGTGATCATTGGCGGTCGGCACCATCGTGTCGAGGCCGTTGGGGCCCATTTCCGATACGATGACCAGCGTATCCTTCGACGTTTCGGCAGCCAGGCTCCGTGCGCCGGGCAGTGCGACGGACGCTGCGAGCAGCGCGACCGCCATGATTCCTCGATTGAGCTTCATTCGTGCATACTCCTGGGTTTGCGTGAGCGAAGGGCGATGTCAGAGGCCGAGGTCGCCCAATAGTTTCGGCCATGTGTGGGCCCACGGACGCGCTTGTTCGAAAGCGCCGGAGGCGGCGAGCACGGTGCGGTCCGCCAGATGGCGACCAATGATCTGCAGACCCACCGGCAAACCGTCCTTGGTGAAACCCGCAGGAATGGTCGCAGCCGGCTGACCGGTCAGATTGCAGATGAAGGTGAAGCACAGCCAATCACCCGAAGTGACCATCTTGCCTTCGATGATTTCGGGCCCCTGCATGTAGAGCGGGAAGGCGGGCACCGCGAGCGTCGGCGTGATCAGCAGGTCGTAATTGGCCATGAACCGCCACATGCGGTTGCAGACCTTCTGTCGTATCATTTTGGCGTCGGTGAATTCTTCGGCGGTCCACTGGCGCTGCAGCAGGCCTACGAGATGCGGCGACATTTCCCGCTCGCGTCCCTTCATCATGCGGCGCATGCCGGACAGATCGGTATCGCCAGCGACGATGGTCCAGAAATAGGGAAACGGATCCTCCCAGCCTGGATCGGCTCGCTCGACCGTGCAGCCGAGCTCCGTCTCGAACACGCGAACCGCCTCGGAGACGACGCGGCGGACCTCCGGATCGACGGGCGCGTAGCCCCAGTCCTCGCTATAGGCAATGCGAAGACCCTTGATGTTCTCCCTGGTGGCTTCGACATAGTCGAAGTCGGCAGCCGGAATGGAATAGCGGTCGCGCGGGTCGGGTCCTGTGATCACCTTCAGCATCAGGGCCGAGTCGGTGACCGTTCGGCTCATCGGGCCGACATGTTCAAGCGACTCCCAACTGGACACGCCGGGATAGCGCTCGTCGCGACATCCCGGATAGAGCGGCACCCGGCCCATCGAAGCCTTGATGCCGTACAGCCCACACAGCGCCGAGGGAATGCGGATTGATCCCCCGCCATCGGAGCCGATCGCGAAAGGGGCGACGCCGGCCGCGACCGAGGCGCCTGAACCGGCGCTCGATCCGCCCGACGTCATGTCGAGATTCCAGGGATTGCGAGTCGCCGGGAACACTGGATTGTGGCCGACACCGCTGTAGCCGAATTCGGGCACGTTGGTTTTGCCGATAATGACTGCACCGGCCGCCTTGAGCCGCTCGACCACGATATCGTCCTCGTCCGGCACGAAGTCCCGGTAGAGCGGCGACCCCATGACGGTCAAAATATCCTTGGTGGCGACAAGGTCCTTGATTCCAACCGGCACGCCGGCGAGCGGGCCGGGGTCTTCGCCGGCGGCGATCTTGGCGTCGACAGCGGCGGCGGCGGTCCGGGCAACATCGGGGGTGGGCGTACAGAACGCGTGGATGTGCGGTTCGAGCTTGTCCATGCGGCGCAGCACGGCTTCGGCGACCTCGACGGCAGAAAGCGTCTTGTCCTTGACGCGCGCCGCAACGGTGACGGCGTCCATGCGGCAGATTTCGTTGTCAGCGCTCATGGGTTTCCTCCAATTGGTGAAAGAGCGAAGTGACAGGCGGCAAAATGGTCCGGACCGACGGCACGAAGTGGGGGCATGCTGCGGCCATAGAAGCGGCACGCGTTCGGGTCCGGATCGATCGGGCTCGTCGGACTGCCGTCGAGGCGCGGGCGTGCTTCTCCCCGCCGCGCCGGATCCGGGATCGCGGCAACCAATGCCTGCGCATAAGGGTGACGGGGCGCGGTGAAGAGGGCCTCTGCCGGCGCGATCTCGACGATCTTGCCGAGGTACATAACGACGACGCGCGAACACAATAACCGCACCACGTTGAGGTCATGCGACACGAACAGGTAGCTCATCGCCAACCGGTCCCTGAGGTCGGCCAGTAGCTTGAGGATCACGGCCTGGACCGACACATCGAGCGCCGAGGTCGGCTCGTCGAGAATCAGCAGCGAGGGCTCGACCGCAATGGCGCGTGCGATGCCCACGCGCGCTCGTTGTCCACCCGACAATTGATGCGGATAGCGCTGGAGCAGTTCTTCCGGCAGCCCGACCAGCGCCGCCGTCGAACGGACGCGTTTTGCGATCTCGGCGCCCTTGCGCAGGCGGAGCAGCCGCTTCAGCGGGTCGGCGATCGACTGAAACGCCCGGAAGGATGGATTGAGACTTTCAGTGGCGTCCTGGAATACGACCTGGATCCGCCGTCGGCCGGGCGTGGATACAAACCTCTCCTGCGACATCGCGGTGATGTCCTCGCCATCGAGCAAAATCTGCCCTGACGTGGGATCGATGAAGCGGCCGAGAAGGCGTACGATGGTGGACTTGCCGCAGCCGGACTCGCCCACCAGGCCAACGCTTTCCCCCGCCCCGATCATCAGGTCGACATTGTCGACCGCGTGGAGCTTGGCGCCGCGCCCCGCGCCCTTGATCGGGTAGAATTTGGCCAGCGATCGGGCTTCGAGCAGCGGCGCCATCACAGTGGAAACCTGCACCGTACAATATGCGCGGGCGACAGTTCCGCCCACGGGAGCTCCCGCTCGTCGCAGACCGGCTGGCGCCGCTCGCATCGTCCGCTAAAGCGGCACGGCGGCAGGGTACTGCGCAAATCAGGCAGCTGGCCGGGAATCGACGTCAGGCTGTCGAGGCGTGTTTCCGGGATTGGCGTGGCGGCCAGAAGTTGGCGTGTATAGGGATGCGCCGGATGATCGAGAAGCGCCTCGGTCGCGGCGATCTCCACGATATGTCCGGCGTGCATCACGGCAATCCGGTCGCAATATTCGCCGGCGAGGCCGAGGTCGTGCGTGATCAGCAGCGTCGACATCCGCGCGCTGCGGCTCATGTCCCTGATCAGGTCCATGATCACCGCCTGGGTGGTGACATCGAGCCCGGTGGTCGGCTCGTCCGCAATCAACACCGATGGCGTGCAGGCGAGCGCCATCGCGATCATCACGCGCTGGCACATGCCGCCCGAAAGTTCGAAGGGATAGGCCTCGGCGCGACGTTCCGGGTCAGGGATGCGGACGCGCGCCAGCGCGGCGATCGCGGCTTTCTTCAAATCGCGGCGTGGGAGGTTGGCGTGTTCGAGCAGCACGTCCTCGATCTGCTTTCCTACCTTTCGGATGGGGTTCAGGGCGGTGCGGGGGCTTTGGAATATCATGGCCATTTCGCGCCCGCGTAATTCACGCAACGCTTCCGGCTGCGCCGCCAGCAGATCGATGCCGCCCATCGTAATGCGGCCGTTGGTGATTTCGGCCGCCTCATCGTTGAGACCCATGACCGTGTAGGCGGTGACGGATTTGCCCGATCCACTTTCACCGACCACGCCGACGATCTCGCCGCGCGCGACAGACAGGGTTACGCTTTCCAGCGCCCGCACCACGCCGTGACGGGTGCGGAACTCCACCGACAGCTTCCTTGGATCGAGCAGATCGCGCAGCCCGTCGCCCAGCATGTTGAAGCAGAACACCGCGAGCACGAGGGCGGCCCCGGGGAACATGAAGGCCCACCATTCGCCCGAGATGATGTAGCTCGCGCCTTCGGACACCATGATGCCCCATTCCGGCGTCGGCGGCCGAACCCCGAGCCCGATGAATGACAGGCCCGCGGCGTTCAGGATCGCCCATCCCATATTGAGCGAGGCCTGCACCATCATCGGCGGCAGGATGTTCGGGACGATGTGGTTTAGCAGAACCATCAGGGACCCGTTGCCCCCCATGCGCGCCGCTTCGACATAGCCGAGATCGCGCCGCACATTCACCGCGGAGCGCGCGAAGCGGCAATAGAACGGCAGGTTGATGATCATCGTTGCGATGATGATGTTGAGTACGCTGTTGCCCAGCGCCACGACGATGCCCATGGCGAGAACGAACAGCGGGAACGCCATGATGGTGTCCATCACGCGACCGACAATCCGGTCGGTCCAGCCGCCGAAATAGCCGGCCAGCGAACCAAGCGCCAAGCCGACGAGGAACGACAGAGCCACAGCGGAGATCGCCATGCCGAGGTCTAGCCGCGCCGCCACGATCACGCGACTGAGGATGTCACGGCCGAGCGCATCGGTTCCGAAGGGATGGAGGGTGCTCGGCGGCGCGAGCTTGGCCGCGGCGGCGGTGGTTAGAGGATCGAACGGCGCGAGCGAAGGCCCGAAAACGGCGCAAAGCGCCAGCAGCGCCAGGATGATTGCGGCCGCCAGCGTCAGCCGGTTCTCGCCGAAGGCATAGCCGGTGTTGCGGGCAAGCGCGATAAGGCTCATGGCTCAGCCCTCGAACCGGACGCGCGGATCGATCAAGGTCGCGAAGATGTCGACCGCGAGGTTCAGCAGCACGTAGAGGATCGCCATCATCAGGACGAAGCCCTGGACGGCTGCATAGTCGGAGGCGATGACGGCCGAAACGGCATAGGCGCCGACGCCCTGCCAGCCGAAGACCTGTTCGATGAGAACATTGGAGCCGAGCAGGAAGGAGAACACCATGCCGAGGACGCTGCTGACCGGCAGTAAAACATTGCGGAACGCGTAGGTGATCAGAATTTTGCCCGCCGGCAATCCGCTTGCGCGCGCGGTGCGGACGAAGTCGCTGCCCAGGGCTTCCAGCATGGCGGCCCGCGTGATGCGTGCGATGGGGGCCAGCGCGAAAAGCCCGAGTGACACCGCGGGCAGGATCAGCTGGGCCAGTGCCGCCCGGAATACGCGCCAATCGCCAACGATGAGCGCGTCGATCGTGTAGGCCCCGGTGACGCGCGGCGGGGCTGAGAACACGATCTCGTTCAGGCGTCCGAGCGGCTCGGGAGCCCATCCGAGGAGAAAATAGAACACATAGACGAACAGCAGGCCGATGAAGAAGGTCGGGAAGGCCGCGCTGATGGTGACCAGGGCGCGGCAGGCGTGATCGACAGGTCCGTTGACGCGGGTCGCGGCCCAGACGCCCAGGGGAATGGCCACGCCGACGGCGAACAGCAAGGCGAAGCCTGACAATTCCAGCGAAGCCGGAAGCCGTTCGATAAGGTCGGTCAAAACCGGTTGGCCAGTGGTCAGCGAATGGCCAAGGTTACCGTGTAGGAGGTCGTTGACGTAGTAGACGAACTGCTCGGGAAGCGGGCGGTCCAGTCCCAATGTGGTGCGAATATTGGCGATGGAGGCGGCATTGGCGGCTGGCCCGGCGAAGTAGGCCGCCGGATCGCCTGGCAGCGCGTGCGACAATAAGAAGGTAGAAACGATGACACCTAGCAGGCTGGGAATCGTGCCTAAGAGGCGCTTCCAAACGAAAGCCATGAGCGGTCCGCGTGCTGGCATTCGTGAGCGGGGGGCGTCTGTGCCGGAGTGCATCAAACGCATGCATCACATTCATGTCTGAAGCAAGCGCCGTGCCATCTCCTTCGTTCCACGGGTCAGAGCAATGAGATGCTGCAACCTCAGTACCTTACGCACCTTATGAGTTTTTTAAAGGTACCGAAGCCGACGGCCGCATCCCAAACAGCGAGAAGTGGTTCGCGGACCGCTGCCGCACTTCGCGGCACATGCATGAAATTCATGCGTCCGAGGCCTAATTTTTTGGCTCAATGGACTTGCGGCGTATTGACCCAGACGATCCGGGCTTCGTCCTGTCCGACGTTGCGATAGCTGTTCGTCAGGTAGGCCTTGAAGAAGAAGGAATCGCCGGGCGTCATCAGGTAGGTCGTGTCATCAATGGTCAACTCGATCGTTCCGGACACGAGGTAGCCGACCGCTTCGCCCTGATGCGTGACGAGGTCGACCTTCTCGCCGCCAGGCGCCACCACGTGCACGTTCGCCTCGAGCAGGTT
>WNFM01329839.1_pt1 | contig 13588 bp, 18 predicted proteins | sample 5400271 | NCBI WGS metagenome assembly WNFM01 (sample SAMN13153352, study PRJNA577476) | soil metagenome | isolation source: 60 cm saprolite on Douglas fir-dominated hillslope | place: USA:California | collected 2013-09-17 | reverse complement strand
GGGCAGGAGCTTGCCGACGAGGGCGTCGAGCGCGCCGACCGGCGTCGCCAGCAGCGTCTCCCAGGTGCCGCGCTCACGCTCGCGCACGAGGCTCAGCGCACCCAGCATCAGCATGCCGATCATAACGATGACGCCGACCAGTCCGGGCACGATCGTCCACGACGTCCGCCGGTCCGGGTTGTAGAGCCAATCGACATCGACGCCGTGGTCATCGAGCGAGAACGGCGCGGCGCGGCGCTGCCAGTAGGCGCTTTCGAGCGCCGCCAGGGCCGGCCGCACGGCGGCCGGATCGGTCGCGTCGACGACGATGCGCGGCCGGGTCGGCGCCTCGCCGTCGGGCGGCGGCAGCTCGATGCCGACTAGCGCCGTCCCGGCCGCGACCATGCGCGCGGCGGCGCCGGGCGGCAACCTCGCCGGCGATCGCGATCGGCACGCCGCGCGGATCGAGATTGACGGCGTAGCCGAAGAGCACGATCTGCAGGGCCGGGACGACGGCGATCAGCGACAGCGTCATGCGGTCGCGGAGGAGCCGCAGGGTCTCGACCCGCGCGATGGCCCGGATGCGCCGCAGGCGCTGCTGGAGAGCGCGGAGCATCATGGCGCGGCGGGCAACGCGACATGCCACTCGGGCAGCGCCACCACGCGCGAGCAGCGCGCCGTCTCGGCCGGGTCGTGCGTCGCGACGACGACGCCGGCGCCCGCGGCGGCGAGCGCGAAGATGCGGCGCCACAGATCGTCGCGCGAGTCGGCGTCGAGCCCCGAAGTCGGCTCGTCGAGCAGGATGAGACGCGGCGTGTGGACGAGAACGGCGGCGAGCTGGAGCCGGCGCGCCCAGCCGCCCGACAGGGCTCCGGCCCGGAGGCGGCGGTGGCGCGCGAGGTCGAAGGCGGTGGCCGCCGCCTCGGCCGCGACGCGCGCATCGGCGAGGCCGTAGATCTCGGCGCGGAAGCGCAAATTCTCGATGACCGAGAGCTCGGCATAAAGCGAGAGGCGCTGCGCCAGGTAGCCGACCCGCGCGCGGATCTCGGCGGCGCCGCGCCGCACATCGAAGCCGAGCACCGTGCCGCCGCCTTCGTCGAGCCGGAGCAGTCCGGCCAGGAGGCGCAGCGCGGTCGTCTTGCCGCTGCCGTTCGGCCCGACGAGGCCGACGATCTCGCCTGCGCGCAGCACGAGCGAGAGGTCGGCGAGCGCGATGTGCCGGCCGTAGCGCTTGCCGAGCCCGGCGACGGCGATCAGAGACGGCGCGCGGCGATTCGTTGCGCCGTCAGCCATGGCGGTAGAGGAAGCCGCCGAACATGTATTTCGTCGCTTCGGCGCCGAGCGCCAGCACCTCGGCGCCCGCCGGGAGCGCGGCGCGCAGCTGGGCGAGGGCGAGCCAGATCGCCGCCGAGCCGGTGTTGCCGACACGGTCGGCGTTGACGAAGACCCGCTCGGGAGAGAGCCCGAGGCGCGGTGCGAGCAGCGCCGCGAGCCGACCGTTCGCCTGGTGCGGGATGACGCGATCGACGGCGCCGAGCTCGATGCCAAGCGCCTGCGCCGTGCGCACGCCGTGATCGAAGAGCGCCGGCCCGGCGCGCTTCACCGCGGCGAAATCATGGGCGAACTCGAGCGTGCCGCGCTCGGCGAACGGCGCATCGGAGCCGCCCGTCGAGAGCGCGAAGCCAGGCGACCGGTCGCGCCCGACCTGGCCGAAGAAAACATGGGAAAGGCGCGCGCCGGGCGCCGTTCCGCCGGGCGCCAGGACGATCGCCGCCGCGCCGTCGCCCATCTGGACGAGGTTGACGAGCTGCGCCTCGTCCTCGACGGCGCGCGGCGGGTCGAAATAGACCGAGCCGGTCTCGGAGCCGACGATCGCGACGGGTCCAGCGCCCGGCGTCGCGAGCAGGCCGCGCGCGATGACCAGCGCGTTGGCGAATCCCGTACAGGCCTGGCGCAGCTCGAGGTAGGGGCCGGCGAAGCCGAGTCGGTCGGCAACAAGGGCGATGTTCGGCGGCATGAGGCAGGCCGGGCTGGCCGTGTGGCCGATGAGATAGGCGAGGTCGCGCGCCTCAAGGCTGGCCTCGCGCAGCGCCGCGCCGAGCGCCTCGGCCGCCAGCGCCGGGTTCGAGTGGCCGGCGCGCGGCCGCTCGCGGCGCTCTGCCAGGTCGCGGCAGAGGTGGCGCGTCCTGATCCCCAGCCGGTCGGCGAGCAGCCGGGCGCGGCGCGGCAGGGCGATGCCGAAGCGCGTCTCGACCTGCGCCAGCAACTGCTCGGTTGGCACGGGCGGCCCGGGCAGCGCCACGCCCATGCCGAGCACTGCGAGCGAGGCGCGGTCGGCCCAGACCGGCGGGACGCTGTCGCCGCTCACGCGAAGAGCCCGTCCGGCACGCGGCCGAGGCGCGCAAGCAGCCTTCCGGCATCGACCCCGACACGCTCGAAGGCGGCGGCACGCAGCGCGAGCAGGCCGACGAGCTCGAGCCGCGTGCGCGCCGCGACAGCATCGAGGACGTCCCTGCGGACGAGCTCGGCCGCGAGGCGACGGGCGACCCGGACATGGCGGGCCTCGTCGCGGTGGATGCGGCGGAAGATCACGGCGACGGCCGGCACATCGGCGAGGACGCCGGCCGGGTGGAGCAGCGCGGCGAGGATCGAGCAGACCGCGGCGTCGAGCGAAGCGATCGACGTCAGGTGCAGGCCGATCTCGGGCTGCGCCAGGCCGTGATAGAAGCGCAGCAGCTCGCGTTGCACCGCGCGGTCGCGCGGCGGCGCCGGCAGCGCGCCACGCAGGCCACGCAGCAGGCGCTCGTGCTCGCGCTCCTCGCCGGCGATGCCGGCGAGGGCGCGGCGCGCGGTCTCCTCGAGCGGCGAGCGGCCGAGGCGGGCGAAGGCGAGCGACGCCGATTCCTCGCCGCAGGCAAAGACCTGGAGCAGCTCGGCGAGGGCTTCGGCCGGGACCGCTCCGAGCCGGAGCGGCCCCGGGGACGCGGCCGCCGGCGACGCTTCGGCGAGCCGAAAGCAGACCGGGGCCGCGGTATCGTCAGCGCGCGGCAACGAGGGGCACCTTCGGCACCGCTGCCCAGTACCGGTCGCCGGCCGCGATGCTGCCGCGTCGGTCGACCGACCAGAGCGCCTGCGCCACCGCGTTGTTGTTGAGGTAGAGCTTGCCGTCGACGACTGCCCATTCGTCGGGATCGATGTCGGCGATGCGGTTGATCGAGATCGCGTAGGCACAATAGCCGCCGTATTGCGGCGCGTATGTTTCGGGCGCCGCGATGAAGCGGTCGCGGTTCTCGGCCGACGCGAAGCGGTAGCGCGCCCCCTTCCAGTCGGCGGTGTAGAGATCAGTGCCCGGCGTCGGCTTGCCGCCGGTGAAGTACGCGACCGGGTCGTAGCCCTTGACCGCAAGCCCGCCCTCGGCGTTGACCGCCGGGATGGCCGTTTGCTCCGCGGCGCCGACGCAGCCGGCGGCGAGGAGCGTTAGGGCGGCGACGGCAAGGAGCCGCGGGGCCAGCGCGAAGGACTGCAGACGCATGTCTCAAGTCTCCATTCGTGGGTTGCCGAAGTGGGGGCCGTCCCGTCACACGGGTGCGCGGAGCGGGACCCCGGTCAGCGCGGCGCGCCGATCTGTGGTGCGGCGCAGGGTGCAGTCGGGCGCGGCCGCCCAAGCTCTCCGAGGCGCGCCGTGCGGCATGGCCCCAGAGCTCGTGAAACAGCTCGCGCTGCTGGCCGCCGCCGAGCGGCTCGACATGCGACAGCCCGCGCTGGAAGCTGCGCTCCGCGATCCGCCAGTGCGCCACGACGCACGCAATCGCGGCGTCGAGCAGCGGCAGCCCGGCGAGCTCCCAGGCGGCGCGCAGCTCGCCGTCGAGCGGCGAGGTCGCGGCAGAGGCGAGCACCAGCCCGTAGTGCAGGTCTATGAACGGCAGCGCGATCTCGCCGAAGGCCTCGATCGCGGCGGCGCCGGCGGCGTCGCAGCCCGCGACCATCGGACCGCGCGCGTCACGCCGGAAAACCGGCCGCCGAACCGCCATGGGTGACTGAGGATGCATCTCGGATGACCACCATTCGCGAGCTAACAGCATCGCCGGCGCGGCCGGAAATTCCGGCTCGGCATGGTTTCGATCACCGCAGCGTATAGGGACGGGGTCTCGCGCTGTGAGGCCCGATTTCGTCGGGGGAGGCTTCTCCACGGCAGGCTCTCCGACCATGTGTGGGTGGACCCGCAGACCGCTCGGCGCGCGCCGACCGCCCCGCTGCTCCTTATTCGCGAAGCCGGCGCGCGCGGTTACCACCAAGCCGTCGAATCACGGGAGGATGGCCACGAATCCGGATCACGGACTGGCGGTCGCGGCGCAGGACAGGGATCGCGCCGCGTACAAGCGGCTGCTGCGCGAGATCCGGCCGTTCATCCGCGTGGTCGTCGCCCGACAGCACCGGACGGCGGATCGCGCCGAGGACGTCGTCCAGGACGTGCTGCTGACGGGACATCGGGTTCGGCACACCTACGATCCGGCGCGACCGTTGACCCATTGGCTGGCGACGCTCGCGCGGCGGCGCTCGATCGACATGCTGCGACGCCGCGAGGACGCAGCGCGCCGGCGCGGCGGCCGCGATAATCGACCACCTCGCAAAACCGTGTGTTCGGAGCCGCCGCACGGCGTTCATGCGCGGCGCGAAGCATTTAATTCTGCAGCATGTGTAACCAGATCGCGGCGCTGCCCGAAACCACCAGCTGGGGAGGAAAGGAGCAGGACTTGCAGAGCGCGGCGGCGGCGTCGCAGCCACAGCGGTTCAAGACAGTGGTGCAACGGCTAAGCGTCCACTCATCTGCCGTGGATAATTGTGGCTGGGATGCGTTGATGATCGCAACCCAAAGGGGTGATGCGTCAGCCTATCGCCGCCTCCTGTCCGAGGCGGCCATTTGGCTGCGACGCTATTTTGCGCGGCGGCTGCCGGGCGCAATGGTCGATGATGCGGTTCAGGAAACGCTGATCGCCATTCACGAGAAACGGCATACTTACGATCCCAGCCGCGCGTTCGGCGCTTGGCTAGCGGCGATCGCGCGCTACAAGTGGATCGACGCGCTCCGGTCGCTGAAAGCGAAACCGACCGAGATGCTGGCCGATGATATCGCAGTGCCGAACGATGACGAGGCGATCACGAGCGTCTGGTCTCTCGAGCGGTTGCTCGACACGCTTAAGCCGGCCCAATCCCGAGTGATCCGTCTCGTCAAGCTTCAGGGACTCAGCATCGAGGAAGCGTCCAAAGCAACCGGACAGTCCGCCGCCCTCGTCAAGGTGAACATCCACCGCGGCCTGAAACGGCTGGCTTCACTCGTGCGGAGTGAGTCCGATGCAGTTTGACCCGCTCATCAATCGCCTGGTCGGCGAACTGAAGCCGGTGCGGCGCCGCACGGCCTGGGGCGACGCGCTCGCGCTTCTTGCGCTTGCCGCCATCGAGCTCGGCCTGTTCTTGGCTTTGGGTATGATGCGCCCCGATATGCCGATGGCGATGCACCAGCCATCCTTTTGGTGGAAGCTGACCAGCGCGGGCCTCATCGCCGTGGTCAGCGGCGCGATCGCCGTCATGTCGCTCGATCCGATGCACTCCCCACGCCGAGGCCTGCGCTGGATCGTCGCCCTCATCGCGCTCTGCCTAGTGAGCGGATGGATCCTCGACGCATCGCGCGACGGGCTCTCCGCCTTGGTCGATCGCCTCGATTGGCCGAATGGGTTGCAGTGCCTCTTCAAGATGGTGCTGCTGTCGGTGCCGGCGATAATCGGCCTCGGCCTGCTGATGCGGCGCGGCGCGCCAACCGACAGCGGCGGCGCCGCCTTGGCCTCGGGCTTGGCAGCGGCAGGGTGGGGCGCCTTCGTCTTCGTGTTCGCCTGCCCCTTTGACGATCCCCTCTACGTGGCGCTCTGGTATTCGCTCGGCTGCGGAGCGGTGACGTTGTTCGCGCGCCTGGCGCTACCTCGATTGACGCGCTGGTGAGACGGGGCCGTCGGGCCTCCTGCACCTCTCTCTCAAAACACCGGCCGCGAACCACACACGCTGTAACCGGGCAACGACGGAGCGCGAAAGAAGGGCTGTGCGCCGATCGGCGCACGGAGCAATCGCAACCGAAAGAGAGAGACGCATGTCTGTACAAACAAAGGTTTCCGCCGCGCTCCTGGCCACCGCCGTCACGGCCGCCTTGGCCTCGGCCGCGTTCGCGGCGCCTCTCACCAAGGCCGAGGAGAACGCCGCCGTCGCCGCTCACAAGGAGAAATGCTACGGCGTCGCCCTCAAGGGGCAAAATGACTGCGCCGCCGGCCCCGGCACGACCTGCCAGGGCACCTCGACCGTCGACTTTCAGGGGAACGCCTGGAAGCTCGTTCGAGGCGGCACCTGCACGAGCATCGAGGTTCCGGGCGGCAGGCACGGCTCGCTAACCGCGCTGAAGTAGTCGCCCGACGTCAGCTGGAAGGCGGAGACAACCCCGATGATGAAAGCAGCAACCCCTATCGGGAACTCATCGCGGCAACCGAGCCTCCGCTTTCCAGCCTATTCCGCATTCGGCCTGGCCGGGACGAGCTTCAAGCACCAACACCTGCAAGCCATACTCGCCCAAGGGAAGTATCAAGGCTTTTTCGAGGTCCATGCGGAAAACTATATGGGGGCGGGCGGGCCGCCCCATCGGGCGCTCGAGCGCCTTCGTTCGGACTATCCGATTTCGCTGCACGGCGTCTGCATGTCGATCGGTGGCGCGGAACCCCTGGATGCTGCGCATCTCGAGCGCTTCCGCGCGCTGGTCAAGCGCTACGAACCCGCGTTGATATCGGAGCATCTCGCCTGGTCGAGCCACCAGACGACCTACTTCAACGACCTGCTCCCGCTGCCCTACACCGAGGCGACCCTTAGGCGCGTTGTCGAGCATATAGACGAGGTCCAGAACGCTATCGGCCGGCGGATCCTGCTGGAAAACCCTGCGACCTATGTTGCCTTCAGCGACTCCACGATCTCCGAGGCAGAGTTCCTGCACGCGCTGGTTCGGCAGAGCGGATGCGGGCTGCTGCTCGACGTCAATAACGTCTTTGTATCGGCGACCAATCACGGGTATTCCGCCGAGGGCTGTCTCGCCGAGTTTCCGCTGAGCCACGTGGAGGAACTCCATCTGGCCGGACACGCCGAGCAAGCGGACGACGAAGGCGACCCACTGCTGATCGACAGCCATGACCGGCAAGTCGCAGCCGCGGTCTGGGCCCTTTTCGAGAGTTTGGTCGCACGATGCGGACCCCTGCCCACGCTGGTCGAGTGGGACAGCAACATTCCCGATTGGCCCGTGCTGCGAGCCGAGGCCGAGACCGCACAGGCAATTCTCGTCCGTCACGCTGCGATGATCGGCAGGTCCGCCAATGCCGGCTGACGAACTCGGGCAGAAGCGGGCCGTCCGGACGCCGTCCTATGCCGCGGTCTTCGCCTCCGGCCTGATCGATCCGCAATACGAAACGCCTGCCTGCGTGATCGGCCCCGCCGGCAAAGGCGCGGTCAAGCGCTACAATGTCTACCGCAACAACGTCACCGTGAGCCTTATCGACGCTCTCGCCGCCATTTTCCCCGCGACGCAGCGAATCACCGGCGTCGAGTTTTTTCGAGCAATGGCTCGGTTCCATGTCCGTGCCACCCCACCGCGCTCGCCCTTGCTCTTCGACTACGGACGCCAGTTCCCGGAGTTCATCGAGCGCTACGAGCACGCGCGCACGATGCCGTATCTGGCGGACACTGCACGCATCGAACGCGCATGGCTTGACGCATACCACGCCGCCGACGCTTCGCCGCTGGCGGCACAGGCCCTTGCGACGATCCCGATGGAGCGGCTTGCGGACATCGTGTTCGTCCCGCATCCGGCGAGCCGAATCGTCCCGTCCCGGTTTGCTGCCCTCTCGATCTTCGCGGCGAATCGCGGCGATGGGCCGGTGGGACGCATCGAGGGCTCCGTCCCGGAAGACGCGCTGATCACGCGTCCCGCTCAAGAAGCGACCGTCCGCCTCCTGCCGCCGGGCGGCGCCGCTTTTCTGACCCGACTGCTGTCGGGCCAAGCGCTCGGCAGTGCCGCCGCCGCGGCGCTCGAGGCAGCGCCCGATTTCGACTTGGCGGGCAGCATCGCCGGCATGATCGAGGCCGGCGTCTTTGCCGCGCTCCACGACGGAGATCACCGATGAACACCGTGACCGAACCTCAGGTCTCCAGCGGCGGCCTCAAGCTTCAGCTCTGCACCACAATCAACAAAGCCGTGGCGCTCGTTTCTTCGATAGCACCGCCGTCCTTTGTCCAGCTGCTGCTGCGCGTCGCTCTTGCCGTTCCGTTCTGGCGTTCCGGCGTCCTGAAATGGTCGGGATTCCACCTCAACGACACCGCCGTGCTGCTGTTCAGCGACGAATTCAAACTGCACCTGCCGGGTGGTCCGTATTCCTTTCCCGCACCCGAGCTGATGGCTCTCATGGCAGGGTCGGTCGAAATCCTGGCGCCGATTTTGCTTGTCCTGGGCCTGGCAACACGCTTCGCTGCGCTCGTCTTGCTGGCCATGACGTGCATCGTCGAGCTCACCGTCCCGGATGGCTGGCCCGTTCACATCACTTGGGCCGCGATGGCGATGGGCATCATGGCGTGGGGGCCCGGCCGCCTATCGGTCGACCACACGATCGCAAAGGTCGGTGGAATGCACCGCCCATAGGGGGCAGCGTCTGAAATCTCCCTCACGAGCATTATTCGTCCTACGGCGAGAAATCCCTCTTCGTCAGGGCACGGGCTCGGTCTGAGGGCGATCCCAGCTCAGGGGGAAATGCTCTCGTGCGGGCATGGACGTGACCTCTCAACCTGTGAAGGCTGATTTGATACGGCAATCGACAAGCCACATCGAGAGACTGTCGGCAACGTGGCGCGATCTTCCTATCGACCTGATCAGCAGGTCTCCGATCGCGCGTTGGGCTCCGATCCCCTGCGTCTGATCGTCGGCAACGGCTTCATGGAGCACGGCTTCGCCAAGCTGGCCAGGGGCCTGGATGCGTTCGCCGAAATTTTGCAGGCACTTGGTGTGCCCGCGCCTCATCTCATGGGATGGCTGACGATGTTGGTTGAGGCGGGCCGCATCGACGTGCTGTTCGTCGTTGCCGGCGGCGGCACCATGCTGCCGCTGGGGTCAATCACCGAAGAGTACGACGACACGTTCGGCGGCAATGCGAAGGGCGTGCTCTTCACGGTGCAGAAGGCGCTGCCGCTCCTGGTTGACGGCGCCTCGCGGCCTCGCGCGACCCAGGACAACAAAGCACCGCCGAGCCCCTTCTCATCATGAAAAATCGTTCATGCCGGATCGCCAGCTCATTCGACCGGCCGCTACGCGTCAGGCTGATGCATGCGCGCTGGACGGCAAGCGGGTTATGCGTCGGGTGTCGCTGACGCGGATCCAACGCATAGGCATCAAGTCGCGGCCGCCAGCTTGTCTTGCGTCTTCGTTTCGAAGTCGCCAGCATCATGCCGCTCGTACAGCTGGCTGGATGGCTCGCCCGTGATGCGGTTCACCATTCTGCCGCGCCGCACCGCCCGCCGCTGGCCGATCGACTCAGCCCAGCGCTGAACGTTCTTGTAGTCCTGAACCGACAGGAACTCGGCTGCCTCGTAGGCCCAGCCCTTGACCAAGCCGCCATACCAAGGCCAGACGGCGATATCGGCGATCGTGTACTCGCCGCCGGCGAGATACTCGTTCTCCGCGAGGCGCCGGTCGAGCACGTCGAGCTGGCGCTTCACTTCCATCGCGAACCGGTCGATCGCATATTCGATCTTGGTCGGCGCGTACGTGTAGAAATGACCGAATCCGCCGCCTAGATAGGGCGCGCTTCCCATCTGCCAGAACAGCCACGACAGGCATTCGGCGCGGGCGCCGCCGCCGGTCGGCAGGAAAGCGCCGAACTTCTCGGCGAGATACGTCAAGATCGCACCAGACTCGAAAACTCGGACGGGCGGCGATCCGCTGCGATCCACCAGGGCCGGGATCTTCGAGTTGGGATTGACCGCCACGAAGCCACTTCCGAACTGATCGCCGTCGCCGATCCTGATCAGCCATGCATCATACTCCGCGCCGCGGTGACCGAGCGCCAGCAACTCCTCGAGCATGATGGTGACCTTCACACCGTTCGGTGTCCCGAGCGAGTAGAGCTGCAGCGGATGACGACCGACCGGCAACTCCTTCTCGTGCGTCGGGCCTGAGATTGGTCGGTTGATGTTGGCAAACCGGCCGCCGCTCGGTTTGTTCCATGTCCAAACCTTCGGCGGCACGTACTCGGACGTGTTGGTCATCTGCAAGCCTCTCAGCTTTTGGGCGGATGCAATCGTGATGCGTCGTCAAGACCAGAGACCGATACGGCCCGAGGCGGGCCGGGACAGGCTCGGCTTCGATCGGCATAGGTCTCCTCTTCACGCCGCTGCACTTTGCCTTTTGGTTCGATCGTTCTAAAATGCACCATGGCGGCGAAGATGGCAAGATGCCGGCGACACAAGGTGTGGACGGGTAGTACGATGGCGAGACCGCGAGAATTCGACGAAGCCGCTGTGCTCGACGCAGCGGTGGAATGCTTTTGGAGCCGTGGCTATGAGGCTACGTCGGTCCGCGACCTCATCAAGGAAACGGGGCTTACCGGCGCCAGCCTCTACAACGCATTCGGCGACAAGCGCGCGCTCTACGAGAAGGCGCTCGACCATTACGTCGAGGGCAGTATTGCGGATCGGATCCGCCGCTGTCAGGAACTACCGCCACGCGAGGCGATCGGCGCGTTCTTCGCGGAGATTCTGAAGCGCTCGCTGGGAGACCCCCAGCACAAGGGCTGCATGCTGGTGAACGCGGCTCTCGATGTGGCGCCGCACGATCCGGGGTTCCAGAAGCTCGTCGCCGAGGTGCTCGCCCACATCGAGAGGTTTTTTTTCGGTTGCGTCAGGGCCGGCCAAGCCGGCGGCGTGATTACACGCTCCGTGGCCGCGAAGGACCTCGCTAGGCATCTGCTTGGCGTCTTGATGGGGGTCCGTGTTGGAGGGCGTCGTAGGGGCTGCCCTCACCCTCCTCGACGGCGCAGGTGATCGGTCGGCGAGGAACGGCAGCCGCCAGAGTACAGCATGAGCGACCCGGTCCCCGCCATCGCCGAAGCGGCCGCGATCGGCGAAACCGCCACGATCTTCGCGGATATCCGCCAAGTCTTGGGCGTCGATGTCGTCAACCTCATCTGGCGGCACCTGGCGACGATCGAGGGGGCACTGGCGTGGGCTTGGTCGACGCTCCGTCCGCTCTATGTCGACGGTTCGGTAACCGCAGAGGCGGCCATGTTGCATGCCGAGCTTGCATTGCCACCGATGCCTCAGATCCCGGTCGAAGTGTTTTCCGGTCTCGGTATCCGGAGGGACGACCTAGTTGCGATCAACGACGTCCTTGCCGCATATGACCGCACCAACGCCATGGCGTTGGTTGCCTTGTCTGCGCTTCAGGCAGTGCTGGCTGGCCGGGCGCAGTCGAGTGGGGAGACGGATGGGCAAACACTACCGGCGCTTCCGGCCTCGCCACGGATCGCTCTGCCGGCCCTGCCCAACCTTTCCGAGTTGCCGGCGGACACCACGGCGCTGGTGATGGCGCTGAACGGCTTCGGCACACGGCGGCAAGGTGCGATCCTGGCCAGCATGTATCGCCACCTCGCCTATTGGCCATCGTATTTGGCGTCCGCCTGGCTGCTCCTCGCGCCGCTGGACGCCGACAGGAGGCTCGAGGCCGCGATAGGAACGGCAGTGCAAGCGGCCGAGCGGCGGGCGCGGCGCCTACTGGCGCGGCTTAGCGCCGCGGAGATCGCGCCGCCGCCCCTTGCGACGACGATTGCGACGGCAATCGAACCATTCGTCGGCGACGTGATCGCGAAAATGGTAGTGATTTGCGCGCTGCTCCGCGACGCAACCCCTGGGGACATGCTGGCTCGTCCGTGAGCGAAAAGAGAGAATGAGAGCCGAACTCCCGAAACATGTCGAAGTCTTTCGGGAGAACGTCTATCCGCCACGTGCTGTACGCGTCGGCAGCCGACGGGTCTATGTTGGTTACTGGAATAGGATCGTCATGATGAGATTGGTCGACACGCCACTCGAGCCGCCTCGCCTCCAGCGCAATGAGGACGACTTCGCCGTTGTCAGGCAGATCGCGGAAAGCGGCAGGGACTACCCAGTCCTCATGCTCAACATGAACCGCTACAAGCCAGATTCAGGCTTTCCGGATCGTGGCGCCTATCACGAGTACATAACGGGCCTAGGCCCGTTCCTTGAAGGTGTCGGCGGCAAGATTCTTTGGCGATTCCCGGTCCTCGGCCAAGCGGTTGGCAATCAAAAGGTAGATGAGATCATCGCGTGCTGGTACCCGCTGCACCGGGTGTTCCTTCACCTTTACGACGCGCCGGGCGCTGTTGAAAATTTCCGTCGCAAGGGCCTGTGCGTTGAATACGCAGTCATCCATCGCTGCCCTGGAAATCTTTCTCCATTCGCTCCTTAGAATGGCACACGCCGGATGCGGCTGTGAACTGAGAGCCTGCAAGCTAACGTTCGGGGCAGGCGAGCATGCCGAGGGGGCCGACCCGCCCCGCTCAACTTCAGACAAGCAGCGACGTCCTTGATGAAGCTCGTTTTGCAAAGAAGACCTTATTTGCCTTTAAGCCGTTCTCTCTAACTGTCGTTTTCGAAGTGAGAGGCTGGAGTTGGAAGCGAGCGCTCGGAGGTCTGCTTCTGGCACAACGGAGACTCGCTGGTTAGCAACGTGGTAGACGGGACGGCCGGAATTGCCCGAAAGCCGCCTTGAAATCGCCGGCTGTTAGCGGACAGCGCATGGTGTTTGACCTCTCAATCGGAGGAGAATGACCATGCAAGATCAGGATACAGCGCGCCAGCAACGTGCAAGCAAGACCCCATGGAATAAGGGCAAATTGCTTGGCGCCAAACCGCCGTTGCGAACTAAACATGTCTGGGCGATCGGAACCAAGCTGCAAGTCGAGGGTCGAACCCGAGACCTCGCCATGTTCAACCTCGCGATAGACAGCAAGCTCCGGGGCTGTGATGTCGTCGGCCTTAAAGTCGAGGACATCGCTCCACAGGGCCTCGCAATGGATCGCGCAACTGTCCGGCAGAGGAAAACCGGACATCCCGTCAGATTCGAATTGACCGAGCAGACCCGGGAGGCCGTTGACGACTACATCAGGTACGCCGGCAAGAAATCTGGCGAGTTTCTCTTTAGAAGCCGGCGTTACCAAAATCGATGCATGACAACGAGACAGTACGCCCGACTGGTGTCGGGATGGATCGCAGGTATCGGATTGGATTCCAGTTTCTTCGGCACGCATTCGTTACGCCGCACCAAGGCGACGCTCATCTACCGCCGCACGGGAAACCTGCGTGCGGTCCAATTGCTATTGGGGCACACGAAGATCGAGAGCACTGTGCGGTACCTCGGCATCGAGGTTGACGATGCCCTGGCCATAGCCGAACAGGTTGAAGTCTGAAATACCCGGGCAGAGCAGACATGCTCTGCCCGTTGTCCTATGGCCGAGTCGTGCCAAAA
>WNFM01120390.1_pt6 | contig 13590 bp, 15 predicted proteins | sample 5400271 | NCBI WGS metagenome assembly WNFM01 (sample SAMN13153352, study PRJNA577476) | soil metagenome | isolation source: 60 cm saprolite on Douglas fir-dominated hillslope | place: USA:California | collected 2013-09-17 | reverse complement strand
AGTCGGGCATCCAGCGTGATTTTCTCCGGCGGTACCTCGAACATGTTCTCAAGATAGCCGCGGAGCGTAGCAAATGTCTCTTCCCTCGAATACATCGACCTATTCCTTGCGCAGCGTCTGGATGAACTTCGCCAGGCTGCGCACATTGGCAAAATGTGCCTTCACTTCGTCCGTGATGGTTTCAATCTTGGTGCCATAAGTTTTGCGAATGGCGACCCCGAGTTCCAAAGCATCGATGGAGTCCAGCCCCAACCCATCGTTGAAGAGCGGTTCTTCACTGTCGATTTCCGAAGGATCAATCCCGTCGAGTTTGAGGGTCTTGACGATCAGCTCTTTTAATTCGCGTTCCAGATCAGCCAGCAGCAAGGTGTTCACCGTAATACGTCTCTAGTTGTCGTACCAGCGCCCGCGCAGCTAAAGGCCGTTCTTGGTGGCGCAGCAAATCCTGAGCATTCAGATTGTCACCGACCACGACGCGGAAATGCGGCCGATGAGAGGGGATACGCCACCATGGCTCGCCTTTCGTCAAGGTCAGAGGTGCACACGTGATGGTGATTAACTGAATATTTGCCGCTGTCAACAAGGCGATATTGGCAAATCCCCGCTGAAACTTCGGGAATTTCCCCGGTTGCGTCCGGGTTCCCTCAGGAAACACAATGATATTATCACCACTTTCGATTGCCGTCTTGCAGGCCGTCAGCAGGGCCGGCGCATCGAGATTATTTGGTATATAGCCGGCCAATCTGACAATGCCGCCAAGATAGCGGTTATGCCAGAGTTCATGCTTGACGATGCATTGAGCGCGCGGCAGCAGAGCCATCAAGAGCACGACATCGAGGAGAGTCGGATGATTTGCGACGATCAGCTGACCGCGACTGCGCAAAAGCACCTCAAGTCCCTCGACTTGCAAGCGAATAAGACCCAACCATTGCAATAGATTAACATAGAAGCGGAAGAAGACGTGGATCGCATATTGTGCATTGCGATGGCTGGCGCTTCCCGTCAATTTCCAACCGACGACAAATGGCAAGATCGTCAGCGCCGCCACCGAGCCGCCGCCAAATATCAGGGCAAAAGCAAATCCTGTTGCCGTCAATCGCCAGGCTCGGTCCATCGCCCTAGTCAGCACGGCGCAAATTCCAGGTTATGGTTTCACCAGCAACCATGAGATACGGCTCTGGCGACAGGAAAAACCGCAAAAACTCTTGTGCCATCGGCATTTTTGCTCCAGCGACAGAGCCGGATACCTCCGCCTTTGGTACCGTTGACAAGGTAAAACGCCCCGCTGCCGCTGCTTCGGGCGCCACAATATTCAGCGCCATAATCATCGGTAATTGACCATCATAGTCGTCACTGAAGGTTCGATAGGCACCGGCGAGGGGTTCATCATAAGTGACGAGCAATACCGAACTGCCGCGGTCTTCATTCAGGGTCGTGACCGCTTCCAAAAGGCCGTAGCCCATCGTATCGGCGCCGGCCGAAATCAGTGTATGGCCGGCCTTGTTTGCGGCATGAATTGACAGCAGCCCGGCAAGCGCATGATGCACCGACATGCTGAAATCGGATGGCGATGGCATATCTTGGGCGGAAAGGTTTTCGAGGATACGCAAGGTCGTGGAAAATTCACCGTGACGCGAGGCAAAGATATAGCGCGCCTGTCCCGCCGCTTCCGTTGCCAGGGCGGCGGTCACTACCTTTTGCCCAAACGCCGTCATCCGCCGGCGTAGCATCATGGGCAAGGATGTAAAGCCTCGATGAATTGCCATCGATACCGGCCCAATGCCGCCAGTCTGCCGGCGTTTCCAATCCTGGCTGCCAAGCGAACCAGCCAGCAATGCCGAAAGCAAGATCAGATGACGGCATTTGAATGGCGTCCACTATTGCGCGACCAATTATCCTTGTTGACCAGCGGTGCCTCTTGCGAGAGCACTGCCAACACGCTCCAAGATCTTATGTAACTATTTAAAATATATAACATTTAACTCCATAAGACAGCAGTCAAGGCCGGACACTGCTATGTGATCATTCAGCTGCTATCGCGGTCATGACGAACGATTTCCACTGGCCACTTGCGGCACCAGGGGCATCTTACCCATCTTCCGGATCTTCTAGCCAATTTGTGATAGTTTTTCCTGGGAAATATTCCAATCGAGACATGCAACTAATTGTAGCAAATCGAATGATCTTCCTGTCAGTTTTGCGCGACGATAGCGACTCTGCACGGGCTGCCCTCGAGCGGTGGCAATGGCGTTTGCCGGCCAGGTCCGCCAATAGACCGCAAAGCAGTGTCGCCTATGCGCTCCTGTTTGATCTTCTGTCCGAGGTTTATGGCGGGATGGCCGAAACGCTGCAAATCGATCATGAGGATTCCGGTCGTCCGTTCCTGCGCGATGAAAACGGATTGCACGGGCAAATGCCGTTTATCTCGATTTCGCATAGTGCGAACTGGGTTGGATGTGTCGCCACAAGGCACGGTGACATTGGCCTCGACCTGGAAATGGCACGCCCCGGCCGCGACGTTATTGGTATGGCTGACGCCGCCTTCGGGCCGACCGAAGTTGCCGAGGTGCGGCGAGTTGGTGCAGCCGCCTTCTATCGGATCTGGTCACTACGTGAAGCACAGGCTAAGGCCCTCGGTCGCGGCCTTGCCATGGTGATAGATCGACAGGATCATGTCCCGATCTCGCCCGAAACCGGGTCCTGGTCAACCGTGAATAATGGCAATAGATGGTCTTGGCTGGTTGATCAACCCCATGAAAATCTGCATCTCGCCATCGCCGTGAGGGAAGATCAGTCGGTTCGGCCGAATCACTCGACGATGCAGGTGCAAAAATGTCACGTATCATCGGAGCTTGCATTCGGGCCGTCTGTGCAGATTACTCTTTGACACCATTTAGATTAGTGATCGATTCAACAGATGCATCGGATTGACCAGTTTCCGCTTCAAGCCGGGCTCTATGTCCCGGAATCGAGATTTGGTGTCTGGTTTCTCAAGACTGAAACCTGGACCAAGCATGTGCTTGAGCGCGCCATCAATGATCTGCAGCGACTGATCATCGACCCGCGTGACAGCTATCCCGTCATTGTCGATATCGGCTGCGGGCGCGGCAAATCCTTCGCACTGTTGCAGCAACGATTCCATCCACAGCGCATGATTGGTATCGATATTGATCCCGAGATGCTGAAAATCTCAGCCTCCACTGCATCGGCACATGATCTGCCCGTCATCTTCAAGCAGGCCATGAGTTGGCAAACGGGCCTCGCTGATGCATCGGTCGACATGATCTTTTGCCATCAGACCTTTCATCATCTTGTTGAACAGGAAGCGGCACTGGCGGAATTCATCCGCATTCTGCGGCCCGGCGGCCTACTGCTCTTCGCTGAATCGACGCGCAAATATATCCATTCCTGGATCATCCGGCTGCTCTTCAGGCATCCAATGCATGTGCAGCGCACGGCGACGGAATATCTGGCAATGATACGCTGGGCTGGTTTTGAGGTTCCAGCTGCATCGATCTCCCTGCCCTATTTGTGGTGGAGCAGAGCCGATCTCGGTATTCTGGAAAGCTGGTTTCGCATTCGACCACCGAAAGATCACGAAGAAACCCTGATCAACCTTGTGGCTCAAAAGCCACGTGTTGATTGACCGGGTGTTTAATCCCGGATTTACAGAATGCCGGATTTACAGAATGTAAATCGATCCCTGGCGCACAAGGAAGCACCGGCAACAAGATTCACGTCGGCGCATGACGGCTGAGGCGACCGACTAACGCCCTCTCAACGACGATGCCAATTTGTCGTAGCCTATACGGCGCGGCGACGACCGGATTACGGCAGCTGCCTTACTGACCGCGCGAACGGCACATCAGGCGCTTCATGCCGCCCACTGAGCCAGATCGGCTTGCCAAGCATATCTGCCGAGACTTTTTCAATTTTCCAAAGACCACGACGACGGCCACGCGGTCCCCCGCCACCGCACCGTTTGTTGTCAATCGCGGCCGCAATGGGCATGCACGTCGATGGCGATCGTTTTTTCTTGATCACCGTCATCACTGTGTAATGAAAACTTCAGATGATGCGTTTCTGTAGTGAACACATCAAGAGTCGCGATATCAGCAATCACCATTTCTGCAGCTCAGGTCGGAAAGAAAGCCTGACCGGTGCGCGGATGGGTGTTGCCTGATGAATGTGCCTAGCGGGGTGTCAGATGCAGAGGAGCCAGATGATGTCCATCGATCTCGCCGCTTTGTCCGCCGCCGAGCAGGAAGCGGAAGTGCTCAGTTTCGAAGCACGGATCGCACAGACCTTGCCTCGCCTTTCGCCAGCCGAACAGCGCGTGGCGCGCTTATTCCTGGCACAAAAGGAGGCTTTGCTATTGGGATCAGCGGTAGAGATAGCCAATTTGGCCGGCGCCAGCGACGCGACCGTGGTGCGCACGTCGCGCTCACTCGGCTATGACGGGCTCGCCGATCTGCGCGAAGCAGTGCTGAGCGAACTGACCAACAGCCAGCCGAGCCCCAGCGGCCGGTTGCGTCGCACCCTCGATGAAACCGGCGAGGATTCTGGCGCTGCCTTGCATCACGTGCTGGCAATTCATGAAGAGAGTCTGCGGGTGTTGCATGATCCTGCTTTCGAGCAGAGCTTCGCCGCCGCCATCGAGACTCTCGCCCATGTGCCGCGCTGCCATGTCTTCGGTATTGGTCCCTCCGGCGCCGTTGCCGATTATGCCTGCCTGCAATTAAACCGCGTCGGCCTTGCCAGCAGGGCGCTCTCGGTCAGCGGCATCGGCCTCGCCGATCGGCTGATCGGCCTTGGCCAAGGCGAAGCCATACTGATGATCGCCTATGCGCCGATCTATCGTGAAATTGCCGTCACCCTCGATCGCGCCGAGAAACTGGCCATGCCGGTGATCTTGATCAGCGATAGTCTCGGCCCGTTTGTCGGCGACCGGGTCCGCGCCGTGCTGCCGGTGCCGCGCGGGCGCGCCGTCAATCTCTCCATGCATGGTGCAACTTTGGTCGTGATCGAGGCGCTGGTAACGGCGTTGGCCGCCCGACGGCGCGAGACCGCCCTCGCCTCGCTGGAAGATCTCGGCGCCCTGCGTGGTGCCCTTGACAAGGATTGGCTGAAACGCCGTCTCGCTAAGCGCGGTGCCAACGCTAAGCCCAGTTAATCGCCATCGCTCATGACCGGTAACTGCTTTCGATCCTACCAACTCGCCAACCCACAGACCTGCAACGGGAGATATCAGACATGATGAAACAGACCTCCATCGGCCTCGCTCTGGTGCTGGCCGCCACCGCCGGGCCGCTGGCCGCCCGATCGGCCGAAGCCGCCGACCTTGTGCTCTACGACGCGCTGGATTTCGCCGGATCGGTCGCCAAGGCGTTCACGGCGAAGACAGGCCTAACTGTCGATGTCGTCGAACCGGGCAGCACCGGCGAAACCCTGGGTAAGATCGCCGCCGAAGGCACCAATCCGCAATTCGACATCGTCTGGCTAGACGGTTCGGCGGTAATGGAGCGCATGGCCAATGACAAAGTGCTGCAGCCAATTCCCGATGATGTCTATGGCGGCATCGCCTTCACCGATCTCGGTAAATCGCTGGTGCCACAGAGTCATGCCTTCCTACCGACGGGCGCCAGCACCACGGCGATAGAGGTCAATACCAAGAAGGTGCCGGCCGATCAGTTGCCGAAATCCTGGAGCGATCTCACGAAATTCGCCGGCAGCGTCGCCGCCAAGGACCCCAATCTCTCCGGCCCGGCCTATCAATGGTTGGCTGGTTACTTTCAGACCGTCGGTGTTGATGCCGGCAAGTCAGCGCTGCAGCAGATCCTGACCGAGAAATCCCTCGCCGGCCTCTCCAGCGGCGGCAAGGTCAACAAGGCGGTACTGACTGGCAATGCCAAGCTCGGTATTAATCAGGACAGTTCCATCATTGCCCAGCAAGCGGCCGGAGAGCCGGTGGTCGCCGTCTATCCCAGCGAAGGTTCGGTTGCCTTGCCGGAAGGTCTCGGCATCGGCGCCAAGAGCCAGCACCTTGATGCGGTGCGCAAATTCATCGCCTTCGTGATGAGCCCGGAAGGCCAGTCCGCCATGCAGGCCGGCGACGATACCGATTTCTATTTTCTGCCCGTGATCGCCGGGGTGAAGCCGAAAGCTGGCCGCAATATCGAGATCAATTTTGTGCATCTCGATGATACCGCAGCCGCTGCACAAGAGACCGAGTGGAAGCAGTGGTACAAAGAGCATTTCGTGCCGTGACGCGCTTGCCCATGACCATCGCCCTCGATCATCTGGAATCGGACCATCCCGATTTGAATCAGTCGAGTGCAGAACAGGAGGGGGTCGCGGCAACCGTTCGCGGCCCCCGTGATCACGCCAGCTTGGCACGACGTAGCCTGCTGCTGCCGCGGCCGGGCCGGCTACTCGATGGTTTGTTTTACTCCCTATTCATTTTGCTCTTGTTCCTGCCCCTCGCCATGGTGCTGATCCAGGCGATCCTGCCTAATCTCTTCGATCCGGCAACGAGTACAGCATTGAGCTTCGGCCCCTTGCGCCGCATCTTTGCCTCGCCGCGCCTGGCTGCCTCTGTGCTCAATTCGCTGCGGCTTGCCGCCATCGTCGCCGTTACCGCGACCCTGCTCGGCGCCTTCTTCGCCATTCTTGTTCAACGTTGCCAACTGCCGTTGCGGCGTTGGATCGCGCTCCTACCGTGGCTGGTTTTTCTCACCCCCGCTTACCTCAAGGGCCTCGCTTGGGTGTTGTTGATGTCGCCCGGTGGTTATCTCGCCCAGCTTGGCCTGCTGCCGCCGGGTCTTGATCGCGTCTTCTTCGCCATACCGGGCCTTGTGTTTGTCCATACGCTGAGCCTCTTTCCGCTGGCGAGTTTCATCATCGGCAGTGCCTTGGCCGGTCTCGGCCATGAATGGGAAGAGGCTGCCAGGCTCTCTGGAGCATCCGTGCTCAGAGTCTGGCTGCGCATCAATCTGCCGCTGCTCGCCCCTGCTTTCGCCCTCAGTGCCATCGCCACGTTTGCCGAGGTGCTGTCCGATTTCGGCCTTGCCTCGACCATCGCCCGGCTTTCCAATGTCGGTGTCCTCACCTATGGCATCTATGCGGCGGCCAGTAGTTATCCTGTCGATTTCGCCATGGCCGGCTCGCAAGCATTGGTGTTGTTGGGCCTGGTCCTCCTGGTGGTGGTGGCAGATCGACTGCTGCACCGGCAGGTGGCCACCAGGCTGATCTCCGGTCGCGCCAAGCCAGCCCGGCCTTATCCGCTGGGACATAAACGCTGGCCGTTGCTGGCACTGGTCTTCGTCATTGCCAGCCTGGCCTTGTTCCTGCCGCTTGGCGCCATCGCGGCCCGCGCCGTGAGCCGATCGCTCGGCAATGGCCTGGCCTGGAGCAATCTCACCAGCGCCAATATTGTTGCTGCCGTGACTTGGCACAGCGAGATCAACGGTGCCCTGTTGCGCAGCCTGTTCTTTGCCGGGCTGACGGCGCTGATCACCACAACTTTCGCTTTACTGCTCTCGACCAGGCTCGACCGCACCAACCGCCTGATGCGGCCCTTGGTGCTTGGCCTCTCCTTGGGCGCCGTGGCCATTCCCGGCATCGTGCTCGGCTTCGGCTATATCCTGGTGTGGAACCGCTTGCCTGGTTTTCGCGATTGGCCCTTTCCTCATTATGGCTCCAGCTCCCTGTTGATAATGGGCTATGTCGCTGCCGCCTTTCCTTATTGTCTCGTCATCCTTCTGTCGGCGGTCGACCAATTGGCGCCCAATCTTGCCGACGCCGCGAGACTATTCGGCGTTGGCCCCCTGCGCCGGTTGCTGCGCATCACCCTGCCGCTGATTTGGCTCGGTCTGGTCACCGCGTTCCTGATGACTTTCATCCGCACGGTTTTCGAATTACCGATGTCGCAGATGCTGATCCCACTCAGCGGGCCGCCGGCACCGACCGTGATTCTTAAACTCTTCAGCCACGACCAGGATGGTCGTGGCGCCGCCTTGTCCCTGGCCGCGATGATCGTTGCTGGCGGTGGCGCCACCATCGCCTGGCAGATCACCAGATATCTGGCCCGACCCATCGTCGCGTTGCCTGACCCAATCCGGAGACCGTCATGATGCTGACAACGAGGCCGACGCAGATCGCCGAAGCGGCGATTGTCGAGGAGATCACTGCCTTGCGCTGTGCCGATCTCGTTAAGAATCTGGGCGGCAAGCGCATCATCGATGCGCTGAGCTTCGATGTCGCACGGACCGAGGTCGTCTCGCTGATCGGTGCTAGTGGTTCCGGCAAGACCACCTTGCTGCGTCTCATTGCCGGGCTGGAAATGCCGGATGGCGGTGAGATTGCCCTTGGCGGCGAGATAGTCTGGAGTAAGCGGCGACAGGTTCCGCCGGAACGACGCCGCATCGGTATGGTCTTCCAGGATTACGCACTATGGCCGCATATGACGGTCGCTGGCAATCTCAGCTTCGGCCTGCAATCCCAGGGCTTGAGTCCGACGGAGATCACTAAGCGGGTCGATCATGCACTGGAGGTAGCACGGCTCGGCACCTTGCGTGACCGGCATCCCAATCAGCTGTCGGGCGGCCAGCAACAACGCGTCGCCATCGCCCGCTGTCTCGCGGCCCGACCAGCCTTGATGTTGTTCGATGAACCGCTCAGCAATCTCGATGCCGCCTTGCGCGAGGATCTGCGGGTCGAGATGATGGACCTGGTGCGGCGTGAGGGTATCACCGCTGTCTATGTCACCCATGACCAGTCGGAGGCCCTTGCGGTCTCAGACCGGATTGCCGTCATGCGGGCTGGCTGCATCGCCCAATTTGACACGCCGCAGCGCCTTTACGAGCGACCGGCCAATGCCTTCGTCGCCAGTTTCATCGGCGGGTTCTCGCTCCTACCCGGCCTGGTGGCCGGCAGTCACTTTCTGATCGACCGCCTCGTTAACACCTCCTTGCGGATCGCTGCCGGCAGCGATGGCACCGGCCTCCTGGTGATCCGCCCGGAAGATGCCCGGCCGGCCGCTGCCCATCCCGGCAACCACCTGCAGGGCGACGTGGCTGCTTGCGCCTTTCAGGGCCGTTGCTGGCGCCTGATGGTGGCACTTGGGCCATATCGGATCAGGCTCGATTGGCCGCAGAATGTAGCGGTCGGCGCAACGATCGAGTTCTCGCTGCCGCCGGATCGCTGTATCGTGCTGGCAGGATAGGTTAAGTAATATCAATCGCCCCATGCTTTTCGACTCGCAGGAACCCGCATGACAGATCTCACCACACTCACCTCGACCGTGACCGCCGCCTTTCTCGGCTCCTTCGTCGAGGTCGTCGAAGCTTTCACCATCGTCCTTGCCGTCGGCCTGTCGCGGAGCTGGCGACCGGCCTTCATAGGAGCCGGACTTGCCCTTCTCGTTTTGGCTGCACTGGTACTCGTCTTCGGTCCGCTGCTGTCGTTGATACCCTTGCATCTGCTGCAATTCGTCGTCGGTGCGCTGTTGATCCTCTTTGGCCTGCGCTGGCTGCGCAAGGCCATTCTGCGCGCCGGCGGCTTCATCGCCTTGCATGACGAAGCAAAAGCCTTTGACGCCGAGACCGAAACGTTACGTCGTCAGGCCGCCGATCGGCGAGCCGATTACCTGGCAGCCCTCGCCGCCTTCAAGGCGGTACTTCTCGAAGGTGTTGAAGTCGTCTTCATCGTCATCGCCGTTGGGGCCGGACACGGCCTCACGCTCTATGCCAGTTTCGGTGCCTTGGCCGCCTTCGTCCTGGTCCTGGCGATCGGTCTTCTTGTGCATCGTCCGCTGGCTCAAGTGCCGGAGAATACGCTGAAATTCGTTGTTGGCTTGATGCTCACAAGCTTTGGTGTGTTTTGGATCGGCGAAGGACTTGGTGCTGCCTGGCCGGGCGAAGATCTCGCTTTGCTTGGCATTCTCGGCGTTCTAGCCTTGAGCGCCTTCATCCTCACCCGCTGGGTACGCGGCATGGCCGCTACATCTTTGCAAGGGAGTGCCCACTAATCATGTTCCGCAGCATCGTAACCGAATTCGTTGGCCTCTTCATCGATGATGGCAGCCTCGCCTTGCTGGCCGCCGTACTGATCGCCGCAATCGCCGCCGCCGTGAAGCTGCTGGCACTCCCGGCCTTGGATGGCGCGATTCTGCTGCTCTTCGGCAGCATTCTCATCCTCGCCGACAGTCTGCGCCGCGCCGCCCGGGGGAAATCCAACCGATGAGGCCATTTCCAAGTGACCTCATCCCGATTTTCATAACGGGGATCGTTGGCAAATTCCTGTGATGACGGATGGGCTGGAAGCAAGGCGCAGTTCAAACCCGGCGAGCGGCGACTGAAACGCTAAGCCTCATTGCCGGCATCCCGGTATGTGAGCGGGCTGTCGAATGCGCCGTCTATTCCTCGCCCCCGACAGGCTAGGTGTATAGTCTCGCGGCGTGATGGAGCGGATTTAATCTGAATCGTTCTGGCTCTGTTGTCCATATTTTGCAGACGTATTCGGGCAGATGTATTCGGGAGGTGTGAGACCTCGACGAGTCTTCAAGCGTTTGGCGACGTCATAGGCCACCAGGAAGGCTTCGATATGAGCCTTCGGTTCGCGCGGCCCCATCGGCGTATCTGCCGTGCCTGCGGTTCTGAATGCATCAGAATCGAAACGTGAACAAGCCCCGCTTTTCATAGACGGCGGCTGCCTCTTCGATGAATTCGGCGACCTTCAAGGCCTTGTAACTTTCCCGCAGGATCTGAGCCGCTTCCAGCAACGTGGCCTTGCTCTTGGCACGGCCCGGACGTAGCAATTCATATACCTCGAGCAGATAATCCTGCGGCACGTCGACGATTTCGGCCGCTCGCTCGAAATTTCGCGCGAGTGTTGGCCGACCGGCCAGTTCGGCGATCCGGGCCTGATCGAGCAGAGCCAGGGGTGTGATGCGCAGATCTTCCAATGTTACCTGCCCCGCTTCCACCTCGGCAAGGGTCAGATCATCCAACGATTTACCGAGCGCCGTCTTGACCAAATCCGGCCGGTTCTCAGCCAAAGGATAATCGGTAATGCTCTGAATGCGATCCATCAATGGGTCTCCAAAAACGTAATCTCGATTTCTTCCGGCTTGGCGTCATCGACGCAAAGCGACACTTCAATGGCATAGATCAGGGCCACCTGGGCATGAAACCGGGCGCCCATGGCCTGGCCTTCCGTCGGCACGACGATCGGTGACGGCATTTCGCCCTTGGCATAGGTCGCCGCATTCTCGCCGAAGCTGCGATAATGCGCGAGCGAGGTGATCGGCGCATTCGAGAAGAGTTCGAGATTGTGGTGCGGCAGTCGATCGGCCTGATGAATGACGGCGGTTCCCTTGGCTTGAAGGCCGATACCGATGCCTGATCCGGCGAGATGAGCAGCACTCAAACCGAGGAAGGACGTGTCGGCGGTATGGCGCATGCGCACGATCCGCGCCGTGCCGCCCTTGGCGGCGATACCGTCACATAGGGCGCGTAGTACGTCCGACAAGGAATGCCCTGCCAGGGTGCGGAATAACGTCAATCCAAAGGCGGGGCTGACGCCGATAACGATTTCGGTCGCCGGACCGGTCATTTGTGCTTCGCCCAGTACTTTGTAGCGAATGCGCTTGTGTTCCCCTGCCGCGAATGTCGCTTCTGTGCGCAGCACTTCATCACGCGTAAGGACATCGCGGATTGCCGCCAGTTCCTGTCGGCGCTGCTCACTCAAACGGTAGCCAGTGCCTGGGCCGGCATAGTCATTGGGGTCATTGACGGCACTGATGACATGACCATTGCGTACCACTGCTGCTGTCTGCAGATAGTCGCCAGAGACACGCAACCGCACCACATTGAGCAGATTCTGTGCTTCTTGCCGAAAGCCGCGAACTGACAGGGCCTTGACGACATCGAGTACGGTGATGCCGCGTGCCTTGATTTTATCACTGATTACGGCAACATCGCGCGGGAGATAGCTTTCGGTCTCGTTGGAACCCGAGGCAACCACAACACTGCGCTTCATGTCCTGGCTGGGCGTACCGAGCTGTAATTCGTCGAGCACCGCGGCAAGCGCATCGACCGCCCGTCGACGCAGATCGAGCGCTTCAGATTCACCGACCGAGGTCAATCCACCGTCGGCCTCGAAGTCACGTTGCAGGACCAGGAAATCTTCCATCTCCTCGCCATTGAATGAAGATGGGTTGAAGGAGTTGTCGTACTTCAAAATCGACCCCATGCCGGAACAGACGAGATCCGATCCGGCAATGAGAATGGGCAAGATCTTCGCGCCGACCCGGATTTCCGATTCCGAATGCCTTGCGTCATTGCCGGTCGCGCATTCGAGATCGAGCCAGACGGCAACAAGATTTTCCGCCATCAATTCCCGGACGCCACCTGGCATTGTCGAGGCTAGCGGCGCACCGTCGATACCGCCATTTTGCGTCCCCTGCACGCCCATGGCGCGCTGTAAGCAGAGGCACCGCGCTTCGAGATAGAGGAGCGACTTCGATTCATGCGATCCCATCAGCAGTTCAGAAGCGGCACCCGAGGTACAGCGCATCTTGATGCCGCGCGAGGCATAGGCCGCCGCCAGAAAGGCCTTCGACCAGGGCGTGTCGTCACCATCAACAAAGGCCCGTTCAGTACCATAGACGGATACCGTCTCGGCATAGGAGGTGAAGCCCGCCATGCCGATTTGCAGTTCCTCGGCTTCCTCGCTGGAGCACTGAAACAATACCCCCCAGCGTCCGACGGCAGCGCCGACGGCGCAGGCCAAGGCATTGGACCAGGCGTTGCGTGCAACGCGCATGGTCGTTTCCACTTCATCGAAACCGAAAGCGACGGCAGTCGCTGCATCCGCCGCCAACTGCAACGGATCGTCCTTGGCATTGGTGACATGACCTTGATTGCCGGGGGTCTTTCTGGTGCGCATCTTGGAAAAGGCGAAGGCAATCTCGATAGCCGACAATTGCGCGACGACTTCTGCCAGCTTGGCCGGCGTCAGGCCATGGGCAAGGCGCGCCAAATCGGTGCGCGGGACACTGACATCGACCAGCATATGGGCGATCTCCGCCGAGGGGATCGCCATGGCTGTCGGTGCCAGGTCGAGATCGAGATGATGATGAGCAATGAAGCGATCGATCATGTCGAAATCGGCCGCCGCCACACCGTCCATGCTGACAACCTTACCATTGGCAATCACCAGGCCCGGTTTCGGGTCCTTGGCGCCCCTAAAGGCCGAAAAGCCGCTTTCGGGGTCTTCGACGGCGAAACGGTCCAGGCGCAAGGGTCGTTCATCCCAATCGACAAAGCGTCGCCAGCGATTGGCGTTCGATTGCGGTCGGTCACTCATCCAATCCTCCATGCCACGAGAACCGACCCGGCAAGCTGCGGGTTCTGACCGAGATTATGCCTCACCGTCATGCCTGTCTTGACTGATTGTTCCTCGGCTTTGACGATGTTCATGCTGCCTTGCAGCATGAACATCGTCATTCATTCGCTTTTGCCAGCGAACAGGCGCAGCCCTGACACCAGACCATAATAAACTGATTTTAAATGGATTTTATAAATTGGC
>WNFM01063777.1_pt1 | contig 13590 bp, 8 predicted proteins | sample 5400271 | NCBI WGS metagenome assembly WNFM01 (sample SAMN13153352, study PRJNA577476) | soil metagenome | isolation source: 60 cm saprolite on Douglas fir-dominated hillslope | place: USA:California | collected 2013-09-17 | reverse complement strand
CCTCGCGCAACGAAGATCCCGGCAAGCCCGACGATAAATTAAGCGATCGCGGCTTGGCCACCGAGCTGCGCACCGATCCAGTTTTTCTAGGCTTGCAAAAGACGCGCCTGGTGGATCCAGTGATATCGTTGCCCGGAACCAACGATCATCCTGGCGACTATCGCTCGAGCGGTTGCTCCGCGTGCCATGTGATTTACGCCAACGATCGCGATCCTTTGCACTCTGGCGCGTACTCCGCGTTCGGCCACTCCGGCACCAGCGCAACGGTTGATCCAACGATCGACAAAACGCAATCGGGCCATCCGATCAAGCACGTCTTCACGCGTTCGATTCCGTCGAGCCAATGCATGGTGTGCCATATGCATCCCGGCACGAACATGCTCACGACGTACTTCGGGCTGACCTGGTGGGACAACGAAATTGACGGCGAGAAAATGTATCCGGCCAAGCAGAAAAATCCCAGCGAAGAAGATCGTTACCGGTCAGCGCTGAAAAATCCGGAAGCCTCCGCGGCGCGCGGGCTGTGGGGTGACGAAAAATTTCTCGAGCAAACCGGCAGTCCGGAATTCAACAAGCAGCTGAAAACGACGCAATTCGCCGATTTTAATGGCCACGGCTGGGTTTATCGAGGGGTGTACGCGCACGATCGCAAAGGCAACTGGCTTGATTCGAACGGCAAGCAAATCGCATTTGACGATCCCGATCGTTTCGGCAAGGCCGTGCACCTCGCCGACGTTCACCTCGAAAAGGGAATGCAGTGCCCGGACTGCCACTTCGGGCAGGACAACCACGGCAACGGGAAAATTTATGGAGAGCCTCGGGCGGCAGTTGAAATCGATTGCGTCGACTGCCATTGCACCCAGCTGCGCCCGCGGGGGGACGTCATCTGGAGACGCAGCGCACGCCGTGGGGATTGCGGCGCTTCGAATGGCGCGGCGACACGCTGATTCAGCGCTCGATGAGCGATCAAAACAAAGAATGGGAAGTGGCGCAGACTCGCGATACCGTCACGCCGGGCAACATGCATTTCAGCGCAAAATCTTATCGCGCAAAATTAATGGGCAAGAACGGCGACGTTCTTACCGCATTTCCAAACGACGAAACTGCGCTCGCCCACACGAATCGCTCCATGACTTGCTATTCCTGCCACACCTCGTGGACGCCGACGTGTTTCGGCTGCCACTTGCAGATGACCGCCAACGCCAAACGCGACATGTTGCACAACGAAGGCCTAACCACGCGCAATTACACTAGCTACAACTTTCAAGTTCTGCGCGACGACATTTACATGCTCGGCGTGGACGGCACCGTTACCGGCCACCGCATTGCCCCCGCGCGTTCGTCCTGCGCGGTGTTAGTCAGTTCGCAAAACGCGAATCGCGAATGGCTATACTACCAGCAGCAAACAATTTCCACGCCGGGCTTTTCCGGCCAGGCGTTCAGTACCTTCGTTCCGCATACGGTGCGGGCCAAAGAAACCAAGCAATGCAGCGATTGCCACGTTTCCAGCGCCAACGACAACAACGCCTGGATGGCGCAGTTGCTGCTGCAAGGCACCAACTTCATGAACTTCATGGGCCGTTATATTTATGTCGCCACCGGAAGCCACGGACTGGAAGCGGTGGCCGTCGCCGAACACGACGAGCCCAATGCCATTTACGGCAGCGACCTGCAGCGAGTCGCGTATCCCGACAATTACAAAAAATTCGTGTCGCACGGACGTGAACTGAAAACCGCGCACGAACATCCCGGAAATGTCTTGGACGTTCAGGCGCGTGGCGAATACGCCTACGCCGCGCAGGGCAAAAGCGGCTTTCGCGTTTTTGACATCGCCAACATCGACAACAAAGGCTTCTCCGAACGGATAACAACCGCGCCGGTTTCACCGCTCGGGCAGAAATTCTTCGTGTCAACAAAAGATGCCGCCGCTGTCGCGTCGCCCACCACGCTGGGAGTGGATCCGCTGCGCGTGCAGCTTCCTGAAAACGAGGAGCAGGCGATTCCGCCGCTCTACGGATTCCTGTACGTTGCCGACCGAGAAGAAGGGCTCGTGGTTATTGGCAATCCCGATCTGAAAGCGAAAAGCCCCGGCGTCGGCACGCTGCTCGATGGAAATCCCGGCAACAATTTTCTGCGGCGTGCTCTGGCCTTCAATCCGGACGGCATCCTAACCGGAGCTCGGCGCATCATCGTCGCGGGAAATTTTGCGTACATCCTCACTGGAAAAAATCTGGTTGTAGTTGACCTGCAGAATCCGCTCGAGCCAAAAGTTACCGCGACCATAGGCGCACCATCTCTCGACGGTCCTCGCGGCATCGCGGTGCAATTCCGCTACGCATTCGTCGTCGATCGTTACGGCATGAAAGTGCTCGATGTGACCGATCTCGCGCATCCCAAGCCAGTCGAAACTGGAAAAGTTGCGCTTCCCGATTCGCGCAATATCTATGTCGCTCGCACCTACGCTTACATCGCAGCGGGCGGCAGCGGACTGGGCATCATCGACGTTGAAAATCCCGAAGCTCCGCGGCTCGATCAGGTTTTCAATGCCAACCAGCAAATGCACGAGGTGAACGACGTGAAAATCGGAATGGTTGCGGGCAGTGCATTCGCGTTCGTGGCCGACGGCTACAATGGCTTGCGCGTTCTGCAAATCGTGTCGCCGTGGGACGATCCCGCGCATTTTTCCGGATTCAGTCCTCGCCCATCGCCAAAATTAATCGCCACTGCGAAAACAAAAGGCCCGGCGCTGGCAATTTCGAAGGGAATTGATCGCGACCGCGCGGTGGACGAGTCTGGAAATCAGATCTCGGTTTTCGGCAGACGCGGTGCTCGCCCTCTAAACAAAGTGGAAACGCAGATGTTGTATCAGCGAGGCGGCAAGCTTTATACCGTCGAAGACGAGCCGGCTCCAAGCACCTCCGCAAGCGACCCGGACTCCGCTGGTCGCCGTTCCTGGCAGGCGTGGCTGACGAATGCAGGCGAATGGTTTCGACACGCCAAGGCGCCCCGAAAATAATTCGCTTTTTATTCGCTTTGTACATTCGTACGGTTTTCGCTACTGGCCACCCAGCCGTCATCGTTACAGTACCTAAATTCTTTGGTTTTAACCCTTTACCCGTGAGCGGCATCTAATCATCATTCAACAAAGTGTTCACGTTTCTGTGCATAGCACCCATCAAAATAATTCGTGACCCTCCAGCAGGTGAACACAAGTACGCTATGAGTAGTGGGGGCGAAGAGGCCGCAAGTGTCGGCATAGGACCCGCGAGGGCGGGCCGCAAGAAAGTAAGAAGGGGGTAGCAAATATGGTGCAGCAGTATCTTCTGGCTAGCGATTTTGACCAGACGCTCAGTTTCAACGATTCCGGAGTCGTGCTCGCCGAATTGATCGGTGTGCACGGCTTCCATGAAAAGGTCCGAGGTTTGGCCCAAATTAACCTGGTACAGCAGGGCGCGGAACTCTCCTACCTGATTCTCCATGACCCGGAGTTCCGCCGCGTCCGGCGCGAACATCTGGTGGAGGCAGGCAAGCTCATCCGGTTGAAGCACGACGTGAAGCTATTTGCCAAAACGCTCGAGACGCTCGCGGACGGTTACAAATTCGATTTCCACGTGATTTCAGCCGCGCCGCAGGAAATTATTCAGTCGGCGCTTGAAGGCATCGTGCCGCCGGAGAATATTCACGGCACCAAGTTTTATTACGAGCCCAGCAACGGCGAGGTAAAAGCTATCGTTCGCGCCTCGGCCGGCTGGGGCAAAGTTACGGTGCTCGAAGAAATTCGCGCCCAGCTTGGTATCAGCCATGACCACATCGCTTACATGGGAGACGGCAGCTCGGACTTACCGGTGATGATGCACGTCAATCAGTACGACGGTTTGACCATCGCGGTAAGCGAGGCGGAACTCATTACCCGTATCGCGCGCCGCACCGTGCTCAGCGATAACGCCATGAGCGTTCTGGTACCGGTGCTCGAAGAAGTTTTGCGCTGGGATTCATCGAAAATCCGCCGCTACTTTGCCACCCAGGGCCTGATGCTGCGCGAATGGGGCAAGATGCGCACGGATTTGCTCACCATCGAGGATTCCGCGGAAATTCCCGCCGCGGAGGATCCAGCGCCGGCTCAGGCGCCGGTCATCACGCACTAACTAGTCCGCACTCCGCATAATGGGCCGCGAAAATGTACGTGCCCGCTGTGTTTATGGTGGCTCATGGCGTTAGAATGCTTCGCGCAGCAACAGCTTGCGCGTCGTGGTGTTGCCTTTGGAGGCTTGAATGGCGAAGAAAAAGATTCTCATGCTGGCTGGGGATTACGTCGAAGACTACGAGATCTTCGTTCCGTTTCATGCGATGCAAATGGCCGGGCACTCCATGCACATCGTTTGTCCCGGAAAGAAATCCGGCGAATGGATTCCTACTTCCATCCACGATTTCGAAGGCGACCAGACCTACACCGAAAAGCGCGGCCACAATTTTGTGCTGAACGCCACTTTCGATGAGGTCAAAGCCGAGGACTACGATGCTCTGATGATTCCCGGCGGCCGCGCGCCGGAATATATCCGCATGAATCCAACGGTCATCGAAATCGTCCGCTACTTCATGAAGGAAAATAAGCCAGTCGCGGCGATCTGCCACGCCGCGCAGGTTCTGGCCGCCGCCGGAGTGCTGAAGGGACGGAAGTGCAGCTGCTATCCCGCCACCAGTCCGGATGTGACGCTCTCCGGTGGAACCTATGTGGATGTGCCCATGGACGAAGCGGTGGTGGATGGAAACCTGGTGTCGGCCCCGGCATGGCCGGCGCTGCATTCTTTTATGTCCAAGTTTCTGACGGTGCTGGGAACAAAAATCGAGCCCTAGAAAATTTCGAGGCGGGCAGTTGCTACGAAATCTTCATGTGGATCTCGGGAGGCGGGCAGTTGCTACGAAATCTTCATGTGGATCTCGGTGCCGCCTTTTTCGTAGCGCACTTCGTCCATCAATTGATTGATCAAAAAAATCCCGCGCCCGTGGGTCGAGAAGAGATTTTGTCCCACGATCGGGCTGGGAATCGACGTCGGATCAAATCCTTCTCCGGGATCGCGAATCACCAGCAGTAGTCCCCTCGATTCATCGCACGCCACGCAGCACTCTATTTCCTTGCTGGGATCGCTCTTGGCACCGTGTACTACCGCGTTGGCCAGCGCTTCCAGCAGCGCGATCTCGACTTCGCGCTCTTTTCCCGCGGCGCATCCCATCGATTGGACGATTTTCATTACGCCCTCGACGAACGGCGGAATCGATTCCACCCGGGCTTCCATCTTCTTTTGCAGTTTCAGGATCAGCTTTTTGCTCTCGAACTCATACTTGGGAAGCGATTCTTGCATAAAGTACCGTTCAGCTTTCCATGAGCGTTTTCCGGTCTTACGGGAGATGCGCAAACTCGCCATCCCACTTCTAAATCTTATCGGAAAAATGCCGCCGCGGAGTAATTCTTACATTTTCGGGCCCCGGAGACTTTGCCAGGTGAAGATCTGTTCTCGCAGCGTGTTCAGGCTGTTAGCGATACGGTCCGCCTCCGTTTTCACAAAAGCGTAAGTATTTGACTGCAATTCGGGTGTCCGCGCCAGACGTGAATACGCCCCCCGCAGATCGGGAAAATCGCGCTCGGTGATTCGCTGGCCGCGCAGCTTCGAAGAAAGCAATTCGAGCGTTTCATCGACATCTTTGGCAAATTCTTCGAATTGCAGTGGTGGATTTTCACCGTGGTTCCTTTGCGGAATTCCGGCTTCCAAGGCGATCATCGAGTGCGCGAACCGGTGCGAAGACGCAATCATCGCATTAGCAAGCGCCAGTCGTTCCGCCGTAATACCCGGCTCCGCTCCCAGCCGGTCCATCGAAGTCTCCAGGTTGGTGCGCGCGATTCGCGCCGCCTGCCTCGTCCGCTCACGTTCTCTCGCCGATGCCGAATCCGGATCGAGCAGCATCGCGCTGATTGACCGAAATGAATTACGGTACGCACCGAGAAGCGCCGCGGAGAGGTCCGGAAGCCGATTTCGTTCCCACGTTGGCCAAACCAGATAAGCCACCAACGCGAACGCTCCACCAACAATCGTGTTGATGCCACGCGCGGCGATTACGTCCTTCGGCGCGATTCCGGTGATCGATATCAGCAGCACAATCAGCGCGCTGATCACCACGCCAAAGATTCCGTAATTCGCCGGCCCAATCCAACGGCATAGAAACGTGAACACCCCGATCAGCACGATCTCCGTCGCGGTGTGAATCGGCAGAAAATGAAATAGCGCGGTTGCCAGCAGCAGACCAAGTAGCGTCCCAACAATCCGCAGCACGCCTCTGCTGAAGGTCACCGCGAATTCCGGTTTCAGCACCAGCACAATCGTCATCGGAATCCAGTACGCCCGGTAGGGATGCAGCACCCGTCCCACCGAATCGCCGAGCACAACGCAAATCGTCAGGCGAATCGCATGCCGGAATGCCACTGACCCCAAGTTCAAATTGGCAAAAAGCGTCGCAATACGGCTCGTGAATCGCATCCACAGCGGCTGCTGCGATTCGCGTTTCTCGGATTCCGCTTCGCCGGTCGGTGTTGTGTTACGCGCCAGATCGATCACCGCGCGCAGCTGGCCTCCCAGCGCGTCGGCCTGGAACTTGACATCGCGCGCCACCGCATTCGAAAAGCTCTGCGCGTCGTCACTTTGCGCGCGGCCCAGCTGCTCCGCCAACGCAATACCCAAAACCAAACGATCCGCCTCCAGATTAATTTCTTTTCCGGAAACCAGACTGATGCCAATCGCGTTGAGCAGATACGCGGCGTTGGCGCGGTATTGATCCAGCGTCACGATTGTCGGATCAAACGCATTCGCCCTCGTCAATCGAAAACGCAATCGCGCCAGCGTGGTCAAACTCAGCCGGATGCGCTCCGCTTGCGACAGCAGTGACCGGTAACGCATCGCCGCGATCGACATGTCGGTAGTCAGGTTGGAAAGCGCATCATGCGCCTGCGCAATCTCCCGCGTACCCAATGGAGCGGCAGTTCCTTCGCTCGGGCGTGTGGCGATTTTCGCCAGTTCGAAATACAGTGCCGCCAGCGACCGCCGCTCCGGTTCATACCGTTGCACCGGCCACAACGCCACCGACAGCGCGATCTGCAGCAATCCGCCGGAAAGCGCCAGTCCGGCCGCCTGCAGCGCCTGCATCGGTGTTAACGCTTGCGCCGAAAACACGACCAGCACCACCGTGCTGATTACTCCCACATCCGCGGCCGTGGTTCCCAGCACCACCAGCATTCCCGCGATAAACGCCCAGGCCGTTGCCACTATCACCGCAACCACGTTGCTGTGCGCCGTCAATCCTCCCAGCAGAACCGCCACCGAGCACCACGCGGTCGAAGCCAGCATTCTCTTCGCTCGCCGCGCGTATGGATCGCTGCCGTCCGAATACGATACGTTCAGCGCGCCGCTGGCCATTGCCAGCCCGCCGCGTGGCATGCCCAGCGCGAAGCCCACCATCAGCCGCGCCACCACTCCCGCCGTATTCCGCAGCGCCTGCCATAGGTTGATTTTTGAACGGTCCACGCGCGTGACGATTTGCCATAATCCAATCAGCGGATTTACATGTTGATTTGCCGGCGGCGCGGTTTTCTCGGGCGCGGGCGATGTCGTGGGAGTGGAAGCCATCGGAAATCGAGTTCGCGCTTGCCGCTGCCTGGTAGCGCGCGCCAACAAACGCGAACAACGAATTTAGCGCAAGTGTTCCAGTAAGTCGCCACCGTTTTGTTTTCGCTGTAACCCGCTATTTCGCAGATTCGTCCTAGAATGTGAACTCAAAGCGTGGAGGCAATATGGACCTCAGAAAATTGGGCGAGCACGGCCCGCAAGTTTCCGCCATCGGCCTTGGTTGCATGGGTATGAGCGAATTTTATGGCGGCCGCGACGACGCCGAATCCATCGCCACCATTCATCGTTCGCTCGAACTCGGCATCACTTCTCTCGACACCGCCGACGTCTACGGCTACGGCGACAACGAAGTGCTGGTCGGTAAGGCTCTGCGCGGTAAACGCGAGCAGGCGTTTCTCGCGACAAAATTCGGCATCGTGCGCGACCGTAATAATCCCGCCGCCCGCGGCGTCAATGGCAAACCCGAATATGTAAAAGCATGCTGCGATGCAAGTCTGCAGCGCCTCGCCGTCGACACCATCGATCTTTACTACCAGCATCGCGTCGATTCACAAACGCCCATCGAAGAAACCGTCGGCGCCATGGCCGATCTGGTCAAGCAGGGCAAGATTCGGCACATCGGACTCAGCGAGGCAGGCCCGGACACCATTCGCCGCGCTGCAAAAGTTCATCCCGTCGCTGCGTTGCAAACCGAATACTCTCTTTGGAGCCGCGATCCCGAAGACGGCTTGCTCGCCGTTACCCGCGAACTCGGCATCGCTTTCGTCGCCTATAGCCCGCTCGGCCGCGGATTTCTCACCGGACAGATTCGCAAATTCGAAGACTTCGCGCCGGACGACTACCGCCGAAGCGCACCGCGTTTTCAAGGGGATAATTTTCAAAGGAATTTGGATCTTGTGCAGCGCGTGGAGGATATCGCAAAAGAAAAGCACTGCACCACCAGCCAACTAGCTCTCGCCTGGCTGCTCGCGCAAGGCAACGACATTCTGCCCATTCCCGGAACCAAGCGTCGCAAGTATCTCGAGGAAAATGCCGGCGCGCTGGAAATAAAACTCGACGCCGCCGACCTTCGCCGCATCGAAGAGGTCGCCCCGCGCGGCGCCGTCGCGGGCGAACGCTACAGCGAACTCATGATGAAGCTGGTCAACGGCTAATTTGTTTTTCTTGTAGCGGCCGCGTTCTGCTTGCCCCGCTTCGCGCTGGGAGGCGGGCGTCCTAGTGGTTCAATTAATTCCCGCGCGAAAACAGCCCCGGCATCGTAAACGTCGGCTTCACTTCTTTTCGTTTCGCCCAATCGTGATACGTGTGGCACTCAAAACAACGCGCCTCCGCATAGCCCGTCCCGGGCGCGTGGCAGGTCTGGCACACCGCAATCCCCGGAATCAAAATGTCCGACGTCTCCGTACTCTTCAAGGCATTTTGGTGGCAACCCGTGCAGGAAAATCCACGGTGCGCATCATGATCGAATCGCGCGTGCGGCATCCATTGCAACCCTAGGTTTGCTGGAGCAACCGCTGGTAGCGTGCTTGGCGAAGCGAACAATCCCAGTCCCGCAAGCGATATTGCAGGTGTTTTGCCGCCGTGCGAGTCTCCGGTGTCCCACCGCGCGACCTTCACATCCAGCAGCGAAGAACCTGATATGGCGTGACACTCCGCGCAGGTTTTGTGCCACAACAATTCTTCGGACACCGCCACTCGCTCCGCTACCCATTGAGCTCCAGTCACCGAGCGCGTCACAGCAGGATTCGCGCTGCCGGTCAGACTCCTCCCTGGATCCGGCGACTCGCGCAGCTCCGCCGGATGCGTCGCTATGTATTTTGCGAACCGTCGCACCAAATACTCGTGAATTACCAGCGGCGTGTCGTGTGGGCGAAATCGAATCTCGGCGGTGCCATGAGTTCGCGGCCGGACGAACGGGCTGCCATCAGTCCTCGTGAGATCGGTTCCACGAATTCGTCTTTTGCTTCGTAGCTGTGCTGCAACTGAAGTGGTACAGGCGGCTCTTGCCGCGCGTAAGCAGCATCTGCGAACCGCCAACTCGCGGCGTTGGATGTTCGGTGACAATCGCTGCAATCCAGCTGCACCATCCGCCTATTCGGCCCGCTTCGAATCGCCCGCATATGCAGCGCATGATTTAGCTTGATCGTCCCGCTGTCCCGTGGCGCCGCTCCCGCAACACCGCGCAACGCCGCGAACTCCGGATGACCATCCTCAAAACTCCGAATGTGTCTTGCGAAATTTGTTGTAGCGCTGGCCGCGGACAAATTGCCATGACACTCTGCGCACGTTTGGTTACTCGCCGCGGCTAGATTCATCCGCCCGCGATGCTCCACATGGCATTCTGCGCAAGCAAGCTTTTCACTCTTTGCTACTGTCTCGTGATGAGGCGGCCCGTCATGGCATGCCAGGCACGCCGAATCTGTGGCAGTCGCCGAAAATCCTCCCGCCTGCTGCACATGGCAAGCCGCGCACTGTTTCTCCAACACCGCGTGCGCTGCGCTCAACCGCCCACTGGAATAAACGCGATTATCGTGCCCGAAAAAATGCCATCCAATCCACACCAATGCCGCCACCGGCGCCACAATAGCCAGCCACAATTTCGCGCGCTTGAACGGAGTCGGCCTATTGAAATAATTCAGGTCAATTCGCTGCGCGACTGCCTTGGTTGTACGTGTCCTCGCCATTTTTGCAGTGCGGCGGCTTGCCGCCGCGTTGCCTTCCTAACCCCAACCAGCCTTTCCCTACACGCGCCTTCGATACGTATGCCCGCCCCTTCTCGTTAAGATTCCTTTTTCAAGTCTCTGTGTTCTCTGTGACTCTGTGGCAATCCCCTTCCGTTCCTTTCCTCACCACCGCAACGCCATCACCGCATGCACCGCTCCCAGCAAAATCAGTGCCAGCGAAAGCGGAATGTGCAGCAGCAGCCATCCATGCAGCCACCGATGCAATCGCTCCTGCTTCAACAACTGCCGCGCTTCATCGCAAATGTCTTCCAGGTCGCTCACCGTCACGTGCGCTCCCGCAGGCAGCAAGGTTCGCAACGCCGCAAATGCGCTCGCTGCCCGTGTCGCGTCCGATAATCGCAATCCCCGTTCTCTCGGCCGCTCCAGAAACGGCTGCACCTCCAACACATAAAACGATCGCAGCGGCTCGCTCTCGCTTTCACTCAGCAACAAAATTTCCGCCGCCGGAGCCACGGCTGCGCTGGCTCCCGCGCTCACCGCGGCCGATGTTCGCAACGGAGCCGCGCTCGCCGCAATTGGGCGCAGCGCCGTAAATCCTCCCGCCCGTTGCAATTCGTCCAAACCCAGCAGCGTCGTGGAACCTCCGTTTTTCGACAAAAACTTTCCGCACAGTGCCTCCACGCTGCGATCCGCCTCCGCCGCCAGCAATTTCCGCACGTTCCCGATCTCGTCGTAAATCGTTTCCAACGGAATCTCTGCCGTGATTTTCTTGGGAACCGAATTCTGCAGCAGCGCGCCGTAAACTCCGCTCACCACCGTAATGATCAGCAGCCACATCAGCACTCGACTCAGCGTTCCGCCAAAGCGAAATCCCCCGTGAAATAGAATCAGCGGAAGCGAAAGCAGTCCCAGCCAAAGATGCCCTCGCATCCACCCTTTCGCGCGGCCAATCCGCCACGTCGGAACACGTTTGCGCGCCCCCAGCGCCGCCGCATAAATCATGAATCCAAATCCAACTATCCCGAAAAAAAGTCCGATCGCGCTTCCGCCGCGCGGCCCTTGCGGTGCACTCCAGGCATAAAACATGTAAACCGCCAGCGCCGCCGCAAAAATTCCCAGCGAAGCAATCGCCCACCCGCGTTGTGTTCGATCAATCAGCATTCGTCCGCAAGCTCGATGAAACTCTTCTCTGTGTTAAGAACCAGTGTTACCCTCAACGCAGCCGCGCCTTTCTCGCTCTCAACCTAACCGCGCTTCACCCACGCGCCGTGGCCCACAACCGCGCGACAAACAGAAAACGACAAACGTCTACACTCGCCCCGCCGCAATAATCTCCGCAAAAAACTTTCTCGGATCCACCCGGTGCGCCGCATCGTGCGGACACGCATACACGCAACTCGGCTCTTTTAAATGCGTGCACAAATCGCACGAGGTGGCCTTCTGCTTGATCGCTGCTTTCTGCCGTCCCGCGTGCTCCGGATCTTCCGCCATCACTTCAAATGGATGCAGGTTGATATTTCCGTACGGGCAATTCCGCGCGCACAGCCCGCATCCGATGCACCAATCCTCTATAATTACTTCCAGCGAATTGCGCCGCCGAATTGATCCCACCGGGCAGCCCACCATGCACAAAGGATCGCGGCACTGCCGGCAGCTTGTGGCGACCAGGTAGTGATCGAAGCGCAGCCCGTCACGCACCAGCCGAGTCACTCCATCATGCGCATCGGCGCAGGCGGTCACGCACGCATCGCACCGCGTGCAATTCTGCAGGTCCAGCACCAGCAAACTCTGCGCTTCCATCAATCCTTGCGACAAAAATTGATCGATCGGCACGCTGTGTACCATCTGCATGCGCTGCGCGTTGGCTGCGCGCCGTTCTTCCGCAACCGCTTCGAGGCCGCGCCGCACACTTGGAAACTGCTCCACCATCTGACGGAAGTCGTCGCCGGATACCCGCACCACTTCTACGTGATCGAGCGCCGTGCACGTCGCCGTGCGCACTCCACCGCCCAGCAAGCCGATTTCCCCGAAATAATCTCCGCGTGACAAATAAGCGAGCACCAGTTCGCCGCCCGGATAATTCTCGGAAATCTTCACAAACCCGATGCGCACCAGATAAAAACTGTCGGCCGCATCGCCCTGTTGCGCGATCACCTGTCCCGGCGCGAACCGCACCAACTCCACACTTTCTTTCAGGTGCTCGATGAAATCCGCCGACAAATCCGCAAACATCGGCACGCCGCGCAAATGATTTTCCAGCGCCCGTTTCCGGTAGTTCTGGTCCACCTGCGCGCGAAACGTCTTGTTCTTCAGCATGATGTCCAGAACGTTGCGCAGCATTTCGTATGCCACTACATCCGACTCCGCCCGCACTGTCGCCGATCGCGGATAAAAATTCATGCAAGTCATTTCGCCGAATAAATCGCCCGGCCCCAGTTCCGCCACCGGATTTTCGTAGCTCAAGTCCACCGAAGCATCAATCGGAATCGTCTGGTCGCGCGCTTCTTCGTCGCGTTTGTCCGATTCGCGTGGCGCCAGCGTGCTGGTCAGCCGCTTGAAAAAGCCCTGCGCTCCTCCTTGCGTCTTTACGTGCGCCATCGGCGAGGAAATCGAAACCCGCGCTTTCCCCTCAAGAATAAAAAACGCAGTCGAACCAAAATCGCCTTCCTTACAGATCAATTCACCTTTGTGGAACCTGTGTTTAACAATCGCACCGCGATTCAATTCCAAAAAAGTTCCGGAAACGCCTTGAAATACCGGTATCCGAAGCAGTTCCTCCGCTTCGAATCCTTCCGCGCCAGGTCCCGTCGAAATCGCTGTTCCGGCCACACTTTTGTTCGTGAGCGCTCCCGTCGGGCACGACACCATGCACTCCCCGCACGAAATGCACGTCGAATCGCCCATCGGTGAGTTCAGGTCGAACGCAATATCTGCCCCATAACCTTTGCCCATCCGGCCCAGCACAAAATTGTTTCGCACTTCGTCGCACCCGCGGATGCAGCGGTCGCACAAAATGCAAGCATCATGATCAACCGCAATCGAAAGGGAAGAATCATCCCGCCCGCGCGAAACCGTCCGTCGCGCGTATCGCGGCTCGCTCGCACCCGCCGCCGCTGCCAGTGTTTCTAGTTCGCAATCGCCGGAATTCTTCTGCCGCGCGCACGGCGATGGGTGATCCGACATCATCAATTCCAGCAGCGTCTTCCGCGCTGCGAGCACCTTCTCCGAATTAG
>WNFM01299318.1_pt1 | contig 13592 bp, 12 predicted proteins | sample 5400271 | NCBI WGS metagenome assembly WNFM01 (sample SAMN13153352, study PRJNA577476) | soil metagenome | isolation source: 60 cm saprolite on Douglas fir-dominated hillslope | place: USA:California | collected 2013-09-17 | reverse complement strand
AACTTACTTCTTCTTCGAAAACGTAGTCCTCACGAATTTCCCCTATCATGCACCCGTGCAAATCGCCGAGCTGTTCGTTGGCTTGCTGGCGGTATTGCTGATCGCATTCATGATGATCGGGTCGCAGACGATGAAGGCGGCGAGGAGTAATCCGGCGGAGGTCCTGAAGAGCGAATAGGGGTTTTAAACTTTTTTAGGGGATTGATTGGGAGAAATCGCCTTAAGCTCCAATGGTACCTGTCTTGACTTTTCCAGCTCGTTTGTAATTGGCGATAATTACACCGCTTGGTGTAACCAGACTCTCTGTTAATGTAAAGGCTGCTGGAATCGGGCCATCGTCAAACAATTTTTTTCCTTTGCCTAACGTCAGCGGGTGAATTTTGAGCCAGAGTTCGTCCACTAAATCGTTCTTAAGTAGCAGCTGAACAAGCTTGCCACTGCCGTGAACTTGAAGGTCTAAGCCTTTTGAATTTTTGAGCTTTTTAATATCTGCCACGCGTTTGAGAAATACTGAGTTTTCCCAATCTGACTTTTTCATGGTATGGGACATGACGTATTTTGTGATATCGTTGATACCCGGCCAATAGTCTGCGTGTTCAGGCCAGTAACTGGCAAAAATCTCAAATGTTTTTCTGCCCAAAAGAAGGTCTGCAGGTTTCATCTGTTTTTCCATGACCTTACCAGAAACTTCGTCAAAATAAGGCGCAACCCAACCCGCCTGACGTATCTTCCTCGGGTCCGCCAGGCGCCTGCATTACTCCATCTAAAGTAATAAATGATAAGACGATTATTTTTCTCATGTTATTTGATTTTCTATTTTATGCTTATCAATTTTTTAACAAATTACTATTTATGCTACCTGCATTTTTGTTGGTCGCTATACTTACTTATTCTTCCATGTTAATAGCAGTTCGTCCAACTGTTGTAAGCCCATGGTAAATCCTCCCTGGAAGCCCATTTCAATCATCTTCTCAAAGCGTTCAAGGGACTCATTTTTAATAGTAATACTGACTTTTGTCGTTCCGTTTTGTTCGCTGAAATTCAAATCCCAATCAGAACCTGGCAATTGAGGGTTTTCATCTTTGTCTGCAAACGCATTCAACATTTTGAAATTGGTTTTTGGACTGATGGAGGTATATTTCTGAATAGACCAACTTTCTTGTCCATCCGGACCTACCATAGCATAAAATCTTCGTCCGCCAACTTCAAAATTCATAATTTTTGTTTTTGAGGCCCAGGGTTTAGGTGCCCACCATTGGTCAAGAATTTCTTGTTTGGTAAAAGCATCCCATACCAGCGAAAGGCCGGCGGCAAATTGCCTGTTTACAAATACCGTTTTTTTTGATTTGTCAACGATAAAATCAAAGAGCAATGTGTTTTTCATTTTTTATTGTGTTTTAGTTTTGATAATACCTGATCGAGTTGATTAAAGCGGTCTTCCCAAATCTTCCTGAATTGTCCCAACCATTTGTCAATTTCTTTCATTTTATTAATCTCAAGCTGATAGTAAATCTCTCTTCCCTGGTACTCTTGTTTCACCAACGCACACTCCGTTAAAATTCTCAAGTGTTTTGAAACAGCTTGTCGGGTGGTATCAAAATGTTCTGCCAGGGAATTAGGTGTCATCGCCTGTGCGGCGATAAGCACCAGGATTGCCCTTCGTGTAGGGTCAGCAATGGCTTGGAAAATATCTCGCCTCATAGGGAGTGGTTTTATTTGCAACTATTCGGTTGCAAACATACGCAACTGATTGGTTTCTCAAAATTTATTTTAAGATTTTATTTTTAACCATAATAAATTCGATGGAATTTCCTTGTTTTGGTGATGTTTCTTGCGATTCCTTAACGTATGAGTATAAACTATGACGAAAGTAAAGTGCTGCGGATGGACAATATCGGCATCGTTGTCGAAGACCTCAAGGCTGCTATCGCCTTCTTTGTCGAACTTGGCTTGGAGCTTGAAGGCGAGATGACCGTTGAGGGACAATGGGTTGACCGCGTTGTCGGGCTCGACGGCGTCCGAACCGACATCGCCGTGATGCGAACCCCGGATGGCTACGGCAAGCTTGAGCTGATGAAGTTCCAGAGACCAACGGCTACCAACAGGTACTCGGATTTGTTACCTTTTTGAATGTGCTTTACGGCATCGGGCAAGGACGTGAAGACTTTTGCCTCCGCAGGTCCCAAGGATGAATTGGGCTCAATGATTCTGACTAGGTATCGCATAACTCTCCTGGTTGGTTGGAATTATTGTTAAAGCCGGATTGCTATAGAATCAATGTCCAATTATAATTGACGGGCGCCGTTAATGCCAACGCGTTGGCTGTGAACGAGCAGGAAGAATCGGCGAATTAACTTGAGTTCATGTAAATGTCTTACTCGGGTAAGCGCTTATTTCACGAGTTTCCCGCTGGATTTCGGAGATTTAATACTCATCTGGACTTCGTTGATTCGTTTTTGACATTTCCCTGCAACAGTCGTACTTTTGACAATCGTAGATATCAGCGAATTCCTCTGCGCAAACCGAAAGAGTAAACTCAATAACAAATAGGAATTGACGCTAGAACAAATCAAGCAAGACGAGACATATGAGGTAACGCCTTTAATTCAAGGTTTTGCAGATGCAATGGATCAACTTGCCGGCAAAGGTTTCAATAAGTGGGAAGTAAATAATACTCAAAGTGTGATGGGCAAAGCATTTGCTCCGTTTGGACTTAGCGAAGGACAACTATTTGCAGAGTGCGATTTAATTTATGTATTCGACGATATGCTATTTTGGGGCGCAAGAAATGTGGATGGGCGTGGCTTTGACAAAGAAGCGAACAGGCCAACCAATTTGCAAATTCCGCTGGTGAGAAGGAATAGTACCAGGCTTTGAAAGTAACAGGATTGCAGAATTTAGTCAAAAAAGGCCTGAGCCAGCTACTCAGACCTTTTTGATTGTTCATTTTCCCGCTACAAATTTACTATTGTTCATCCATGTCTCTACAATATATTTGCCGATTGCTCTTCCCATCACCAGCGCAACCTCGTTGTCCGTACGAAAATGTATTCCGGCATAGAATCGGGAGTCAGCGCAGTCTTGCGCCAGCGATTGAAATTCTTTTGCATCATTAGGGAAAAAATATTCGAGCACAGCACTTGATGTCGCGGCGCCTGCCGCATGACCTGATGGATAACCTGGGAATGGAGGAGTTCCAATAAGTGGCTTGAAAGTGCTATCGTACTGAACTGGCCTGATTCCCCAATACGTATACTTCGCGTCAAAGATGGCAATGGCCATGTCACGATAGGCCACGTTCAACACGGTATAGACACAGGCAACCGCAGGCGCATCATCGGACATACGGTATTCAAACATCTTCTTGCCGGCCAGTTCAGACCAGGTGTCAGCCTGACTAGCCCAATAAAATGCAGTGGCCTTCGACTTAAAAGTTGGTTCGAAATTTTTCAACTCTTTCATTTCATTTTCAAAATCCGGAGGAGGCCCCGGTCTAAACTGATCCGCAGAACGCAATACAATTGTCGGAAACATGGGTAACGTGATGCCCATGGGAAATTTTCCCGTCCATTTTTTCGGGTCTTTGTTCATCACACCATTCCATTTTACAGCAGAGCCATCGTTCTTTGCCCTTTCGATAATTTGTTTGGCAACGGCTTCGCCAAGTTTCCATCCAGCCTCAACATCACTTGGAAATTGCACGCCTGCATCAATCCGTGATTGTGAAGCTGCATGTGCAATCTGTAAAACCGAATCTGCTTTCTCTGGAAAAAAATAGGCGATCATGGTAGCTGCAGCTGCAGCAGTGACAGAATGCTCACACGGGTACGAATAGGTTGCCGGTGTAGCAACGATCGTTTTTAATGAATGATCCAGGCCCGTGGGCCGATCCCTTTTGTATTTGATCTTTTCTTTCCAAGCCAATATCGTTGCGTCATACATCGCAATGTTTATCCACGACCCCGGCAAACGCAGCATCACTGCCGGATTGAGCTCCACGAACTGTGGAATAATTTGATTCCATCGATAGGCCGGAGCTCCCGCATCCCAATACTTTATCTCTTTCAATTTCTTCTCATCAACCGTACTGATTCGCTGTTTGACGGATTGCAATTCAGTTTTCGATTGAGCGCCGTTCGGTGGGGCGCTTACTGCGATTTGCTGCGGATTATCCAGCAACCACAATTTCCAATTCGTGGCGTCGTAATTTGCCGAAGGGCGCGGTGCATTGCCCTGAGCTATTGCAGTGGCTGCAACAAGCGTAATGATCATCGAAAGAATGATTTGTTTCATGTGTAGTTATTTAAGTTGAGTATTTAATTAATGAGACCTTCCAGTGTTTGCAACCAGAGCGCGCCTGCCGAAAGTCACTGATGGCGGGCCGAAAAAACTTTCTTGCCTATCAGGTCTTGTAACGCAAGATTATAGAATTAGGAAGGGGATGAGGTGCTCACGTCAATATACAGATGATCATCGTATACAAACCGCACGCTTTTGGCAATCGCGGAGTCGGGAGCCCGCTGGGCAAAATGCCTTGTCGCTGTTATTACACAAAGAACTTAGGTGGAATTTTGTCCCGTAGCCGTTGGTGGGTTGTTGATATACGACAACCATGATTCTGTAGCCTGCAAAATGAAAAGAGAAACATTTGCCGATATTTAACGTGTCAAGCAGCACAATGAACCTATCCATTGACAGTAAGAAGACGAAATTCTATTCGTGGCTCGGGCTCGGTTATTTTTTACTCGGGCTGGTCACCACCGTTGGAAAATATCCTGATAAGTTTTTAGCCGCGGTGTTCAATAACGCGTGGAGCGTTCTCTATCTCATTGTTGTCAATTTTGTTCTCTTTGAATATTCAGTTGCTTTTGTACTGAAGAAAAGGGACTCCATTATTTATAACATACTGCTGGGCATTCTGCTGGTGTGGGTTCATACGATGTTGTATTCTTACGGTGCGTATGGATGGCGCCAGCTTGGAATACAATTACATATCTATACTGCATTGCGGGAGTTCCCCTCCCTGAGTCATCTGCTCGAAAATCAGATGGGGTATAGTGTTGGCTCGCTCGTTCTTTTTGGTATTGGAAGGCATATCTATAATTACATAAAGTTATCACAGGCCGAGCAGCAGTTGCGCATAGAAAAACAAGTCGCCGAACTGAATTACCTGAGGTCACAAACCAATCCACATTTTTTATTCAACACGTTAAATAATATTTATTCGCTGGCAAGAGATAAGTCAGACCGTGCTGCGGAATCCATTTTGCGACTTTCTAAAATCCTGCGTTTCATGCTCTATGAGACCGGCGGACACTTTATCGCGATTGAAAATGAACTCCAGATCATTCGCGACTACGTTGACCTTGAAAAATTGCGCTACGATGAATCGCTGCGAGTCAATTTTAACAACGATATTGAAGATATGAAACAAGCGATACCTCCCCTCTTGTTAATGCCCCTGGTCGAGAATGCTTTTAAACATGGCGTTTCGGAAACAAGAAACCAACCGTTTGTCGATATTCATCTTTCCGTCAATAAAAGAATTCTGACCTTTATTGTAAGAAATTCGACGGAGAGTTCCGCTGAACAACAACAGGTGAAAGAGAACATAGGGCTCTCCAACCTCAGGCGTCAACTGGAATTGTTGTATACTGACTACGCCCTATCGATACAACCGGAAGCATCTGCTTTTACCGCCACGCTAAAAATTAACCTCGCCAGCCATGTCTAACGTCACCTGCATCATCGTGGAAGATGAACCCCTGGCGGCAAAGGTGTTATCGGATTATATTTCTCAAGTGCCATTCCTGAAACTGGCAGGAACTTTCAAGGATGCTATTGTCGCAACCGAGTACCTGAGGGACAATACGGTAGACCTCATCTTTTTAGACATTCCCCTCCCGAAATTAAAAGGAATGGCGTTTTTGAAAACACTTTCGCATCCACCTGCGGTTATTGTCACAACCGCCTATCATCAGTATGCTGTCGAAGGATTTAACCTCAACGTAAATGATTACTTATTAAAACCATTTGAGTTTGAACGTTTCCTGGTGGCGGTGAACAAAGTGAAATCAGCACAACCCGAAAAGAAAAAGCAGACTGAAAACACGGACACAAAGGATTATTTGTTTTTAAATATTCAGAAAAAGAAAGTGAAGGTCCCATTTTCAGAGATCGCCTATATCGAAAGTCAACGCGAGTACATCCGGATCGTGACAACAAAAAAAGAATACTCGTCAAAGATGAGTACTCATGAAATTGAGACTCTGTTGCCCGCCAATCTCTTCAAACGCATTCACCGGTCATTTATCGTGGCATTGAATAAAATTGATTCGTACACTGCTGAAATGGTAGAAGTTAATGGCGTGTTCATTCCGATTGGAAGGGGGTATCGGGATGTGATGGGGGACCTGTAGGTTTTGACTCGACGAGTTTTTTACAAGGAAACCCGAATGATTCGCGTTCGACGTAATCCGCATTGTGCTGGTCCACATCGCCATACTGTGCCGGGACAACCCCGCGGCACAAGGTATCAATTGCATCCCAAATTGATTTGAAATCTCCGCCCGGAAAGTTAATTTCGTTAGTGGTCGAAGAAGGCATTCTGCTCTTTTGAGTATGAGTGATTGTTTTTCAATCGTGCATTTTTTATGAAACTCCTGAAATCATTCTGGTGGACGTGTTTCCTACTCACGGTTGCGGCAATGCTGCTAGGTTCCTGCGTCGATAGTGATTCAAGCAGAAAACGCAAGATTGGTTTTTCCCAATGCACAGGAGGAGATGCCTGGCGTCGGCAAATGTTGGCGGCGATGAAGGGAGAAATGCTGTTTCACCCGGACCTGGAATTGCTGTACAAGGATGCGGTCGGAAATACCGAACAGCAAATTCGGGATATTGAAGCTTACATGAATGAGGACGTCGACCTCCTCATCGTTTCTCCGAATGTGGCCGATCCCATTACTCCCGTTGTTGAAAAGGCCTTTCGGGCAGGCATTCCGGTCATCATTGTTGATCGGAAAACATCTTCGAGTCTTTATACAGCCTATGTTGGCGCAAACAACTACGAAATCGGCCGATTGGTGGGGCAATACATTGGTGTGTTGCTTGAGGGCAAAGGAAAGATGGTTGAGATTGTTGGTCTTCGAGGCTCTTCCCCGGCCATCGATCGTCACGATGGCTTTCTCAGCGCGATCAAGCAATACCCCGGCATTTCGGTTGTGGAGCAAATTGACGGGATGTGGGAAGTTGATACAGCCCGTCACGAGGTGGAGAAACGAATTGCGGGGATGGCTCAAATTGACCTGGTCTTTGCTCACAACGATGTGATGGCTTATGGAGCTTATTCGGTAATAAAAGCCCATCAACTGAATGGTAAAATAAAATTCATTGGTGTCGACGGACTGCAGGGTCCAGGTGCCGGTATGCAATTGGTGGATGATGGTGTGTTGACCGCCACCTTCCTTTATCCTACGGGAGGAGAAGAAGCCATCCGGATTGCCAGCAGAATCCTCCACCAGGAGGCATATGAGAAGGAAAATCTCCTGCACAGCACAACGATCGACCAGAGGAATGTGCGGGTAATGAAATTGCAATCTGACAAAATTCAGATGCAACAGAAGGACATTGTCCGTCAGCAGGATAAAATCAACAGGCAAATAAGCACGTATTATAACCAACGGATACTGATCTACACGCTTCTAACGGGTTTGGTGGTGATGATCATTGTTGGTGGACTGGCGATAAGAGGGTGGCGTGAAAAAATTGAAACAAACAGGCAGCTTGAAGAATACAACCACAAGATTATCGAGCAGCGAAACGAAATCTCGGAAATGGCCCAGAAGGCCGAAGCGGCCACCCAGGAGAAAATCTGGTTCTTCACCAATATCTCCCACGAGTTCAGGACCCCGCTTTCCCTCATTCTCCTTCCCATCGAGGAGTTGCTGGCATCATCAAAAGAGTTGAAATCCGACGTAAAAGAGGGTTTAACGTCCATAAAAAGGAATGCCATCCGATTGCTTCGACTTGTCAACCAACTTATGGATTTCCGAAAGTTTGAAGAAAAAAAAATGAAGATTCAGGCCAGCGAGATGGACATCGTAAAGTTTATCAGGGGGGCAATGGTTTCTTTTGAGAAAATGGCCTTGAGGAAAAAAATAGACTTCCGGTTGCAAACAGACCTCGACGATCTAAGGGTTTGGTTTGACGCAGATAAGATGGATAAAGTTGTATTCAATCTATTGTCCAATGCATTCAAGTTTACGATAATATTCTTTGACGATACCGGTGTGGGCATGACACCCGAAGATGCGGCCCATGCATTCGATCGCTTTTACATGGGTGAAAACGCGGGCCTCAATGGTACGGGTCTGGGGCTTTCACTTTCAAAGGAATTTGTGGCACTTCATCATGGCAATCTTTCCGTGAGCAGCGAACGGTGGAAAGGCACCCGTTTTTGCTTAAGGCTGTTAATGGGCAGGGCGCATTTGGAAAGTGATGAATTCGCTGCTCAAATTATTGAATCCATCATGGACCCGTTCTACTCGATCAATGGGGATGACCCCGGTGACCTGGCAAAGCAGACTGCTGCCGAAGACGCCCGGTTAAACGAGAAAACCATTCTGCTGATTGATGACAACCTGGAATTGGTGAACTTCATCAAGGCCAGGCTGGCAAAGGCCTACAACGTGATTGTCGCCCACGACGGCCCCAATGGGCTTCAACAAGCTTTTGAGACAGTACCTGACCTGATTGTTTGCGATGTCCTGCTTCCCGGCAAGTCGGGAATTGACGTCACCAAGATATTGAAATCCGACCTGCGCACATCTCATATTCCGGTCATCATCCTCACTGCAAGAGGGGCGCTTGAACAGAAGATCGAAGGGATTGAAATCGGGGCGGACGAATACATCAGCAAGCCCTTTGTTTTTGAATATCTGAATGAAAGAATAAAGGCCCTGATCATCTCGCGGGAGAGACTAAAGGATCATTACAGTCATGATATTCATATCGAACCCCAGGTAACTTCGCCAGGGCAATTGGACCGACGTTTTATTCATGAGTTCAAAGCGATTGTTGAAAAGAACTTGTCCCGCGCAGATTTCAATGTCAATGACATTTCCCGCGAATTGGGGATGTCCAGGATCCAGGTTTATCGCAAAGTAAGTGCGCTGTTTGGCTACAGTATTCATGATTTCCTGATCAATGTGCGTTTGAAAAAGGCGAAGAGCATGCTATTGGAAACAGACAAGCCCATTGCGGATATCGCATTTGAGGTTGGATTTTCGACAGCAGCCTATTTTTCAACTGCCTTCAAGAGTAAGACAGGACAATCACCCAAGGAGTTCAAGAACCAGTATTTGGTCAAGTCCTGATCTATTTTTGAAAGTTTGGTACAATCTTGAAAGTCGTCGTGCGGAAAATTGGCCGCCTTTAAACACGACAATCGATCCCGGAAAACCCCCGCCTGCAATCGTTTTCGATTCTTCCGATTCCATCAGGAACCATTGAGCGGAAATTGAAAAACGTTGATACGTGGTTGCGCCTCGCTTTCTGAGGAAAAAAATACTTTTAGCCCTTACTGGTAATTCGATTGAATGAACACGAGCCTGGTTTACAAATGGGTACTGATTGTGAGTCTGGGAGGATTCCTGTTCGGGTTGGACACGGCCGTGATTTCCGGGGCAGAGCAGGCGATTCAAAAATTTTGGGAGTTGAATGTTTTTCAGCACGGCTTGACAGTCTCGATCGCATTGCTCGGCACCGTGATCGGGGCAATGTTGGGCGGCATTCCTTCAGATGTTATCGGGAGAAAAAGAACACTTTTCTGGATTGCAATTCTCTACCTGTCCTCGGCGCTGGGTTCAGCATTGTCCAATGATTGGTATGCCTTCCTGATTTTCCGATTCATCGGTGGCCTGGGTGTCGGATCATCGTCGGTTGCTGCCCCGATGTACATCAGTGAAATAGCACCGGCGTCCAATCGCGGCCGATTGGTTGCCATGTTTCAGTTCAATGTGGTATTTGGCATTCTCATTGCGTTTGTTTCTAACTATTTGCTTCAAGATGTTGGTGAAAATGCATGGAGGTGGATGCTCGGTGTTCAAACCTTTCCGGCCTTGGCGTTTTTAATCCTGGTCCTGATTATTCCTGAAAGCCCCAGGTGGCTGATTTTTAGAAAGGGAGCTGTTGACGAGGCTGAAAAGATCTTCAGGATGGTCAACCCGTCAACGGCGAAAGCAGAGACCCTGGCTGTTCAACATGCGCATTCCAGGATGCAGAGCGGGTCAAGCGCCAATCTTTTTTCAAAACAACACAGGTTTCCGGTATTGTTGGCAGTTCTGATTGCCATGTTCAATCAGGTTTCGGGGATCAACGCGGTGATCTACTACGCTCCCAGGATTTTTGAGATGGCGGGAATGGGTACGAATTCTGCGTTGATGTCCTCCGTCGGCATTGGTTTGGTCAACTTCATGTTTACACTGCTTGCCATCAATTATATCGACCGATTCGGGCGAAAGAAATTGATGCTTATCGGATCGATCGGACTGATCCTTACTTTGGCATTCGTCGCCCGGGCGTTTTATGCGGAGGATTTCGGCGGGTACGCTGTACCGGTATTTCTTTTTCTCTACATCGGATTTTTTGCCTTCTCCCAAGGCGCGATTTGCTGGGTATTTATTTCTGAGATTTTTCCAAATGAAGTCAGAGCCAAAGGTCAGGCCCTTGGAAGTTCCACCCATTGGTTAATGGCATCCATCATCGCCTTTTCATTCCCTTATATGGCGGAAAAGATCGGACCCGCAAATTCCTTCCTGATCTTTTCACTGATGATGGTGGTGCAACTGGTCTTTGTTTTGACAATCATGCCGGAGACCAAAGGCACCTCACTCGAAGAACTTGAAACAAAATTGGAGAAAAGAGAAGGGACGGAAAGAAGGGCAAATGCGGAAGTTTTATTGGAAAAATGATAGGAAGGCGAAATCAATACATTGTTAAACCAAACCAACAATATGAAAAAGTCGATACTACTGAAACGCTGGCATACTGTGGGAGTCTTCTTGCTGTTATGCTTTCTCTCGACCGTTGGCTACAGCCAGGACAAGGCTGTTGTCACCGGTACGGTTAAGGAAGAAGGTGGTGCAACGGTACCTGGTGTGAATGTACACATCAAGGGAACCAGCATTGGCACCATTACCGACAACGCAGGAAAATTCAGCATTGAAGCAGCAAGTAATGACGTCCTGGTCTTTTCGTTCATAGGGTATGTAACGCAGGAAATCCCGGTTGGCAATCAAAGCTCAATCGAGGTTTCCGTCAAGACGGATGTCACCGCACTCGAAGAAGTGGTAGTAACCGGGTACGGTTCTGAGAGGCGGGCTGACATTACGGGAGCGGTAGCCGTCGTGGACCTGAAACCAATTCAGGCAAACTCAAGCGGAAATCCCATGCAAGCATTGCAAGGGAGGGTTGCGGGGTTGTACGTAGAAAAGAATGGAGGGTCGCCCACAGGTGAAAACAGTAGAATCCTGATTCGCGGATTAAATACGCTGGGGAGTACGGATCCTTTGTACATCATCGACGGAACACCGACGCAAAATCCATTGATCTTTAACACACTAACGCCCTCGTCCATTGAGTCCATTCAGGTTTTGAAGGATGCATCAGCATCTTCTATCTACGGTTCAAGAGCTGCCAATGGTGTAATCATTGTCACAACGAAAGAAGGTTCGTCAAAAGGAGTCGAAGCGCTCAGCATCACGCTGAATTCCAGTATAGGCAGGGCTTCGGAAAAACCGCAGCGGTATAAAATGATGAATGCCGTACAGCGCGGAGAAGCGCTTTGGAGAGGTTCAGTGAACGACAAAACCAATCCCAATTCTCCCCTTTACACATTTGATTGGAATGGAGATTTTAATAATCCTGTCCTCAACAGCGTGACGCCTGTAAATCCGGTTGGTGGAAATCCACTTGTTCCTGCCGGAGACACCGACTGGCAGGATGTGACCTACAAACCGGCAACTATTTACCAGACCGACCTGACATTGTCAGCGGGAAGTAAGGCCAGTTCAATACTTGTAAATATGGGTTATGTCAAGAATACGGGCACTATGAAGTATACCAACTATGACCGGTATTCGACAAGAGTAAACGCCAACACAAGTTTTTTTGACAAGAAGCTAAAATTTGGAATCAACAGTGAATTCGCGGTTTCCAATCAATTGCTGCCGGCAGCCGACCTGGGGGGTTCACCTACTCCCGCCCTTGCCATCAGCCTTGCACCCACGATCCCTGTCTATCAGACCGACGGTCAATATGCCGGTCCGACCGGTGGGGGTTATTCCGACAGGAACAATCCTCTCCACATGCAGGACATCAACAAATGGGACAACGCGAATAAGACGATCATCTTCGGGAATGTTTACTTGGAAGCTCAAATTCTCAAAGATCTCTTCATCAAGACCAGTCTGGGTGTGGATTATAACAATGTGCTCAGCAAGGATATTGAAGTTTCATTTCAGGAAGGTTTTCTTGGGAGATCAGTTAACAGTTTGAGAAGGACCACGGCATTGACAACAAACCTTACCTGGTCCAACACCCTCCGCTACCAGCGGATACTTGGCAAGAGCACGGTTGGCTTTATCGGGGGTGTCGAAGCAATCACAAGTAAGTTTGAGACATTCAATGCCTTTAAGGAAGGATTCACAAATCAAACCGAGGACTTCTTTTATCTGGACGCAGGTAGCGGCAGGAACCTCGCAGGTGGAAGTGCCACTGGATATCAATTGCTGTCCTTCTTCGGCAAAGTAAACTATTCGTTCAACGACAAATACCTGGCCTCGGTAACCGTGCGGAGAGACGGTTCTTCAAGGTTTGGTTCAAATAACAGGTATGGCTTTTTCCCCGCAGCAACGGTAGGGTGGCGAATTGCCAATGAACCCTTCATGCAGAGCCTGAAAGTAATTTCAGACCTGAAGTTGCGGGCCGGCTACGGATCCGTTGGTAATCAAACCATTGGTGATGCTGCGAGCCTCGGCCTGTACGCACCCAACTATGGAACGATTTCCGGTCCTTATACAAATACCGGAACGGCATACGACATTGCCGGAGCCAACGGAGGTACACTCCCTTCCGGTTTTCAACAACAGAATTCAACGTTGGACTTGACTTCGCATTCCTGGAGAACAAGTTGTATGGATCGGTCGACATTTTCACAAGGCAGATTACAGGCATATTAATTCAACCACCGGTTGCGTCTGCAATTGGTGAAGGTCAGCTGCGATGGGTCAACGGTGCTTCCAAGTCGAACAAGGGCTTCGAGATTCAGCTGGGATATCGCGGCAAGGCGGGGGATTTCACCTATAGCATTACCGGAAACATGGGCCAGTTTGTGGACAAGATCACCAAATTGCCGGAGGAGGTACGGGCAGCCTATCCAGGCAATTCCGAGAAGACGATTGTGGGACACTCTCAATTGTCGCTCTTTGGATACCGGACCAATGGCATCTTCAAGTCACAATCAGAACTGGATGCACACGCGACGCAGCCTGGAAAAGGGATTGGCAGGATCAACTATGTTGACCTCAACGGCG
>WNFM01281732.1_pt1 | contig 13593 bp, 13 predicted proteins | sample 5400271 | NCBI WGS metagenome assembly WNFM01 (sample SAMN13153352, study PRJNA577476) | soil metagenome | isolation source: 60 cm saprolite on Douglas fir-dominated hillslope | place: USA:California | collected 2013-09-17 | reverse complement strand
TGGTCAAAGAGTGGGGGATTTTCGTGACTTGAACGACATTATAAAAGCAACCGCTCAGGCCACAGCGAATGTACACGAGCCAAGATGGGGAAGGGGGGTTCTGGTTGGAAAAATACTAGGCCAGGATGGAGCTCCGATTCGGGGGCTCCAAGTCTATCTTGCTGATAGTGAAGGCTCTGAACAACAAACGAGTACGAACATCACCGGGAATTACCAATTTATGAATCTTACTCCGGGCAAATACACATTGGTTGCAGGTGACCACAATGCTAGAATCACTGTGCGCAAAGAGTGTTCTCCAGTCAAGCCAATGCGTGCTGACTTGAACAGAGTGCGAAAGGTTCTGAACCTCCGAACTGCGTCCATGTGGGAGGTAGCTGACACCCTGGATCTGCCGTCGCAGCTCGTGTCTGAGATTGGTTTGCAGTTGAACAGACTAAGCAATGAAAGAGATGTCGCTAAATGCTGTCAAGCAGACTCCAAGGCAATTGAACGCTGGGGGCGCTCGGTAGTTTTCGAATGGTCCAAGCCACCTAGTGCAAAGCAATTGGGCCAACAACATAATGTGGGCACAAAAGTGGATAAAGCCACTAAGAAGAAGACCTCCAACAAATCTAAGCCTGGAACAAAAGGTTAGGATGTCCGTCGTCAGCACTGTGTGTAATCAGCACCGTATTATGTGGTCGAGTACAATGCGACTTTTGATACCCTGCTCAATGCCAAAGTAATGTCTCTCGCTGTTGTCCAGCGCATGTGCTTTGGTGACCGTCTGCATGTTAAACACTCTTGAGCCGTTCAATTTGAGGAGGCAAAAATTCTGGAGTTAAAAACGACATGCGTTAGTTTGTCCGGAGCTAAAAACGATTTTCCGAAGTTATGTCGCAAGCTAGATATTGCTCGAATAAATGCGGCGGCTGATGCCCTGCTGTTAATCTTTGAACATAATTTCCGTTCCGGAGATACAAATTAATTTATATTCAGCGTCTTGATTAGAACTTCAATAAACTCAACCATTTTCCATAGATTCTGGCAAATCAGAGTATTCAATATGCCAGTGATCATCGACACGAACAAAGGCCATCTTTTGTTTTGGCCGATCATCTTGCTTCCGCTTCCGTCTCTTCGTTTCAACTGGCGGTTTTTCGGGATATTCACTACCAGTTATTTTCTTTCTTATCATCGCTTTCGCTTGTATCTGCGCTATGACTCGAATTAGATTGGCAAACTCACTTACGGTTTCATAGGTGGCAAGAGTAGGATCATTTTGCTGTTCGGCAAAATCCTCACATACTTTTTGAACGACATCCTGTACCATTTGCCAGCCTGGTATTTCGACTTCAATCAATTTACCGTCAGGAGACATTTTTGATATTGTTTCGGTCACATAGGATTTTTTCTGTTTACCCCTTTTCTTTCCACTACTAATGGGTTGATATGCCTCTGAATTGGAAGTTAAGGGCTGGGCAGTGCTAAATGGGCTAATAGGCATCTCAGTCTGAGATATGGTGTTCCGCCTAGGAGCAGATAAAGGTTCTTGATCAAGTTTTTGGATAAGGCTGGTCGTTAGGTACTGAATTGCTTCTAGCTTTTCATCAGGGGTTAACTTGTCCAGGTCCTGCAAAAGTTTCGTTAGCAGCATAGCAGTTTCCCTCTATCATTTCGTATGGATTGTAATCGACCTTAACCTTTGCCCTCAATTGCGCTTGCACTGGCTGGAATGTTTGGTCGGTTCTACACCGCTCATATCTATCTCGGCAGGCACGTAGTTACTATCTTGGTAATGCAGCGATCTGCTGAATTGCATAACTGTAGTCAATTTGCTCTTGCTCCAACCGCCAATTATTGAGGACCAATTGTTCGTAGAGTGCCCGCTCCTCAAGGGTCAAGAATGGCAATTGCAGCGTCTTGCTTGCCCTGCCCTCTCGCACTCTGTCACTAAATCTGGTAATGGTTTGGTCATCCATCATAAGCGAGGACACGTGTGGAAAAATGCTGCGGAGCATCGAAAGGATTTGGAACCCCTGAGCATCTAGGTCACCCCAGTAATATATGGAGCAATTGAATAACCATTCCACTTTACTTAAGACATCAACCTTAAATCCAGAACCGAAAATGCCAAAGGCATTGGTCATTGCAGGTAAAGTCAGAAAATTCATTTTGTTCTCTACGATGATGCAATCGTATGCACTGAGGTCAAAGTCACTAAAAGCTGACAATGATACCGATAGGTCAGTAAACGGCAGACTCAACCTTGCCAAAAGTGTTGAATCAAGCAAACGAAAGCGAACTAATGGTTCGTCGTACCGCACGACAAGACGCAATCCAGCATCTGTCGTAATATGCCGATATGATCTTCGATAAACTTCGTATGTATCGCTACGGGAAGTTCACGGACGTACAAGTTGGGGAGGGGATTCGCCTTGAAGTATTCGCAAACGGCTAGGAGATGGTTCCAGTGTTCATGATGCTTAATGACTTGAAGGGGATTGGTTTCTATCCAGGCATTTAATTCGGGTAACCGTGCACGAATAAGCTCGACATCGGCTACAAAATCCTCGAACTCCCGCTTTCTTCTTAACAGACGAAAATAATCTGCTTCTGTTTCGATAAGAATTCTAATGGGCAAGGTTTGCCGATCTGCACCTCGAATATTAACGCTCTCCCACTCAATGCGGTATCCATAGCCAAGCTGCTCTTTTGAGCTTGCTTTCAGAGCTTCAACGGAATTACGCAAATGTAAGAAATCTTTCTTCGGAATTTGCCCTACAGGCAAAGACAAAGGAAATAGGGACACACCTCGTAACCAGGCTTCGAGCACAGTAGAATATTGGCGTTCGAGCTTGCCGATAATCTCGTCTGGCGTAATCATACTGCTACGCCATTAGGATTCAATTCTGCACGCCTTGCCTGGAACTCCTTAATAGTCAAATCCATTACCTGAGAGTAGTTTTCCTGCTGATTATTGGTGACAAAATGAACAACACCGATATATGGTTCGACAACACTGAATTTGTCGAGCGGTGTGACAACGACAAGTTGAAAGCCGAGCGTTCGGAAGAGTTCCATAGCAAACCTGGAATTGCGTTCATCGCTCTTGCTAAACGCCTCATCAACGACTACTAAGCGCAGCGTTTTGGCTCGGGTTTCTGGGTTTTCCAGTCCATATTGGTAAGCTACTGCAGAGGCAAGGACTGTGTACGCGAGTTTTACTTTTTGTCCGCCTGATTTTCCAGAAGAATCACTATAGGTTTCTTTTTCTTCGTTGGTTTCACGATAACGCTCTATCGCTGAGAATTCTAGCCAATTACGGACATCCGTTACCAACCGTGTCCAGCGAATATCCTGTTCAAAACGCTCAATGATTTCCTTTACCCGTTCAAAAGCAGTTTCATAGCTAAAGTTTGCTGCATCCCCGAGTGCCGTATTTAGCGCTTTTCGGAATTCGTTCACTTCCACGTTTCGAGTGCGTTTGTAGCTGATCTCAATAAACGTTGAGTCGGAATAATTAATTTGATGAAGCGAACCGTTGAGTTTACGGATACTGTCCTCAATGGCTTTATACTGCTCTTCCAATTGGCCTTTGAAGAGCGTAAGATTGCGGATCAAGTTTTCATCTAACATCCGCTTGAAACGCTCCGTGTACCGAGGCAAGTCATCGTGCTCAATATGCTCTAATAACTCTCGGTATGCTGGCATGGCATCCAGCGATGCGTCCAGGTCTTCAGCCATGGTTGGGAATTCCTGCCTGAAACTCCCCATCTCACCAACAATCTGTTCACCTAGCCGCTGCTGATTGTTTGCTAATGTCTGGGCGCGATTATTGAACCGTGCTGTAATCTCACGCTCAAGGCGGCTGATATGTTCCAGGGTGAGTGTTTCGTCCTTTAGTTCAATTTCAATTGACTGTTCAAATTCTCCGGCATCGTTGGGAATACGTTCTAATTCGATGTCGTAGGCGTGCTGATCAGACTCGTACCGCTGGATGTTTACGCGATGGTTTGCCAGGGTCTCTTGTATTGCTTTTAGTTGAGTGGTAGTCTGCTGAATGTCGCCTTCGACAGCGTTGAGCTGGCTCTGTAAAGCTTTTAGTTTGTCCGACGCGGATTCAAGTCGCTGCTTTTCAGCGAGTAAATCATCTTGGCGTTTCTTTTCCGAATGCCAGTCTATTTCCTGAAAGGCTTCGATGCTGATCAACGTATCAAGATGCCCTTTTCCGTTGTTGAGCCGTTCTATTTGCTGATCGATTTCGGTAATTTTACTGCGAACGGATTCAAGCTCGTCATATTTTGTTCGGCCTTGCAGATTTAATGCTTCAATCTTGGACCGGTTATCCCACCCTAATACATAATCGCTTGCATCACCTAAACGGCGGCGATCATCTTTTTCATGCTGTGTTCCCCGCCGAATTTGTCCTTCACGGGTTAGAGCATACTTTTGTCTTTGAAATTCTTGAAGTGTATTGCAGCAAATGAAGTGTTGATTGCTGATAAGGTCGTCATATAGCCATTGGGCGAAGGCTTGATGCTGCGGATCAGGGTTTATATCTAGTTTATGAAATAGCGCATTCAAATCTTCCGGCTTATTTTGAGGGCGCTGATCGTCAGCGCTAACCCGAATGTATACTAATCGCCCTTGTAGACGATTCTCGTTTACATACTGGCTAACGCTTTGATAGTGATGATGGGAGATGAGAAGACGCCGACCATAGCCGCTCAACAACCGTTGGATGGCTGGCTCCCAGGCGTGTTCGATAGGTCGAACCTGGATTAGTTCACCGATAAATGGTAGGTTGTCTTCTGGGATGTGCAGCACTTCGGCAAGGTTACGCCTTATCTTGTCGTCTGAATCGGCAATTCGACTCTTGCGTTGCTGTAGCGACTTAATTTCATTATCCAAATCGCGCATAGTTTTGAGGATTATGCCTTGCCGCTGAATTTGCTCATCACGTACCTTGGTGAGTTCTTTCCTTTCGTTGTCAAGGTTACTCAGCCTTTCTTCTGCCCAGGTTCGAGTGCTCGCAAAATTTACTTCATTACTATATGGTGGTCGCTTAAGTCCCTGAGCTGCCCGATCGTAACGATCTGCTGATTTGCGCTTGCTGAGTTGCAGTGCTTGAATATCGCGTACTTGTTGATCGATTTGTTGGAGCCGTTGCCCAGCGCTATCACTACGAATGTCAGCTTTGAGTTCTCCTTGTTTCTCCCGCAGTTGAGATAACTTCGCTTCAAGTGAGTCTTCGACTGCCCAGTGTTCTTCAGCGGCTGCGTGTTCTGCTCGTAAGGCTTCCCCCAACAAATCACGTTTACGGTAGGCAAAGTAAAACGGGGCCATTAGCGCACTGCGTCGAGCTAATTCGATTTTCTCTTGTCGTTCATCATAGTCATCCGCGTGTTTGACCATCGGGATCAACATATCGCGCTGTTTTTGCGCCATTTGCAGCGCTTTGTAAGATGCCGTAAGGTCGTAATAGTTGGCTTTTAGTTCCTTGACTCGTTCATCGGCGCTGGTCTGCTCCAACATATGGTCTCGAATAAACGTATCCAGGCGATCAATGTCTTTTATCGAGACAATCTGGTTGAACAGGTTGAAAGCTTGATCGGAGCGCAAATTAAACAGTTTTCTCAGGCGTTCCGTATAGCGGTTGAATTGGTCAAACATCTCTGCATGTTTTGTCTTTAATTGGCGACCTAATTCGCGTAAATCGTTAACGCCGGAAAAATCGGCGGCGATCGTAAGGTCTTGTTCGGCCACGATGAAGCGGCGCTGTACCGAGTTATCGCCATCAATCCATAAAATCTGAGCAATGGTGATGTGTTTATTCAAGCCGGTGTGATAAAACACCCCAAGCAAAATTGAATGGGCATCTATCGGGCGTAGATAGAGTGCTTCATCGCTTAGGTTATCCTCACGGCTACGGCGTCCGTAGGCTCCGCGAATATAAGTTCGTTCGTCCCGTTCACTGCGCCGTTCGCCCGACGCTAGGTTATATTTGCGACCTCGGCTTGGTACCAGGAGGGTGACTATCGCATCAACGAGTGTTGATTTGCCGGAACCATTCGATCCGGTGAGCAGCACTGTTTTGCCATCAGGATGAAGGATCCAAATATCTTTATCGAAGGTACCCCAATTGAACACCTCAACCCGGTGCAGACGGAAACCTTCCTGATCAGGGGATTCGGTTGGATAGTTCGTCTCGATGGGCATACAGTTTTTCCCTAATCTCTAGCAACTTATCCGAAGGAAGGCGGGCCTTGATAACCTTTTGGACGGTAAATCCTCCATCTTTGCGTGCTTTCAAGATACCCAGGTCATCATCTAACTTATTGACTGCCGCTTCGACTCGGCGGCGTACAACCATCTCGTTACCTCGCTCTGGCAGAAACATCTCGACCATCTGCCAAATATCCTCAAACGTCACTACAAGATGGTCAGCGTCTGGATTTTCAATTTCGAAGCGATCCAGACTTTCCCGCAATAGCACCAATACCAAGGTTGCCTCATAGCTTATGCGATAGCGGCGTGTTAAGCGCGGCAAAGCTAAGGGCCTGTCATCGTCATCACTGTGGTCAGGCTGATAAAGATAGGCGTAGCCGTCGCTCTCTTGAACATACAAGCCTAGACCAATCTGAGCAACGTAGTCTCGGATAGTAACTTGATGTTCCAGCAGCATTCCCCATAGGGGATCGGTGTGATCGATCACGTTTTGCATGAGCTTCAGGACGACGGGAGCAAATTCTTGAAAGGATGTTTTAGCCATAAAAGTCCTAACTATTCAACCTGTTGCCTATGAAAGACAACAGTCGGGACCATGACAGTGATGGTATAGACATCATTTGGTTGCTTGGATCTGATAACTACCTCTTGCCCATCTTCTTGATTAATCACCGCATACGTATCTTGTGCGGCGAGTGAAAAGTATGCAAGCAGTTCTGTTAAGCCATATTCTACCGGATATTGTTCGAGAACCTCTGTGAGCGAAACTTCCGAATGAGTCAGGAGAAGGGCATCAATCTGGCGACGAAGTGTCGTCTCGTCCACATGCATTTGCTTGAGCAACTCGGCAAAGTTCATATCATCGGGTTTTGCGATAGTTAGTTGGGCATTGTTGAGCATGAGTGTTGTGCCAGGCTCCCAGAGCACCCGCTCCATAGGCAACCGAACCTCGGGTAACCCTTCAATTTCGATAAAGCCTTCAGACGCTGGCGGGCTATCCTGTTGTTGAAAAGCCTCAGCTTTGATTTCCTCTACCAATTGCCTCACGCGGCGCGTTTCCGCAACCAAACGTTCATCCAACATACGCCGAATTTGCTCAATAAGGCGCTGGTTGGATCTGGCAATTTCTCCACCATAGCGTAGGAGATTACTCACTAGACTTTCCAGGATGGATCTGCCGACAGTTACCTCTTGCACGTCAGGAAGTGTTTGTACAATATCTAGCAGATCGCTGAGCGTCTCTTGACGTTCAGGATTCAGTAGAAACTGCCAAAATGCGTAAAAGCTCCGGCCCTCGTCAGATTCCTTTAATTGATCTTCTGCATCCAGCACTGCGCCGACCAGAGTACCTTTGCGAGCATCGGGGAGCAGTTGTGCTTCCTGGACCTGGCGCGCTAGAGTTTTAAAGTTATCGCGCACCAGTGTGAAATCGCGCTGCATCATGCGGGCGGTATCTTCAGCTTGCAAAAATCGTTCTTTGATTTGGGTGGTGCTAAATTGTTTGACCGTACCGGTTGCTTTGATTTCGTCCATTTCCTGCTGGATTGCATCACGATCGCGTTCAAGCTGCTTAAGACGCGTTTCAGGATTGGTTGTGCTGCGTGCGACAATTTCTTCAAGCAAGCTAAAGATAGTAAGAAACCGAGACTCCGTACCTACAAACGGGCGGCGTTCCAATTCTTCTATCCAACTGATTGCTCGCTCCGCATCCTTGGTTAATTCGACAACTTCCTCCGCAGCACTGCCCTGAGCATAGATACGAATTAACCGTTGTTCTTCGCTTGCCCACTGCCGCAAATAGTCTTTGGCGTTTATCGGATACTGGTCTTTTTCTGCTAGCAGATCGTTCACTCCCTCGATGTGGGATTCGAGGCGTTCGAGAAGTTGAAGATAAGGCACAGTAGAACGCTGGGCTTGCTTAAACTGCTGATATAAAAAGCTGAGGATGAGTGCCGCATTGGGGCTACGCAATATGCGAGTGGCCGCTGAAGTGACAAGTGTCTGTGCAAGTATGTCGTAGTCAAATGAATTCATGCTCTGCTCATCACTTCATTAGCCCTCTTGATCGATAGTGCTGTCAGAATCAGACGGGTTTTCTTGAGAGTGACAATACTATTATAGCGACAAGAAAGACCCAAAAATCCAATGTTTCGGAGGCCATCAAGTTCAAATCCTATGTACTCAGAGAAAAACATCGTAATTTGTCAGATGACCATTTCCATCCGCAATCCGAAGCGATCTAGTGGGGGATCGGAAGGGATTGATTGAGAGTTCCCCAATGCGATCCGTTCCGCCGTCCACAAGGCTACAAAAGCATCCAGAATATCATCTTCGCTGCTCTTAAGTGCAGTACGGTCTGAAAGTGCTTCGTTTAGCCTTCCACCAAACACAGGGGAAAGTAATCGTCCGCGTTCCTCTCGTCCGGCCTGTTTTCGTTTGCTGTATTGAAGATGCTGCCTTCCCGCTAAGAAATAAAAGCAGACTTCTGGATGCACTTCGCGAACTCGCATTTTAAGCTCAGGGTCTTGGATAAGTGCCCTATCTACGTCACGTATTTTGGGAATAATCGCCCAAGCCTGGATTGAGAGCTTCTTTTCCTCAACTTGAAACCGAATTTGAGAAGCATTCTGGTGACTGGTAGCAGCAAAAAGAGCTCTGATCGGCGCTGGAAAGATGCTGCTTCGACGCGGCCCTACCAACTGTCGTGCTTCAAGGTCACAGAGACGCGCCCCACGATCTGGCAAGCCTATTGGAATGTCTATGGCAATGACGTGCAACGTTGGATCGCTGTAAACTAGTTCATGAATCGTTGCGTAAAACCGCCAAGAGGTGTTCTGAGTGTCCAAATCCTTGGAGATAGCGACCCACCCATCCTTGCAGCCATCTACGCCGCAGACTAAACGCATATACCTCACCTACCTACGTTGAAAATCCCAGAGCGAATATCCTGTCATAAGGATACATCTTCCTGTTAGTTTTGTTTTTCTACGAACACGAAATGGTGCATCCGCATAGCTGGCATCAAACTGAGCAGCATCTACTCAGCAAAGGGTATTCAACGGTATTTACGCATTCTTTCTCGTAACCCAAAACCGAAACCAGCGCTTACGCGCCTCGCTCAGCTCCTGATGAGAAAGCTTGATACATCGTCAGGCGAACACCGCATAACAGCGGAAGGAGCATTTACCATGTCGTATGAGAAGCTGACTATCGTTGGCAATCTGGGTCAAGAGCCTGAACTGCGTCATCTGGAAGACGGCACAGCAGTAACCAATCTGTCTGTCGCAGTCAACAGGAAACGCAACGGCGAAAAGACCACGACCTGGTACCGAGTGAGCTGCTGGCAAAATACGGCAGAAACTTCGTGCAAGTACCTCAAGAAAGGCAGCAAGGTTCTGATTGAAGGCAACAACCTCCGTGTGAACCAATACACGACGAGGGACGGTAAGCCTGCCGCCAGCCTGGAACTGACTGCCGAGCGCGTTGTATTCCTGGACAGCGCTGAAGAGGCTAGCACGAGCAGCGAAGAGAAGGGCGAACAAATCCCGTTCTAGCTGCTACTCACCCGGTTCAGAGGGGCGATTCCGAATATCGGAGTCGCCTCTTTTTTTTGAAATGCCTTGATGCAACAAACTGAGCAGCAGATAGCACAGGTGGGGTTCCAGCACGAAAGGTAAGGCCGCCTGCGGCGCTTTCGCGCAGTTCCACTCCTGGCGAGAAAGGAGTGGAACTGTCAGCTGAACCATGAGCAGGTGACGTTCTCGCTCATGGTTCAGCTTTTTTCGCATGGCTGCCTCACGCAGCCATCGGTTGCTCCGCAACCCACAAACATCCGAAATACAAAGGAGGGAATAAACGAATGGATCAGCTCCCAGTTGGAACTGTGCCATCTACATCGAAGCCAGTTCAAATCACGCAGGCCCAGTTCGATGCCTACAATCGCAGGTACAACAACGTCACCTATCGCGCCTTCACCTCGAAGCTTACTCAGCTTCAACAGGGCGGGTATCTGCATACCGCGCCACCTGATGTCTACGATATGGTTGTAGACCCGCTCATCAACGCCAGTTTTGGGCGCGTGGGCGTAGAAGGCTACGCTGAAACGGAAGCGGCGCTGTTGGCTCTCATCACGCCGTTCAGCCAGCAGCTTGTCGAACTGGCCCAGGATCACCTCGATAACTTCAATGCAGATCTCCAACGGAACTTTATAGAGAATCTTCGCGCACTCAACGACACCGCACATAACCTGTGCAGCCAGGCCAGCGATTTAGTGGGTTTCAAAGGGCGTGCCGCTTTCTATTTCCTGGACGCCGCCTGCTATCTGTTCATGATGGCCTGCATGGTTTATGCCAGGCCAACGTGTAGCGAGACAGAGGTGAGCTATCTCAGCGAGAAGTTCCGAAGGGCGTTGAAGGCTGGTCTGACCGGGTTAACCGAAGTGGAAAAGGGGGATACATAGCAAAACCGCGCCATAGGGGGCGCGGTTGGATTTATGAGGTAAAGGATAACCGCCATTTTTATCCCTGTCAAATTTCAATCGAGAGGAACCCATGTCCAAGAAGAAAGAAACGCCCAAATCGCCCATTGTCATATCCATTACTTTGCCCGATGACGACAATCTGCCGCGCACTGGTCAGATTCTTGTGCAACGCGGTTCGCTGGCGACCATTTGCCAGTTCGAGTACAGCAGCCTGAGCGAAATCAGTGCAGCGATCCAGCAAGCCGCGACCAGTCTCATTCAGCTTGAGGAAAAACCACCCGACATCAAGCCTGCTGCGACGGTCACGCTACAGCCTCAAGCGATTACTGAGGTGCAAGAACCTCTCGAAGCTGACGATAACACGGGTGACACGGATACCGCCGATACTCCTGACGACGTTGAAACTGACACAGAAATCACCGATGAGATGGAAGCCTCGCTTGCTGAAGAGCCACCGGCACCCGATAACCAGTTGGAGCTGATGTAGGTTCCCCGATTCAATCCTGCCAGATCGACATTTACCAGGAGACCTTAACTATGAGTGACAACCCAAACCCGTTTATTCCCCGGACTTTCGTAGCATGGAGGAACTCGATTCCACTTGCAGGAGTAGCCCGCTGTGGGCCTGTTGAATGTCTTGCCACCGTGTGGTAATCGTGTATGGTTTCTCGCCAGTGTATGTTAGGGGCCAGTGGCCATTGTTGAAATGATAGGCATACCGGGTTTGAAGGGCCTGCCAACTGTAATCGGGGAAGGCACGCAGAATATCGACCTGGCTGGCATTGCTTTCTATCATTTGCCGGAGTGTTTGGAGTTCTTCCGGGGTCCAAAAGAAGTAGCGTCGGTAATTGTCGCGTGTTTGGGCAACGGATTGGCTACCGTCACGCCAGTGAACCGTCACTTGCTTGTTAAAGCGGGTTTCCCGATGAACGGTCACGCGTGAGGCAAACCCTTCAAACAGACTGCGCCGCTCTTGAGACGGGAAGGCGTCCCAGTGTTGGATGACACGTTGCAGGGCGGAACGGGCCTGTTGAAGTACATGCGGGCGCTGTTTATCCGCTTTCACCCGCTCGAGTTTGGCTCTGAGCGATGCTATCTCACCATCGGCAGCTTCGTAACTGGCTTGCGCCCGCTGGATCATGTCAGGGTTATTCAGCGCCGACAGGCTGGCGATAAGGTTGTCTTTAGACTGTTGTGCGTTTCGGATGGCGCTCTCAATGCGCCGAACTTCGGACTTTTCGCCCTGATCCATACTCGTTAAGGCTGTCTCCCAGGCGACTTCATCAATGGCTGTTTCTTTGAGCCGTTCCACCAGCAATTGGTTGACGATAGCGTCCACCACCTCTGCCGTCACACTCCAGTTCTTCCGGCGAAGGTCGCGCCGCGGCTTAAAGATGTACTCATAGGCGTCGATAGCAGGATGCCAGTGCGCTTGCAAACGGACCTGGGGCTGATCTGGCAAATCATTGGAGAATACCAGCCCGGTATAGACTGGCGGCAGCGCTTGACGTTCGGCTTTGTTGTGCCGCACATAGGGACGGTATGGGACATAATCCGGGTTGGGATCCCCGTAAAAATCGGTACGAGAGACGCCATTGAAAGCATACATGAACAGGTCTAGCGGAATGATCGCTGGATGGTTGTTCCAAACCACGATGGCATTTTTGTGGACCCAATGCCCGATATAAGTCACATTGCGAAACAGACTATACAGCCCTGATTGAGACGACACCAATTTTCCGGTTCCGGGCGAACGGTGACTGTTGTAGTTGTCGAAGAAGAAGCCTTGCGGAACCATGCCGTCAGTGAGTTCTGGAAAATAAGGGCCATGGTCCTCAATCTGGCGCTGCGTCTGTTCCATATTGCCTTCGTTGGTCCTGAACAATTCAAAATAGGCCAGGACCACGTCAGCATACAGTTCGAACGGCGCATAATGCAGGAACTCAGGGTTAGCCCTGCTATCTGCTAACCTTTCGCGTATATCCAGCATATAGCCAGGCACGATCTTCCGGCCTGTCCAAAACCCGCGTTCAGAGCGATAGTTGCGGGCGCGTAACAAACGCCCCTTAATGTGATATTCAATGTAATCCGCCGCCTGCTGCGCCCGTTCACGGAACATCTGCATATGGAACCGGCCCTGCGTTGGATGGGCGAAGTCATAGACCATGGTGGGCGTCAGGACCATCACATTATTCCGTTTGCACGCATCAATGAAGATATTGGTTTCAATCTGCGTCACATCGCGGAAAAAGCGATCCACATCCTGGGCAGCGACGGAACCAAGCTGCCCCTGCTCAATCATGTCAAAGATGCGCGATAAGCCGGGACGGTCCTTGATCTTCTTCGTGCCGCTTACCCCGGCGTCCATATCGACCATCAGGATCCGTTCGCGGACCCAGCCTAGGCGCTCCAGGTGTTCGATCATATCCACAGTCTGCAAGGTCGTGGAGACGTTGCCGACCTGCGCTTCGGTGGATTGGCGATAATAGACGGCGACGGGGCGGTTGATCGGCAGCGGTTGCACTTTATAGGGATCGATAGGGGGTGGCGCCGGACGTGTGTAGTTTCTTGGCATTACCTGATCTCCTTTCCGGGTACCTCTATGGTTCCAAAGAAAAACGCCCTGCTTGAGCGAGTGTTACGCAAAAGCAAGGCGTGAATGGTAGAATTCGACTTCAGCCTTGCGAGTTGCCACGAGCACTCGCTGGGTTAGGTAGGTCGTCGTGTTTCAGCACTTCGGCCTGCCGTTCATTTCCACCATTGTATTCACTTTTCTCAAGGTGCGCAACAACCCTCAAGATGGGGGAGTGGTGAAAGGAATGGAGATGAAGTAAAGTAGGGAAATGAATACATGTCCCTATTGTGAGGCCAGCAGACGTCAGGTTAAAGCGGGATTGACG
>WNFM01055628.1_pt1 | contig 13594 bp, 10 predicted proteins | sample 5400271 | NCBI WGS metagenome assembly WNFM01 (sample SAMN13153352, study PRJNA577476) | soil metagenome | isolation source: 60 cm saprolite on Douglas fir-dominated hillslope | place: USA:California | collected 2013-09-17 | reverse complement strand
CGGCCGTTCTCCATCTTCTTCGGCCCCTACGCCCTGCTCCCCCGCCTGTTCCCGGGCAACCCCGTCTCCGGCGACTACCTCTACCTGGATTGGGACCACGCCTCGACGCGCCCCGTGGACTGGGTGTCAGGCGCGTGCCTCATGGTCCGCCGCGAGGTGTTCGACCGCGTGGGCGGCCTGGACGACGGCTACTTCCTGTTCGTGGAGGACATGGATTGGTGCCGCCGCATCCGCGACGCCGGCCAGGAGGTCGTGTACGTGTCGGAGGCGGAAGTCACCCATCGCATCGGGGCCAGCCGCGGCCCCGTCCCCTCCTGGGTGATGTGGGAGCGGCACCGGAGCATGCTGCGATACGTCCGCAAGCATTTCGCGTGGCCTCCGGCCCTGGTGATGCTCGCCGCCCTGGGGCTGGCGGCGCGCGGCGGGTTGGCCATCCTCGAAGACCGGATCCGCGGCCGTCGGTCGCATCCTCCGGAGACCCTCCGTCCGCGGCCGTTGCCGGAGCCCTCGGCGGACGCGTCCGTGAGCCGTGCCGGACAGGCCGCGCAGGTCCCCTTGACCGCGCGCCTCCCGCCCGGCTAGCGCGCGGCATGATTCGGGACCTGGTCCGCTATCGCCCGCTCATCCGCAACCTGGTCCTCAAGGAGCTCACGCTCAAGTACCGGGGATCGGTCCTCGGCGTGGCCTGGTCCCTTGCGCACCCCGCGCTCCTCCTTCTCGTGTACACGCTGGCCTTTCGGCACGTGCTGCGCGTCCCCGTGGCGCACTACCCGTTCTTCCTGCTCGTGGCGCTGCTGCCCTGGAACTTCTTCGCCGCCGCCGCCAGCGCCGCCACGGGCGCGATCGTCCTCAACGGGTCGCTCCTCCGGAAGGCGGCCTTCCCGCGCGAAGCGCTGCCCATCGCGAGCGTGCTCTTCGTCTTCGCCCAGCTCCTGCTCGCCCTGGCCGTCTTCCTCCCCGCCATGGCCCTGGCCAGCGGTCCCGGCCTGAAATGGACGGCGGTGCTGCTGCTCCCCCTCCTGCTGCTCCACGTCCTGTTCACCACCGGAATCGCGCTGCTCCTGGCCGCCCTCACCACCGCCTGGCGCGACATCGCGCATTTCACCGAGGTGGGGCTCGTGCTCGTCTTCTGGCTCACTCCGATCGTCTATCCGGCGGACATGGTGCCGGGGTCCTGGCGCAGCGCCCTCGCGCTCAGCCCGCCCGCCGCGTTCGCCGCCGCCTACCAGGACGTGCTGTTCTGGGGACGCGTGCCGACCTGGACCACGGCCACCTCCACCCTCGTTTCGACCGTGGCCGCGGTCGTGCTCGGCCTCGTCGTCTTCAAGTCCATGAGCCCCGCCTTCCTGGAGCGGGTCTGATTGGGCGTGCTCGAGCTGGCCGGGGTCTCGAAGCGCTTCGTCATCCGCCACAACCCGAGCCTCGACTTGAAGGTGCGCGTGCTGGCCCTGTTCCATCCACGGCACCGCGAGCGCCGGCAGGAGGTGTGGGCCCTGCGCGACGTGGACGTCCATCTCGAGCGCGGAGAGTCGCTGGGCCTGATCGGGCCGAACGGATCCGGCAAGAGCACTCTGCTCCGGATCATGGCCGGCATCCTGCCGCCCACCCGCGGCCGGGTCGCGGTCTCGGGCACGGTCGCGCCCATGCTCGAGCTGGGAGTCGGGTTCCATCCCGAGCTGACCGGCCGCGAGAACGTCTACCTGAGCACGTCCCTCTTCGGTTTCGGAAGGCGGCAGACGGACGCGCTCTACGACCGCATCGTCGCCTTCGCCGAGCTCCGTGATTTCATGGACGCGCCGGTCAAGACCTTCTCGAGCGGGATGGCCATGCGACTCGGTTTCGCGGTGGCGACGCATCTCGAGGCCGACATCCTGCTCGTGGACGAAGTGCTCGCGGTCGGCGACCGCGCGTTCCAGGAGAAATGCCTCGCCCGCATGTCGGAGGTGCGGGCCCGCGGCTGCTCCATCGTCGTGGTCACCCACGACCTCGACCTCCTGCAGCGCTTCTGCGATCGCGCCTGTCTCCTCGTCGAGGGGCGGATCGTCGCCGAGGGCGCTCCGGAGGAGGTCGCCGCCCGGTATTGCGGTGACGGCGTGACCGCCGAGCCGGCCCATGCCTTCTGACCGCTTCGACGTCCTGTTCTTCGGCGCCGTGGACTGGAGCCACACCTGGCAGCGGCCGCAACAGATCGCCTCGCGGCTGGCCGCCCAGGGCCGCGTCGTCTACGTCGATCCGATCGGATTGCGCCGCGCTCGTCTCTCGGACGTGCCGCGCCTGGCGCGGCGGCTGCAGGCAGTCGACGCCCTGCCGGTGACGGTGCCGGCCGGGGTCTCCGTGATCTCGGGCCACGCGGCCACGCTGGCCTCGGGGTTGCGGGCACCCGCGGAGTGGACGGCGCGCCTGATGGTGTCCGCGGTGCGCCGTGCGCTGCACGACGCGCAGATCGAGCGTCCGGTGATCTGGGTGGGCACGCCGTCGCCGGCGGTGGTGGCGGCGCTGGACCTCCTGCCGTCGCGGCTGATCGTCTACGACTGCCTCGATGCGGTGGCGCAGTTCCATCCCGGGCTGTCCGAGGTGGAAGGCGCGGAGAGAGTACTGGCCCGGCGCGCCGACGTCGTATTGGCCACCACACCGGAACTGGAGGCGCGGATGCGTCGCGGGAACGCGCGCACCGTCCTCGTCCCCAACGCGGCCGATTACGATCACTTCTCGCGAAAGGTCCCCCGCGACGAGATCCCCGTCGACCTGCGCGCCTTGCCGCGCCCGGTGATCGGCTACGTCGGCGAGGTGGCGGCCTGGTTCGACACCGACCTCGTCCGGCGCCTGGCCCGGCGCCATCCGGACTGGTCGATCGTCCTCGTCGGACCGGCCACCGCGGAGGCCCGCCACGCCCTGCCCGAGGCCAACGTCCACTTCCTCGGCCGCCGTCCCTATTCCGTGCTGCCGCGGTACCTGGCCGGGTTCGACTGCTGCCTGATCCCGTTCCGCGCCTCGCCCCTGACCGCGGCCGTGAGCCCGATCAAGCTCTACGAGTACCTGGCCGCGGGCAAGCCCGTCGTCAGCACGCCGCTCCCCAGCGTCCTCCCCTTCGCGCGAGAGGTCCTGGTCGCCGCGGACCAGCGGTTCCTGGAGGCGGTGGAGGAGGCGGTGGCGAATACGCACGACGTCGCCGCGGTGGAGGCCCGCCGCCGGCGCGCTCGCGCGAACACGTGGGACCAGCGCATCGCGGGGATCCTCGAAGCGCTGCACGAGGCGGAAGCGGCGCGCGCGGGCGCGGAAGGCGCGGAGCCGGCGCGGGTGGCGCGATGATCTCCGCGCGAAGGCGGGCGTGAACGGCCAGGGCCCGTTCCGATTGCTGCAGGTGGCGCTCCCGGAGCGCATTCGCGTGGTCGACGTAGGTGCCCACCGCGGCGACTTCGCCGCGGCCGCGCTGGCCGCGTTTCCAGGCTCGTCGGCACTCCTATTCGAGCCCGGCCCGTCCAAGGCGGCTGCCCTTCGCGAGCGCTACCGGGGCGAACCGAACGTCCGCGTCTTCGAAGTCGCTCTGGGCGACGAGCAAGGCGACGCACTCCTCCACGAGCAGGAGGACTCCGCGACGGACAGCCTGCTCCCCTCCGCGGAAGTGACGGAGGCCATGCGTCGCGTACGCGTGAGCCGTCTCGACGCGGTACTCGATGAAGAGGGTGTGCCCTCGGTGGACCTCGTCAAGGTCGACACGCAGGGCTACGACCTTCGCGTCCTGCGCGGTGCCGCGGAGACGCTCGCGCGCTGCCACCCCGCCCTCCTGGTGGAGGCGATCTTCGTTCCCCTCTATCGAGGCCAGGCGTCATTCGATGAGCTGCTCGCCTTCCTGACGGAAGCCGGGTATCGCCTGGCCGGCGTGCATGCCGTCCACACCGACGCCGGAGGCCTCCTTGCCTTCGCGGACTTCCTCTTTCTCTGGCGGGAGCCTCATGCCCGCCTGGCCGCGGCGGCCACGTGCGGTCCGTTCACCTGCCGCGACCCCGACGTGCTCCTCGACCAGGTCGACGCGCTCCAAAAGGCCTGTAACGAGCGTCTCGCCCTCATCCACGAATTGACGAGGGCGGCGGAAGAGCGGCTGGCGCTCGTTCACCGGCTCGACGGCGAGCTGCGTCGGATCCAGGAGGCCTGAGAAGGCGTGGGCGCCGTCCATTTCTCGTTGGACACGCGGTTGGCCCGGCTTCTCCAGGAGACCCTTCGCTTCGAAGTCTTCGTCGAGACGGGCACCGGACGTGGAGACACAGTGGCCGCCGTGCGGCCGCTGTTCTCCGAGATCCACACCATCGAGCAGGACGAGTCGCTGCACGCCGCGGCGGCCCGGCGTTTCTCCGGTGACGCCGCCGTCCACGTCCACCTGGGTGACTCGAGCCGCGTCCTGCCGAGAATACTTCCCCACCTCGAATCGCGCGCCGTACTCTATTGGCTCGACGCCCACGCCACCGGCGCGGCCGCCTTCGACGGCCCGGAGTGCCCGCTGGTGGAGGAGCTCAAGGCCATCTCCAGGCTGGGCGAGCGCAGCGTCATTCTGATCGACGATGCGCGCCTCTTCCTGGCTCCGCCGCCGGCGCCGCGCCGGCCCGACGCCTGGCCCTCCCTGGCCACGCTCCTCACGCATCTGGGCCGCCTGAGCTCGGCGCACGAGCCCATGGTGATCGACGATGCCTTCGTGTTCGTGCCCGCCTCCGTCCGCGGCGCGGTGCGCGACTTCGCGCATGGCCAGGGATTCGACTGGCTCCAGGCGGCGGACAAGGGCCGGGCCTACGACGCTCTCCTGGACGATGCCCGGGCGAGGGAGGGCGCGCTCCGGCGGCAGGACGCCGAAGCGCAGGAGAAGGACGCGCTCATCCGGCGCCTGGAGAGCGAGTGCCGCGCACGCGACGAACGTCTCGCCGCCTTCGAGGAGAAGCAGGCCGCACTCGAACGGGCGCAGAGGGAGCAGGAGGAGGAGCGCCGGATCCGGGAAGAGGCGGCCGCGCGCGCCTCGGAGGAGGAGGCCCGGCGACACGGTCGCGAGGCGTATTACCGCGCCCGCCGCTCGCTGCGCGCTCGCCTGTCGCCGAAGCTCGGCGTGCTCGACCAATACCCAGCGCGTCCGCTGAGCGTCCCGAGCGCATATGCAGCGCGGCCGGAGCTTCGCCAGCCCCCGCCGATCACGCTGGTCACACCGAGCTTCGGCCAGGCCGCGTTTCTCGAGCGCACGCTTCGGAGCGTCCTGGGCCAGGACTATCCGCGGCTCGAGTACGTCGTGCAGGACGGCGGCTCGCGCGACGGCAGCACCGCCATCCTCGAGCGCTACCGCACGCGTCTGGCCCGCTGCGTGAGCGCTCCCGACCGCGGCCAGGCCCATGCCCTTAACCTCGGCTTTTCCGGGACCACGGGCGAGGTGATGGGGTATCTCAACTCGGACGACCTGCTCCTCCCGGGCGCGCTGCACGAGGTGGCGGCCGCCTTCGCCCGCGATCCCGAAGTCGACGTCATCTACGGGCACCGCATCGTGATCGACGAGGAGGATCACGAGATCGGCCGCTGGGTCCTTCCGATCCACGACGACGACGTCCTGTCCTGGGCGGATTACGTGCCCCAGGAGACCCTGTTCTGGCGGCGGCGGATCTGGGAGCGCGCGGGGGCCAGGGTCGACGAATCCTTCCGCTTCGCCCTGGACTGGGAGCTGCTCCTCCGCTTCCGCGAGGCGGGCGCCCGCTTCCTCCGCCTACCGCGCTTCCTCGGATGCTTCCGCATGCACGCTGCGCAGAAGACGTCGTCGCAGATGGAGGAGCTCGGTATGGTCGAGATGGCGCGCTTGCGTGAACGCTGCCACGGCCGCGCGGTAACGGATGACGAGATTCGCCGTCACGTTCGACCCTACCTCTGGCGTCACGTCGTTCTCCACAAGCTGTACCGGCTGGGCCTGATCGGCGCCTAGTCTCGGGGTGCGGACTCCCATCCATAGCCCGCCAGCGGCTGGTTGAGGACGAAGTACTGTCCGTTCACTTCGGTCAGCAACCGCCCGATGAACACCAGCCGGGAATCGCGGGGAAGGTCTTCGCCGGCCATGGTGATGTCTCGACCTTCTCGCCGCGCCGGCCGTATGAGGTCCGTGTTGTCCGGCTGTCGCAAGGCGACGAAGAGCGGCTCGTTGCCGAGGACAGGGACCGCGATGCTGCGCACGAAACGCAGCCTCAGCCTCTCTCGCTCGCGAGGAGAGTTCCGCCTCAGGAGAAAGGCGAAGCTGTTGAACGTCAACGGCGGATCCTTCCGCTCCAGGTCCGGCTCGCGGTAGGTGCTCTGCGGGTCGCTCGCCCGGCCCGTCCAGCACGAAATCGCGCGATCGGTGAAGGCGGCGGCGCCGTAGTCGTTGAGATGGATGTAGTCGGCGACGGCATGTCGCTGCAGCGCGAGGTCGTCGAGGAAGACGCAGGCCGGAGCGGAGGCCAGGGTTGCGGCGTGCTGGACATACTGCCGGCGGTGAACGATGTAGCTGCGCGGCAGCGGCGTGTCCCCCACCAGGTGTGAGGCCTTGTCGTGGGCGACGACGATGCGGGCGCAGCCATCGGCGTCGGTCAATCGGGCCATCTCACGCAGCCCTTGAACGTCTTCGCGCGAAAAGTAGGGGTCGCTTGCTTCCGCATCGGAAGAGGCACCGCGGAGACTGACTATGCCCTCCCGGTACCGTGCAAGGGTCTCGCCGGATGATTCGTAGAGGTAACTGATCCGATCGCCGTACTCGTTTACCGCGTAGAGGTCACTGCCCACGCCTTTGAGGCTCTGGAAGGAGCCGAACACGATGAGGTCCCGCAGCGCGGCTGCAGAGCGCACGGGAGGCAGATCCCAGAGGCGACGAGACGCCTGGAGCAGGCGGGGGCTCGTGAGTACCGATCCCACGGGCGCGCGCGAGAGATAGTAGACCGGGGTCTGGGGGATCTCCGTTCGAGGCTGGTCCGACCGGGGACCGGTGGCGGCGCATACGACCATCACGACCGAGCGGGGCCGGGCGACGGTCCGCACCAGGCGGTAGAGCTCTGGATAGTCGGCTACCTCGGCGGCCCCGGTGGAGAAGTTGAAGGCGCGGTAGGGTCGTCCGAGCTCCCGCGAAAGGTGCTGCGACAACCGCTGGGCGCTGAAGCCAAAGTCGCTCACGGAGCTGCCGAGCACCACCGCGTCCACGTCACCCGCTGCGGCAAAGGCTTCGAGTATGCGGAGCTTCTGCTCCAGCGGGCGGATCCCCGTCCACGCGCCATAGTCCGGGAGGTCCAGGGGTGGGATCGCGAGGCTGAGCAGGAGCCAGGGCAGGACAAGGCCAATGCCGAAAGTGAGGAGCCGGCGAAGCGAGGACCGGTCTCCGCGCGTTAGAGGGGCGGGGATCCTCTTCTGCGTCACTGGCTCATCGGGCACGATCAGCCGAAGGACAGCCATCTCAGAATTGGAAGTAGAGGAACTGATGCGTGGGCTGACCCGCGAGGAGGATCACGCCCAGCAGCAAGAAGCAGCCGGCCAGGGTGCCGAAGGCGAGGTCTCTCAGGGGTGTGGTCTCCGGCGAGGAGAACACGGGCCGACGATCCCGCTGGATGAGATCGAGCGCGAAGACAGGTGCGAGAGCCGCCAGGAGCGTCCACGACGTCACGGGCAGGCTCGGATGGGCCAGCCATTCCACGATCTTGCGGTTGACGAGGGCCGCTTCCGGCAACGTGGCCAGGCGGAAGTAGATCCAGGCGTACTGCACCCCCAACAGCGTCACGATCCAGCCGCCCGCCGCGCTCAGGGCGCGCGTCACCGCCGTGCGCGGCGCGGGCACGCGCCGGTCCCAGAGGACGTTCAGGACCAGGTAAAGACCGTGCAGGACTCCCCAGATAACGAAATTCCACCCCGCTCCGTGCCAGAGGCCGCCCAGCAGCATCGTGATCATCAGGTTCCGGAGCGTCCGGCCCAGCCCATGACGGTTGCCGCCCAGAGGGACGTAGAGGTAGTCGCGCAGCCATTCGGAAAGGCTGATGTGCCAGCGGCGCCAGAAATCGCGGAAAGACGTCGCGAGATAGGGCGAGGAGAAATTCGCCATCAGCTCCACGCCCATCGCACGCGCCATGCCCCGTGCCATCTCGCTGTAGCCGGAGAAGTCGAGATAGATCTGGCCGCCGAAACCGAGAACGGCCAGGACGACCACGCCCGGCGCCGCCCCCGCGATGTCGCCGAAAATGGGATCCACCAGACCGGCGAGGACGTCGCCCAGTGCCTTGCGCAGAAAGCCGGAGGCGAAGAGGAACGTTCCGGAGGCGATGGCGGAGGCCGTGGGATTGGCGGGGCGCAGGAGCTGGGGCAGGAGGTTGCCCGCGCGCTCGATGGGTCCGGCCACGAGCTGCGGAAAGTAGGAGACGAAGGCGGCGAACTCGACCAGGCTTCCCGCGGGCGCGATCCGCCGCCGATAGACGTCGATCGCATACGACATCGATTGGAAGACGTAGAAAGAGATCCCCACCGGCAGGACCAGGGCGTGGACCCTCAGGGTGGAGACATCGACGTGCAGCGCAAGGACGGAATCGATCAGGAAGTTCCAGTACTTGAAGAATCCCAGGATCCCGAGGTTGGTGACGATGCTGCCCGCGAGCAGCCGCTTCCTTCGCCGGGGATCGTCGGTGCGCGCGATGCGAATGGAGAGTCCGTAGTCGACGACCTTCGTGACCCAAAGCAGCCCCAGGAACCGCCAGTCCCACCAGCCGTAGAAGATGTTCGAGAAAACGAGGAGCACGTAGACGCGTCCTCGCCCCGGCGGCGTCGAGTAATAGACCGCAGCGAAGGCAAGGAAGAAGACCAGGAACGTCGGTGTGTGGAAGAGCAAGGGCTGCCCGGATGATGGGGCCGGCGAGGGCTAGCGCAGGTCCAACCAGAGTAGCCGTGCCGCCTCCCGCCGCCGATCGAGACCGAGCTGGGAGGTCGTGGCCTCCTCGCGCCATCGCGTGAACTCCAGGGCGATCACGTGGCCGTCCCCGTCGGGCGACTCGGTCAGCTCCAGGTCCACCGTCTGTAGCAGTGAAGGCTGGAGGTCGACCACACGCGCGGCCCCGCCGTCGACGGTGACGCGGACCGGCTGCTGTTCCGAGAGGCCGTCGAGAGCCAACCGCGCGCCGAGCGCGCCACCGGGAACGGTGACCACGAAGCGCCGGCCCATCCAGTCGTCCGCGTGCAGCCCGTCGTAGAGCAATTGGGCGCGGATTTCGCGCGGCCGCCAGCGTCGCGCGAACGCGCCGTCGGACCCGGCCGCCTCCCCGACGCGCCGCGCTTGTACGTCGGACACGCCCAGGGCCAGCGGCCGTGGGTCGTGCAGCGCCCAGCGATTCCAGAGCGTGAGGGCCCTCGGCATCGGGCGGGGCGCGCCCGCGACTTCGAGCACGATCTCGTCGAAGGGTGTGTCCGGAACGAATGGCGGCGTCGCTAGGCGCGCGCTGCCCTCCACGTCGAATGTCGCCAGCGGCTGCCCGCGGTGACGCACGGTGACCCGTCGATCGAGGGTCGGCAGCCCAACCCCCGACTGGACGCCCAGCACGAGCCGGATGAGCTGAGCAGGGAAGCGGAAGAGGAGCAGTGACGCACGCGGGCTCATCCAGCGGAAAGTGGACGTACCCCGGCCCGCGGGGTCGAGTGCCTCAACCCCGTACCATCCTTCGCGCACGCTGAGGAACTCCGTGACGTCGTCCATCCGGTACAGCGCGAACGTCGCGTCTCGCGCGACCGGCGTGGTGGGTGGGACGTTGCGGGCGATGTCGATGGGACCGGCCCAGTCCAGGAAGAGGGGGCACGCGGACACGGCCTGTGGGTCGAGGGTCAGGGGCGGGAGATCATCTGGTACGTCCTTCAGAGTCGCGTGATGCGCCTGTTCGGAGGCACCGCTGGCGCCTAGCGTGTCCTGGGGCACCAGGAAGGCGTAGCCCGACCGGCGCAACCGGAAGGACGCCCAGTACTGCGCCACGTGCGGGTGCAGGCCGACGAGGACGGGGCCAGGGGCGGCCGCCGACCAGCGCTCCAGGTCCTGCCAATCCGGATTCCGCGCGAAGAGAGGGCCGGCGAGGTAGGTGTCGGGCTGGGCGACGACGGAGGCGAGGACGCGGCTGCCGGTGAGGCGCAGGTTGAAGGCGGCGCAAAGGACGATCACGGTGGCTGCGGCCATCCGCCACGTGCGGGATCTCCTCGCACTCCACGCGTATTGCGCGCCCGCGACGAACGCGACGACGAAAGCGACGTGCATCCAGGACACAAGCTTGTACGCGCCGTAGCCGTATTCGCCGTGGACCATGGCCGCCATCAACACGACCGCCGTCCCCAGAGCCGCGGGAAGCAGCGGCCTCCTCCTCCGTATCTGGCTCGCGACACCGGCGAGAGCCAGAGCGATCACGGCCAGAGCGATTGCGTGGTGGACCGCCATGCTCGCGTAGGCGCGAGGGGCGGGCTTGGGTCCCTCGACGAGGCGCCAGCCCGTGAAGGCGCCGGGATGGACGACACCGGCGGCCAGGGGGAGCAGCTCTTCGGTGAGGTACGGATTGAACGCGAGGAGGGCGGGATCATTGCGGGACGCCGTCCGCCGCGCGTGGGCCACGGCGCCCAGCGAATCGATGACCACCACCGGCGAGCCAAGGACGACCACGGCGATGGCGGTGGCCACGAACGCGGCGACCATGCGCGGCTCGAGGGAGCGGCGCCACGCGTGTGCTCCGGCGACAAGAACGATCGGGATCGCGACCAGCGGTGCCGTGGGCCAATACGCGAACAGGGCGGCGGAAGCGATCAATCCCGCAACCGCGGCGCTGGCCGTATCGCGACGGCAGCGACTGGCGGAGGTGACCGCGATGGGAGCCACGGCCAGCGAGAGGACCTGGCCAAGGTGCTGGTTCAAATAGGCGAGCGATAGCGAGGAATGGATGCCGGCGAGACCAGCAGCCAGGAGCGCCCAGCGCCATGGCAGCCGAATCCCTTCGCGCGCGAAATAGGCTGCGGCCACGCAGACGAGCGGCAGGAACGAGGCGAGCGTCAGGTTGAACGCCGGCACGACGCCGAGAGGGAACACCTCCGCCACCAGCAGCACGCTCCACTCGGCGCCCACGCGGGTGACGGGAGGGATGGTGTGGAGCAGTGGCCGGAGCGGCTCGGGCGCCAATGGCTCGAAGTACCGCCGGCTCTGCAGAAGGTCCGTATCCATTGCGTAGTACCAGGCGTCGAGGTTGGCGTTGCCGTTGTAGGTCGCGACTCCGGACGCGACGAGGCCAGCCGAGTTCAGGAGCTGCACGGCCAGGGCCAGGACGGTGAGTGTCCTCATGGCCCGCGATCGGGCGAATCGCGCCGAGGCTTCCCTCACAGCGCGGGCTGCGCTGGCGGTGACGGCGAGGAGTATCCCCGCGGCGGCGAGCACGGCCGGACCTCCGGCGGCGAAACGAGTGGCGAGACCGAGCGCGAACACGATCAGGGCGAGGTGGCCGACCACGGGAGCGAGCGCGATCGCCCACCCGGAGCGGCACAAAGGACGGACACGCGCGGTGATCCCCAGGCCAAGGAGGAGGAACAGCGCTTGGACGGCGGCCAGCGCCACGAGATTCAGGAGCGAGTTCACCCGAGCTCGGCGGCGCCGATCGGCGGCCCACCCGCGAGCACCGTCTCGTAGACCGCGGCCGTGCGCTCCGCCATCGAGACGTCGCTGAAGAGGCGCGCGCGCTCCCTCGCCGCCTGGCCCAGGTGGCCGCGGAGCGCGCCGTCGGCGGTGACCTCGCGCAGGGCCGCGGCCAGGCCGGGCACGTCGCCTGGCGCCACGATGCGCCCGGCCGCGCCGTCCGCGAGCAGGGCGCGGCAGTCGCCGACGTCGGTGGCCACGCAGGCGCAGCCGGCGACCATCGCTTCCAGGAGCGCGATCGGCGTCGTCTCCTGGCGGGAGGCGAGCACGAAGACGTCGGTCGCGGCCAGGACGTCGGGCACGTCGTCGCGCCGGCCGAGCAGCCGGACGCCGTCCCCCAGGCCGAGCCGCGCCGCCTGCGCCTCCAGCTCCGCCCCCTCCGGCCCGTCGCCGGCCAGCCACAGGGAAGCGCCGCGGCCGGCCATCCCTTGCCCCCAGGCCTCGAGCAGCAGGTCCAGGCCCTTCTGGGGGACGAGCCGCGCGACGGACGTCGTCACGCACGCGCCCGAAGGCACTCCGAGCGCGGAGCGCACGCGCTCGCGCGCGCCCGCCGCGGTCGCGCGGCCCAGACTCACGCCGTTGGGGATGAGGACGGTCCGCCCGTTGGATCCGCGCGGACTCCGTGCCAGAGCGCGCGCGGAGACGTGCACGACCCGCGCGGGTGGCGCGGAGCGCAGCAGGAGCCGCTCCGCCGTGCCATAGAGCCGGCGCCGCGCCCCCCCGCCCGCGCCGTCGTCCGTCCCGACGGGAAGATGGACGGTGTAGACGAGGGGGATGCGCAGGTAGGCACCCGCCACCTGTGCGATCGGCAGCGCGCGCGGATCGTGGACGTGGAGGATGTCGAGGGGCCGCGCCCGCGCGGAGCGGACGAGCGAGCGCAAGGCCGTGGCGTCGAGCGCATGCCGCGGCGCCCAGTCCTCGAGGTCGGCGCCGGCCTCGGTGGCCTTCGCGGAAAAGGACGGCGAGGTCGGGGCCAGGACCCGCCAGCGCCAGCGGGCAGGGTCGACGCGCGACATCAACGCCAGGACATGGCTTTCCACTCCGCCCACGTCGAGACGATGGCCGTACAGGACCCCGACGGTGCGACCATCGCTCACGCCGGCTCCACTCCGGCCGTGTAGGGGTTCCCCCGCCAGCGCTCGAGCACGGTGCGCGCGGTCGTCCCACCCATCACGGCTGCGAGCAGGGGCCGCCAGCGCAGCGGGGAGAGCCGCCAGGAGCGCCAGGCCTGCGCGCGCGCCTCCGCGAAGCGTCCACTCCAGAAGAGGCACTGCGAAGCGCGATAGTGCGCGCTGCTCCGGCCGCGCCGGAGCAGGACGGGCGGGACCGTCGAGGGGGGTTTGTCCGCGAGGCGCTCGTAGATGCGGACGATCTCGGGAGCGAAGGCGGCCAGCTCGCGGATCGACTTCGCCCCGGCGTGCAGGCGCAGCGCGGCCAGGGCGATGGGGAGATGGCGGAACCGGCGTCCGGAGGCGCCCAGGCGCAGCCAGTACTCGAAGTCGAGCGCGTGGTGGAGCGATTCGTCGAGCGCACCATCGGAGTGGAGCACCCGGCGCCGGAGGAAGGTCGCGGGCTGGGGCAGGAAGCAGACCGCGCAGCCCAGCAGACGCGCGTAGTCGAACTCCTCGGTCGGATAGGCCCGCAGGAACCGGCCCTGCTCGTCGCAGTAGCGCGCGTCGCCGTACACCACGTCGAGGTCGGGGTCGGCCTCCAGCGCGTGCACGGCGGCCGAGACCGCGCCGGGCAGGTAGACGTCGTCGGCGTTGAGCCAGGCGATCACGTCACCGCCGGAGGATCGCCAGCCCGCGTTGATGGCAGCGGCCTGGCCGGCATCGGGCGCGGAGACCCAACGTACGGCGTCGCCATAACCGCGCAGGACCTCGACCGTCCCGTCGCGCGACCCGCCGTCCATGACGATCAGCTCCA
>WNFM01316914.1_pt1 | contig 13595 bp, 11 predicted proteins | sample 5400271 | NCBI WGS metagenome assembly WNFM01 (sample SAMN13153352, study PRJNA577476) | soil metagenome | isolation source: 60 cm saprolite on Douglas fir-dominated hillslope | place: USA:California | collected 2013-09-17 | reverse complement strand
CCTCGCGCGCGCGCGAGACGCAATCGAATCCGCGCGGCCCGCGCGAACAGCGTACTCCGCCCCGCGTGACGGCGTCCTCACCCGCGCACGGGGGGACGCGGCGATTATTCGTGGACGACCATGGGGTGCGGGCGTTTGAGCCTTCGCCCCCGGAACGCGCACATCCGAAAGGCTGCCCCGACACAATTCAAAAAGGATTTCCTCATGTCGAGCGATACGATCATTCCCGCCGCGATCAAGACCTATTTCTGGATGGTGCACTACGATTTCTCCCCCGAGGTGACGCAGTCCTCCGATGGCCTCACGCCGATCCCCGCCGGCCGCAAGAAGGGCATCTGCGTCGTGATCCGCAACGTGTACGGCAATCAAGTGCTCGGCTTCAACATGCCGCGCGAGACCGAAGGCGATCCGGACCCGGTGACGTTCCGCGGCGCGTCGGTGCTTCGCAACCGCATCATCGGTTTCTACGCCTCGGCCGAGGAAGCCAACGAGCACATGACCGACAGGCTCTGGAACGAGCTCAAGCAGAAGGCCGGCGCGGTCTATGCCGAGCTGCACAGCATGAAGATCGACGCGGCGCAGGCGAAGCCGGAAATCCTCAAGCTCGTCGCCTGACCAGGACCTCGACATGGACCTGCCTTTCCTCTGGACCCCTCCGCTCAGCGGCGACACCTCCTGCTCGGTCATCCTGGAGAACGCGCCCTCGCTTCCCAACGTGCGCAGCACCTACCACGGGCTGGAAGGCAACGAGCACCTCCAGCAGCCCTTCGTCTACCAGGGCGTATTCACGCCGGAGCAGTGCGAGCGAATCAAGGCCATCGGGCGCTCGCGCCCGATATGGGACGGCAGGTCCACTTCGGACGATGACAACTATCGCGTCTGCAAGACCTCCTGGATCGAGGAGGACCCCGAGGCCGGCTTCATCTTCTCGCGCCTGCGCGAGGTGGTGCGCTCGGTGAACGGGCTCTATCAGGTCGCGGCGGCCGGTTTCGGCGAGCCGCTCCACTACATCGAGTACGACCCGGGTGGCCATTTCGAGTGGCACACCGACCTGGGCGACGGGCCGATGTCGACGCGCAAGATCAGCATGTCGATCCAGCTCTCCGGGGACGACGACTACGCGGGCGGAGACCTCGAGTTCTGCCCGCACGGCGTCATCGGCGAATTCCGCGGCATCGGCAACGTCGTCGCGTTTCCCGCGTACATCGCCCATCGCGTGCTGCCCGTGCTGAGCGGCCGGCGCGAGGCGCTGGTCGCCTGGATCCACGGGCCGTCCTATCGCTGACGCGGGAAGGAGGCTCGCGCCTCCCGCGCGCCCTTTCCGATAGCATTGCGGGGGAATGACCCTTTCCCCCTACCGCCGGCTGCTGCTCGCGATCCTGCTGGCGCCGCTCGCGCCGATGCCGCCGGCGCACGCCGCCACGGCTCCCGGTCCCGAGCGCACCGTCGTCTATTTGAACGAGGACGATCCGCGGATTCGCAACGCGTTGAACGCGCTGCGCGCCGCGCTGGCCCGGAACGGCGTGACCGCGCGCCACAACGTCCACATCGATCACGTCGTCGTCGACATGTGGAAGCCGGCCGAGATCACGGCGGCGCTGAAGCGAGCGCTGCAGTCGAAGCCGGCGATCATCATCGCCCCGAACAGCGAGGTCGCGGCGCTCGCAAAGGCGCTCACCGCCGATGTCCCCATCATTTTCGCCTCGCACCAGGATCCCATCCGGATCGGCCTCATCGCTTCCCTCGCGCGCCCCGGGGGCAACCTCACCGGCTTCACGTTCTTCGTGCCCGTCGACGAGAAGCGCCTCGAGCTGTTGAGGCAGCTCGCGCCGCGCGTGAGGACGCTCGGCATCGTGATCGATCGCTGGTGGCTCGAGGAATCCGGCGGCAGGGAGGTCGCGCAGAGGGCGAACCAGGACCTCGGGTTCGAGGCGCACCTCTTCGCCGCCGAGACCCTGGAGGAGCTGCGCGCGGCCTTGTCGACGCCCGAAGCCCGCGCGATGGATGCCTGGTACGTGCCCTACACGGCGCTCGCGTTCTACGAGACGGCGCCGGTGGTGGAGCTGTTCGGCCTGCTGCGCAAGCCCGTGATGTTTCCGACCACGCAGTTCGTGGAGAAGGGCGGCCTCATCTCGTACCAGCTGCTGATGACGCTCGAGGACACCTCGAACCTCTGGAGCACCATGATCGGGCTGGTCCTCGACGGCCTGCCTCCCGGGGAGATTCCCATCGAGAGGCCGAAGTCCTTCGAGCTCGCCCTCAACGTCGAGGCCGCGCGTCGCCTGGGGCTCGCCATCCCCGCCAACCTCATCAAGCGCGCCGACAAGGTGTTCGATGCCGCGCCCACGCTCGCCGCGCGCAAGCGATGAAGGGCAGCCTCTTTCGCAAGTACGCGCTGGTGCTGATGCTGCTGGTGGCGGTGGCGCTGGTCTTCGGCGGGGCGCTCGAGGTGATCTTCAACTACAGCGAGACGCGCCAGCAGATCGAGCTGAGGCACGACGTCGAGGCGCGCGCCGCGGCGGTGCGCATCCGCGAATACCTGCGCGGCATCGAGATGCAGGTGCGCGACGTGAGCCGCCTGCCGTGGTCGAGCGGCGCGCTGAAGGCGGCCGAGCGCCGCGACGAGTTCCAGCGCCTTCTGAAGCTGGTGCCGGCGATCGCGGAGATCCGCAGCGGCGACGCGTCGGGCCGCGAGCGCATCCGCGTCTCGCGCATCGAGCGCGACGAGATCGATAGCCTGCGGCGCCTGGACGAATCGCCCACCTTCGTCGCCGCGCAGCGCGACGGCCTGCACTACAGCGCCACCTACTTCAAGGATGGCTCGGAGCCCTACATCACGCTCGGCGTGCGCGACGCGGGGCCCGACGGATGGGTCACGCTCACCGAGGTGAACCTCAAGTTCGTGGGCGAGCTGATCCGCGACATCCGCTTCGGCCAGAACGGGCGCGCCTTCGTGGTCGACAGCGAGAACCACCTCGTCGCGCATCCCAACAGCGCCCACGTGCTGCGCAAGACCGACGTGTCGGGCCTGCTGCCGGTGAGCCAGGGCTGGGGCAACGGCGGCGGCGAATGGCGCGCCTCGGTGACCGCGGAGAACCTCGACCACGTGAAGGTCCTCACCACGTCCGCCCCGGTGGGCGTGGCCGGCTGGCGCGTCTTTGTCGAGCAGCCGGTCGACGAGGCTTTCGCGCCGGTGTACGCGAACATCGTGCGCACCGTGATCCTCTTCCTCTTCGGCATCGTGCTCGCCGTGGCCGCGAGCTATTACCTCGCGCGCCACCTGTCGCGCCCCATCCTCGCGGTGCAGAAGGGCGCGGCGCGCCTCGGATCGGGCGACCTGCACACGCGCATCGACGTGAGCACCGGCGACGAGGTCGAGGCCCTCGCGCACGAGTTCAACCTCATGGCCGCCGAGCTGCAGGAGCTCTACTCGGGCCTGGAGAGGAAGGTGGCCGAGAAGACCGCCGAGCTCGAAGGCGCCAACCGGCACAAGAGCGAGTTCCTCGCCAACATGTCCCACGAGCTGCGCACGCCGCTCAATGCGATCATCGGCTTTTCCGAGGTGCTGAAGGAGCGCATGTTCGGCGACCTGAACCCGAAGCAGCTCGAGTACGTGCGCGACATCTACGGCTCGGGGCAGCACCTGCTCTCCCTCATCAACGACATCCTCGACCTGTCGAAGGTCGAAGCGGGCCAGATGACGCTCGACATCCACGACTTCGACGTGCCGGCGGCGGTGAAGAACTGCTGCACGCTGATCCGCGAGCGCGCCCAGCGCCAGCGGCTGCACTTCGACTGCGCCGTCGAGCCGGGCATCAGCAAGTGGCCGGGCGACGAGCGCAAGTTCAAGCAGGTGATGCTGAACCTCCTCACCAACGCGGTGAAGTTCACGCCGCCGGGCGGCTCGGTCGAGCTGCGCGCGAAGGTCGAGAACGGCTGGCTCATCGTCGCCGTGCGCGACACCGGCATCGGCATCTCGGTGGAAGAGCGCGCCGCGATCTTCACGGAATTCCACCAGGTCCGCGCCGCCGGCGCCGCCAAGCACGAGGGCACGGGGCTCGGGCTCGCGCTCTCGCGCCGCCTCGTGGAGCTGCATTGCGGTACCCTCACCGTCGAGAGCGCCCCGGGACGCGGCTCGACCTTCACCGCGCGTTTTCCCGCCAACCTGCACCGGATGGACCATGCCTAAACGCATCCTGGTGGTCGAGGACGACGAGAAGAGCCGCCGGCTCCTCACCGACGTGCTCGGCTTCCACGGCTTCGACGTGTGCGCCTGCGGGAGCGGCGAGGATGGCCTCGCCGATGCGCGGGAGTGCGCGCCCCAGGCGGCGCTCCTCGACATCCAGCTTCCCGGCATCAGCGGCTTCGACGTGCTCGCGTGCCTGCGCTCCGAATCCGGAACGGCGCGCATGCCCGTCATAGCCGTTACGGCCTCGGTGATGGACCAGGACCGCAAGAAGATCCTCGCCGCCGGGTTCGATGCCTACGTCTCCAAACCCGTTAATATCAGGGAGTTGCTGGACACCCTGAATCAGCTCCTCGCCAAGGCCGGTTCGTGAACGCCCACGCCGATCTCGATACACCCGACGCCATCGTCCAGTCGACGGCGCGGATCCTTGTCGTCGACGACACGCCCGCGAACGTGAAGCTCCTGGAAGACCTGCTCGGCTTCCACGGCTACGAGGTGGAGGCGGCCACGAGCGGCGAGGAGGCGCTCGCCGCGGTGCGCGCGCACATGCCGGACCTCATCCTGCTCGACGTCCTCATGCCGGGGCTCTCGGGCTACGACGTCTGCCGCGCGATTCGCTCCGATCCCACGCTCGCGATGCTGCCGGTGGTGATGGTGACGGCGCTGGAAGCCCGCGAGGAACGCGTAAGGGGCATCGAAGCGGGCGCCGACGATTTCCTTTCCAAGCCGGTGAATCCGCCGGAGCTCCTTGCTCGCGTGCGTTCGCTGCTGCGAATCCGCCGTCTTTACGAAACCGTGCAGCGCCAGGCCGAGCAGCTGGTGGCGTGGAACCGCACGCTCGAGGCGCGGGTAAACGAGCAGGTCGGGCACGTGGAGAAGCTGCAGCGCCTGAAGCGCTTCTTCTCGCCGCAGCTCGCGGAGCTGATCCTCGCGGGCGGCGCCGACGATCCGCTCGAGAGCCACCGGCGCGACATCACGGTCGTCTTCCTCGACCTGCGCGGCTTCACCGCTTTCGCCGAATCCGCGGAGCCGGAGGAGGTGATGGCGGCGCTCTCCGAATTCCACCACGAGATGGGCCGGCGCATCCTCGAGTACCAGGGCACGCTCGAGCGCTTCACCGGCGACGGGCTCATGGTGTTCTTCAACGACCCGCTGCCGATCCACCAGCCGGCGCGCCGCGCCGTGGAGATGGCGTTCGCGATGCAGGAGGACGTGCTCAAGCTCTCCGCGCAGTGGAAGAAGAAGGGCTATGCGCTGGGGCTCGGCATCGGCATCTCGCAGGGCTACGCGACGGTCGGGGCGATCGGATTCGAGGGCCGCATCGACTACGGCGCGATCGGCACCGTCACCAACCTCGCCAACCGTCTCTGCGACCTCGCCGATCCCGGCCACATCCTCGTCTCGCAGCGGGTGTACGCGGAGGTCGAGGAAATCGTGTTCGCCGAAGACCTGGGCGACGTGGCGTTGCACGGCTTCAAGCGGCCGGTGCGGGCCCATCGCCTGCTCGACCTCAAGGGCATGCCGGGGTGAGGCGGTGAAGCAGTCGGCAGTGCGGGCGCGCATCCGCCAGCTTTGCTGCCTCGGCCTGCCCGGGGAGCTGCTGATGGCGTCGCTGCTGCCCGCGCTGCGCGAGCTCGTGCCGAGCGACTCGGCGGCGTTCTTCTGGGTCGACTCGCGCGGCGAGATGCAGAACCTCTACGCCGAGCGGCTGCTGCCGGCCGACGTGATGTCGCTCTACTTCGAGCGCTACTACGAGGGCCGCGAGGCGTCGTTCCGCCGCGCCTTCCTCGAGCGCGCGAACGCCCCGGACGGCGTGGTCTCGATGAGCGCCGACCGCCGACGGCGAGCTGCGCAAGAGCGCCTACTACAACGAGATCCTGAAGAAGCTCGAGGCCCACCACGTGCTCTACGGCATCGTGCGCGAGCAGGGCGCCGCGCTCGGGCAGCTGTCTCTCTACCGCCCGCAGGACGCGCCCGCCTTCACCCCGCGCGAGCGCGCCGACCTCGCGAGCGTGATGCGCTATGTGGCGCACGGCATCGCGGGGGACGAATCGCGCGCGCGCGAACCCTCCGCCGAGAGCTTCTCCTTCGAGGACTCCGACGACGAGGCGATGCTCGTCACCGACCGCAACGGCGTCATCCGCCACGCCTCCGAGAAGGGCCGCCGGCTGCTGCTGCTCGCGACCACTTCCGAGATCAATCCCTCGAGCCTCAAGGCGTCGGTGAACGAACGCGCCACGCAGGCGCTGCGCGCGCTGACCGGACGCCTGGACGCCGTGGCGCGCGGCGAGGAGGCCGCCCCGCCGGTGATGGTGCTGGACACGAAGTGGGGCCGCCACATCATGCGCGCCTACTGGCTGGACGACGACTACAAGGCCGCCGATGCGCTGATCGGCGTGCGCATCCAGCGCCAGGAGCCGATGATCCTGCGCTTCGTGCAGGCGATGGGTCGCCTGCCGCTGTCGCCCCAGCAGCGCGAGATCGCGTTGATGATCGCGCAGGGCAAGAGCAACCAGGAGATCGCGGAGGGCCTTGCCGTGTCCGGAAACACCGTCGCCTACCACATCAAGCAGCTCTTCCTGAAGCTCGACGTCCACGACCGCGCCGGCGCGGTCGAGCGCATCACCGCGGGCGGCGACGAGCGCCTGCGCGGCTAGAATTCTCCCTCCCCCTTGGGGGAGGGTCGGGGAGAGGGTCGGTATTCTCGAATCCTTTGCCGTGCGTTTTGTCGAGATGCACTCGCGCTCACGCCTTTCGACCCTTCGCTCCTCCGATTGCAAACGGAAGGTCCGCGACTTGCGCAAGAACATGACCGATGTCGAATGGCGCATCTGGTACCACCTTCGCGCGCGCCGATTCCAGGGTTGGAAATTCCGCAGGCAGGTCCCGATCGGTCCTTATGTCGCCGATTTCTTGTGCGAGGAAGCGCGACTCGTCGTTGAACTCGACGGCGGACAACATCAGGAGCAGAAGGCGAGGGATGCCGAGAGGACCGCGTGGTTGAACGCGCGCGGCTATCGGGTTGTCCGGTTTTGGAACAACGACGTTCTTGAAAATATCGAGGGTGTCTTGGCTACCCTCTCCCCGGCCCTCTCCCAAGGGAGAGGGGGAACTGGTCTCTCCCCGCAGGGGAGAGGAAGACTTTCGCGTTAGTCGTTTTCCGGCGAGGACGGAACGGCTTCGGCCCCGCCGCCTCCGGGCGGCGCCTTCGCCGTGGCGAAGCGTGCCGAGACCCTGCGGCCCCACGCGTCGAGATACGTGTAGAGCACCGGCACGACCACGAGCGTGAGGAGCGTGGACGTGATGATGCCGCCGATCACGGCGCGGCCCATCGGAGCGTTCGACTCGCCGCCGTCGCTCATGCCGATCGCCATCGGCAGCATGCCGAAGATCATCGCCATGGTCGTCATGAGGATCGGCCGCAGGCGCACCTGGCCCGCGTCGAGGATCGCGTCGTGGCGCGACTTGCCCTCGCGCAGCCCCTGGTTGGTGAAGTCGACCAGCAGGATAGCGTTCTTGGTGACCAGTCCCATCAACATGATGATGCCGATGATCGAGAAGATATTGAGCGTGCTGCCGGTGATGAGGAGCGCGAGGAAGACGCCGATCAGCGTGAACGGCAGCGACGCCATGATCGCGAGCGGCTGCAGGAAGCTGCCGAACTGCGAGGCGAGGATGAGGTAGATGAAGATCACCGCCATGCCGAGCGCCGCCACCGCCGCCGTGAACGACTCCTGCATCTGCTGCGTGTCGCCGGCCACGTCGAAGCGGTAGCCGGTGGGCAGCTGGATCGTCTTCAGCAGCGCCTGCACCTCCTTGCCGACGTCGCCCGCGGGCCGGCCCTCCACGTTGGCGTACAGGCCCACGCGCCGCTGCAAGTCCTGGCGCTTGATGATCTGCGGGCTGGTGGAATTCTGGAATTCGACCACCTGGCGCAGCGGCACCACGATCGGCGAGCCGTCCGCGCCGACCTTGCTGCTCACCACGTAGAGCTCGCCCAGGTCCGCCGCGATGCGCCGCCCCGAGCGCGGCAGCTGCACGTTCACGTCGTAGTTCTGCCCGTCGGGCGCGAGCCAATGGCTCACCACGTCTCCCGCGACGAACGGCCGCACCGCCGCGCCGATCTGCGAGACCGTGAGGCCGAGGTCGCTCGCGAGCTCGTTGTTCACCTTCATGGTGATCGCGGGGCTCTGCGCCTTCAGGCTCGACTCGAGGTCGGTGATGCCCTTGATCTTCGACATCTTGTCGAGGATGTCGCCGGTGAGTTCGGCCAGGCCCTCCGGCGAGGGTCCGAGCAGGTTGATCCAGATCGGGCGGTTGTAGCCCACGGCGAGCTCGATGCCGGGCATCGCCTTGATGCGATCGCGCACCGCGGCCTCGAAGGCCTTCTGCGAGCGGCGCGGCGTCGCGTGGCGGTCGGCGAGCCGCACGTCGATGCGCGCCACGTTGCGGCCCTCGCCGGTGCCGACGTTGGCGATCATCATCTCGACTTCGGGGTAGCCGCGCAGGAGCTCCTCGACCTGGCGCGCCTTGGCGTCGGTGTACTCGAGGCTCGATCCCACCGGCGCGGTGAGGCGGAAGGACGTGCGTCCCTCGTCGGACTCCGGGACGAACTCGGTGCCGACGAGCGGCAGCAGGAAGAAGCTCGCGACGAACACCACGAGCGCGATGGCGAGCACGGTCTTGCGATGCGCGAGCGCCCATTCGAGCAGCTCGCCGTATCTTTCGTGCGTCCACTCGATGCCGCGCTCGATGCGGCCCATCATCCGCGCGATCCAGGGGAAGCGTGCGAAGCGGTTCTCCGGGGGATCGCGCCAGATCGAGGACAGCATCGGGTCGAGCGTGAAGCTCACGAAGAGCGAGACCAGCACCGCGACCGCCACCGTGATGCCGAACTGGTAGAAGAAGCGCCCGATGATCCCGCTCATGAAGGCGACCGGGACGAACACTGCGACGATGGCGAAAGTGGTGGCCATCACCGCGAGCCCGATCTCCTCGGTGCCCTCGCGCGCGGCGCGGTAATGGTCCTTGCCCATGGCGAGGTGGCGCACGATGTTCTCCCGCACCACGATCGCGTCGTCGATGAGCAGCCCGATGCACAGCGACAGCGCCATCAGCGTGAGGAAGTTCAGCGTGAAGCCGAACATGTACACGGCGATGAAGGTGGCGATCACCGAGATCGGCAGCGTGAGGCCGGTGATGATGGTGCTGCGCCAGGAGTGCAGGAAGAGGAAGACGATGAACACCGTGAGGAGCGCGCCTTCCACGATCGTGATCTTCACGCCCTGCAGCGCCTTCTCGATGAAGTCGACGTCGGCGTAGGTGATTCTCAGCTTCACGTCGGGCGGCAGCGCCTTGGAAAGCTCCGCGGCGGCGGCCTTCACGCCGGCCCCGACCTCGACGATGTTCGCGTCCTGGACCTTGAGCACGTTGATCGACAGGCCGGGCTTGCCGTCGATGCGCGAGAACGAATCGGCCTCGCGCTCGCCGTCGACGATGTCGGCGACCTCGCTCAGGTACACCGGGCCCTTGGCGCGGCGCGCCACGATGATCTTGCGGAAGCCCGCCGGGTCCTTGATCTTGCCCTCGACGCGCACCAGCTGCTCGGTCGGCCCCTGCTCGACTCGTCCGGCGGGAACGTCCATGTTGGCGGCCTGCACCGCGCGCACCACCTCGTCCACGCCGACCATCTGCGACAGCATCTGCGCGGGGCGCAGGTTGATGACGACCTGGCGCGAGCGCCCGCCGAAGACCTGCACCTGGCCCACGCCGGCGACGTTCTGGAATTTCTTCACGATGATCTGGTCGGTCATCGTGCTCAGCTCGCGCAGGCTGCGCGTGTCCGAAGTGACCGCGAGGCCCACTACGGGCTGCGCGTTGTCGAAGTCCCCGCGCAGCACGAGCGGGTCCTTCACTTCACGCGGGAATCCCGGGCGCACCAGGGCGACCTTGTCGCGCACGTCCTGCACGGCGCGCTCGACGTTGGCGTCCAGGCGCAGCTCGATGTAGGTCTCGCTGCGGCCCTCCCAGGAGTTCGAGCGGATGAGGCGCACGCCGTTCACCGTGTTCACCACTTCCTCGATCGGCTTGGTGATGTCGTTCTCCACGGCCTCGGGCGACGCGCCCGGGTATTGCACCTGGATGAAGACCACCGGGAACGTGATGTCGGGCATGCGTTCGACGCGCAGCCGGTTGTACGAGAAGACGCCGAGCACGAGGAGGCCCGCCATCACCATCGTGGCGAACACGGGCTGGTTGATGCTGGTCTTGGTGATCCACATGTCCGCTCCCTATCCCGCTTTCGGCGCGGCCGTGGGCTTGAGCACCGCGGGCAGGCCCGCCTTGAGCCCCGCCGCGCGCACGCTCACGACGGGGATTCCCACCTCGAGGCCCTGCGTGACCTCGATGAGCCCCCGCTGCGGCTCGGCCATGCCGAGCTTCACCGGTCGCCGCGCGATCTTGCCGTTCTCGATGGTGAAGACGTAGGACTGCCCCGCTTCCTCCCGCACCGCCCCGGTGGGAATCACGGCGGAAAACGCGGTCTTGTCGAGCACGATCTGCCCCTTGGCGAACATGCCGCCCTTCAGCACGCCGTCGCGATTCGCGACCGAGATATAGAGGGTGATCGAGCGCGATCCCGGGTCAGCGGTGGGATTGATGCGCTCGACGCGGCCGGCGAAGGTGCGATCGGCGAAACCGTCGACGCGGAAGCTCGCCGGCTGGCCGGGCCGGATCGCGGGGATCTCCGAGGCCGGGGCGGGCGCCTCGATCTCCATGTGCTCGAGGTCGACGAGCGCGAAGAGCGGGCTGTCCACGCCCACCTTCTCGCCGTTGTTGGCCATCTTGCGCGCCACGATGCCGCCGAAGGGCGCGCGCACGGTCGCATCGTCCATGGCCTTGCGCGCGATCCTCAGCTGCGCCTCGGCCGATCGCACCGAGGCCGCGCCCGCTTCGAACGTGCTCTGCGTCGTGTCGAAGGCGTTCTGCGAGATGAATTTCTGGCGCAGGAGCGCGAGGTTGTTCTCGCGGTTCTTCTCCGCGATCGAGAGCTTCGCCTTCGCCTCCTCGAGCGCGGCGACCTGCGAGTCCAGGCGCGACTGCGCGTCGGCCGTCTCGATCTGCGCGAGGAGCTGGCCCTGCGCCACGCTCTGGCCCTCGCGCACCAGCACCTTGCTCACTTCGCCCGAGACCTTCGACCTCACCGTCGTCTGGAGCATCGGGGAGAGCGAGCCGGAGAACGGGATCGAGCGCACCAGCTCGCGCCGCTCGACCATGGCGACGTCGGCGGCCGTGAACTCGAGCACGACCTGCTCCGGTTTCTTGTCCTCCTTCTTCGCCTGCGTGGCCCTCAGCCCGGCGAAGGAGCCGATCACGACCACCACGGCGAGCACGACGAGGACAGGCCGGGACACGCGCATGCGGCGCGGCGCTCCCGGTGCGGCAGTGGCGGATTTCTTCTTGAAAAGCATGTTCGGCTTTCGTGCGGCGGGTGCGCTCTCCCGGTAGGAGGCGCTCATGCCCCGTTGGACGCCGGGGGTCGTCTCGTTGGATTCGGACGCCGCGAAAAGGTAACGAATTATACCGCCGGCGCCTCGCGGCCCGTGTCAGTTCGTTACGGCGATCGCGCGACGACGCGGGATCCGCCCCGGATCCCACGCGCGCGCCGCTTGCGCGAGGATTTCGCCCGGCATCCCGGGCGGGGCCTCCGGCTGCGCGAGGAAGGCGAGGGCGGCCTGGAGCTGGCCGGCGGCGCGCCCGGTGTCCACCGCGGGGGCAAGCGTCTGCTTCGAGAGCTTCTCGCCCTGGGCATTGGTCGCCACCGGAAAGTGGAGGTAGCGCGGCGTGGGGTAGCCCAGCAGCCGTTGCAGCAGGATCTGGCGCGGCGTCGATTGCAGCAGATCGCTGCCGCGCACGACCTCGGTGATTGCATCGTCGGCGTCGTCGACCACCACCGCGAGCTGGTAGGCGTGCAGGCCATCGCGGCGCTTCAGCACGAAGTCGCCGACCTCCTTCGCCACGTCCTGCGCGACGCGTCCCTGCACGCGGTCGTCGAACTCGATCACGCCCGGCGCCACCTTGCATCGCTCCGCCCCCGGGATCGCGGCCGCGATGCCGAGCGCGCGGCACGTGCCCGGATAGACCGCGCCTTCGATGCCGCGCAGCCCCGAGTCGGCGATTTCCCTGCGCGAGCAGCGGCAGCGATAGACGCAGGCCGCGCCGCGCAGCCGCTCGAGCGCGGCTTCGTAGCGGTCGAGGCGCCGGCTCTGCCATGCGACGTCGCCGTCCCAATGCAAGCCGAAGGCGTCGAGCGCGCGCAGGATCTCGTCGGCGGCGCCCGGGACGGTGCGCGTCGCATCGACGTCCTCTATGCGCACCAGCCACTCTCCGCCGCGCGAACGCGCATCGAGCCAGCTCGCGACCGCGGCGACGAGCGAACCGAAGTGCAATGGACCGGTGGGCGAGGGGGCAAATCGCCCGCGGTACGTCATGAGAGCAACTCGGCCGCGACCAGCGGATCCTCGATGCGCTTCACGAACCATTTGAGCGCCTTGCCCTCCTGCCCCGGGCGCCACGCGATCACCATTTCCCCGGGCGCGCGCTTCGCATCCACGACCAGGATGCGCAAGCGCCCCGCGGCCGATTCGCGCTCGGCGATCCAGCGCGGCAGGAAGCCCACGCCGAGCCCCGCGATGTGCGCCGCGGCCTTGGCTTCGAGCGAGGGCACGGTGAGCACGTCCTGCCCGGAGAGCAGGCCCACGGTGCGGGGCGGCAGCAAGCGCGACGTGTCGGCGATGCTCACCCGCGGTGAGAGGCAGCTTCTCGCGCGTGATCGCGTGGAAGGGCGCGGCGACGAACACCATCTCGACCGGCCCGAGCGGCCGGGTCGTATAGCTGCGCCCCGCGGGCGCGTCCCCGGCCGCACCGACGGCGAGGTCCGCGCGCCCCGAGGCGAGGGCGTCCCAGGTTCCGCCGAGCACCTCGTGCAAAATGCGCAATCGGGTACCGGACTGCTGCTCGTAGAACTCGGTAACCAGGCGGAAGATCTTATCGAGGCCCACTCCCGTGTCGACCGCGATGCGCAGCTCCGACTCCCATCCCTTGGCCACCTGCTGGACGCGGCATTCGATATCGGCGGCGGCGAGCAAGAGCCTGCGGCCCTCGGTAAGCAACTCCCGGCCGGCATCGGTCAGCACGGCGCGGTGGCCGGCCCGGTCGAAGAGCGCCACGCCCAGGGAATCCTCCAGCTGGCGGATGGAGTAAGTGATCGCTGACGGCACACGGTGGAGGTCGTCCGCGGCGGCGGCGAATGAGCCCTTGCGGTCGATTGCGTCCAGGACCTGCAGGGCTTCGAGGGACAGCTTCATTGTTCAGGGAATTCGAATGATCTTATCGAAACATTGCGCTA
>WNFM01055517.1_pt2 | contig 13596 bp, 14 predicted proteins | sample 5400271 | NCBI WGS metagenome assembly WNFM01 (sample SAMN13153352, study PRJNA577476) | soil metagenome | isolation source: 60 cm saprolite on Douglas fir-dominated hillslope | place: USA:California | collected 2013-09-17 | reverse complement strand
ACAAGAAAACACAATCGAAAATTGCAAGAAAAACTGGAAGGTTGCCACTTGCAATAGGACGATTTTTTTTGATTGGATGAAGCCTGTCTCTTTTAGCATCAAAAATATCGTTTAAGATGTAAGTAGCGCTTGCGGCGAAACTAAAAATCCAAAAGGTCAAAACTACATTTATGAAAAAATGTTTATTGTAAAGTTGTCCTTCGAAAATGAGAGCTGCAAAAACACTAAGGTTTTTGACCCAATGAATAGGGCGTGCAACTAAAATTAGTGATTTGATTTCGGTCTGTAAGTTAGCCATAAGATTAATCCACCTACAAGGATTGTAACACCAATTATTGTATAAAACTTAGAGCTAGTTGTTAGAGTCAAACTTATGAGGCCTAAAATGGCTGTAGCCACCCAGTAAAATATTGCAACTTGTGGAATTGTTAGATGGCCGTTATCTAAAAGTCTGTGATGAAGGTGTCCGCGATCTCCCCAGAAAGGAGATTTTCCAGAAACGATGCGACGCATTATAACGTAGCCAGTATCTATTAAAGGAATAGCAAGGACAACAAGTAGTGTTCCAACTTTTGCAGTTGAGAGTATCGCAAGAATTGCTAAAAAATATCCTGCTAAATTGGAACCACTAAAACTTGGCATTATTTTTTGAGGATAAATATGCCATGGTAAAAAACCTAAAAAACTTCCTGCCAATATCATTGCTAAAATTATCACTGGCCATTGAAGCAGATCGGCACTAAATCTTAAAGAAAGAAAAGCAATTGTAAGTGCTGCTATTACGACAACGCCTGAAAGTTGTCCGTCTACGCCTTTGGCACCAAAATTTAGGCCATTCATGAGAAATACTATCCAGAAAATTGTTATTAAACTGGCGATCCAGATTGGAAGATTTATAATCCCACCGGCAGGATTTGTAACGAAGGTGATGACAACTCCTGTCAATACTGGAATGCTCGCGGCTATAAATTGTACGACCAATCTTAGATATGGACTTAAATTAAATTTGTCGTCAAGAAGTCCAATTATTAAAATAATGACTGCCCCAGATAAAATTGCTATGAGGTGGACATCAAGAGGTAGAAATATGATACTAGTAACTAAAATCGCAATAAAAATAGCAAGTCCTCCACCTCTTGGAGTCGGTTTTGTGTGAATTACTTTTGGATGTTTGTTTATTTTTGGATCGTCAACAAGGCCAAATTTCCAGGCTAGTTTAATTACAATAGGAGTGACTAAAAAAGCAATTATTGTTGCAGTGATTGCTGGAGCGATAATGATTTTTTGGATATCCATATTTATGCAATTAGTAAAACAATTTTAATTACGGTAATTAAAGAAAGTGCTGAAAGAGCGATACTTAATCCACCTAAAATTTGTTGCAAAAAAGAATCTTTAAGCAAGGAATTTAAACCTAAATTAATACTTATAAATATTATAGAGATGGTTGGTGGAATAATTAATTCGATGTTTGGTGTCAATACGCTCTCGGAAATAGGCAAGCCGTAAAATAGAGGAATTATTGGGGGAAGACTTTTCCTTATGATAAGTATTGCAATAATTGTAATTATATCAATTATTATGCAAATAGCTGATATTTTTTGAAATGAATTTTTTTTCATTAACCAATTCTAACTTAATTGGCTAATAAGTGCCAAACGGTAAAACCGTTGTTGCCATAAATATTGACGTACTTTGCTCTTACAAAAGTAATAAGTTCTGGGAAGGGTGATGAGTTTGGAGGAATAACTATAAATGGAGGTGGTGCTGATTCGAGTTCATTTAATAAATCAACTTTGGATGAGTAATCGTTAATATGATAAGCTGCGACATATTTAATTTCCGGCAGGCGTCTTGCTAATGAATATATTATTGGAGCCGTATCTCCCCATATGAAGACTTTATCGTTTTTGTCGGTTGAGTTCATTAGAAATTGTGCAACGTCGTAATTCCCTTTTGTATATTTATCAAAACTATTGAAGTAATTGTCTTTAGAGATTTGACCTGTGGCGAAATTGGCGAATCTTATGTAATAGGCACTAGAACTATAATAGTAAAATTTATAATAGACGGGAACAAAAATTGCTAACGTTAATGGAATAATTGTCAAAACCTGTTCAAATTTAGGTGAGGCTACTAAAATTCCTACAAGAATCGAAATTGAAGGAATGGCTTGAATCATGTAGTGAGGATATGGGCGTTCTGAAAGTGTTACTGCAAACAAACTTGTCAAAAGCCAGATACTTCCAATTAAGAATGGTCTACTTAATTTTTTATTGAAAATGCGGAGGATTATAAAACCTAGAACAACAATTCCAGCTCTTATTAGTAAAGGACCGTGTTTTACTACAAAAGACTGTTGTGGTCCGCCGTTCCAGCTTGAAACGTAGTTAATGTTTTGTAGGAAAGCTGCTTTTATGTAGTCAGAGAGTGCTCCTTTATAGAAATACCAAACAAAAGTTAGGAGAATGGGAATTGAGAAACCTAAAGCGAGAATAAAAGTTTTTTTAATTAACTCAAGAAAGTTTTTAAAATTTAAGTTTTCAAGAGTAATAAACCAGAAGACTACTATCACTGGAACATCGAAGCTTGCTGGAATTTTAAATAAAGCTCCAACTGCAAATATCATTCCCGAGAGAAAGATATTTTTATATGTTGGTTTTGAAAGTAGGACCGTAAGACCTAAAATTATTGGACCAATTAGGAATAATTCAGCGTTAACTATATTTCCTTCAAAAAGAGGAATTGTTGTAAAAATTGCGAAGATTATTACGGAAACATATTGGGCTAATGAGTTATCTTTGAAAAGATTTTTTACGAGGTGCCAGAAACAAATTGTTGTTGCTATCATCCAAAAAGCCAGGATTGCTTTGAACCAAAAGAGGTTTCCGGCGAGAGCGGCTGTAAAGTAAATTAGTGGAGGCTTGTTGTCAAAAATTTGTTTATAGAGAGTAAGACCACGGCGTATTCCAAGTCCGAGAGTCATGTAGATCATTTCGTCGCCGTAAAAATAAGGCTCGAAAAATGATGGAATTCTGAAAAGGACGATGAATGCTATTATTGCCAGTACCCAATGTGGAGGCTCAATTTTTGTAATGAGTTTATGAAGAGATTTCATCTTCATTTCAGTATATATTGGGAAAAGATTTAGAGCAAGAAAAGAATTTATTTTTTTAGTTTGGGTTTGATACGAAGAGTTGTTTCATTAAATGTTGGTAATTTACCTCCATTTAGAATATCCATATTTTTTTGAGTGTCGTATTCACATCCAGTTCCTGCAGTGAATATGTCTTGATTGGTTTCAAATGCTTTTGATCCGACTGTTTGTTTGATTTGGCAACCATCTGTTCCTGGACAATTTTCTTAAAATTTGTCAAACTTTTTCTGTGACTTTGTACTCGATGTATTTACCTAACATTAGTCTTGTGTGAGCATCAAGGCCTGGGAGGGCTGAGAAGAAAAAGCCAGCTACCGGCATTAAGATAAACTCAAAGGGAGTTAGTAATGCTCGCCAAAGTGGGAAATGAGCGGGGCGCTTTGGTTTATAGAAACTGTCTATTATTATCATTAATATTAAAAAGCCAAGGGCAATTGTTAGAATAGTGGAAGATATTTTAGGCACCATGTAACCCAAGGATGTTCTCCCAAAGGCTGGGTTAATTAGGGTTGGAAGAGTTAATCCAATAGTTATAAAAAACCAGTTGACTGGCCACAAGAAGTGAGACTGAATTACATATAGAAGGCGCATTGTTTTATCAAAAAAAGGAACATCTGGTGTTAAAAAATAATATTTAATTATCCATGGATCGTCTGATACTCCCCATGCCCAGCGTTTTAGTTGTTCATATTGGACTTTCATTGTTTTCCAGAAAGTTTTTCCTTCTGCTGCGTCTGCGAAAAGTGGAAGATAAATCGGTTCTACTTCAATTTTTCCGCGCATTTTATAATAAGCCTTGAAAAATATTCCCCAATCTTCTGGAATTTTATCTGCATCCCAATAGTCGACTTCGTGCAAAAGTTTAAAGGATAGGGAGTAATTTTGTTGGTTAATAAGACGATCACGTCTTGGAAGTTGACTTAGATTCCAAATGGATCCAAGAGTATTTTGGACACGACTAATGGCTGGAATTTCCCAAATGTTATTATAGAAAAGAACTCCAGGTTGCCAGAAAAAATTATATCTTTTGGGATTATCTAAGAATTTAAAAGTGAGACAGGCGAAATGTTTTTTGTGATATACGTGATCTGCGTCACAACTTGTAACTGTTGTGTATTTCATATCGGGATTTAAATTTTTCTTGACCCAGATTGCTGCATATCTTTCATTGCTTGCTTTTCCAGCAACTTCACCGGAAGTCAGTTGATGAACTGTGATGACTAATTTGTCGAAGATGGAACCAAATTCTTTTTGTAGGGCATTAACTTTTTCGAGTCTTTCTTTTTCGTCTTCTTTAAATTCCATGGCAAGAACTACTATTAATTGTTTTCTATCAAGTTCTTGATTTTTTAGAGAGTTAAGAGTTCTTTGTAAGACGTGAAGAGGTTCTTTGTAAGTTGGGATTATTACTACATGGCGGACTGAACTGGCATCGGGAAAAGATTTCAAATCTCCGACCCAATCGTAATTAATTGCTGCTTGGATTCGAAGATGGGAAATTATAATTGTGATTCCAATAGTGAAAGATTGATAAAACCAATAGATATTAAAAAAAAGAATAAAGTAAGCGACGACTGTCGGGATTACGAAAATTCCCCAGTAGGGAAATAAAATTAAATTCCAGGAAACAAAACCTGGGAGGATTTCAAGGGCACGTTGAATTTTGTGCTGATGTTTTAAGGCGAAAGATCTAAAGGCTGACATATACTTTATTCGTGCTTTGCATGCAAACGCGGAAAAAGTGGAGAGCCACTTTTGATTTTGGAATTTGCAAACTGCTTTTCTATTTTTTCTGATGTTTCAGGTAAAAATGGTTTAAGATCAACTGCAATTTGGCGAATGTCTGTTACCAAAAAATCTAAAACCTTTTGCAATTCAGCGCCTTTTAGAGTCCAAACTTTTTTGGCATTAATTAACATATCTAATTCTTTGATTTTATTCCAGATAACTTCTAGGGATTTATTGAACTCAAATTTTTTGAGAGGGATTTCTATGTCTGGATCAATGGTTTGTTTTTGGGTAGAAAAGTCAAAGTTGGATTTCTCACATAAAGCTGCGACGCGGGAAACTAAATTACCAAGGCCATTTGCTAAGTCTGAATTGTAAACTTCTTTAAATCTTTCAATTGTAAAATTATGATCAGCATCTATTGGAACTTGGGAAAGCAAATAGTAACGCAAAGGTTCGAGGCTAAATTCTTTGATGAATTCGACTGGGTCTATAACGTTACCTAATGATTTACTAATTTTTTCTCCGTCAATATTTACAAACCCATGAATCAAAATTGTTTTTGGCAATGGAATACCAGCTGACAATAACATCGCTGGCCAATAAACAGTGTGGAATCTATTAATATCTTTTCCAATGACATGAACATCTGCTGGCCACCACTTTTTGAATTTTTCTTCATCCCAACCAAAACCAATTCCTGTCATGTAAATATTTAAAGCGTCAAACCAGACGTATATTTTTTGAGTATCGTCACCTGGAACGGGAACTCCAATGCCTTGAGCACGTTCGTTTGATCTTGAGATTGAAAAATCTTCAAGACCAGATTTTATGAAAGATAATATTTCTTTTTTCTTATTTTCTGGAATTACCTCTAAAGTGTTTGATTCTATTAATTCTACAAGTTGATCTTCGTATTTAGAGAGTTTAAAAAAATAGTTTTCTTCTTTTATAAGTTCTGGTTTTTTTTGATGTATTGGACAAAGTCCATCAACCAATTCTTTTTCGGTTTTAAAACTTTCGCAACCAACACAGTATTTGCCTTCGTAAGATTTTTTGTAAATATCTCCATTTTTATTACATAGCTCCCATAATTTTTGGACTCCTGGCCAATGTTTCTTTTTGTCAGATCCTCTTTGGAAAATATCGAGGTGGACTCCTACAAGTTCATAAGTGTCTTTCCAAATTTTTGAGTATTTGTCAAGATATTTTTTGGTTGATAACCCTTCTTTTTTTGCCGCTTGAACGTTTTTCAAGGCATTTTCATCAGCACCAGAAAGCAATAATGTATCAATACCTTGTAGTTGGACATATCTTCTAATTACATCTGCTTGAAAGTATTCCAGAGTATGGCCGATATGAGCCCTTCCATTTACATATGGGATAGCTGTTGTTATGTAAAATTTTCTAGCCATGAGCATATTATATCAGAGGTTTTACTTGGAGATGATTTTCTTGAGTTTTTCTGACCATTTTTCTGCCCACTCGCTCGCGTCGAGTTTTTTGAGGGCATATTGAACTTCTTTTTTCTTTAGTAAAGTTTTAGCATCAGCAATAGTTGCACTGCTTACTTTTAGATTTGTTTGGATATTTTCGTAACTTCTTTTCTTTGATAGCCAATAGGCAACACTCAAACGTTTTGCAAGATTTTCAAATTCTTTTGGAGTTAAAAAGCCTTTCAGAAACTCGAAGGCTTCTTTTTCGTTTTTGAAGTCTGCCAATAATTTGCCTAGAGTTTTCTTTATCTCTTTTTTCAGTGTGTCGTTCATCGGGTTTAGTATACCAAAAGTAAACTTCAATGCTTACTGCAATTGAAGTTAATAGGATTAAATTTAATATGTTTCCGATTTGTATTATTCTAAAAATTAGAAACAAAGTTGTGATTGAGGCAATAACTAGGGCTCGCCTTTTATTTTTTAAAATGAAGGAAAAGGTAAAAAAAACACTTAGGAATAAAAGAATAAAAAATAGCGGAAGAACTCCTGGTGTTTGAGGGTTAAAAAAATAAATAATAATTACTAAAAAAATCCAAAGAAAAATAAACATTTATATATTTATATTGTAAACTACTATTTACGTCATGGAGAAACTAGAAACTTTTAAATACAAAAGAGTACTTATTTTTACAGCACACCCTGATGACCTGGAAGGGTTTGTAGGAGGACTTGTTAAAAAAATTTCAAGAAGAGCTCAAGTTGTTTCTGTTATTTTTTCAAAAGGTGATAAGGGAAGATGGGAATATAAATACAGAATTATGAGCAAGAAATATTTTGGAGATTTGAGAATCAAAGAATCACTTGCGGCAAAGAAAATACTTGGTATAGATAAAATTGAAGAGTTAGGATTTAAGGATAGGAAAATCCCTATTAATAAAAATGTTTATGACCATATTGTGGAATTAATAGAAAAGGTTAAGCCTGATTTAATTCTAAGTTTTGAATACAATAAAACTCTAAACTTTTATTTACATCCTGATCACATGGCTGTTGCAATTAATCTTGAAAAAGTCATTTTCAAACATAAATTCAGACAAAAATTTGATTATCTTGTCTTTAACACGCTTTTGCCCAATAGATATATTGACATATCTCGTGTTGAGGCAGTTAAGCGCAGGGCTTTAAAATTTCACAAAACACAAACGCGACTTAACCGCGAGCTTTTTTTCTTGCTTGATTTACTTCCAACAAGAATAATGGGATTTTTATATGGCACAAAATATGTGGAAGTTTATAGAAATGTTAGAATTAATAGATGGAACAAATATTGATAATTATAATTTTAGTAGTTGGATTTATAGTTATTGGTTATCTAGTGAATAAAAAACAAAAACCGTCTAATGATCTCCTGGAATATTTAAAAACTACCAATAACAGGCTTGAAAGTCAGGGAAAAAGCTTTAATGAAAGACTGGATAACGCAACACAGGTAATTTCGCAAGTCCAGAGAAATATTGGAGAGATGAGCGAGATAGGCCGATCGATGAAAGATTTGCAGGAATTTTTACAATCTCCAAAATTAAGGGGGAATATTGGTGAACAAGTTCTAAAGGAACTGCTGGGACAGAGTTTGCCGAAGAATAGCTTTAATCTGCAGTATGAATTTAAAAGTGGAGTAAAAGTTGACGCTGCAATTAAAACATCAGGTGGAATAATTCCAATAGATTCAAAGTTCCCGATGGAAAACTTCAGGAAAATGATGAAAGATAAAGTTTATGCCAAAGACTTTGAGAGAGATGTGAGAAAACACATCGATGATATTGCCAAGAAATATATTTTGACGGATGAGGGGACTATTGATTATGCACTTATGTATATTCCAAGTGAGTCAGTATATTATGAAATCGCTAATAACCAGGATCTTTTTGAATATTCAAACAAGATGAGAGTGCTTCCAGTTTCTCCTACTACATTTTATGCATACATGAGAGCGATATTGATGAGCTTTGAAGGACAAAAGATTGAGCAGAAGGCAAAGGAAATTCTCTCGGCACTACGAGCTGTGAAGAAAGATTATGAAAAAGTGGAGGGAGAACTTGGAATTTTGCAAAAACATTTGAATAGCGCATACAACAAAATGGGAGATGTCTTTAATTCATTTGGAAGACTGGGGAATAAGATTAACGCAACTCATGAGTTGGATGAGGTGAAAAAGAAAGTGATAGAATAGCGAAAATGGATGATTTAATTTTGGTTTATACAACTTGGGAATCTGTGGATCAGGCTAAAAAAGCTGGTGAACATTTATTGAAGAAAAGAGTTTGTGGATGTGTGAATATTTATCCTGTTATGGAACCAATGTTTTGGTGGCCACCAAAAGAAAATAAAATTGATAAATCAAAAGAAGTTGTAATGATAATTAAAACTCTTAAAGAGAAATATGAAGATTTGGAAAAAGAAATTTATAAAATTCATACATATGACACTCCTTGCATAATTGCGATCCCAACTTATAAAGTAAATAAAGATTATTATGAGTGGATTAAGAGTGAGATAGAATAATTCTCCGTGTTACAATGGCTTCGTGGAGACTTCACAGAAAAAGTTAAACAAAGAACAACTTCAGGCGATAAAGCATGGAAATGGGCCGCTACTTATTATTGCTGGAGCTGGGACGGGGAAGACAACTGTTATTACTGAGAGAATTAAATATTTAATTGAGAAGAAACTTGCAAGACCGGAGGAAATTTTGGCTCTCACTTTTACTGAAAAAGCTGCAAGGGAAATGGAGACGAGAATCGATATAGCCCTTCCATACGGTTATACAAACATGTGGGTAATGACGTTCCACTCTTTCTGCGAACGGATTTTAAGACAAAATGCTTTGCATATAGGACTTGATCCAAGATTTAAATTAACAAGTGAAGCTGAAACTACACAATTAATACGTAAGAATTTATTCAAGTTTAAATTAAATTATTTTAGGCCGCTTGGAAATCCATATAAATTTATTGGAGGGATGATACAACATTTTTCTCGTTTGCAAGATGAGGACATAAATACTCGCGACTACGTCGCGTGGGCAAAGAAACAAGATGATGAAAAGTGGTTTGAACTAGCTAGTGCATATAAAACGTACGAAGAATTGAAAATTAAAAATGGTTTGATGGACTTTGGGGATTTGATTACTAAAACTTTGAAACTTTTGAGAGATAGACCAAATATTTTAAAAGAGTACCAGAAGCAATTTAAATATATTTTGATTGATGAGTTTCAAGATACAAACTATTCACAAAATAAGCTAGCGATTTTGTTAGCAAATAAAGAACAGAACATAAACGTTGTTGGAGATGATGATCAATCGGTTTATCGTTTTCGTGGAGCAGCTGTAAGTAACATCATTCAGTTTAGAAAGAACTTTTCTAAAACAAAAGTTGTAGTTCTCACAAAAAATTACAGATCAACGCAGGAAATTTTAGATAGAAGTTATGATCTTATTCAACATAATAATCCAGATAGATTAGAAGTGGTTGAGAAAATTGACAAGAAATTAATTTCAGAAAAGAAACTGAAAGGCGACAAACTAACTTTTATTCATGCTGATCGAGTGGAGAATGAAGCTGATGAAGTATCGAAAGAGATCCTTCGGCAAGCTCAGGACCATGGTTATGATTTTAAAGATATAGCTATTCTAGTTCGTGCAAATAATCATGCTGAACCGTTTAGTAGAGCGCTTGCGCGACATGGAATTCCTTATCAGTTTTTGGGGCCTGGAAGATTATTTAAGCAATCAGAAGTTATTGATTTAATTTCATATTTGAAAGTTTTGTATAATTTCGAGGATTCAGTAAGTTTTTATCGAATTCTCTCGTCGAAAGAATTTAATTTGGATGGAAGACAGATAGCAGAGATTGGAAATTTGGCACGCAAAAATAATATTAGCTTGTTTGAGGCGGCGGAAAAATCTGATGGTGAGAAGATACTTAAGGTTGTTGAGATGGTACATAAACATCTTGGTTTAATAAGTAAGGAAAGTGCTGGACAGATTTTGTATTATTTTCTGGAAGAAAGTGGGATGTTGAAAAGTTTAGCAGTGGATGAAAAAAGAGCACTAAATATTTCCAAATTTTTTGATAAATTAAAGTCTTATGAAGTCGATCATCCTGACTCTAATTTATTTAATGTGGTTGATTGGTTAGACTTATCTGCTGAACTTGGAGAGTCACCACTTGCGGCTGACTCGGATTGGGGAGAAGTGAATGCAGTAAATATTATGTCTGTGCATTCTGCAAAAGGCTTAGAGTTTCCGGTTGTGTTTTTGGTAAATCTAGTTAGTCAAAGATTTCCAACAATAGAAAGGCGTGAACAAATTCCAATTCCAGAGGAACTAATTAAAGAAATTTTGCCAACTGGAGATTATCACTTAGAGGAAGAACGAAGACTTTTTTATGTGGGGATGACACGTGCTAAAGATAAACTTTATTTGACGGCTGCAAATTATTATGGAGAAGGTAAGAGGGACAAGAAGCTAAGTCCATTTATTCATGAATCCCTAGGAGAGATTCATGTAAATGAAAAACAAAAAGAAAAAAAGGAAAAAAGCTTTTTGGATTATGGAAGCCCAAAGATTGAAGATAAAATCGAAAAGAAAAATTTAGAGATTAATTACCTATCTTATTCGCAGATTGAAACATTTAAGGTTTGTCCACTTCATTATAAATTACGATATATTTTAAAGATTCCGACACAACCAACTGCGAGCCTTAGTTTTGGAATTTCAATGCATAATACTTTACTCGAGTTCTACGAACTCGTCAAAAACAAAACAAAACCAACTGAAAAATTAATTTTACAAACATTGGAAAACAACTGGAAAAAAGAAGGATATACTTCAAAATTTCATGAACAAGAATTTTTGAAAAAAGGAAAAAAGTTTTTAAAAGAATATTTAGAGAAGTACCCATTGGCAAAAGCAAAAGTGATTTCGTTGGAAGAGTCTTTTATTATTCCTATTGCTAAGAATTTAAAAATTGGAGGGAAGATAGATAGAATAGATGATCTGGGGAATGGAAAAATTGAGATTTGGGATTATAAGACTGGAGCTAATGTGCCAACTCAGAAAGAAGTGGACAAGGATTTACAGTTAACTATTTATGCAATGGCTCAAAACAAAAAACCTGAAGACGTTAAGTTGTCTTTATATTATTTTGAAACACAGACAAAAATAACAACCACAAGAACGGTCAGTGATTTAATTAAAGCAAAAGAGGAGATTTTAAAAATGAAAGATGAAATAGAAAAATCTAATTTTGAATGCAGTGGAGGATTTCTTTGCCAGAATTGTGAATTTAAGATGTTTTGTCAGGCAGATTAACTTCGTAAATATTCAATTGGCCTTTAACTGGGAAAGGTTTTATCCTTCGTAAGTTTCTTAAAAACCATGCGTTTGCTTTTGGATAAACCTTGACGCAGGCTTTTTTCTCGTGATCTTTTGTCATTGGTTTTATGTCATAAAGTTCGACGATGCATAACGCTTGGCCAAATGGTTTTATTTTTGGGTTTTGAGAAGAGCAAATTATTAAATCACCGCGATATTTTGTTGTCCATTTTCTTGTTTCAATTGTTTTCTTGCCGGATGCTACGAGATTTGCGTAAGGTTGTTTGAGGGAAATGGTCTTCACTTTCACTTTTTAAATTTTTCCATCCCATTCTGCTAAGAATTGTTTTAGAAATTCTTCCATGTATGTATGTCTTTTTTTTGCCATTTGTTTTGCAGTTTTTGTATTCATTAAATCTTTCAAGAGAAGTAACTTTTCGTAAAAATGATTTAGAGTTGGAGAATTATTGTTCTTATATTTTTCTGCTGTATCATGAAGCTGCGGCTTGATATTTGGATTGTACATTTCTCTGTCTTTATGTCCACCATACGCAAAAGTTCTTCCGATTCCGATCGCTCCAATTGCATCAAGTCTATCAGCATCTTGAACAATCTTACCTTCAATTGTTTTCATTTCTGATTTAACACCTGCACCCTTGAAAGAACTTGTTGCAATGATATTGCAAACATGATCGATAACTTCTTGGTCAACATTTAAACTTTCAAGCCATTTCCTTGATACTCTTGCTCCAGCCATCTCATCTCCATCGTTGAATTTCCAATCAGCAATATCGTGAAGAAGAGCTGCAAGTTCTACGACAAATAAATCAGCTTTCTCTTTTTTACTAATGGTTTTTGCAATGTTCCAAACTCTTAAAATATGCCACCAATCGTGTCCTGATCCTTCACCTGATAGTGTTTTTTCGACGTAATCTTTGGTTCTTTTTACAATATTTGAATTATCCATAAATGTATTATATCGGAAATTTAGTTTTTATAAAATGTCAGTCTTTTGGTCCTGAGTAATTTTTTCAATTCTTGTATAACCTTCGAAAATTTGATCAATTTTATCAGCAGAATCTGACAGATATTCCATTACAATTGCTTTTGCTACTTCGGTAGAACAATGAGTGTTTGTAATAATTTGTTCTACAAATTATCCAATAAGTAAGTTAATATCTCCTATTGTACTCCCAGTTTTTGTATGCAGTGCGTTTGAAACTTTATCTAGTTCTATTTGATCAAGATCTGGATTTCTAACTTTTGCGGCTTCTGCGTAATCCTTTAACATAAGTTTGTAGGTTGATTATATTCTTCCAATTTGTTTTTGTGAAATTTCCTGGGTGTTCGATTTCTTTTCCTCCGAATCCTTTTTTGAATTTTGTAAATCCCTGCCAACTTTTTATAGGGAATCTTTCGTCGTAGATTCCATCGAAATCAAATACTTTACACCCTGATTTTTTGGCTAGATGAATTCCCTGCCAAGTAAGAAGAGTTGGAGCAAAGTTTTTGCGACCTCCGTCGTTTGCCGCCGCATACATATAATAAGCGACTTTTTCGTGAAACAATAAAAATAAGATACCGATTGTTTGGTTGTCTTTTTTTGCAATTAATATTTTAGAATTTTTGGCAAAGGCAGTGTGCATTGCAATTATATTTTTTTGTTGGCTTAAAAATGGAAATCTTTTTTTCTCAAAATTTTTTCTCCAGAAAGTCGTAAAGTCTAAGATATCGGTACTTGTTTTTACTGTCACACGCTTTTTAGTGGATAAGCGCGTGTTGTAACGGGTTTTAGGTGACATATCTTTCAGTAATTCTCTTTCAGTTTTTGTAAGATCAAGAATTAGAGTTTTTGTCGGCAAACTTGTAGAATTTGAAAGTTTGAAACTGGGATTTGT
>WNFM01236782.1_pt2 | contig 13597 bp, 11 predicted proteins | sample 5400271 | NCBI WGS metagenome assembly WNFM01 (sample SAMN13153352, study PRJNA577476) | soil metagenome | isolation source: 60 cm saprolite on Douglas fir-dominated hillslope | place: USA:California | collected 2013-09-17 | reverse complement strand
TGCATTAGTGTCATTCGCGCAGGTCATCAGCCCACTCCAGCCGCTTGAAATCGAGTTTGGATGTAGCCAGAACGAAACGCTAAATGGCCCGCCCGTAGGCGGCAGAACGTCCGACCAATCGTTCGAGATGATTACCGTATTTTGGCTCACGTCGATTCCGGACCCTACCTTGCCGGGCAGCCAAGCCATCGCCGGATTGGACAGGGTTGAATGACTACCCTGGACGCTGCGGTCGAGGCCGAACGCGCCGCCGTCCTCATCGAAACCCCAGTCCCCGGCGAGGGACAGATCTTCAGCGGCCAGCCCTCTGGCGTAAGTCCGGACCTCATCGATGCGCCCGAGAAAACTGTTGTAGCCGCCAACTCCTCCCCCGAAGCAGACGGGTTGGTCATTGGCTTGGAGCGAACCCGAACCTTGCGCCAGCAGGGTCCCATCCACATAAATGCGCCCTTCGCTTCCATCGTAGGTCGCAGTCAGTAGGTACCATTGGCCTGGAAGGAGCAACTTTCTTCCAACGACGTTCAGCGAGGCCCCCGCCCCGCTCGCAGCAAAGATCAGGTTATTGGTGCCCGGCCCCGTGTTGGAGAGTGCTAAATGCCAGCCATTGCTGCCGTTGGCGTCATTGCCCATCAGCCCGCTCCAGCCATTCGTTAATGCGTCCGCGTTGAACCAGAGTGAGACACTGAACGGCTGGCCGGATTGCGGCAGTAAAGCGTAATTGGCGTTGCTCACCCACGCGCGGCTGCCTCCGGCGTGAGTCGATCCGCCGTTGAACCAGAGCGAGGCTGCCCCGATGCGGCCAGGCATCCAAACGGCGTTCGTCTGGAGCGCGCCCAGATTGGAACCGCTGGAGTCCGCAGCCGTCTCGCCTTGGCCGTCATCCAACGCCCAACTGCCTGTCAAGCCAGGAACGAGATCGATCGGCCTCAGCTTGCGCAGTCGATAAAACATCGTTCCTGCGGGCGGCCAGACGGTGAAAGAAACGTTCGTCAGGCCGGCCTCAAAGAGAGAGGGTGCCACGCTTGTCCACCAGGCAGACGGTTCCAAATCCAAGGATTGTTCCAAAACCCAGCCTGTCGCGGGCGAGGGCCACGCCACGATACGATTATCTCGTCACCGTCGCGGGTGATGGTCAGTTGCGGGGTTCCCGAGGCCGCTGCAGATTTCAAACCTTGGCCCCCTGGCCATCCTGCATCTGTGCGGCCCGTGGGACTCGGCGCAGCCAAAAAGCCGTCAAACAGCTCGGCCTCAGCCTCAGCCAGCGCGCTGGTCAAGAGCAAAAACCTTAAGAGAGTCGGAAATGAGGTGGTGAGTTTAGGCCATCTCATCTGCCAGCCTCTTCACTCGTCTCGTCGAACAAAAAATCCATACTGATCATAGTCGATCAGAGCACCTTACATTCTGGATTGCGAAAAGGCAAGAAAACTCACCGGAGTTTCCGAATCCAAACGCTGGCTTCGGCGACGCTCCACTGAAATTTCCGGGCGTGTTCGCGAATGAAGAACGGAAGGTTTTTGCGAACCGCCAGGTCAAAATGCGGGGAAAGGATCCGTTGGAGTGTCTCGAAGGTCTTTACTGGCCGGCCATCCCGCTCGAACCCGCCGAGCCAGTTTTCCCGGGGAGTGAATTCAGCCAGCCACGTGTAGGGGGAGGTGAGGATGAGCTGGCCGCCGGAGATGGCCAGTCTTTCCATTTGCCGCAGGCAGCGTTCTGGCTGCTGCAAACGGTCGATCAAGTTCGCCATCAGAACGACCGCGAACCGGCCGAGGTCCGCCGGAATTTCCTGGGCATCGCCCATCTCAAAAGTTACGCGCGTCCGGTCGATGTCGAGGGGCACGGATGCTGTGGCCGAGGCGATGAGATCGCCTTCCTCCACGTAAGAAAATGGCATCGCCCCGTTTTGTTGCAAGCGGCGCGCGGCAGCGATGAAACAGACCGAATAATCGATTCCCATCACCTGCGCACAGCGGCGGGCCAGCTCGAAGCTCGAACGCCCGACGGCGCAGCCCAGATCCAGCGCGCGCCCCTCCGAGGGCAAGAGCGCGAGATCCAGGCATTCTGTGACGCAGCGCACCGGAAAATGGAACGCATCAGAAGGGCTGAAGTCGTAGGGCGCCAGTTGCTCCGGCGTTCCGTAGTGGAACAGCAGGTAGTCTGAGAGGGCGCGGTCGGTTTCGTAATAGGACATCGGGTGCAGGAAGTGAGCGCGCTTGAAATTAGGGAGTCTGATTCCCCTGCGCCCGCCGCACGCTTGCCTCATAAACAGCCGGCAACTTCATCGGGTGTCCTTCCTTCGACCACCAACGAGGGGTTTCGGTGTCAGAAACACAGTCATCAAAAGGCGAACGCTCCATCTCCGCGGCATGCTCGCGCATGAAAGCCGTGTCCGGCTCATCCCAACCGAACTCGATGAGTTTCCCTGCGGCTTTGCCGTGCGATGGGGTGATCAGAAAAAGAATTGCCGGCCAAAAAATAATGGAACGCATATTGAGGACGATTCGTAAACCAGATCTGACCCGAGCGCAAGCCAATTGGAAACCGTCTTTGAGAGCCTGTTTCAATGAAGCATGGCGCGGCCAGACGGCTAGGCGCGAAGGGGGTGCCTCCGGAGTCCAGACCCGTGACAGCGTGACAACCCGTGACATTTGAGGCTGGTATTTGAGGCTGGTTGGCCCGCCGTCAATCCGTTATGGCGCGGCCAGTGGTTGGAGAATTGATTGCGGTTAGTTTGGGAGCTTCCGACCCTCCCCATCCACCGACGCGCCATCAAGGCTCTCCCACTCTCAGCCAGGGATGGACCTTCCATCAATCTACTGGTGGATTTGAGTTTCCGTGGGCCTTGGCTTTCTCCGACAAGATGGATTGCAAGGCGACTCGATGATTGAGCCGCAGGTCAAAGAACTGCGGGAATTACGCCCCAAGACCATCCGGCTGTTTCTCTCCGAGTATTATCGCATCTACCCAGGGCACGGGCGTTATGAGTGGGCGAAGCTCGACCGCGAGTTGCGCGCCGTGCGCGAGACCGGCGCCCGGCCCACGCTGGCCCTTGGCCTCAAACCACCGGTGCTTTTTCCCAACACATACAGGCATCCGTGCTCCTAATGGTCATGGACTCAGGCCATCCCACGCAGGCGGCGCACGATCCATTCCATGGTCAGGAGGGCCAGAATCGCGGCCAGCCACCACGCCTTGTCCCAGAGCGGGGTGTGCCGGTAATTGACAGTGGGCGGCGGGGCGTTTTCAAAAATCGAGGCGAGCAAGGCGTGATTCTTCGGGTCGGCGGTCAAATCTTTTCCGCCTGAAGCGCGGGCGATCTCGGCCATCACTTCCGGCTTGGCCCGCACGTCCAGCATTTCCACATCAGCTTCTTCGCAGATGAGCAATTGTTGATCGTCGCCCAATTTCTGCGCATTCAGCACGGCGCTGGCGGTGACGGTATAGTTGCCGGCGGCAGGGGGACGGACTTCAGCAACGTAGGAGAGGCGGGTTGAATCCATGGTAGCGCGATTGGTGACGGGGCTGACGCCGCTGGCAGACCAGACGACCGACACCTGCGCGCCACTGAGTTCGCGTGATTCGTTGTCGCAGACTTTAATGCGGGCGGTGGTCGGTTGGTTCGGGAGCGAGTAGCTTTGGCTGAGCTCGAGCGTGACGGCGTTGTTGGTCTTGCCAACCTTGCCCGCGGCCAGCCAGCGGATCGCGTTGATCCAAAAAGCCCGATAATAGCGCGAATCGCAGTTCGCCTCGGTCAACGGCAGCGTGGGATTGATCCGTTCTCCCCAGAGCGTTTCAAAATCCACGCCCCAGGCGCGCGTCGTGTCGGAAGTGAAGGCCATGCTGCGCCCTTTGCCGATGTCTTGGACTGCGAGCACGACCCTCTTCCCATAACTCCGCGTGTAGGCATCTCCGTTTTCAAAGCCAGGAGTTTGGCCGAGCACGGTCGCGCCTGGTTTGGGGCGGTCCACGCGGTTGAATCCGTAGAAGCTCGGAAACTTTTCTGTCCAAATTTTCAGTGTCTCTTCCTTGGTCGCGCCCAGGGCCATGACGGGATGATCGAGGGACTTGGACGGCGTCTGCATCTGAAACATCATTTTGGCCGAGTCGGCGTATTGCTGCATGGCCACCGGTATGATGCGGTCGAGGATGGTTTTGTGATAGCCCCCTTTCCCAAAGGCTGAGTTGCCGCCGATCATGATAAAGCCGCCGCCGGACCGCTCGACAAAACGGGCGATATTCTGCAACTGTTCGGCGGAGAACAACTGCATCTTGATGTCGCTGTGGATGATCACGTCATAGCGAAGCAAATCCTCCATGGTGCGGGGAAATCCCTTGGCGGGGTGGTTCACCGCATAGACCCTATGGCCGCTCTCCGGATCAATTTCCCCGGGACGGCGGCGCTGGCCTGCGTCTGCGCCAGACGGGGCCGATTGGGAGAGGACTTTGACCTTGATGTGTGGATCGGATTCGAGCGCATCCTTGAGGTATTTCCATTCCGGCATGGGCGCGCCCGGTTGTTGGGGGGTGCCTTCCATGTAAATTACCCGGAGGGTGGGATCGATCACCTCCAAACCAAACGCGCGCCGATTGTTAGCTGTCAACCATTCGCCGGGCTGCGGCGGGATAATGGCCTCATAAATCTGATACCCTCGTTCTCGCGGCGTAAGTTCCATTTCCACTCGCTGTTCTCCACCGGCCAGCCTGACCTGCTGCGTGGCGATCAGGCGTCCGCCCTGGCGAATTTGCACCGGGACCATTTGGTTGGTGAAGCCCGGAGCGCGCAGCGTGAGGACGAGGCGGGTCGGAGCCTGGTTCGGCACGGCGCGTTTGACTTGCACGTTCTCCATGACGATGTCGCGCGGTTCCTCAGTCGTGCCAAAGGTGGCAGTGTGGATGGGAATGCCTTTGCGGTGGAACAGCTTGGCCAGGGCCAGGGCGTCACCGTTGGCATTTTCGTTTCCGTCCGAGCACAGGATCACCCCGCCCAAAGGTTCATCGCCTGGGAGCGCGAGCAGGCGCTGCAGAGCGCCGGCTAACGCCGTTACGCCGCCAGTGGGGCTGGCTTTGTCGATTTGGGCGAGCGGTTCGAGGGATTGGTTGAAAGTGAAGAGCGGGCGCGTGACACTGGCCGGCCAAACCAGGAGCAACTGTTGATTCAGCCAGCTCTGGGCCGCGCGCAGCCGGCCACCCTTGACATCCTGGAGGCCCATGCTGCGGGAGGTATCGAGCAGGACGGCGACCTGGGAGCTTTGCTGGTGAAGTATCTCTTCCACGCGCTGAGGATCGAGCAGGCACACGATCACGCCCGCAATCGCCAGCCATCGGAGCGTAAGCAGGCAAACTCGCAGCCACCACTTGGGTTTGCCAACCGCCCGGTAGTAGCTGTAGAACAAGATGGCCGCCGCCAACAGGCCTGCCCCCGCCAGCCAGGGCCAATCAGGCAAGTAATGAAAGTGCGTCATGGTCACTCGGCGTGAGACAGCTTCCGCAGATACTCCGAGATCAGCGACTCATACCCCTTGGGGAAGTCTTCCGCCGCAACGTCGGCCAGGTTCGGCTGGCCCTTGAGAAGACGTTCAAGCGCGGCAATGACCTTGTCGAGGTTCGAGAGGCTCTGCCCTCCCTCCGTGCCGGCCGCGCCGACGTTGCCCTGGCGGAGAGATTGGGCGGCGGCGCCCATCTGGCCGGCGGCTTGAGCGGCCTTGCGCGCGGCGTTATGGCCCAGGCGCATGTCTTTGTTGGCGAGCTTTTCCAGTTTCTCCGCCAGCGCGGCCGCTTCTTTGCTCAATTCGCTCTCCAATTCCGCCATTTTTTCCATGTTCAAATCTTCTTTTTGATCACCGGGTTTCGCTTCGGGATTTGCGCCCTGGCCTGCTTTTCCTTCACCCGGTTTTGCGCCGGGCTTGTTAGCCTGCTGGCCCTTCTTCCCTTCTCCCTGCTTCGTGCCAGCCTTGCCTTGGCCGTCCTTTCCTTCGCCCTGTTTGTCGTCTGCCTGTGCGCCTTTGTCCCCTTGGTTGGCGCCGGCTTCTCCAGACTCGCCTTGTTTGTTCTCAGGCGTCTTGGCTTGAGCGTCGGCTTTCTGGCCCTCGTTTTTCTCTCCGGCTTCGCCGCCAGTTTTCGCGCCTTCGGATCCCTGGCTTCCATTTTCGGCCTGCTGGCCGGTCGGATCGAGACCCGGCAGCATTTCGGCTTGAGAGCGGCTGAGTTGTTTGGCCTCTTCAAGTGCCTGGGCCAGCTCGACGTTCGAGGGCGGCTCCTTTTTCTGCTTCTTGATTGACTCCAACACGACGTTGAGCATCGGGCTCTGCCTGGCCTGTTCCAGGGCGGTGGGCGGTTCGGTGGGCAGATTGCCCAATTGGGGCAGGAGCTTCATGATCTGGTAGAGATCCGCCAGCGCCTTTTCCTCCGAAGGCAGCGCCGCTTCGCGTTTCCTTCCGGCCAAAGAGCCTCCGGCGCTTTTCATCTCCTTGATCGCGTCTTCGATCAGTTGGCCTGCTTCACCAGGCGCAGCGAGAGTACGGAGGGAGTCCCGGTAGGTCTCGGCAAGCTCCGCGGCTTCCTGCTGGCGGTAGGCCAAGCCATCAAACTTCTCCGGGGCGGGCTTCGGCGGCAGAGCGGTGGTGTCGGCAATGATCTGCTTTTGGATTACTAGCAAGTTCAGTGTTTCCCCGTCAGATTTGGGCTCGGCAGTCTGGTGGCCGCCCTCGTCGCTGGTAATTTCGATGAAATATACCGGCGAAACCCCGACGCCCGGGCCGTCCAGAGTGTTATTGTCTTTCGCCTCGGCGTGGTAGGCAACCAACTCGTGGTCCTTCAAGCCGAGATTGGCTAACGCCAGTTCCACCCCACCAGCCACGCCAGTGTTTTCCGTATTCGTGAAAACACAGTTGAGCGTTTGCTCAGGCCCGCCCAGCCGGTGATAGAGCAGTTTGATTTCACGCACCCCGAAATCGTCCGAGGCGGCGAACTTCAGGGGGATGGTGTTGGTGGCCTCCGCGCGAATGTCCTGTCCTGGCTCAGTGATTTCGATTTTGGGCGGGTTATCCGGCAGCACGGTCAGATGATAAGGTTGCTCGTTGCCGCCTCCATGGCCTTTGGCGTCGGCCAGCTCGATCCAGTAATCTGCATTCGTCGCCGCTTTGAAATGCACGGCCCATTGACCGTTTTCAGCCGGAGTCAAATCGATTCCCGGCAGCGACGAGAAGCGGAGGCGCGCTTTGGACAGGTTGGTGGAGGGAGAGATGTGAAAAGCCAGTTCGCTGGCGCGCAGCACGGTCAATTCAGGGGCTTGTTGAAAAAAAGGCTGCACGCGGGTGTAGGCGGGATAGGCGACGTCCACGCGCAGTTCCCGGACCTCCGGCGGAACAAAGGCCGTAATGTCGTAAGTTTCGGAGACCGCATCGCCACCCGTAACTCGATATTTCATCGAGGTTTCCAGTTTGCCAAACGAATGGACGTAGGAGCCATCGTCGAACCGCTTCAGCGGAACGGACTGCCAGGTCGATTGGCCTTCTTGAAGCCAGTGCAGCTCCGGGTTCTTGGGGATGCGCCCGGAGAAAACATTCGTGATGTCCAGATCGCTCCCGACGGGAATTTCGACATTGCCTCGCCGGACAGCGACCTGGGTGTATGTTTCCCTCGACCACGGCGAAACCGTCCGCTTGAAAGCGGTAAACGCCACCGGGGCGAGGGCAGCGAAAATCAAAACTGACAGGAGCGCGAAAGCGAGGAACCAGGCCGGGCGTGAAAACCTGTTGGCGTATGAAACCTGGACCTCCTGCAGGTTCTTAGCCGCTTGCGCTTCCAGCGCCGCCACCAGTTCCGGCTCGTATTCGTGCCGGATGGGGCGTTCGCCGCTTGAGTATTCGGCAGCCGTGGAGATGACACAGCCCATATCCGGGCGCTGTGCTTCCGCATCCAGCGCTGCCTCTTTCATGGAGGTCGGGCGTCGGCGCAACCTCATCCACCCACCCAGCCCAGCCGCCAGCAACAACAAGAGGAGCACGAACCCGCCCATGCGCAGGGGCGCAGGCAGCGCTAGCCAGTAATCGATCATTGCCACGGCCAGCAACACTTCCAGAGCAATCGCGCTGATCAGGAAGCACCAGGCGAGGCGTCTCGCTTTGTCCTTGGCCCGGCCGGCTGTGCGCAGTTTTTGATTTGCAAATTCAGATGAAGGATTCATAGATGCCTCCTAGCTGGCTTATTCAGCCCATTTGACTATTGAACTCATTGAACGATTCATTTCTCCAACCCATTCAGATTTCACGCACACTCAGGGGTCCACGGGATAAGAACACAGAACCGCGAAACGCACCCACACCCCGGCCCTCTCCCACCCGCTGCGACGGTGCGACAGCGTGGCGAGTCGGATGGGAGAGGGAGAATCGTCGCCAGTCTTGAGACATATCCTGCGATTTCATGAGTAGGTTCGATTGGCCAGAAAGGTTTCTGCGAACAACAAGACCAGCGCCACCATCAATAGCATTCGCGCCAAATCCTTCCGGTGCTCCTCCGCCCCGAACATACCAGCCGCCAGCGGGGCCTTCGGTAACTCAGGCGCGCGCGCCAACTCGCGTTGGAACTCAACCGCGGTCAGAGCGGAGAGATCGGATTCCTCCGCGGCCAGGTTAACCACAAGCCGCTGCCTTTCCTGGCCCGTTTGGTCGGCAATCGTATAAACGCCCGGCGCGCTAAAATCCACGTTCTGCAACCGTCCCTCCTGGTCTGCCGTGGCGGTGATTTCTTTTGCGCCGGCCCGCAAGACGCGGAAAGCCTGCCCTTTGGCGGCGGCCCCCAGGGAAACATAATGGTCCTCACCCGCCAGCCAATGTGGCGCGGTTCGTATCTGGATTGCTCCGGCCCGAGCCGCCAGAGAAAAGCAGAGGCTATGCAGCCAGGGCACGTAGGTTTTGTGTTTGGGCCAATCCGTCCAGGCCGTATCGGCGGAGCTATTGATTAACACCACTTTCCCGCCACCGACGGCCTTGCTTGCAATTGCAGGAAATCCATCTCCGAATTGCGCAGGCGTCAGGCTGCCTGGGCTCGCGGCTAGCGTGCAACGGCGGCTAAATTCCGGCAGAGCGAGGTTGCCGTTCCCTGGCCGCCGGAACGGAGCGAACATTGCGTCCTTGAGATCGTACTCGTCCAGATGCCATTTCGAATCGGCTGATTCCGACGTGTTGCGTTCGAGGTGTCCAAGCTGGGCCGGCAGAACATCGCGGAACTCCGTGTTGTAACGGCTGGGGTTGATGTCCTCGTTGAGAAACAACAGCAAACCGCCCCCCGCTCGCACGAACGCGGTCAGCTCGCCGGCCAAGCCCCCTGGAATCTGTTTCAGGCCGGGCAGAATCACCAAATCACAACTCGTTGGCCCGGATGCCGCCGGCAGCCGCTTGAGCAGTTCTTCAGCGGAGACTTTTTCGATGGCAAACCGGGACAAATTCGCATTGGTCGCGCCTTGCATCGGGTCAAGGGCGCTGGTGACGAAGAAACTCTCCTCTTCGAAGACGCGTTTGCCCGGCCGGGTTTCCAACACCAGGGTGCGCAAGGGCTCAGGCACAAAGAATGCGTCGTAGCGGATGTTGTCCGCAGCCAGCGCGTCTTCGCTTTCCACACACACCGCGCCGCTGTGCCATCCGGGTGCTAATGGCGGCAATAGCAACTCCACCCGGGCGACGTTGCCGGTCGCGAACGGAACCGGCCGGGAAAGGATCTCCTTTCCATCCAGGATCAACTTGATCCTCGCCTCTCTGAGATGTTCATCCGAGAAGTTGGCCAGGACCACGTAAGGGCGCTCGGCTTCTCTGGCGTCCAGTCGCACGTCGGTCACCGCCAGGTTGGGACTCAGGATGTCGCCAATCTTGACGGCTTTCGCCTCTACTCCGGGAGGCACAGGAAAAGCCGCGAGATTCTGGCAGCCGCTCACCTGCAGGTCGCTGACGACGTAGATGGTCGAAACAGAATCCGCGCCTGCGCTGGAAACGATCTGGCCCGCAAGCTGCAATGCCTGTCCGGCGTTGCCCGATCCGTAGCCGGGTTGAAGTTCCTTGATCAGCCGCGTAATCGCTTCTGGCGGAGCGGCGCCCGAAAGCACTTCCGAGCGCGACGCGCAATTGACCAGCGCAGCGCGGTCGTTAGGAGTGAGGCCGGCCAGGATTTTTTGGATTGATCAGTGGCCTGCATGCTCGCCGAACGGTCCAGCACGAAAACAGCCAGCCGCCGTTTTTGAGGAGTGCTGACGCCTTGGTAGTCGGGCAGAAACGGACGAGCGAAGGCCAGCACGAGAATTGAGAGCAGGGACAGCCGCACTGCCAGCAGGAGGAGATTGCGCAGTTTGCGGCGTTGGGATGAATGCTCGTCGTGCCGCCGAAAGAATTGCAGCGTGCTGAAACGCAGGCGCTGCTTCTTGCGTTTCAGGAGCAGATGAATCAGGATCGGAATCGCCAGAGCCGCGAACCCCGCCAGCATGGTCAGATTGGTGAAGAGCAACCTGGTCATGTTATACTGCTCCCCGTCGTTCCAAGTACGCGATCAGCGCTCCGTCCAGTGGCGCATCCGTCCGCACTTGTTGATAGTCGATTTCCAGCTTGATGCATTCCTGCCGGAGACGATCGCAAAAATCAGCCAGGCGCTGGTGGTACTGCTCGCGGAAAAGCTCGCCATGCACCGGCAATTCGTCTCCCGTCTCGCTGTCCTCCATGATGTATTCCTCATGGTAAGGCAAATCCAGTTCCTCCGGCGCCAGCAAATGAAACACGATCACCTCCTGCCGCATCGCGTCGAGTTGCCGGAGCAACTCCAGGCCCGTGTCACCTTCGGAAAAGAAATCCGAGATCACCACCGCCAGTCCGCGCCGGGCGAACGTGCCGACCAATTCAAACAGACTCTGGCCGATGACCGTCCGCCCTTGGGCCCGGGCGTGGGCGAGCAAAGCAAATATTTCGTCCGCCTGATGCCGGGCGCTCTGGGCCGGAATGGCCTGCTGGGCCGAATCACTGAAGATGATGATGCCGGGCGCATCGTGCTGCCGCACCATCAGATGGCTCAACACGGCGGCCAGCACGCGACCGTAATTGAATTTGTTCGCGTCCCCGGCCCCGAAATCCATCGACCCGCTGGCATCGAGGAAGATTTGGCAGCGCAGATTGGTATCATCCTCGAATTGTTTGACGTAATGCTCGTCGGTGCGCGCCCAGACCTTCCAATCGATGTAACGCAGGTTATCGCCCTGGGTATAGGCGCGATAGGCCGAGAACTCGGTGCTGTAACCGAGAAAGGGGCTGCGATGCAGCCCGTCGAAAAAGCCTTCCACCACCGTCTGCGCGAGCAGGGACAGGTCATCCATCGCCGCCAGCAAGCCGGCATCAAGCTTCAAAGTGTGAGGCATACTGCAGCTTAACTATGCACCATCATAGCAAGTTGCCAATGATTGATACGCTTGAGACGGCCCTTTTGGTCGAGAAAAGACTGGGCGGAGACCAAATCCGAAATCCGAACCTCGAAATCCGAAACAACCTGGATCACAGGCGCGCCGCACCGTTTTCTTTCAAGAAATCCTCATTCAAGCCTCCCGGTCAGCCCGCTGTTTGTCAGCTTGGCCGGCAGTTTTGCACGCGCGTTGATAGGCGAGTCGCACCGCCTCGACCACAGCGAGATGTCGGGCGGAACTGGCTACGAGACGCCGAAGCACGTTTTCCACAGCCGACTCGAGCGGGAGCGATTCGCGCACTGGGGGCGAACGGGGGCAAATAGGCACATGTGACGGGATGGGCCGCTTGCTGGATCGCTTCGAGGAGGTCTGCGGACGCCGCGAACAGGCCGGCGGCCTCCGCGCGCTCAAAACCGCGTCGAGAGCGCAGTTGCGAGAGTGCTTGAATACGGCCGGCACCCACCCTGGCACGGGCGAGGTTGCGCCCGTCGAGAATTTCTTCCAGCAGACGCACGTCCGACCAATCGTCGTCCCATTCTGTCTCCTTGCTGCGGATGAGGTCTGGCAGGGACAGGTAGCCCAACCGCCGTCCCCCGTCCTCCGTCTCTTCCCGTCGCGCGTAAAGTTCCGGGAACGGCGCCAGGAGATGATTGCGAAACCAAAACTCCAGCCAATCCTCCTTTCCCGTCGGGAGCACGCCGATTTGGAAGCGGCGAAAGTCTGCCCGGCCAGCCGGCCCCTTCGGTCAAACCTTGCTGGGAAAAAAGCCGTGTACGCTCCAACCGCGGTTGCAGTTCGGCCGCATCATCCAAAGAGATGCTGAAGTCGAAATCCAACGTCTTTCGATCCACGCCAAAGTGGCGGACGGCATGTCCCCCAATGATGAGGAAGGCGGGCCTCGGCGAGCGCAGCGGTGATCTCCAACAGACGAGGCGTCGCGTTCACCGGAGCGAATCCTCCCAACCCCGGCTCCCGTGCGAAAGCAAGAGCGCGATCAGGGGATGACGTCGGAATTCCTGCTCCGAGAGCGGACTTTCCACCAGGCGCAAGACTTCATCCAGGTGACTTTCGAGGTACTGGGGTTCTGTCTCTGAAGGCGTGCCAGCCTGCCCGTCGAGCAGTAATTGCTCAACCGGGTCGTCGAGAATGCCGTCATTGCCTGATGGCATCGTGCTTGAGTGTAATCCAGTTCGCGCGCCAGGCAAAGCCAGTAAACGCTCTTCCGGAGAAGGTGCTCGCCACATAGCGCAGACTTCCAGTCTGCTGATTGCCGGTATCAGCAGAGAGTCGAAAGCCCTTCGGCCTGTATGCTTGGATTTGTGAGCGTGAGTTGGAAGGAGCAGCCATCCAACAGGAGCGGTGCAGTGAGAAAAGGGTGGGGGACAAAGAATTGTGCCGACTCCACCAGACTATGGCTGCTTCAAACGATAGAACCGGGTGCTGAGGGCGGATTCGGTGACGCAGTGGTTGGCGGCGTTGGTGGTGACGAGGGCGCTGGCGGGTTGCCAGTCGATGGGGGGAGCCAGGCTGGCGGCTTCCTGCAACTGAAACACCGCGCAACTCAACGGCCAACAGATGACGAGGTTAGTCCCTTGTTGCGTGATCGACAGGGCGGGCAGCGGGGAAGCCGGGATGATGGTCAAAAGGGCAGAGTCGCTGGCCGCGCTGCTGAAAAGGTTGCTCGCTGTTACAGTCACGGCCTTGCCTTGATCCGCGCAGACGGTTGGGAAACTGAAACTTTGATTGGTCGCGCCCGGAACCGACGCCCCGTTGGTCTGCCACTGGAAGAAATAGGGCGCGGCGCCGCTCACCTGGGCGTCGAACCGCGCCACCTGGCCCTCCAGAACAGTGAGGCTGGTTAATGATTGCGCAAACCGGATCGGCACGCCGAAACCGCTGGGCGGGATCACCCCCTGCTTGTAGGCAAAAAAGTCGATGTCGATCACGCCGCGTCCGCTGGAGTTGTTCAAACCCATGCCAAGATAATTCGTCGCATTGAAAGCGTTGCCCTCATTTCCTGTCCCAGCCGTGACGTTAAACGTGTCGGGCGTGAGGGAACCATCGGCATAAACATCCACCGTGTGCGTGCCATCGCTCCCCGTGAAGCGGTTCGTTTGGATCGTAATCCAGAATTCGTGAAAGACGTTCGGATCCACGGGGAAGACCTGA
>WNFM01069257.1_pt1 | contig 13603 bp, 9 predicted proteins | sample 5400271 | NCBI WGS metagenome assembly WNFM01 (sample SAMN13153352, study PRJNA577476) | soil metagenome | isolation source: 60 cm saprolite on Douglas fir-dominated hillslope | place: USA:California | collected 2013-09-17 | reverse complement strand
CCCGAGGGTGCCGAGCGAACGGGCGAGAACCCGCTCCGGCCGGGCGTCGTGTACGTGCTGCGCGAAGGCAAGCCCACCGCGGTCCGCGTGCTCACCGGGATCACGGACGGCAAGGACAGCGAAGTGCGGACCGACCAGCTCAAGGCGGGGGACCAGGTCGTCGTCGGGCTCGACCTCGGAACCTCGCTGCGTGGCCAGCCGCTTCAGCCACCCCCCGGCATGGGCGGCCCGCAGTTCCGCCCGGGCGGCCGGCGATGAACCCGTCCGTGCTGCTGGAGCTCGGGATCCAGGCACTCGCGCGCAACCGCATGCGCTCGGCCCTCACCGTGCTCGGCATCGTCATCGGGGTCGCGGCGGTGATCGCCACCCTCGCGATCGGACAGGGCGCCCGTGACGCCGTGCAGGCGGAAGCGGCGGTCGCCCACGCCAACGTTCCCGGCACCGTCACGGCCGGCGGCGTGCGCATGGGCGCGGGCGGCATCACCACGCTCATCCCCGAGGACGCCGTGGCGATCCGCCGGGAGTGTCCGGCGGTGGCCGCGGTGGCGCCCATGGTGCGGCGCGGTGCGCAGGTGGTCTACGGCAACGCGAACTGGGGCACGACCATCCAGGGCACGACGTCCGACTACCTGGACATTCGCCAGTGGCCCGTGCAGGACGGCGGCATGTTCAGCGACGGCGACGTGCGCGGCGCGGCCAAGGTGGCGGTGCTCGGCTCGAAAGTGAAGGAGCAGCTGTTCGGGAGTGCGAGCCCGGTGGGGCTCGTGGTGCGCATCAAGGACATCCCGTTCCGGGTCGTGGGCGTGTTGTCGTACAAGGGCGGCCAGACATTCGGGGGCGACCAGGACGACGTGGTGCTGGTGCCGTACACAACGGCACAGCGGAAGATCCTCGGGATCACGAACCTCCAGAGCGTCAGCGTCTCGGCGGTGAGCGAGCGGGCGGTGCCCGTGGCCGTTCAGCAGATCACCGAGCTCCTGCGCCAGCGGCACCGGATCCGGCCCGGCATGGACGACGACTTCATCGTGTTCACCCAGCTCGAGATGCAGAGCACGGCGGAGAGCACGAGCAGGGTCATGACCACGCTGCTCGCGAGCATCGCGGCGGTGTCGCTGCTCGTCGGCGGCATCGGGATCATGAACATCATGCTGGTGTCGGTCACGGAGCGGACGCGCGAGATCGGCATCCGCCGGGCCCTCGGCGCGCGGCGTCACGACATCCTCCTGCAGTTTCTCGCCGAAGCGTCGTTCCTCTCGCTCGCGGGCGGTCTGTTCGGCGTGACGATCGGCGTCACGGCGGCTCGCGTCATCACGAACCTGGCGCGCTGGCCGACTCAGGTGCAGCCCCAGGTGGTGCTGCTGGCGCTCGGGTTCGCCTCGCTCGTCGGGGTGTTCTTCGGCTGGTACCCGGCCCGGCGTGCGGCCTACCTCGACGTGATCGAGTCGCTCCGCTACGAGTGAACCGGGCGGATCAGCGGAGCCGTGCGATCCGCCGCGCCGGCGCAAACCGCCCGTTCACGCCGACGCACGAGAAGTAGAGCCCGTCGGCGAGCGCGCTCGGCAACGCGCCCGAGAGCTCGTGCGAACCGGCCGCGAGCCGCCCGCGCCAGAGCGTCGCCACGCGCCGGCCCGCGAGGTCGTAGAGCGCCCATTCGACGTCCGCGGCGCGCGCCAGGCGCAGCGCCTGCGAGACCGGGCCCGAGGCAGGGTTCGGCCACAGCGGCCCGAACTCCGTCGCCGGGCCCGCCCCGGGTACCCCCGTCGTGGACTGATCCGGGAAGTGGAAGCGGACGTGGTCCACCCACCAGCCCCCGCGGCCCACGAACAGGTCCGTGCTCATTCGAAATCGCACCCGCACCGGGCCCGGCGCGTAGGGCGCGAGGTCCACCTGCTCCTCGCGCCACGCGTCCCGGCGGCCGCTCCAGCAGGGAGCATTCTGCGGCAGCCCCTGGTCCGAGCTCGCCATGACGTGCGTGTAGCCGCTGACCGGCGTCGCGCCCTGCCAGCTGCCGTCGACGAGCCCGACCTCGACGCGGGCGCCATCGAACGCCATACCGCCCGGCGCGTCCTCGAGATCGTAGCGATGGAGGAACGTGAGACTGCAGCCCGGGGTGATGCCGTAGACGAGCGAGCTCGTGAGCGCCGCGTCCTGGTACGGACCGTAGGGCAGCGAGTCGAGCCCGCAATGCCAGGCGGTCGAGCCGCCCGGCGAGGCCGGGTTCTCGACGAGGTGCCACTCGTCGCGGCGGTTGAACCGCACGTTGCCGTGCGTCCACGGCGCGGGGTTCCAGAAGTCGTCCACCCAGTCGTGCCCCACGCGCAGCGTGTCGAATGCCGGGTTCGAGTAACCGACGTTCGCCGCCGCGGCGCGGTCGCGCGCGGCGAAGCGATAGGCGATCCGCGAGCCGCGGGCGGCGCCGGTGCCGAGCGAGACCTCGAAGGAATCCCGCCCGACCGCCGTGGCGGGCACCGTCTGCACCGGGGAGCCGTCGAGCGAGAACTCGCACCACACCGCATCGAGGCCGAGGTTGTCCGTGACGCGCGCGAGCAGCGGGTGCGGCAGCCGGTCGCTCGATTGCTCGTAGAGCGGCCAGTGAACGATCACCGGCGGTCGTGTGTCGGGTCCGGTGTGGAAGGAGAACGGCGCGCTGGCCGACAGATCCGGCAGTTCGCTCCCGAGGCCCGCGGAGTCGCTCTCCGCGCGGAACCAGTACTGGAGCGTGGTGCCGTTCGGCTGGCCGGGCAGCACCGCGGCGAAGGAGTCGGGCGCGGCCGCCGTCATCGGGGTCGGGTTCCACAGTGCGCTCGGGTCGGTGCGCCAGAACAGCGTGACGCCCTCCGGCCGCACCGCAATCGGGATCCCGGCCTGTTCCACGGTGACCTTGAGCCCGACGCCGCGGGAGACGCCGGGGGACTCGGTGTCGGGAAGCCCGGCGTGATCCAGCCGCAGCCGGCCGGCGTGCGAGTCGAGCGAGGCATCGAGCGTCATGCGACCGCCCGTGTACTGGTCGACCGTCGTCGGGAACGCCGAGCGAATGGTCTCGAGCTTGGCGAGATCCGCGGTCGTGGCAGCGCTTCCGTGCGGGACGACGAGCGCGAACGCCAGCCGCACGTGGTGCGGTGCCTGCGCGGCATCGGGGATGCGCGGGCCGTTGGCGGCCTCCAGGTCGTCGATGACGAAGCGCCGGGCGGGGCCGCGAGCCGTGATGCCCGCGCTCGGATCGCTGATCGGGACGTAGGGCCCCGGCGGGACGAACGTCGCGGTTTCGGAGACCACGACCAGTGAATCGACCTCGTCCCGGGCGCGCACGCCCATCAGGTACTGGTCGAGCATTCCGTAACGCGCGATCGGGGCGAGCATCACGAACGAGTCCGGGCCAGCCGGCTGCCAGTCCGGGCCTTCCATCACGGAGCCGTCGGAGTCGAAGAAGAAGCTCCAGTGCTGGAGCGCCCGGCCGAGCAAGATCGGCGAGGCGCCGGATCCGTCGAACACGCGCGGGTAGGCGAGCCAGTGGTGGCCGAACTCGTGCCCGAGCACATCCTGGGTGACGTAGTTGGGGAGCCCCGGGACCTCGGCCGCCGGGTCGTCGGGGTAGTGCTGGAGCCCGTTCATCGTGAGCACGGTCTGCAGCCGCGGCGGGAGCCCCAGCGAGCTGTTGAAGTCGAACGCGTCGAGGCCGATGCCGGAGATGTCGTTGCGCGTGAGCCAGGCGGCGGCAAGTGCGGTCGGCGAGCCGAGCCAGTTCGAGAGCCCGGTCGCGAGCCACAGCGAGACCACGTCGTAGTCGTCGCCGTGCGTGCGGTAGAACGCGCGTCCGACCGCGGCCACGTCGATATTGATGTTGCCGCCCTTGTCCGGGAAGAAGAACGTGCCGTCGTCCTCGAGCACGGCGATCTCGCCGGCGTCCGTGGAGTTCGGGGTCGGGAGCGCCGGCCCCATCTCCGCGAGGTGCCCGGCCATGGTGCCGTAGGCCTGCGGAAGAGCATCCACGTTCGCGCCGCACGCGCGCTCGAGCGCCGAGGACGCCGAGGTCGCGATCGGCAGGACCGGTGGAGGTTGCGGGCGAGTGCGGGAGAGTGGCGCGGCGAGCACACCCGAGGCGACGCACGCGCCGGATAGCGCGAGCGCGGCGCAGGCGTGGGCACGCGCGACCCACGCCGAGAGATGCGCTCGGGAGAAGGGAGTCACGGTGAGGCAAGTTTACGCGCTCGGAATGGGCCGGAGCCAGTGCGAACGCGGAGCGCAGGCCCACCCGGCTCCGAGAATCCTGCAGACCACACGGCCACCCGAAAGGGCGACACCGAGAGCCGGCGGCGGTGGGCGACAGGGGAGTATCACCACCCGCGTCGGCGCGCCGGGCCACCGCCCGGCGCTCCCCTCGAATGAACCGCCGGGCCGGCGATCGGGTGAATACCCCATGCTATAGTCCCGGTCCTTCGAACACAGGGAGCCGCGAGTGAATCTCGATTGGCGCCGCCTCAAGGCGGTCGTCCTCGAAAGCGATGACTGGGGGTTGTGCGCCTGGGTCCCGGACGACCGCGCGCACCGTTCGCTCGCCCCGCTGCCCGCGTTTCGCACCGGCGCGGGCTTGCGCTATGGCCGCTCGACGCTCGAGACCGCAGACGACGTGCGCGAGCTGACCCAGATCCTGCTCGCCTGGCGCGGGGGGGACGGCTTCCCGCCGATCTGGCAGGCCAACACGATCGTCGCCAATCCGGACTACGAGGCGATGCGCCCACCGCTCTTCGAGTTCGCGGATTTGCCGCTGCTGCTCGTGCCCGAGTTTCCCTCGCGCTGGGCCCGGCCCGGGATGTGGGACGCCGTGCGCAAGGCGGAGGCGGAGGGCGTGTGGTGGGCGGAGCTGCACGGCCTGCACCACCTGCCCGAATCGGCCTGGCTCGGCGCGCTCCGCCGGGGACGCGACGACGCCCGCCGCGCGCAGGAGCAGCAGAGCCCGATCGGCACCGCGGTCGACGCGAGCGGCGAGTACGACCCCGCGGAGCCGCAGGCGCTGCGCGCGGCGAACCTGCGGAGGGCCATCCACGCGTTCCGCGTCCTGTTCGGCCGCCTCCCGACCTCGTTCTGTCCGCCGGACTATCGCTTCGACGACTGGCTCGAGGCGGAAGCCGCCTCGCTCGGGCTCACCACGCTCCAGGGGAAGGCCGAGCAGGCGGGGCGCGCGCTGCCCCCGGTCCGCCGCCGCTGGCTCTCGCGGCGGTTCCCGCACCATGAGGGCACGCGCTTCTACCTGCCGCCGCGGATCGCGTTCGAGCCCTGCGGCGATGCGGCGGCGCCCGGCCGGCGCGGCCTCGAGGCCGCGTTCCGCGCCGTGCGCGAGGCCTGGGACCGTGGCCAGCCGGCCGTGATCGGCACGCATCGGATGAACTACGCGCACCTGGACCCCGCGTGGTCTCACGCGGGTCGCGCGGCGCTCGCTGCACTGCTCGAGCGGCTGTGCGCGGACGGCGCCGCGTTCCTCACCGATCACGAGGTGCGTCAGCTCGCCGAGCGCGAGTGGTCGGTGCGCGAGCTCGCGGGGCGGGGCGTGCTGCTGCGGCACTACGGCGCCCCGCGCGAGAGCCTGCGCTTCGTCGCGCCGGACGGCGTCAAGGGCGCGCTGCTGCGCGGCCGGCAGGACGACCCCCGGGCCGGGGTGAGCGTGGAGCATGGCCAGGTCGAAGCGCGGGTCGAGGTGGGCGAGCACGTGCTCGAATGGACGCACGCGTGAACCGGCCCCCCGCGGTCCGCGAGCGCGGCCTCTGGCGCCGGATCACCGCGGGGCGCACGGGCCGCTTCACGCCGTGGAAGTTCAACTGGCTCGCGAACCACAAGCTCATCGCCGCGCTCGAGCGCGTGCGCGTCCACGCCCGGGGCGACCTGCTCGACGTGGGCTGTGGCTCGAAGCCGTTCGCGCCTCTCTTCGCGGGACGCGTGCGCCGATACTGGGGCAGCGACCTCGCCGCCTCGCGCTACCTGGGCGAGGCGCGGCCCGACGCCTACGCGACCGCCGAGTCGCAACCGTTTCGCGCCGCGGCGTTCGATACCGTGCTGGGGCTCTCCATGCTCACCTATCTTCCCGAGCCGCTCCTCATGATCCGGGAGGCCCACCGGGTGCTCAAGCCGGGAGGCGTGCTGATTCTCGAGTTCACGCAGATGGTGCCGCTCCACGACGAGCCGCACGACTTCTTCCGTTTCACCCGCTACGGCGCCGAGTGGCTGCTCAGGCGGGCGGGGTTCGAGCCGATCGAGGTGGTGCCGATCGGGGGGCTCTGGGCGCGCGTGGGCCTCTCCACGATCGCCGCGCTCGGACGGTTGAACCGCGGGCCCACCCGGGTCCTCACCGAGCTCCCGGTGCGCGTCCTCTACGTCGTCCTCCAATCGGGATTCGAGCTCCTCGACCGGCTGTTCTTCGATCCCCGCGAGGTGCTCGCGCACCTCGTGGTGGCTCGGAAAGCCGATTGACCGGTAGCCTTCGCCCATGCTCTCGCGTCTCTCCGCCCCGGCCCCGGTGGTCCGGCTCGTCCCCGAGCTCGTCGAGTACGCGGCCGAGCGACACGGCGAGCGACCGTTTCTCCTCCGCCACGCGGCCGGGGCATGGTCGGGGTACACGTTCGCGGGGGCGGCCCGGGCGGTGCGCGCTTACGCAGCGCTGCTCGAGCGCGAAGGCGTGCGGCCCGGAGCGCGGGTGGCGCTCCAGAGCGACAACCGCCCCGAGTGGGGGCTCGCGTACCTGGCCGTGCTCGCAACGGGCGCGGTGGTCGTGCCGCTCGACGCGCAGCTCAAGGACCTGGAAGTGGGGGAGATCCTGGCGTTCGCGGAGGCCACGCACGCCGTGGGCGACGCGCGCCACCTGCCGGTGCTCCAGGCGGGCCGCACCGCGCGCCGGCCCGGGCTCAAGCTCGTCTCGCTCGATCCCGAGCGCGGGCTGCCGCATTGGGAGGAGGCCCAGCGCGAGTTCGCCGCCGCCCCCGCGAGAGCCCCCGCGGCGCACCCCGACGACCTCGCCGTGCTCATCTTCACGTCCGGGACGACGGGTCAGGCGAAGGGCGTGATGCTGTCGCACGCCAATCTCCTGACCAACGTCGAGGCGGTGGCGCGCATGTTCGAGTTCGGGCCAGACGATCGCTTCCTCAGCATCCTGCCGCTCCATCACACGTTCGAGAGCACCGCCGGCCTGCTCTGCCCGCTCCGCGTGGGCGCGAGCGTCTGCTACGCGCGCGGTCTCGCCTCCCGCGAGCTGCGGGAGGACATGGCGTCGAGCCGCGCGACGGTGTTCATCGGGGTGCCGCTCCTCTACGAAAAACTCATGACCGCGATCCAGAAGGGCATCGACGACGCTCCGCTCCTCGCCCGGATGTTCGCGAGGACGGTGCTCGGCGTGTCGCGCGCCGTGCGCCAGACCACCGGCCTGCGCCTCGGCCGCACGCTGGCCCGCCCGCTCCGGCGGCGGGCCGGGCTCGACCGGCTGCGCATGTTCGTCACCGGCGCGGCCCCGTTCGCGCCGGAGGTGTTCTGGCGCTACATCGACCTCGGCTGGCCGATGCTCGAGGGCTACGGGCTCACCGAGACATCGCCGGTCGTGTGCGCGAACCGGCTGCGGCATCCCACCCCGGGCGCCGTGGGCTGGCCCATGCCGGGCATCGAGGTGAGGATCCACGCTCCCGATGCCGAAGGCGACGGCGAGATCATCGTGCGCGGCCCCAACGTGATGCTCGGCTACTGGCGGCAGCCGGAGCGGACCGCGGAGGTCGTGCGCGACGGCTGGTTCCACACCGGGGATCTCGGGCGCGTGCAGCCCGACGGCCGGGTGCGCATCACCGGCCGTCTCAAGAACATGATCGCGACCGCGGCGGGCAAGAAGATCTACCCCGAGGAGATCGAGGTGCAGCTCTCCAACTCGCCCTACGTGCTCGAGGTGGTCGTCGTCGGCGGGAGGGACGCCCGCGGCGAACGGGAGGAAGTGCACGCCCACATCGTCCCCAACCTGCCGGCCCTCGAGGAGCTCGCGCGCTCCCAGGGCCGCGCCTGCGACGGCGCGTTCGTGGAGGGCGTGCTCAGGGCCGAGGTGGACGCGCGCTGCGAGCCCCTCGCCCCGTACAAGCGGGTGAAGAAGGTGATCGTGCGCGACGTCGAGTTCCCGAAGACCACCACCGGTAAGATCCGCCGCGGGCCCGCGGTCGAGGGCCCGACGGCGTAGCCGTTCAGCGGGAGTCGGGGGCCTTCCCCGCGATGCGCTCGTTCGTCCAGATGACCCCGTCGCCGTCCTCGAACTCGAGCCGGTGGCGCATGAGGATCGGGCCGTGGTTGAAGCTGCCACCCAGCCAGTGCCGCTCGCCATCGATCCCGTGCACGTTCCAGTACAGCTCGAACGGCCCGTCGTGCTCCGAGCGCAGGGCCAGCCGTGTCGTCGCGCCGGGCGCGATCGACTCGATCGCGAAGTCCTGGCCGGCGACGGAGATCCGCACGCGCTCGAGCACGTGCGCGGAGTTGTTCATCACCACGATCTCGTGCGTGCCGCGGTGACGAAGCTCGTTCTGGTGCTTCCACCCGTACCAGGCCGCCGCGGCGATGAGTGCGAACAGCAGCAGTCGCTTCATGGGATCCCTCCCGATCGTTCCGTCCCCTCCCGGGGTCGCGCGCAGCATAGCCACCCGGGCCGTCCGGGTCACGCGGCGCTCGAGCGGCGGCTCAATCCGTGCCCGGGCCCTCGCCCCGCAGCCCCTTCGCCTCCTCCGACAGCAGGACGCCCGCGGCGGACGATTCGCGCGTGCCGCGGAACGCGCGGTAGAACGTGATCGCGGCCGTGAAGTAGAGCGTCGCGGTGAGGTAGAACGGCACCGCGTAGCCGAAGCGCTCGATGATCACGCCGGCCATGGTGGCGCTCACCGCCCAGCCCAGGTTCCACAGCATGTTGTTGAGGCTTGTCGAGCGCGCTCGCAGCTCGTGTGGGAGCACCTCCATGACGAACGCCTGCAGCAGCGGCGTGGACGCCTGCATGAACGTGGCGCGCAGCCAGAAGGCTCCGATCGCGACGGGCAGGTGGCGTTCGCCCCCGAGCGTGACCAGGAACGGCAGCGACAGGAGCTCCGAGGCCACCGCGGTGCGCAGCTTCCCGAACCGGCGCGCGACCGCCGGCGCCGCGAGCGCGGCCACGGCCGTGAACACCTGGGCGATGCTGAAGAACGTTCCGATCTGGGCACTCGTGCACGTGAAGCGGTTCTTGAAGTACAGGTTCATGAACGGGATCACGAGCCCGGCCCCCGAGCCGATGAGCGCGGCGTTCAACGCGATCGGGAAGAGCCGCCGGGTCTCGTGCGGGGCGGGCGGCGCCGCCCCCGCCACCGGCTGCGGCTCGGCGAGGCCGCGGAGCGCCAGCAGGGGCAGCGCCGCGGAGGCCGCGCACAGCGCGCCGGCGAGCAGCGCGACCCGGTACGCCGCGAACAGCGTGGTGCCCGGGGCCACGGCGCGCACGAGCGACGGCAGCGCCCCGCCCACGGCGTTCCCGAACACGCCCGCCAGCAGCGCGCTCGCGAAGAACGTGCTGAACAGGTGCGTGCGCTCGCGCGGCGTGGAATGGTCGGTGAGGAATGGCGCGGCGGCGATCTGGAACAGCGACTGGCCGAGCCCCGCCACGAAGCCCGCCCCGAGCACGAGCGAGCCGTGCGTCGAAGACGCACGCAGCACGTGACCGAGTCCCTCGAGCACGGCGCCGAGCATGAGCGTGCGCCGCCGTCCCCAGCGATCCGCGAGCCAACCCGCAGGCAATGCCGCGACGACCATGCCGATCGCACTCGCCGAGATGGCTCGACCGACGAACGCTTCGCTCGCGCCGGCCTCGACGAGATACAGGTTGAAGAGGACCGAGAAGATCCCGTGCGCGGTCCACATGAGGAACTCGGCCCCGAGGTAGAGGCGCGCGGGGCGCGAGAACAGTCGGGCGGCGTCGCGGAAATCCCGCCAGGCGCTCGCGAGGGGTGTCACCGCCGTTCAGCCTCCCTGCCGAAATGACGACGAGGCGGCGGCCGTTCCGGGCCGCCGCCTCTTCCAGCGTGTGACCGGATCAGCCGACCGTGTCGAGGATGGCCGAGTCCACCGTGTGCCCGTGCGAGTTGTCGCCCCGCGTCCGCATGAGCGGCTCGAACGCGGCGGGTGTGAGGGCGATGAGCAGCCGCACCGCAACGTCACCGGCATTCTCGATCGAGTGCGGCACCCGCCCGTCGAAGTGGCAGGAGTCGCCGGCCTCGAGGATGACGACATGCTCGCCGCACGCCAGATTGACGCGGCCTTCCACGCACAGCACGACTTCCTCACCGTGGTGGAAATGCCGCTTGTCGCTCATCGCGACACCCGCGGGCAACTCGACTTGCAACAGCTCGAGGTTCCGCCGCGGCTGCGCGGACATCACCTCGACGCGGGACGCGTTCCCATTGATGCTCATGTTGGGCCGCTCGTTGCGGCGCACCACGTAGGGAACCTGGTCCTCTTCGACGACCAGATACGCGACCGACGTCTCGAGAGACTTGGCCAGGTCGTACAGGGTCGCGAGCGAAGGGGAGGTACGGCCATTCTCCACTTGACTCACGAAACCTTTCGAGAGTCCGGTGGCTTCCGCCAACTGCTGTACCGTGAGCCCGCGGCGTAGCCGCAAGTCACGGATCTTCCGTCCCAACTGCATGAAGTCACCTCCGGAGAGAGAGAGAGAGGGAGAGCGGAGTGACGGAACAGAGTTTAGTGACGGGGTGAGGGCGAGTCAACGCCGATTGAACGCGGAGCGACCTCGCTTACCGGTATTTCGAAGCGCGAGTTGCATCGTGCACGACAACCGGTCCCCTCACGACCCGCGCGTTACGCTCGCGGGCGGTTCCGACGGGATCCCGAGGTACTGGAGACGCACCAGTCGGTGGTAGAGCCCGCCCCGCGCGAGGAGCTCGGCGTGGGTGCCGGCCTCGCGGATGCGACCATGGTGGAGTACCACGATCCGCTCCACGTCATGGATCGTCGAGAGCCGGTGCGCGATCACCAGGCTCGTGCGCCCGGCGAGCAGGCGGCGCAGGGCCGACTGGATGAGCCGTTCGGTGTGCGTGTCCACGCTCGAGGTGGCCTCGTCGAGCACCAGCAACTCGGGGTCGCGGGCCAGGGTGCGGGCGAACGCCAGGAGCTGCTTCTCACCGGCCGAGAGCGTCGCCCCGCGCTCGCGCACTTCGGCGGCGTATCCGCCCGGGAGCCGCTCCACGACCGCGTCGGCATGCACTTCGGCGGCTGCCGCGCGCGCCCGTTCCGGGCTCACCCGCGGGTCGCCCAGCGTCAAGTTCCCGAGCGCGGTGCCGGAGAAGAGGAACACGTCCTGGAGCACGAGCCCGATCCGGCGCCGCAGCGCGGCCGGCTCCCAGTCCGCGAGCGGGCGGCCGTCGACCCGGATCTCGCCACGCTGGGGGGTGTAGAAGCGCAGGAGCAGGCTCGTGAGCGTGGTCTTGCCGGACCCGGTCGCCCCCACGACGGCGACGCGCTCGCCGGGCTCGATCGTGAAGCTCACGTCCTCGAGCACCCACTGCTCGCCCAGGTAGGCGAACCAGACGTGGTCGAACTCCACCCGAACCCCCGGCCGCGACGCCGGCTCGTTCCCGGCGCCGTTCGCGCTCGCCGGGGCGGCGGCCGGGAATCCCGCCGGCCGGTCCGATGCCGGCCCACCCGTCGTGCCGTCGGCGCCCACGCCGTCGCCCGCGCCGGCTTCCGGCAACTCCACCGCGGCCGGGTCCACGGGCGTGTCGAGCAGCTCGAAGATGCGCTCGGCGGACGCCATCGCCTGCTGCAGGATGCCGTACTTCTCCGACAGATCCGAGAGCGGGCGGAAGAAGCGCTGCGTGTACTGGATGAACGCCACCAGCGTGCCGAGCGTGATCCCCGTCCACATCACCTGGCGGCCGCCGTACCAGACGATGAGCGCGAGCGCCATGGCGCTCACGAACTCGAGCAGCGGGAAGAACACGGCGTGCGTGTTGTTCGCACGCAGGTTCGCGTCGCGGTGGTCGGCGTTGATGGCCCGGAACTGGTCGTGGTTGCGTGCCTCGCGGCCCAGGAGCTGCACCGTGCTCATCCCGCCGAGGTTCTCGTTCAGGAACGCGTTCAGGCGCGCAAGGCAGGACCGCACCGCGCGGAACGCCTTCCGCACGCGCGAGCGAAACGTGAGCGTGAGCAGGATCATGGGCGGCAGCACCGAGAACGTGACCACGAGCAGCTCGACGTTCAACTTCGCCATCGCGATGACGATGCCGATGAGAATGAACAGGTCGCCGAACAGCGCATCGACCCCGGCGGTGAACATCTCGTTCAGCACGTCGACGTCGTTCGTGACCCGCGTCATGAGCCGGCCCACCGGTTGGCGGTCGAAGTACGCCACGGGCAGCCGCTGGAGGTGGCGAAACACGCTCGCACGCAGGTCGCGCATGAGGCTCTGTCCGACGCGCTGCATGATCTGGGTCTGCAGGTAGCCGAGCCCCATGCCGATGGCGAGTGCCGAGAGGTAGGCGAGCGCGATGCGATCGAGGATGTACGTGTCGCGGTGACGGATGCCGAGGTCGATGGCCTCCTTCGTGAGCCACGGATAGGCGAGCTGCACGCCCGCCGCGGCGAGCGTCACGACCACGGCGCCCGCGACCTGGCCGCGGTAGGGGCGGAGCGTCGCGAGCAGCCGGCGCGCGAGCCGATGGTCGTAAGCCTTGGCGCTGCCCTCCTCGAACTCGCCGTCGTGAACGGTCATGACGCGGCGATCTCCTCTTCGAGCTGCTGCGCCTGGTGGAGCGCCGCGTAGTGGCCGCCCAGCGCGAGCAGCTCGGCGTGGCGGCCGCGCTCCACCACCTCGCCGCGGTCGAGCACCAGGATCAGGTCGGCCTCGCGCACCGTGCTCACCCGGTGCGAGACGAGCAGCGTCGTGCGCCGGCGCATCTCGCGTCGCAGCTCGCCCAGGATCGCCTCCTCCGTGTGCGTGTCCACGTTCGACAGGCAGTCGTCGAGGAGCAGGATGGGCGCGTCGCGCAGCAGCGCGCGCGCGATGGCGGTGCGCTGCTTCTGACCGCCCGAGAGCGTGATCCCCCGCTCACCGACGCGCGTGTCGAAGCCGGCCGGGAAGCTCGCGAGGTCGGGGGCGAGGTGCGCCACGCCGGCAGCCCGGGCGATGGCGTCGCGGTCCTCGCCGGGCACGCCGTACGCGATGTTCGCGGCGAGCGTCGTGGAGAACAGGAACGGCTCCTGCGGCACGCTCGCGATCTGTGCGCGCAGCCACGACAGGTCGAGCGTACGCACGTCGTGCCCGTCCACGAACACGGTCCCCGCGGGCGGATCGAACAGTCGCGGCAGGAGCGCCAGCGCGGTGCTCTTGCCTGAGGCCGTGCGCCCCACGAGCGCCACCGTGGTGCCCGCGGGCGCATGGAACGACAGCCGCACGAGCGCGGGGCCCGCGGCGCCGGGGTAGTGGAAAGTGAGGTCGCGGAACTCGAGGTCGCCGCGGGCACCCCCCTGCGGCCGCAGCGCGCCGCGCGCGCTCGACACGGCGGGGGCTTCGTCGAGGAGAGTCGTGATGCGGCGGAACGACGCCGAGCCCCGCTGG
>WNFM01055182.1_pt1 | contig 13606 bp, 9 predicted proteins | sample 5400271 | NCBI WGS metagenome assembly WNFM01 (sample SAMN13153352, study PRJNA577476) | soil metagenome | isolation source: 60 cm saprolite on Douglas fir-dominated hillslope | place: USA:California | collected 2013-09-17 | reverse complement strand
AGAAGGGGGATGAGCCTGGTGGTTCATCGTTTGTCCGAGCCTTGAACCCAAAATCCGATCATTGAGGCTGATTCGTCCGAACCTTGGGCCAATTTACCAATCTGAAAGAGAGAGCAATTCAGCATCTTGGTAATAAGCACCAATGGCGGGCAGATTCTGGCGCGAAAAGTGGGAAATCAGCGCCAATCATGGGATGAATAGATGCCATCCTCTAGGAATACCGCTCCACATCTCCTCTCCCACCGAGGGATACCTGTACATTGGGGTGAGAGATCCCTCGTCTGTCAGGCAGTGAGACTCGTAGGAAGCACCCCGCGCTGATAGAGGATCACACCATCGCGCCTCACATTCGCCACAAAGGTTGGATCCCATTCCTGGAACGTGCGTGAGGCCAACATAAACTGGATATCACGCGGGGCCTCTAAGTGATGGGAATAGGCTGGGGAAAGCGTCAGAAAGAAGGCCTCGCGCTCTCGCCCTGTAATATTGAGCTCGTCTCTATCAAACACCGCGAGCAGATCCACATCGCTGGAGTCAGGCGCGTCTATCGCGCGTTCCTCATGCCGTGCCACTGAGCCATAGAGGATCACAGCCAAAAGTTCTGGATAGCGCGAAGCAAGCAAATCGATCATTTCTCTGATCAGTGCACTTGTCTCCTGATCAAGCCAGGAAGGAAGCCGATAGCGTTGGGATTGCTCTCTCATCTACCTCTCCCTTTCTAGTGCGTCGCCCAGGTGCGAATTTTCGCTAAAAAATCAAAGGCTTCCTGCACAGCTGGTGCCTGCGTCTTTCCGCCGTACCATCCACCCTGGCGGAGGTTTTCCAAGCTCTGCCACCACGCGGCAACGGTCCCCTCCCCCAATTTGCTCAGATAAGACACCAGATGTGCATGGCTTTCTTGATGACGATGATATTTGACCTGACAGCCAAAGCAGATCCACTGGAAAGCCGCTCCCCATGCTCCTTCAATGAGCAAAGAGAGGGAACGATTTTTCTGAGGCGAAAAGATATCGCTCTCAATCTCTTCTGCTTTTTGTCGATGGGCATCGGCTAACATGGACGTTTATCCTCTCTCGTGGTCTGATCCTTGAATCTGTCGCCCGCCATTGGTGCTTATTACCACATCTCACTATCAGATGTCAATAATCTTCTAAGGTAAAACTCGAAAGCATTTGTAAGATGGGGTACAACCAGGCTTAATAACTACCTGCCTGGAATAGGTGTTTGCTCTGCCAGCAAGCTGCGAAATGCCGCTTCTTGCCGAGCATGAGGTGTAACCCTCAAGATGACGTAAACCGCCCGATTTGCTGATCAACCAGGTCAATTGCTGATAACTGTTTTTGCTATCATTTCAATTTCTGAATGCCCGATATATATGTTCGAGAGCATATGCGTGGCTGATACGCTCCTGTTCTAGACGAATGTTTCCCCCAGTCAGGCGCAAAAAAAGGGTATGCTCTTCAGAAGTCAGATATGGTAATTGTCGGACAGAACAGGGCATTCCTGCCACACAAAAGCCAGAGAAAGTCTGCAATGTTGCCTCATTCATCATCAGCGAGACAACACGCGGAAAAATAGCTCGCAACTGTGAAAGGATCTGAAAGCCCTGCGCATCTAGGTCGCCCCAGTAGATAATAGGGCACTCTCTTAGCCAGGGTATCGCGGCTAGACCACTGACCTTAAATCCTCCTCCATGAAGAGCAAAGGTGTCGGGCAATGCTGGGAGGGTGAAGAAGGTCATTTTGTTTTCGGTAATCATGCAGTGCTGTGCCAGCAAGTCCAGACGAGCGAACTGTGAACGGGGGGCACACAATTCGCTCAGAGGGATACCATATCTCTTCTCCAATTGATTATCCAGAAAGCGCGCGTGTATGAGTGGCTCCTCCTCGCGCAAGCCAAAGCGCTGTTGAAAGGTGGGAGCATCTGGGACAATCGCCTCCGCAGGAAGCAGCTGCTCTAATAATTCGCGTAGGATACCAATATGCTCTTCTACGTACTTTGTATGGACGTTGAGGGGCAGTTCGCGAATATAGAGCCTTGGCCTGGGGTGCTCTAAAAAGTAGCGACATACTATGAGCAGGTCCAACCAGTCGCTGTGGTACTCGATAACCTTCTTAGGAGAGCCAAGCATCCAGGCTTCTAATTGTGGAACCTGCTCGCGAATCAGTGCCACATCCCGTTGGAAATGGAGAAACTCGCTTTCTTTGTCAATCAGACGGAGAAAATCCGTGGCTGTTTCCAGACTAATGCGCGTCGGTAGCGTCTGTGTCTTCAACGAGCGCTTCTGATGTTGTTGCCATTCAATGGAATAGCCATAGCCAACTACGTCTTTAGATTGCGCTTGCAGTTGTTGCACCGCAGCACGCAGAGGGACAAAATCAGTGGGCAATTTTCCGACAGGAAAGGTGAGGGGAATGTAGGGTTCCCCTCGTATCCAGGATTGCAAAAAAGTGCCATAGCCACGCTGTGCTTTTTGCTTAATTTCCTCTAGTGTAATCATCGTCCCTCCTGCGCTCGCCATTTCCGCTTATACTCCTCATACTGAGCGGACGTAAGGTTGTAAACTTTAGAATCGTTTTCCTCTTCGTTGTTGGTCGCAAAATGGTAGGCCGAGATATATGGCTCGGCAATATGAATTTTGTCGAGTGGAGTTACTACCAGCACTTGTAGGTCAAGCTGCCGAAACAACTCCATCGCATAACGAGCATTGCGCTCGTCTGATTTACTGAAGGCCTCATCCACCACCACAAAGCGGAAAGTGCGTTCGCGTCCCCTCTCCTGGTCCAGTCCATACTGATAGGCGATGGCCGAGGCGAGAATGGTGTAGGCCAGCTTGGCTTTTTGTCCGCCAGATTTGCCTGAAGAGTCAGAATAGTAGTTCTTCTGCGTATCATCCTCGCGGTACAACTCGGAGGCGGAGAAATCGAGCCAATTGCGCACATTGGTCACTTTGTTGGTCCAGTTGAGCTCTTTCTCAAAACGCTGAAGCAGCACTCGGATACGCTGGAAACTGTTTTCGTTGGCCTCCGGTGTACGGGCCTGTCCAACATCGGGTAAGCAATCTTTTAGCAGGTTGCGAAACTCTTTGATATCAGCATCGTGGGTCCGCTCACAATTTAACTGGATATAGGTAGAGTCGGTATAGTCAATGGAACGCAGCGAACGATTGAGATGGGCGATGCTGTCTCTGATATCTTCTTCCTGCTGCTCCAATACAGCTTTGAAGCTGCCAATATCTGTCACTACTTTCTCATTGAGCAAGGCTTTAAATTGATTGCGATACTTCGGCAAATCATCGTGCTGGATGCGTTCGTAGTGACGCCGATATTCGTCGAGCGCCTCAATGGAGGCATCCATCTCCTGGGCCAGTGCGGGCTTCGTCTGGAGAAAACTGCGCATACCATTGACAATGTCTGTCACTTGCTGGCGTGACTGGCCCTGGTAAGAGTTTACACGGTTGGTGTAGAGTTTACTCAGTCGATCACGTATATCATCGATAGTTTCGAGAGATAAGGCTGGCAATTTCTCACGATCCTGGATATCTTTGAGATCTTTCTGAATGCGCTCTAATATGGAAGCTTCGCGGGCTAGAATTTCATCGTTGAGCAAGCCCTGACAGGTTCTCTCTTGTTTTTGATACGACTCCACATCTTTTTTCAAGTTGGCAATTTTGCCTACAACCTGGATGTGTTCCTCCTGTTTCTCCTTCTGCTGCGTTTCTGCTTCATTGAGTTGGCGTCTCAGTGTCGCCAGGTGGGTGCTGCTTGCTTCTAATTCTTGGAGCTGCCTGCGGAGGTCTTGCAACTGCCGTGCCACAGCTCGCCAGTCAATCAGTTCAAAGCTGTCAACCGCCAGTAGTAGTTGTAAGGCGCTCTGCTTCTCACGCTCTTTGGTTTGCTGACCCTCAACTTGGGCAATAAGCTCTGATACCCGCTCTCTTTCTGCTTTACAATTGGCAAGCTCCTTTGCAATAAGCGCCAGCTTTTCCCGATTCTCCCATCCTAAGACATAGTTTCTACGGTCTCCCAGCGTTTTGCGATCATCCTTCTCGTGACGTGCTAGCCCGTGTTTGATTTGCCCATTAAGCGTGAGAGCGCGATAGGCAGTACGTTGGAAATCTTCCAGCGATTCGCAACAGCGATAGTTGAAGCCATCGATGGTCTCCGCTCTCAACCACTGGGTAAAGGCGTTATCGGGTTTCACCTCCAATTTATGGTAAAGAGAATCTGGCTCTAAACGTTCGCTAGCTCGCGGGGTGCGTGTTCCATTGATTCGATGATAGACCAGCCGCCCATGTAAGTCGGTGCTGTCGACATAGCGACTGACCTGCTGATAGTACTGTTCCGCGACTAGCATCTGACAGCCAAAACTGTGCAAGAGACGCTCAATAGCCGGTTCCCACTGCTGCTCACTACTGCGTACGCGTAACAGTTCACCCACAAACGGAAGGTCTGCTTCATTGAGTCTCAGTTTCGCTACCATCTGCCGGCGGATCTCGATATCGGTGCTGGGGATCTGGCTATTACGCTGCCTGAGAGAATTTAACTCTTTTTCATATTCCTGGTATGTTTCATTGAGCTTAGTTACATTTTGCATATGTTTATCTCGTTCGGCAGTAAGATCAACCAGACGCCGATTGATTTGTTCCTGAAGCGAAATCGCCTGCCTTCTCGCTACATGAAATGTTTCCTCATTATCGTAACAGGGCAGACCAAGCGCTCTCGCCAACCGGTCGTATTTTTCAGTTTGATTTTTTCGTTCTTGCTTATGCTGTTCATGCTGTTGGATATCACGTTTCAGATCTTCTATACGCTGGCCTACCTTATCATTCCGGATAGCAACCTCTAGATCGAGAATTTGTCGGTTGAAATCGTCCAACGTCTGCTCAAGCATCAGTCTGCTTGACTCACTTATCTTCAGTTGCTCTTGTGTATTCGCCATGGCCCGTGCTAGCAACGTCAGTTTGCTTTGCGCGATCGACATCGGGAGCAATTCGGTACAGCGATTGGTCTCCGTGATGCGCTCCTGAATCTCCATATATTTTCGCGCATCTTGCATCAGCGGCTTCAGAATGGCAAGCTGACGATCTGCCAGTTGAATGGCGTCATGAGCACTGGTGAGATTCGCAAAATTGTCTTGCAATTGCTTGATGCGCACCTGGGCATCCATTTTTTCCAGCATATGCTCCCGCACAAAGGCATTGAGGCTGCCAATTTCTTTGATAGAAACGATCTGATTAAACAGTCGAGGGCTTTTTCTGAGCGGAAGGAGAGCAATTGACGAAAATGCTGGCTATATTTGGCGAATTCATCGTAGACCTCAATGCCTTGTGCCCGATAGTGCTTGCGCAAGTCTTTTGGAGAACCGCGCAGACGAAAGTGATCGTTGATACTGAGCGCGCAAGGGGCAACAAAATAGAGTTTATGGACTTTTTCCTCCAACCACAGTATTTGCGCCAGAGTCACCGCCTGTCCGAGCGCATCATTGGCAAAAACAGCCAACAGGACGGAGTGGGTATCGTTCTGGCGTAGATATTGTGCTTTCGAGCGATTGCTTTCGAGTTCTTTCTGCTTACCCCAGGCTCCCAGGACATAGGAACGCTCATCGCGCTCGCGCTGTTTCTCCGAACCTGAAGCGAGATTATAGGTGCGCCGGTGAAAAGGAACCAGCAGGGTGAGCAGCGCATCGACTAATGTTGACTTGCCGGAACCGTTCGCGCCTGTTAGCAGGGCACTTCCCCCTGAGGGAGTGATGGTCCAGATACGCTGGTTGAAGGTGCCCCAGTTATAGACCTCCAAGCGCTGCAAGCGGAATCCATCAACCTTGATCTGGCTCTCCGTGAGTTCTAATCCACTGCTCAGTTGTACCATACACCTTCAGCCTTTCTTTGAGTTGATGCAATTTCTCTGCATCTAGTTTCGCTTTGAGAATACGCCGCACCTCGAAGTAATCTGCTCCCAGGTGAGTGCGCTTTTTGAGAAAGCCCAGATCCACCACTTGTTCGATGAGCGAATCGGCCTTGCGTCGCATCACCAGTTCATTTGTGCGCTCAGGTAAGGAAGGAAGCAGCATTTCATGGATTTGATCTCTGGTAAGTATACAGGCTGCACTATCCAGATTGGTGGCTTCAAACTGCAATAACTGTTCGCGCAGTAGAACACAGAGGAGCGTGACATGATAGCTGAGCGGAATGCGCCGCGTCAGGCGAGGCAAATCAAGGGGATTACCTTCTTCATCCTCTATCTCCGGTTGACGCACATAGGCAAAGCCATCTTCTTCGTGAAAGTGCAACTCCAGACCCATCTGCGCACAAAACATCTGTACCTGTTCGGTATATTGAAGCAGCAAATTCCAGGTAATGGTGTCGTCATGATAGAGTGGCCCCTGAAGAAGCCTGATCACTACTGCCGCATAAGGCGCAACCAGATTAGCTCGCATGTGTTTTCCTTCGATAGTAGATCTGGGGGACTCGCAAGACTGTTTCCTGCATGGTCCCAGTGAGAGAAGCAAAGACAATCTCTTCACTTATATCCGGGTCAATAGAGTGACGCGGGTCTCTGGCTGCCAGGACACAATAGGCCAGAATCTCGGCCAGTCCTTTCTCCACAGGATAATGCTCCAGAACCTCAGATAGCCGTATCTGTGGCTGGCTTTCCAACAACGTCTCTATATGTCTCGCTAATTCTTCTTCATCGATAGAAAACTGGTCATAGAGACTCGCCAGATCAAGGTCGTCTAGATCTTCCTCGCTAATACTGCCCGGTTGATTGTCAAATGTGGGGGTCTTTGGCAGTTCCCAGAAGTTGCGCTCCATGACCAACTGAATCTCTGGCGCGCTTTCGAGTTCGAGGAACCCTATATTGTCGGGAATGCTCTGGTTCCAGCTATACGCTGCGTGCTTAATCTCCTGTATCAACTCCTGCACTCTACGATTCTCGGCCTGGGTCTGCTCATCTAGCAATCGGCGCAGTTGTTCAGCCAGGCGCGCGTTGGAGTGGACCACTTTCTCGCCCGCAGTGACAAGATAACCGGGTAGGCGCGTTAAAAGATAATCCTCGCCAAGTGCTGAGCGTAGCTCTGGAAGGGCAGCCACTTGCGCGAGTAAGCTTTTCAGTTCGTCGCTCTGCGAAGGGGAGATCAAGAACTCCCAGAAGGAATAGAAGCTGCGCCCCTGATCCGAGTCTTTGAGTTGGGCATCAGCGTCAAGTACGTATTCTACAAGCGCACCTTTGCGCGCTCCGGGCAGCAACTGTGCTTTCTGGAGGTCGCGCGCTATGTCGCGAAATTGTTCCTCGACCAGGCGAAAATCCCGCAATAACTGACGTGCCATCGACGATGCCTCAAAGAAGCGTTCACGCAATTGGATTGGAGTATAGAGTGTATCGACCTGCGCCGTCTCATAAATCTGATCTATCTGGCGATCCAATTCGGCTCGCTGCTGTTCCAGTTGCTTCAAACGCTCTTCAGGATCATCGATACTGTTTTGGATGATATCGCGCAGCATTTGCAGAATCAGCAGAAAGCGTGACTCCGTGCCTACGAAATGCCGCATTTGCATATCTTCTAGCCACCCGATCGCGCGTTCGGTATCCGCTGTCAGTTCAACCATCGGTACATCGCTATCGCTATACACAGCGATACGAATAAACTGATGCTGCTGGTCCGCCCATTCGGTGATATAAGCTTGCGCAGTGCGAGCATAGCGACCCGAATCATGCTCATTCTGGTTTTCCAGATAGCTATCAAGCTGCTCCACCAGTTCAGCAAGCGGCACAGCGACACGCTGTGTATATTTAAATTGATTATAAAGAAAACCGATGATGAGTGCCGCGTGGTCGGCTTTCAGTAGTTTAATACTGGGCGCATGCTGGAGATCCCATGCTAATCGATCCTCATCCATTCGAAAGGGCATGGCTTGTTCCCTTGCTTACTCATTGGTACTGACAATATTCCTACTTCAAGCAACTGTTCTACTGATTGACTTTACTAATAAGCCAGACAACCATTACGCGAGTGAGATTTGTGTACTACCACCAACCAACTCAACCAAGTACCTATTGGGAAACTCATCAAAAAATTCGCGCTGGTGCGAGACCACAATAATGCATTTCAGCACACCCCCGTCCCCCAGTTCTTTGATAGCCTGAATCATCTCCCGGCGACCGTTCTCATCGAGGCTACCAAAGCCTTCATCGATGATGACAGATTCCAGACGGTGGTTTTCGTTGCCAGCGTATTTGCCAATTCCCAGCGCCAGGCTAACCGAGACACGAAACTGCTGACTCCCGCTCAGGAGTCGAATCGGCTGTGTCTGGCTTGCGCTGATCGCCGTATTGTAAGCCACCATATCGAGCGCTTCGGCTTTCTTATCGGTGCTCGATTGTAACTCTAAACGCAGTGTTCCCCCCGAAATGCCATCAAGTATTTCATTGGCATGATAGACAATACCCGCTTCCGCTTTCTGTAGCAGATAGTGCTGCAGTCCGTCTCGTCCGAGAAGATTCGTCAACTCTTTATAGCAGCTGGCGAGTCGCGAAGCCCCGGCACGCTGCTGCTCTAACGTAATTCGCCTGTCCTGGATATTTTTTAAGCGCATGATCTCCGCGCTGAGCTTTCGCTCTTGTTCCCCGAAGGTCCGGTAGGATAAGTTGGCCTGCTCACTCGCCTTCTCTAGCTGCACAGGCGCCTGTCGAGCCTCCCCTGGGATCAGATCTTTCTCCGCTCTCAGATCAAGTAGCTCTTGTTGGTAACGGGTATAGTTTTGTTGTGCATTTTGTAGATCCCGTAATTGCTCTGCCGACCCGGCCAGTGCCTTCATTTCTTGTTTCCAACTATTGAGTAGCGCTTCAGAAAGACGCTCAACCTGTGCTTGCCACTCCGCAGGCAAGGTCGCCTGTACCTCCTCAATGGATCGCTGTGCATTCTCTAGCTTCGTCTCTGCAATGGCGACTGCACGCTCAAGCTGTCCCTTTTCCTGCTCAGTTTGCTGTTTTTCCTTTCCCAAACGCTCTAATTGCTGGCTTTGCTGGGCGATCATATCATCAAGTTTGCTCAGGGAGTCGAGTAATTCTGCGTTTCTCTGAAGAGCCTGCTCCTGTTCCTGTAAAAGAGTTGAGACGCGCTCCGATGGATACATCTGTTCAAGCGGCTGGATTTCACTGAATGCATAATCACGGGCGCGTGTAAGTTCCGCACACTGGTCTACATCGTTCGCTACAGCTTGTAGACGTGTTTCCAAGGAGGTCTTATCCTGCAACTGCGATGCAAGCTCGTCCAGATCATGGGACGCGGGATAAACCGCTTGCAAGCAGGCTTCAAGGTCAATCGGTGCATTGGCCGATCCCTGAATAAGCGCGATATAGTCAGGCGTGAGCATTTGCAAAACAATGATTGCCTGAGCACTGGCACTGCCTTGTTCGCTCCTGGCCACATCGCATCGCTTCTCGCATTTTTTGATAATCTGCCGCTGACTTTTTTCTTGTAGCGACGACTCGTCGAGTTTTTGCTCCAGGATTCTTCTCTGCTGTGCCATAGTCGTATATTGTGCGAGAGCCTCCCGGTACACTCGCCGGGTCTCTTGCAATTCAGCCTCGATACGTTGGCGTTCATCATCGAGATGCTCGCTAGTCAACGGCAGCCCGCAATAGCTACAAGTTGGTTGCCCATCGATGGATTGAAAGCGAGCCAGGCGCTTCTCGCTCTCGTCCTGAAGCGTCTTTTTACTGGCAACTTCGCTTTGCAGACTATTCAACTGATTATTAAGAGTTGTACTCTGCTCCAAGAAGAGACTTGTTTGTTTTTCGATTTCCGCAAGAAGCTTCTCCTGGTTGCTCAACTCTTGCTGAGTCTCCGCCAGATCTCGCGTCGCCTTCTGCCAGTTCCTGCGTGCCTGAGCAAATTGTTTTAAACGTGGCTGTGCATCTTCGATACACTTCAACTCGGCCAGCCTCGTCTGGAGATATTGGTACTGTTGCTCAAGATCAGGCGCATAGGCTGAGATCTGCTGGTCAAGGTCTCTATACCTTAGCTGCTGGCGCTGCAAACGAGCAATTTCACTACAGGCCCCTTGAAATTCGAGCAAACGCGGCTGTAATTCTTTTTGCGCACGATCAGTTTCTATACGCCGCTCCTGCAACGCATTCAATTGTCGTTGAGTGACACGCAGTTTTTCGCTCTGCTCTTGTAAGCTATTCCCAAGCGTCTGCAACTTTTCACAGCCTTGCACAATCTGGGCTTCGAAGTTAGCACATTCACTCTGCCAGCCATAGATTTGCGTGAGAGGCGCTATCACTTTTTGCAATGTGTCCAGACGAGTAGCACGCTGCTCAATTTGAGCAGCTTGATCCAGTAGAACTGTACACTTCGCGAGATTCCCGGCAAGTTGTTGTTCGTCCTCTTGCAATTTCTGCCAGCGTTTCGCCTGCTCTTTCAAACCGGTCAGGGTCAGATGGCGCTGTCTGGCCTTTTCTTTATTCGCTCCTGCCTCGCTCATTTGATCTTCCAGATCGAGCACATGAGCACCGTCAACCTCTTCCAGATTGTTCAATTGGGTAGCGCAGCCCTTCATCAAACCCTCCTGCTCTTTTTGTTTACTTCCTGCAAGCTTACAGAGGGCTTCGTAACGCGAGAGATCGATAATCTGAGTGAGTACATCATGCTTCTCTGCGCCGCCTAACTTGAGTAATACATCACTTTGCCCTTGCATAAGAAGCACTGCAACTCTAAAAGTATTTGCATTTAAGCCAACGGTTCGCAGAACCCAGGCATCAAAACCGTTCTTTGTCTCTGTACCCGGACATGGCTGTGCCCCGGCACGGCCTGGTACAGGCGCATCTGGCCCGCTAAGGTGTAAAGCAAGCATTGTGCCTTTTTTCTTTTGCGAAGCGGTGCGCTTGACGCGGTACACATTCTCGCCCAGAGCAAAGTCAAACTCAACGATGAAGGATTCCGCCTCACGGTGAATAAGTGCTTCAACATTCTGCTTGCCCATACGGTGCTCACCATAGAGGGCAAAGAGCATCGCATCGAAGATAGTAGACTTGCCCGCGCCGTTGGCACCGCAAAGCGCCCAGATGGAGGGGCCAGTAAAACAGATCTCCGTCTCCTCACGGTAACACATAAAGCCTTTCAGATATACACGACGTGGAATCATGCCAGTCCCTCCTCTACAAACAATTGTTCGGTCAGGCGCAAAAGCTCTGCACGCTCCGACTCGTTACGGTCAGCCAGAACCGTCTGCAAGTAGTGCCGCACGGTCCCCACGACATCGTACGTCTGTTGAAATGTCAGGCTAGCCTCAGTGACTGCCCCACTGTGTGTATCTTTCAACACTCGATCATACCAGTGCGGGAAAACGGCCTCTATCTCTCGGCAATAGCGTTCCCGATCCTGGGTTGCAGAATCCCAATAGAGGATATAACGCACTAATGCTTGCTCGGCATCAGCGTACTGTTCAGCCAGATGAGGAATCTGCGTTTCGGGATCAGTAATCTCGACTTCATAGAACGGTGTGCTTTGTAACGGCAATGTCTCCGGCGTTTGCACAAGCTGGCGCTGTTGAATCTCCAAGAGGACCACGCTCTTTTTGTCCTTCCTTTCCCCATAATCCATGCGTTCGATACTGCCCGCATAGCGCATATGGGGAGCGCCGGAGATGGCCTCGTCTGGGCGGTGCAAATGGCCCAGAGCTACATAGGTCCAGGGAAAAGAGAGATCGCTTGGCTCAAGCATGACTTCGTTGCTCTGGTCTAGGTAGTACTGAGCGGGTGTTGTTACCCCGCGCACTGCGATATGACTGACCAGGATTGCTGGCCATCGAGGATCCAGTTTCTCTTGTTGAGCACGAAAAACCCGCTTAAAAGCAGCTCCCACGGCCTGGTTTCGTTGCTCAATATTCTGAAACTTCAACGACTCTTCTTTCCGGAGGTAGCGTATGGTAGGGTAGGGCATCAAGACAAACTGGGCAATCTCTCCATCAGGTGTCTGAAGTTTTACATTGCGTGCGTTAGGGGCAATATAAAAACGCCCGCATGGATGAATATCGTTGTGCGTCTCAAGAGGGGAGACCAAATCCATTGCGTCACGAAGCGTAGAGAAAAAAACTTCACTATCATGGTTCCCGCTGATGGCGAGGATGGTACCTCCTCTCTGTATGAAGGGGTGAAAACAGTCCTTGATGATGCTTATACCGGTGCGCAATTGCTCCGGACTACTGCGTTCACGAAAGAGATCGCCAGAGACGATCATGATGTCAACCGCACGTTCGATCAGGTACTTGCCAATTTGCTGCAGAGAGCGGCGCAAATCCTCGTTGCGTGGACACCGTCCTCCCAACACGCTATTCAAATGCCAATCAGATGTATGCAAGATTTTCATGTGATGAAATTTCTCCCCCTCTTTTATTCATCAATCAGGTCGGAATAATCCACATCGCTCTGGTTATCTGCAGTGGGTAAAACGGCTTCGTCCGGGTTCATGGCCCATGCTGGGAAAGGGATGCGCACCAACATCGGTTGGCGAAACGTGGCTTGAATTATCAGCTTTTCTTCAGGTCGCAGGTTCATCGCCCGTTCGCGTGCGCTTGCAGTGAGAAACTTCCAGATAGGCATGCCCAGTTCAAGCGAGCCGGTCTGACCAAGCGCTCTGATTGCTGAATTCTCGATCACCTTCTCTGAAACCCTGGATGCCTGTTGCTGGGCACCGAGCAGAATGATACCCTGGGAGCGCATTTCTGCGGCAACCATCTCGATCAGTTGCGTAATGGGGTCACGGGCACCTTTGGGAGCAAAGCGATTTAATTCATCGAGCACGACCGTATAGACCAGACCCCGAATGGCCTTCGTCCCGGTACGAGCCTCAACCAGTTGGCGTAAAATGGTTGCCACAACAAATCGCTGCATCTCAGGCATCGCAGCAAGAGAAAAGAGATCCACCACGATTGGATCGCTTGTCTTCGCCCGAATCACATCAAGCGGCTGGCCTGTAGATTCCTCGCGTCGCAAAACGCCATTACTCTCATAGACCTGGCGAAACAGACGCCGCCAGAGTTTTTTCCAGGTTCCCGAGTGATGGCCCTGGAGCACTGAGGCAGTGCCGTTTGACTGTTCTTCGATCCAAGTCAGCAGTTCCTGAAAAGTACTGGGAGCTTTCGGATTCAAAGTGCGTGCAACACTGCTATCTCCCTGACGTCGCTCGGTAGTGAGAAAATCTTCCAGTGCCAGCGTCAGGGCGCTAAAGTTCGCGTCATTCGCGTCCTCGTCCGCGAATAGATAGCGAAAGAGTCCTCGCTCAATGATATCTTTCAGCCCCCAGCTATATGCTTTCACTTCCTCATCGCGTCCCGTTGGCACTGGAAGATTCACCTTTGCCTGTTGCGGAGCGAAAAAGCTGACATTCTGGAATGGTGCAGGCCGCTCAACACCGAGGAGTTGCCAGTTGGCCAGGTCCCGTTCAGGTTTGAAGCGTTTATTTGGGCAGTCGATGTAAAAGAGATCGAAGTTTTTTACATTCAGGATAATCGGCACAATCTGGCGACGACTCGCTGAGGAAACCTCCTGTTTGCGCGCATAGTCAAGCAACATCCTGACCATATACATCAACAAGCTCG
>WNFM01297030.1_pt3 | contig 13607 bp, 9 predicted proteins | sample 5400271 | NCBI WGS metagenome assembly WNFM01 (sample SAMN13153352, study PRJNA577476) | soil metagenome | isolation source: 60 cm saprolite on Douglas fir-dominated hillslope | place: USA:California | collected 2013-09-17 | reverse complement strand
CTCCTGGGCCGGCGGCGGCCAGCACGCGTCCGTGCCGATCCATGGCGATGGAACGCGCCGTGGTGTCAGCCTTCCCAAGGGTCAGTCGGCGGAAGGCTGGATGGCTGGCGACTTCCAACAACGCGACGTTTTCACGAAGAGTGGCGAAGGCCAGCCGCTTGTCATCAGGGCTGAACAGAAGCTGAAAACTATTGCCCGCATGCCGCGCGAGTTGCAGGCCGGTCCAAGGATCCCAAAGACGAACGGTATCGTCCCAGCTCATGGTGGCGAGGAGGCTTCCTGCATGGCTGAAGGCGGCCCGGATAACCAGAGTGTCGTGACCCTTCAACGTGGAAAGAAGCGCGCCGGACTGGGTGTTCCACACCTCCACGCGTCCGTTGTCGCAAGCGACGGCCAGGCACGTTCCGTCTTGATTCCATGCGCAATCATAAGCGTGCCCAGACACTCGGAAAGTGTTGAGGAGCTTGCCTGAATCGAACCTCCTCATGTCCACCGCTCCGCGATCCTCCCGCAGACAGGCCAACCGGCTGCCGCCCGAATCGCAATAGATGGAACGGTAGGGCGGGCCGGTCTCCCCCCATCTGATTTCCCCGCCAGACTCCAAATCGTAAAGCGAGACGGTCCCGTCTTTGTTCCCGCGCACAAAGCCACGGCCGTCCGGAGTAAAATCCCCCCAGACATTGTCCGGACCTTTTTTCAAAACGAGCGCGCGTTTCTGGATGTCCCAGATAAAAGAACCCGCCTTGGACGACTGCCCGTAAAGATAGCGCCCGGGCTGGCTGAACCTTATCAACCGGCTAACATCCACACCTTCCTCGCGGAGCAGAGCCAACTCATGGTGGTCGGCCACCCGGCGCACGCTGATGGCTTTCCGATCTGAAGACGTCGCATAAAGTTCAAACCGTGGATCGACGATGGTGGAGTTGTTCGGCGCGCGCGTGGGCCATTGTTGAGCGACCCGCAAATCATCCAGCGCCAGACAGGCGATGATTTCGTTGCGGAGTTCGATGGAAGGCTTGATCACGGCTGCTTTCGCCAGCACCTCCAGGCTGTCAAAGCGCTGCCCGGCTTGGCCGCTGAGGCGATTCACGCGGGCTTGCGCCAGATAGGAATCCCAAAGTTTGGCTGTCGATTTCGCATCCGCCTTCTTGAAGCGCGCCGCCGCGACCGTGGAACCGATCGCGACCGTCAGCAAAAGGACGGTCATCCCTGCGGCCAGGCTGGCGATGGCGGGCTGACGGCGGCACCAGCGCCAAAACTTCTCCGGCTGAGACGCGGGCCGGGCTTTGATCGGTTCGCCCTGCAGCCAACAGCGCAGGTCGTCCGCCAGGGCCTGGGCCGATTGGTAGCGGCGGGCTGGTTCCTTGCACAGGCACTTGAGACAAATCGTTTCCAGGTCGCGCGGCAAGCTTGCGTTCAACAGACGCGGGTTCACCGGCTCTTTGTGCAGGAGTTGCATCAGCGTGTCCTCCATAGCCACCGCCAGAAACGGAGGCCGTCCTGTGAGTAAATGATAAAGAATCGCCCCCAGCGAATACACATCACTGTGGACGCCGACTGTGCCACGCGTTCCGCTGGCCTGCTCTGGTGGCATGTAGTTTGGCGAGCCGAGCACCTGGCCGGTGAGAGTAAGATTGTTGAGAGGATCTTGAGTTGAAAGTTGAGAGGCGGATCCGGAAACGCTGGCGCCACTTTCAACCTTCAACTTATTGGGTGCCTCAACAATCTTGGCCAGGCCAAAATCCGTGACGCGCGGCTGATCGAACTGATCAATCAGCACGTTGGCCGGCTTAAGATCGCGGTGAAGAATGCCGCGTCGATGCGCGTAGTGAATCGCTTCGGCAATGATTTGCAAATAGGAGGCGGCTCGACGGGCTGGAAGAGGCTTTTCCCGGGCCAGTTCCCCCAGGCTCTGCCCGTTGATGTAATCCATCGAGAAGTAAGGCTGGCCTTCGTGCTCTCCGACTTCGTGAATGGCCACGATGTTCGGATGCTGCAGGCTGGCTGCGGCTTCAGCCTCAATCCGGAAGCGCTTCACGTATTCGTCACTGGCGAACCTGCCGAACAGGAGCATCTTCACCGCCACAATGCGGTTCAGGGAAACCTGGCGAGCTTTATAGACAGCGCCCATCCCGCCACGGGCGATCACTTCCAGCAATTCGTAATCGCCGAAGTAACGGACCGTCGGATTTTGGATTCCAGATTTTGGATTTTGGACTGCGGAATCAGCAGCCAGCTTGGGAGTTTCGCCGACGCAAGGAGCCAAGTCGATTCCCATCTCAATGAGGCACTTCGGGCAAAGCCCTTGCGGCACGTTGGCGGACAATGCCGCCCCGCATTGGGGACATGTTCGTTCAGAGTCCATCACGGCCTGTGTTTCGATGCGCTCAATCTCTGAATCCGGTACCGGAATCGCTCTGGATAGCTCAAGGGCTGCGCAACAGGTAAAACCCCTGTCCGTTCGTGGCGGTGGCGTCGGTGAATTGGAAAACTCCCAGTACAGTCTGGGTTGCCGGGCCCAGCACGGTCCAATTCGTCAGCGGCAACGCAAGATCGGACAAAATGGCGAGCAGCCTGAGGGTCCGCCAAGTCTGAAAAGTCCAAAAGCACAGAACAAGCCCGAACTCCGAAGCCCAAATGCCCCGCCGACAAAAGAATTGAAGTTTTTTCATGAGTTGTAAAAGCAGCGATGGGCGAACCCGGGGAGCGGAGACGGCGCAGGCACTGATGTGACGTCGTTCATCGCGAATTCAGAAAAGTCTGGAATCCGTTATTTTCGTATCATTAACCAAGCTTGTCGTCGAGATAATTCATTAGGCTGCCGGCGCTAAAGAAGCGCCCTTCCCTCCTTCCAGACCGGAAACAGGCGAAAGGTAACAAGGAATCGGGGGGACCGCGGGGGGCGTGAGAGCGGGGGAGCGTAGGAGCGTGGGAAGGGGGGCGGGGCGCGGGGGGAGGGGATGGTAAGAGCTCGCCGCTCGAATGACCAATGACCAACAACCAATAATCAATCGATCGCCAACGCTCCAACGCTCCGACGCTCCAACGCTCACTTCACGACCCGTTCCTCCTCATCTGCTTCTGCCAGACTGACGGCTCGGAGCAGGCGGAGAATGCCGTGGTGGGTGACGATGGCGAGGGTGTTGTTGTCGGGAGAGAATTGGACGAGGCAGACGCTGTCCGGGACTGGAAAGCTGGCGACTTCGCGTAGGGCACGGAAGGTCAGGACCGGCAGCGGCGCCAGGCTCCAGAGCTTCACCTGTTTTTCCTCCCCGCCACTGGCCAGAGTATTGCCGTCCTGGGAGAAATCGAGCGTGCGAACCGCCGCCCGATGCATAGCGATAGTGCTCAGGGATTTTCCGAGGCTTGCCGGGTCCCAGAGCTTGATCGTGCCAAAGGAGCAGGCGGAGGCAAATCTTCGCCCATCATGCGAGAGAATGGCGGCGCAAACGACGCCTTTGTGTTCCTCGCTTGCCCAAACATTCGTTTGCCGGTTGAGATCGAACACGTTCACCTTGCGGTCGTTGCCGCCGCTAACCAACAAATTTCCGTCGGGAGAAAAACTCACGGTCCGGACCCCCTCAGTATGGCCCTGAAATTCGCCGAGCAGTTTTCCGGCTTCGAGGTCCCAGATCCCAAGGCCATTTTCCGCCGGTCTGGAGAGAGATCCACGGATCGCACATCCCTTATGTCCCCGCTGTAGCCTGGCAGCGGCTGGCGGGCGTTGCTCTCGAGGTCGAACCAGTAAGCGACGTCTTTTTCGACGGACGCAAGCAGGTGTCTGGAATCTTTGTCAAAGGCCACGACGTAGAGGACGCCTTTGAGGACCGCTTTCGTCTGCAACGTCGCGACATCCCAGACCTTGACGCTGTGGTCAGAGCAACCCGCGGCCATGCTCTTGCCGTCCGGAGAGAATGCAAAATTGCCGTAGCTCTCGGAGTGGAGGCCACGAATCTCGTCCGAAGCTTCACCCTGCTCCGGATTCCAGAGTTTGACCGGGCTGTTCCGGCCGCCGCTGGCCAGACGCTGTCCATCTGGGGAGTAGGCCAAAGCCGAAACCGCGCCGGCGTGTCCGCGCAAGTGATTGGTTTTTTCCAAATGGGTGGCAACATCCCACTGTTTAATCGTTTCATCAGAGCTGCCGGTGGCCAGGGTCTTTCCGTCGGGTGAAAACGCGAGGGCATAGACGGATGATTCATGGGCGTCAACGGTGTTGGCTTGGCGGATGGCCAAATCCCAAAGGTTTACCATGCCTTTCCCGTCACCGGCGGCTAACAGCTTCCCGTCCGGTGAAAACCTGAGTGAGTGAATCTGACGATGGTCCTCCAGCACTCCCAAGTCCTGGCCAGTGCGAATTTCCCAAAGGTGAATCCCACGGTCGCTGCGCAGCCCTTCCGATCCCTCGCCGGGCTCGATCAAGGCCAGGACACGACCGTCCGGCGCGATGCCGGCGGGCGCCCCAAATTCGAGGTAACGCCCATGTTTGCCGGGCAAAGTGAAGCGGCATCGGGCCTCCGCGAGGTTCCACACCTTCACCTGGTCTTCGCCGCTAATGGTGACCGCGACGCTGGCTTGGGCGGAAAATGCGATGAGGTCCCCCGCGTCGTTGAGCGCGTTGGTGAGGAAGCGCTGGCCGATTCGATAAAGTTGAATCACACCGTTGCGACCGCTAAAGACGAGGCTGTCCCCATCCGCTGAAAATCCGCCGAGGCCGGTCACGTTTTTAGCGACCTCGAACACAGGCTGTGTTTCCCCCAATCTCCACAAGCGGAGCGCCCCATCCCAATAATACGTGGCCAGCATCCGTGAGTCGGGAGAGAATTCCATCGAGCCGAGGACCTGGCTGCGCTCGGGGAAGGAAAACGCATAATTGCCGCGGCACAGCCGCCAAAGATGCCGCCACTCGAATCCGCGGAGGTCGGCTTCGCCTTTGTCTGGCTTCAAGCCCTTCAACAGCGTCAGGGCCTGGGAAAAGTTCCCCTCCTGAGAATAGCGTTGGGCCAGGTTAATGTACCCAACGTACGAGGCGAGCAGGCCAGCCTGGTCGGCCTGCTCGGCGCGATGGCGTTGGGCTTCGGCCAGGGTTGATTTTTCGGTGGCAACTTTCTCCGAATTCTGGGCGCGGAGGGCAGCTTGGCGCGCCCGGTCTGCCTCCGCTTGGGCTTGCCGTTCCGCCCGCGTAGCGCGCATCGCCTGCCAGGTGCTCATCACGATCCCGAGCAAGAGGACCAAGCCCAGGGTTGCGCCGGCCGAGAAGGCCAGTTTGTTGCGGCGCACCAATTTGCGAAAACGGTAGGCGGCGCTGGGCGGACGAGCCACCACCGGCTCGTGGTGCAGGTGCCTCTGGATGTCCTTTGCCATCTCGCTGGCGGTTTCGTAACGCCGGGTCCTGTCTTTCTCCAACGCCTTGATCACGATCCAGTCCAGGTCTCCTTGCAGGAAGTGGATCAGCCTGCGCGGCTCGGCCTGACGGCACTTGGCCACGGTCGTAAGGTCGCCGGCTTCCAAGGTGGTCAGTTTGGCAGAGGGCCGCATGGGCTCTTTCTCGCGGATGTTGCGGCGCATTTCGTCCAACCCGGCCGCCATCAGTTCTTTTGAGTCAAACGGCGTTTTGCCGGTGAGCAGTTCGTAGAGCAGCACACCCAGACTGTAGATGTCACTGCGCGTGTCGATGTCCAGCCCGCTCATCTCCGCTTGTTCAGGGCTCATGTAAGCCGGGGTGCCGATAAACTGCTCGAAGGCCGTGAAGACCGTCAAATCCGTGAGGCGCTGCTGGCCGGTCGCCTTGGCGATGCCGAAGTCGATGACCATGGGGACTGCCACGCCATCATGGAGCGTCACCAGAATGTTGGAAGGTTTGATGTCGCGATGGATGATGCCCTTTTGGTGCGCGTGTTGGATGGCTTGGCAGACCGTGGTGAACAGGTCCAGCCGCTCGCTGGTGGAAAGGTTGTTCTGATCGCAATAGTCCGTGATGCGGATGCCCCGCACCAGTTCCATTACAAAATAAGGACGGCCCGTTTCGGTTGCGCCGGCCTCCAACACTTTCGCGATGTTGGGGTGGTCCATGAGGGCAAGAGCCTGGCGTTCGACCGCAAAGCGGGCGATCACCTGCTTGGTGTCCATGCCAAGCTTGACGACCTTGAGGGCGACGCGGCGATGGACGGGTTCCTCCTGCTCGGCCATATAAACGATCCCGCACCCGCCTTCGCCAATCTTCTGCAGCAGCTTGTAATGGCCGATCTTATCGCCCGGTTTCTCAGTGACGGTGGCGGCGATTTCAGTCCTGGCCGACGCGGATGAAGCCCTTTCGGCGGCGGAGGCCAGACTCACGCCCATGCCGATGAGGCACTTGGGGCAAAGCCCTTGCGGCGCATTGACAGGCAGTTCTGCCCCGCATTCTTCACATGTTCGAGTCTTTTCCACGTTCACGGCCGATCTCCCCACCAAAAGGTTCAAACCCAAAAGCAACGAAAGGTAACAAACAAATCGTTGGAGCGGGCGGATGTCCGTGGTAGTGCAGCATTCTTCCAGCCTGCCGCCGCAACTCATTTTGCCCGAGTGCCAGACACGGGCTGGAAGCCCGATCCGGCAGGCAAGATGCCTGCCCCACTACTGCTTGCCGACATCTCCCGAATGCGTCCCGCGGAGCGTCGCAGCGCAAGCGGGTGTTTACGCTCCACGCTCGGACGCTCCGCACGCTCCGACGACCTCGTCACCCGCTCAACGCCGCGAACAACGCGCGCAGTTCGCCTTCGACCTCGTCGGGGCTGGAGACGGTGTTCGCGATCTCGGCGCGCAACAGCTCGCCGTAACGCTGGCGCATCCGGCTGACCGCCATCTTGAGGGCCGCTTCCTTGCTCTGCAATTCCACCGCCAACTCGGCGTAGGACACCGGGCGTTTTTCACCGGTGAGAAAGATTTTAAGCTGCTCGAACAACACGCCCTTGCCAGCGGCGGCGAATTCCGTTCGCAACCGGGCGAGCACCTGATCGAGCAGCGCCATGGCCCATTGCTGCTCAAAGAGCTGTTGGGGTGAGAGTCCTGAGGCCGCAAGTTGCAGGTACTGTTGTTCTGGTGATTCATCGTCCAGCGAAATAAAAGTGACTTTGCCACCCCGTTTCTGGGCGTGGGCATCGCGCCATTCATTAGCCAGAAAATGTTCCAGCGCTGCCAGCAGAAACGAGCGAAATTTGCCTTTGGTCCGATCAACTCCACTCAAAAAGTCCTTTTCCAGGAGCCGGGCAAAAAAGCTTTGCGTCAAGTCCTGGGCGTCATGCGCCTCGTAACCCTTCCGTCGAATGAAAGCATACAGAGGATACCAGTAGGTGGAGCATAGTTTTTCCAGCGCCTGGGCGGCCTGGGGTGAATCGGGCCGGCCCGCTGCCGACACCACGCTCCAATGCGTGGTCGTAAACACCTGCCGGGGCGTGAAATCCGTCCCACGATTTGGCTCCGGCGAGGTCATAGTGGGTGGCTTATGCGAGTGCCGTCACGAGCGGCTGGCGCTCAGCGGGCAACGCCGTGAACTCCGCCTTCACCCTGGCGACGGTGTTGGCAGCGGTCAGGCCATACTTCTCGCGCAGATGCTCGACGCTCGAAGCGTGCTCGATGAATTGGTCGGGCCACCCGATCCGCACGACCGGCGTGGTCATCCGTTTGTCGGCTAAAAACTCCAGCACCGCGCTGCCATAACCGCCCTGGACGACGTGATCCTCCAGCGTGACCACCACGTCCGCCGCGCGGGCGAAGAACTCAGTCGTGCCGGTGTCGAGGGGTTTGACGAAGCGGGCGTTGACCAAAGCGCAATCGAATCCTTCCGCGGTCAGTTGTTCGATGGCTGCACTCGCCAGGCGCTGCATGTTGCCCAGCGCGAAAAAGGCGATCTTGCGCCCGCGCTCCTGGCTAAAATGCCGCATCACCTCTGCCTTGCCGATTTCCAGGAGCTTCGGCTGGTCCTTGATTGGCACTCCTTCCGCCGCACCGCGAGGATAACGGATGAAAGTGGCGTGCTTCTGGTGTGTGGCGGTGAACATCATATCAACCAATTCATCTTCGTCCTTCGGCGCCATCACAATGATGTTAGGCACGCAGCGGAGGTAGCTGATGTCGAACAATCCGTGATGGGTCGGCCCGTCGTTGGCGGAAAGCCCGGCGCGGGCCATGCAGAAAATCACCGGCAAATCCTGGAGTGCGACATCATGGATGATGCAATCGTAAGCTCTTTGTAGAAAGGTGGAGTAAATGGCGCACACCGGATGGAAGCCCATCGTGGCCATCCCCGCCGCGAAGAGCACGGCATGCTCCTCCGCAATGCCCACGTCGTAATAGCGTTTTGGCATCGCCTTTTCGAGAATCTTGAGACTGGTGCCGCTGGGCATGGCCGCGGTAATGCCGACGACGGAATTGTCCTTTTGACAAAGCTTCACCATGGTTTGACCGAACACATCCTGCCAGTTCGGCGGCGCGCCAGGCTTGGCCGCAGGACCGGCCCCCGTCTTGATGTCATACGGACCGGTGCCATGAAACTTTTCCGGTTGTTGAATCGCGACATCGTAGCCCTTGCCCTTCTTGGTCAGGACATGGAGGACGATGGGCCGGTCATAATTCTTGGCGAACTCCAGGCAATTGAGCAGAGCGGGCAAGTCATGCCCGTCGATGGGACCGAGGTAACGCAACCCCATCTCTTCGAAGATCAAACTGCTGCCAAAGCCGCCGCGTCCATCGGCATCCATGGTATCGACGCTCTGTTCGAGGGTCACTTCTGCCACCGCTCCCTTGAAGCCTTCTTCAGCTTTGTGGGCCAGCATGAGGGCAATTTCGCCTTTGGGGATGCGCCGGATGAGCCGGATGAAATCCCGCTGCAAACGGTTGTAGCTCGGATGGGTGATGAGTTTGTTGAGATAGCTGGCAATGGCGCCAACATTTTTAGCGATGCTCCACTCATTGTCGTTCAGGACGCCGATGAACCGCTTGGTGGTGTGGGCAATGTTGTTCAGCGCCTCGAAGGAAATCCCGTTGGTCAGCGCGGCATCGCCGAAGATGGCCACGACGTGTTCATCGCTGCCGTGTTGATCGCGCGCGGCGGCGATGCCCAGGGCCGCGGAGAGAGCCGTGCCGGCATGGGCGGCGCCGTAGCAGTCATGCTCGCTTTCGCTCCGCATCGAGAACCCGCACAGCCCGCCAGTGGTGCGGATACTCGGGAAGCGGCTTTTCCGGCCCGTCAGAAGCTTGTGGACATAACTTTGATGGCTCACATCCCAGACAAACTTGTCCACGGGCGTGGAGAAGACGTGATGGAGGGCGAGCGTCAATTCCACCACGCCCAAATTCGGGCCGAGGTGGCCGCCGTTTTTGGAAAGGACGGCGATGAGTTCGCGCCGAATTTCCTCCGCCAACAATTGCAGTTGTTCGACGGTGAGTTTTTTGACGTGAGTCGGATTGTCCACCATATCGAGGTATCGATTCATAAGTTCATTCGTCCGTTGAGGGGGCGGCGCCTGGGACCATGGGTTTGAGCACCAGTTCGCCAGCAGCGTTCTTTTCCAATCGTTGAATTTTCAGTTCGGCCTCTTCCAATTTGGTTTGGCACACTTTGACCAGCCGGGTGCCTTCTTCGAAGCGGGCCAGCAGCGTCTCCAGCGGCAGATCGCTGCCTTCCATCGCTTCGACGATGCCTTCCAGCTTTTTCAGGGCCTCTTCGAACGGCGGCGCGTCCTTTGCGCCGCTGGCGGGGCCAGGGTTCTTCGTGTTACTCGCCACGGCAGAACATTAGGGCAAAGCCAGCCGCGCGTCAACGGGCGCATTCGCGAGATGTCGGCAAGCAGTAGTGGGGCAGGCATCTTGCCTGCCAGCTTGGGCTTCCAGCCCGTGTTTGGCACGCGGGTGTAGGACAAAATAGTAACCATTAGGGAGGCTTGACGCCTTTGGCAGCTCCGGGGCCTCTTTGTCCCGAAGGGACATGGCGAGAATAGCCTAACGTTTCAACCTTGGGGACGCAAATTCGCCGTTGCATAAGTCCCGAAAGGACGGCTGAATGAGCGGCATGTCTGATATGATCCCATACGTCAAAAGATTAGAGCCGCTTCACACTCGCCGCGCTCCCGCCGTGCTCGCGCACCGTCGCGGCAGGTCGGCTGCTACGGTTCATGGAAAAAATACGCGGAAAAATGGCCCTGAGGTTCACTGCCGAATCTTCGCAAGTATAGTTGTTACTTTTGGGCGATCCACCTGGTTCCATTGAGTCATCTCAAGGGCCACTTCCGCTAGCGGCAGCCGCACGGCGGCAATCTCCCCTCCAGAGAGCTCAAATATGCGCCCAAGGATGAATCCCCATCCAGGCTGTCCGCTCTCCTCTGCGACCTGGGCGAGCGCGTAAGGCATCCGGCGTCGGAAGTCCGGCCTGTTTTCCGCCACGAGTGGCGCCAGAAACTTCCAGACCTGAGCACGCGCTTGCTCCGGCTTGTTTGCAAGTGCCAAGTTAGCTGTGTCCTTGAGCGATTGCCCCATCACCTTCACAACCGCTTCTTCCTCCTGCCCCATCGCCGTTGCCAACTCGCCAACGTACCCCTTCACCAAGGATAGAACATCGCCCGAGGCGTAGAACCGCATGCGCAGCCAATCTCCGTAATCGCACAAGGTGGCATCATTGGTTTCCCCGTCAACGTTTTTTCGAATCTCGTATGCTTCCCGCGCTGCGGCCGCTGCCTTCAGGGCCCTTTCTCTCAGACCGTTGGTCTGCTGACGATCACCTAACTCCGCCCACGCCAGATCGTCCAGCGACCTGGCCAATTCCCGCTGCATCGGAGCCTTCTGGCTCGACCGAAACTTTGGATCCTTGTCGAGTTCACGCCAGATCGCCTCAGCGTGATGAAGCCAGTTGGTCGCCCTGTCGTATTGATGCCAGCCCTTTGCGACTTTGCCGAGAGCACTGTAGATCGCCGCGCTAAATTGGTTGGAAAGACCCGAGCATTGCAGGCGGAGCTCGGCATCCTCCATAACCTTGTCTATCCTCACCGTTCCTTCCTGCCCAGTGGAGAGGCCCGCGGAGGAAAGAAGATCGAGGATGAAGAGGGATGCGTCATCAGTATTCCTCTTCAATTCCTCGGCGACCTGGCTGGCTGTGTGCTCCCTCTGCGCCGACTGCTCTGCCTTTTCCGACTGGCTTTTGGCATTGGCCGCCTCTTGGTTGGCTTTCTCCTTCGCATGTTCCGCCTCCAGGCTCTTCCAGGACGGCGAAAACCGCAGAAGCGGCCAAGACCGGCCCCCGATATTCCGCGCAAAAGGCCTCCGTCCGGTTCCAAAGGGTCTTCTCTTGAATTGAGAGCAGGCCACCGCGCATGGCGGATGCGAGGTCGAACGCAAACGCTTCCGCGTCGGCATAGCGGTGCTCAAGTTTGTGAGCCAACGCGTGCAGGAGCACCTTCTCCACTTTTGTGCTGACCGTGCGATTCAGCGCACGTATTGGAATTGGAATCCTAGCCGATCTGCCAGAATCGAGTTCCTTAGAAGCCCGTGTCGCTGCAGGCTCCTCAAACGGGAGTCGTCCGGTTAGTATTTCATAAGCGAGGACAGCCAGGGAATAAACATCCGATTGAGGGACGGCGCGCAGCTCGTCAAGCTGTTCGGGGGCTGCGTAGGCCGGGGTCATGGAGTGCAGCGTCTCGTTCCCCGAAGCGGCATCAATTGCGGCCCCGAAATCGACCACTTTGACCTCTGCATCAAGGCCGACCAGCACGTTCGTTGGTTTGAGGTCCCCGTGGACGACCTTTACGCGGTGCGCTTGGGCCACGGTAGAAGCGGTCTGCAACACCATCTCCAGCCGCCGACGGTAATCGCAAAGCGCATCGCGGCTGTAGTCGGTGACCGGCTTTGCCCCTTCGATAAATTCCATTGTGAAGTAGGGGCGCTCTTTCTCTTCCGATTTAAAAGTGTCAGCATCAAAGATTCTAGCGATGCCCCGATGGCTGAACCGGGCCAGCACTTGGATTTCTCGCAAGAAATCATCGACCGCCGCCTGCGTAGCCTGCTGTGGAATGATCACTTTGAGCGCGACTATTTGCTTCGAGACGGGGTGCAGCGCCCGGTACACAATCCCCATGCCTCCGCGGCCAATGCAGTCCAGGATCACGTATTTACCGATCCGTGAGGGCTTGGGAGCGGTTGGCCTATCGAAGAAACTGATCTTGTCTCGCGGAGCGGAGTACTCCGTCAGCGACCAATCCGCGCCTTCTGAGTCAAAAGCGGCTGGCGCACGTTCTTCGCCGGTTGCAGCCATTAACCTGACAGTTTTCACGATTGCCTCGCGGTGTCAATCCAAAGAACGTGTTTTAAAAAGCTCCTTCATTGTAGGAGACGACGTAAGGAGGCTCTGATCCCGGATGAAAGCACGCTTTTAAACGGAGATTTGAGTCTCCTTACGTCGGCTCTAACAATTCTAAAACAGGCTCTAGGAACTGGCCCGGCTGCGATTAGCACGAATGTGAGATTCCTCGGCCTTGCGCTGTAGCGCAGCTTTTCAATCTGCCGTATCGCCGATTTGCAATCGGCAAAGCGTCCGATAGCCCATACGCACGGGAATTCAGCGCGGCGTCCCATTTGCAGCTTCGGCAGGTTGAAAACCTGCGACACGGCAGATTGAAAATCTGCGCTACTTTCTCCGCAGCCGGCGTCAGGAGAAATCTCCGAGGCGCGTGTGCGATTATCAGCGCCCGTGAGGAGCGCGGAATTCATTCCGCAGGAACGTCCGCATCACCGAAACGCGCTCGCAAATTCGGAGCCTGATTCGCCCACCAACACCCCTGCGGAATGAATTCCGCGCTCCTCGGCCGGCAGGGATGCCGGCGCTCCCGGTTCGCCCGAAAACTCAGGTGCGCGCCTTGCCTTCGGTGACCCGTCGTTTCAACCACTGCTTGGCATGACTCCACCGCCGTTCCACCTTTGGCACGGAGATTTCGAGTGCCTTCGCAATTTCCGTGTGCTTCAACCCGCAGAAAAACCGCATCTCCACCACTGCGGCGGCTTCAGAATCGTCCTTTTGGAGTTCCCTGAGCAGGTCGTCCAAAAGCTCCAGGTCTGGAAATTTTACGGCGATGCCTTCGGCGTCAAGGGCCTCCAGCTCGACCCGGTTCTTCGCCACGCTCTCTGGCGTAACCCGCGCCCGCCGCCGGGCATAGTCGATGAGGAGTCGGCGCATCCTCCAACCGGCGAGTCGAACAATGCGAACGTTCTCTGCCGGTGAAGCGGCGAAGGAGTTGGGCAGCGAAAGCAGGTATTCATGGACCAAAGCCGTCGGTTGAAGCGTATGGGAAGGGCGCTCCCCGCGCATGGCCGCCTGGGCGATGCGGCGCAGGGTGGCATACATCTCGTCGAACGACATCCCGTCATTGGTTCCGCTGGCATCGGTGCTCATAACATGCATATAGAGTTCACTTTCCTGTAGTAGGCGTCAACTCTGGCAAAAACCCATCAGGTTTTTTTGTTTAAATGGCGGAGCAACCCATAGTGGGGCAGCCGTCCCGGCTGCCGCAACGGGCGTCTCGCCCGCGAAGAACTACGCTGGCAGGACGCCTGCCCCACGACGTCCAGCCGCCTGCCAGTGGCAGGAT